>Ga0073936_10012449_pt1 | contig 10128 bp, 6 predicted proteins | sample AliMusrvi5mmetaG_FD_87041 | JGI IMG/M metagenome (GOLD analysis project Ga0073936, IMG submission 87041) | Freshwater lake bacterial and archeal communities from Alinen Mustajarvi, Finland, to study Microbial Dark Matter (Phase II) - Alinen... | ecosystem: Environmental > Aquatic > Freshwater >... | reverse complement strand
TCAGTCCAACAGTTGTTCCGTGATCCCTTCCCCTTGTCTGCGAAAGGATATCTCGTTGCGTGGCAAACTTCGATCAGTGTGCTCGACGGGGCCGGAGGTATATACAAGCTCTACGAGTTGCCTGCCGAGTGGCGCAAGGACGGCTGGATCCACGAGCCGCGTCCGGTCCAGGCCCGATCCCGCGAGCGCATCATCCCCGCGATGACCGATCGGACCATGGCCACCGGCACGGTCACGCTGGACAACGTTTACATCGGCCGCAACATGCAGGGTGTCAAAGCGGGCGAGATCAGGAAATTGCTCGTCCTTGAGGCATTGCCCAAGCCGGTTAATTTTTCCGGCGAGCAGGAACCGCTCTCGATGGGTGGCACCTTCACCTTGGAGCGTGTTTTGGGCACAGTGCCCGTCGAACCCGACGGCTCGGCCCACATGGTATTGCCCGCGCTGCGCAGCTTGTTCTTCGTCGCGCTCGACGAAAACAACTTGTCCGTCAAACGCATGCAAAGTTTCATGACCGTCCAACCCGGGGAAACGCTTGGCTGCGTGGGATGCCATGAGGAACGAGGCAAGAGCCCATTGGGGGGTACGCAGCGTTTGGCGATGCAGCGCCCGCCGGACCGGATCACCCCGATTCCGGGTATTCCGGACGTCCTCGATTTCCCGCGCGACGTGCAGCCCATCCTCGACCGGCATTGCCTCGCTTGTCACGGGTCGGTGCAAACTCCCCAAGGTGGACCCAACGCTGGCAGCGTGCTGCTAGATGGCGGCCGCGGGCCGATCTATAGTATCAGCTATGTCACACTGACCCAAAGGGCCCAGTTCTCCGACGGGCGCGACGCCGGCGGCAACCGCGCACCCAGAACAATCGGTTCTTCGGCCAGCCCGTTGTTGAAAAAACTTGCCGGTGGCCACCACGACGTCAAGGCAAGCGCGGCTGAACGGCAGATCGCGCGGCTGTGGATCGAAACAGGAGCCCCCTATCCCGGCACCTATGCCGCGCTCGGATCGGGAATGATTCCTCCCGTCGGCAATTCCGAAAAAGTCCGCCCGGTTTTTGAGCGGCGCTGCAACGAATGCCACGACAAGCAACCGCGCAGCGGTGGTGCGCTGAACTTCAATACGATCTTCAACCTCACTGAACCGGAACAATCGCTGGCGTTGCTGATGCCCTTGGCCTCCGAGGCCGGCGGCAACGGCCGGTTCCACAAGGGCCGCAAGAGCGATGATCCAGCCATCATCATCTTCAAGGACAAGTCCGATCCGGATTACCAAACCCTGCTGGAAGCCGTCGTCGCCGGCAAGACCAACCTCGGGAAGATCAAGCGCTTTGACATGCCGGGATTCCTGCCCAATGAGCATTATCTACGTGAAATGAAAAACTATGGCGTGCTGGCTGAGGATTTTGATCCGAAAAAAGATCCGCTTGATCCCTACGAACTGGACCGGCGTTACTGGAAATCGCTGCAGCACCAACCCGTCAAAGCGCCACCCACAGAACAATGAACAAACTCACAACATTCATCCGAAAATCAAACACCCGCTCAGAAGTCAACCTAATGAAATCACTCATCTTCGCCACCCTTTGTGCTGCCGCCCTGACCATCGCCGATGCGAAAGGAATTGGGTTGACACCTGATTCAACGAACGAATCCCTGACGGCGGACGGTCGGAAGATCATTCGCTACGCTCATCCAGTCCAGTTGGGAAGTGAAGGTGATGGAGTCACCAACCAGTATTTTTTTGTAACGCTTCCAAAGACGGACACGGCCCGATTGCGCCCGCTCATCGTTTATCTGCATAGCGCGGGCGGACACGCGGAATCCGGTGCTGATACCGCAAGAGGGCAGGGGTTCCTTTCAACAGCGGGCCCGGAATTCATGCTGTTGGAACCGAATTGCGCGTCCCCGGATGGCACCGGAGGTTGGTGGGGGTGGAAGCAGGCCGAAAAAAATGGTGCTGCGAGCAGTTCATCAGAAACGCCCGTTGAACAGCGTGTGCTGACTACCCTCGAATGGGTCGTTCAAAAATACAATATTGACCGGAACCGGATATACTTGTGCGGCATTTCGATGGGTGGGTGCGGTTCTCTTGGCATCGGCATGCATCATGGCGATATCTTTGCCGCCATCAATGTGCATGTGCCCGCAGGGGCTGGATTCGCCATGCTTAGGATGCAGTTTCCTGATCCGCTTCCGCCCACGGCGACGGCGGACGAAAAGGATAGATATCTTCGCAAGGTGTCCGGTGCCGGATTGCCCGATGCCCCGCCGATTGTTGATTTTTCCTCCAGCGATGATAGTTGGTCCAGCGACCAGCATCGCCTGTTTCAGGCGGCCCACGATGGTCGCCACGCCTTGGTGCTGGGCTGGGGGCCCTATGGACATGAGGGGTTTCAGGCTGTTACCGATCCGGTGAAATATCCGGAATCGTGGCGAGCGACCCTGGAGTATCCGTGGCTGAGCATCCGCAAGAACGAGGCATATCCCGTGTTCACCGATGCGTCAACTGACCAACGGTGGAAGACCGCGCCGGAAACGTGTGGCCAAGCCAACGGCTATACCCGCTGGAAAAACATCAAGGACACACCTGATGGGTTCGGCATCCAACTCCGCTTGGTTGATCGTTCAGAGCTTTCCGCTCAGGCCTTCATTCCAACGCAGGTTGTTGCCAATGTCACGCTCCGGCGGTTGCAGCAATTCAAAGTTACGGAAAACAGTGAGTACACATGGACCTATAAGTCGGACAACTTATCGCTTGCCGGAACGTTGAAACCCGATGCCGCAAACCTGCTGACATTCCCGCAGTTGCCCATCACGCGCCTGCCGGCGCTACTTACCATAAAATCCGCTCCGGCGAGGCCGATCGTTCATTGAATGTGCGGCGATATCATGCCACAGACAGGTCAGCGCCAGGAACCAGGGAACAAAGCGGGAATATCACGATGACACGACACCTGATGGCCGTGATATTGCTGTGCGTGCAGCTAGATGTTACGGCAGCGCAAGACAACACACTGGACAAGGGGTTTATCAACCCGCCTGCTTCCGCTAGAAACTGGACGTGGTGGCATTGGATGAATGGCAATATCACCAGGGAGGGCATCACCGCCGACTTGGAAGCGATGAAGCGCATCGGGCTGGGCGGAGCGCAGATCTTCAATGTTTCCGACGTGCCGGAAGGCCCGGTGACATTCATGAGTCCGCAATGGCTGGATTTGATGAAACATGCGGCGTCCGAAGCCGGCCGGCTCGGACTCGACCTGGGGTTTCACAATTGCGCCGGCTGGACGAGCAGCGGCGGCCCGTGGATCACGCCCGAACACGCGATGCAGACGGTGGTCACCCGCGAGGCCCGGATCAGCGGCCCGGCCCGCTTCGAGGCGGCTTTGCCCCAGCCACGATCCGAGCAGGGCTATTACCGCGACATCTCGGTGCTCGCTTTCCCGACACCGCAGGATGATGCCAGCCGCACCAACACATTCAAGCGTAAGGCCGGATTCGACGGCAGCGACTACCTGCAACCGAAGCCCGCCACGATTCCTGCCGACGCCTGTGTGCCTCGTGATCGCATCGTGGATCTAACCGGCAAACTATTGGCCGGCGGCAAGCTGACCTGGGCTGCGCCCAAAGGCGACTGGACCATCCTGCGCATCGGGCACACCATGATCAATGCGGACAACCATCCGTCTCCCAGAGCGGGTCATGGCCTTGAATGCGACAAGCTGAGCCGCGAGGCGTTGGATGCGCATTGGGCAGGCGGAATAGCGCCCATCCTCGCCAAAGCCGGACCGTTGGTTGGCAAAACACTTAACAACATCCTCATCGACAGTTACGAAACCGGCAATGGGAATTGGACGCCGCGTCTGCGCGAGGAATTCCAGCGCCTCCGGGGATATGATCTAACACACTTTCTGCCAGCCCTGACCGGTCGCACGGTTGACAGCAGCGAGGTCACCGAGCGCTTCCTGTGGGATTTCCGGCGGACCCTCAGCGACCTGTTCGGCGAGAACTATTATGGATACTTCAGTGAGCTGTGCCACAAGAACGGACTCATCTCGGCGGTCGAACCTTATGGCGGGAACTTTGAACAACTCCAGGCCGGCGATCTAACAGATATGGTGATGGGGGAGTTCTGGGCCGGCGGTGGTGAGTCGGCATCCGTGAAACTGGCGGCTGCCATCGCCCATACCCATGGCCGGGCCGTGGTTGGGGCCGAGGCATTCACGGCCCAACCGGCGAACGCCCGCTGGCTCAACTATCCGGGCGCCCTCAAGGCGCTGGGCGATTTGCAATGGTGCGATGGCGTCAACCGCTTCATCTTCCACCGCTACGCGCACCAGCCGTGGCTGGATAAGTTTCCCGGCATGACCATGGCGCAGTACGGCATGCATTTTGAGAGGACGCTGACGTGGTGGGAGCAGGCACGCGCCTGGATGAGCTATTGTGCGCGGTCCCAGTTCCTTCTCCAGCAGGGGCAGCCGGTGGCCGACGTGTTGTTATTCGGCGGCGAGGCGGCACCTGGCCAGATGCAAGGCAAGGGCGAGTTGAAGGCGCAAGGCTATGACTCCGATGCCTTTGGCACCGATCTCATTCAATCCCTAACAGTTAAGGACGGATGCATAACTCTGCCCTGCGGCACCCGTTACCGCTTGCTCGTCCTGCCCGAAACGATGTGGATGACGCCCGCGCTGGCACACAAGATGCGCGAACTGGTGAAGGCCGGCGCGACCGTGATGGCCCGGAAACCGTCCGCGTCGCCGAGCCTGCAGGATTTTCCGAAATGTGATGCCGAGGTGAAACAGATCGCCGACGAGGTGTGGGGCGGGGAAACCCCGGATGCAACCGGCGAACACGCGTTCGGTGACGGTCGTGTGTTATGGAACCGCCCGATGGCCCGGACACTTGAGGTGTTAGGTGTGAAGCCGGACTTCCAGGCCGCCAAAGACACGCGCCTGCGATTCATCCACCGCCGCACGGCGGATACAGATATCTATTTTATTTCCAATCAGAAACCCGCGGCGCAATCCGTCGAGTGCTGGTTCCGGGTCAGCGGCCTCCAACCGGAGTTGTGGCATGCCGACACCGGGGTCATCGAACCAGCGGCGATGTGGCAGGTGAAGGACGGTCGCACGGCGGTGACCCTGGATCTCGATCCAGCCGGATCGGTGTTCGTGGTCTTCCGGCGACCCGCCGCTCCGCTGCCTGATCCCATCGTCGCCGTGGAACGTGCCGCGGAAAAGACCGCCGCACAGCCCCTGCCGCAAATCGAAATACGCCAGGCATTCTACGGCGTGCTCAGCTTCGAAGGCACCACCCTGGCGGATGTTTCCCATACGTTTTCCGGACAGGTCAAGGACGGCCACCTGCATGCGCACATCGCAAATCTCGGCGTCGATCCGGCTTTCGGCAGCGCCAAGGAAGTGCGCGTCGCCTACGAAGTCGATGGCAAGGAACAGATGATGGTCGCCGGCGAGGGGGGCCCTATCACGATTCCTGAGGGGACGGTGGGCGCTGTTTCGTTCAAGTTCCTGCGTGCCGTGTATGGAAAGTTCGATCCGCGACAGAAGGGCGTGCCAAAGAAATACACCCTGGATGTCACCGCAAAACTGACCGCGCTGCTCAAGGACGGAACGCTGACCCTCATTCCTAACAAGGTGTTTGCGGATGACACTCCCGAGGTCTTCGTGCCGAGGCAACTGCGCGTGACCTGCCTCGTCGATGGCATGCCAAGAACCATTACCGTGCGCGAGAATGAGGAACTCAACCTGCCTCGGGATATGATATGGGAATCGCCAGCGCCCGCACCACGGCTTGCGGTGAAGCAGGGCGCAACGCGCCTGTTGGCGTGGGATGCCGGAAACCATGCGCTAAAGACCGCCTCTGGCGCAGTGAAGACCATTGAGGTGTCGGCGTTGCCCACACCCGTGGTCTTGACCGGCCCCTGGGATCTGACCTTTCAAGCGCCTGTAGGAGTTCCGCCGAAGACCACCTTCGCCGGTCTGTTCTCGTGGCCGGAACATCCGGATGCCGCAATCCGGTATTTTTCCGGCACCGCCATCTATCGGAAATCGTTCGACCTTCCGGCAGAAGACCGCAAGACTGCTGACCGCTGTCTTCTTCTCGACCTCGGACGGGTGGAGGTCATTGCCGAGGTGATGCTCAACGGCAAGGATCTGGGTATCCTGTGGAAAACCCCGTTTCAGGTGGACATCACCGCTGCGGCCCGTCCCGGTGCCAATGACTTGGAGGTGCGTGTCACCAACCTCTGGCCCAACCGACTCATCGGCGATGAACAGTTCCCGGATGACGTCGCGTGGGATGGCGCCAGGATCAGCGCTTGGCCCGAATGGATGATCAAAGGCACGCCGCGACCCGTGAAAGAACGCGTCACCTTCACCACCTGGAAACACTATCAGAAGGAGAGTTCGCTTCTGCCCTCCGGCCTGCTCGGGCCGGTGACCGTGCGCGCGGGAAGATGGCTGGATGTGAAGTAAGAACCAATCCGACGGTGCGGCCGGAAACTATAAATGACAACGATCATGCAAACAACAAACAAGCATAAAATCACTCGTTCCGCCCGCAGTGCCGTTCCGCACGGACCCATGAGCATCGGCATGCCCGTGGCAGAGTTATGGCTGATCTTCTCTAGCGAGACCGCGCCTCAGACCCCAGAGCCCAGAATGAAAACATGATCTAACTACACCATGCTTGCTCGTTCCAGGATTCCTGAGGGAGGTTTCCCGGGGAGAGAATTGCGTCAGGGAAGCCCGCCCGGCACCCCGCCGGCACCTTGTGCGGTATGGCTGGCGCGGAACTGTTTCGGGGTCATGCCTTTGACGTCCTGGAAGACGCGGGTGAAATAACTCTGGTCGCAGAACCCGCAGGCATCGGCGATTTCCGCGAGGGACGGATCATGGCTGCGTAACAGATCACAGGCGAGGTCGACCCGGCATTGCCGTAACAACTCGGTGAACGTGCGGCCGGTGCGCTCCTTGAGCAGGCGTGAGAAATGACTAGGCGAGATGCCCGCGTGGCGCGCGGTCTCGTCGCGCGAGATGTCGCGGTGCAGGTTGGTGCGCATGAAATCCAGCGCTTTGCCGATAAGCAGCGGCGGCGTGAAGTCCTCCTGGCGCTCGATGGTGGAAATCACGTGTTCCAGGGTTTTGCGCAGCCACGCGGCCAGGTCCTCGTCGTCGCTGATTTCCGCCAATTCTGTCAGGAAGCGGTAATTGAGGCCGAGCACCTCGGATTGCACCGCGCCCGCCTCGACCGCCGCGCGCGAGATCATGACCACCAGCTCTAACAGCAGGCCTTTCAGCAAATCGCTGCGTTCCTCGCCGGAGCTATAGATATGGACGAGGACATGGTTGATGATATGCCGTGCCTCGCCGCGATCACCGCGTCGGATGGCGGCCAGCAGGGTGGGTTCCTGCATCAGATAGAGTTCGCGGATCCGGTCATACGGCCGGTGCTCGAGCAGCGGGATGGCGGGATAATCGTTCATGGCAGTGACAGGTGATCGATGTAATGGTCCTCGAAACCTTCTGCCAGATTCAATTCGATCACCTCCACCTGGGTGCGCAGGTCTTCCATTTCCCCGAGGCAAGAGCGGTCCACCAGTGCCAGCAGGGCACCGGCCAGGGCGGTGTTGCCTACCACCCGCACCTGGGTCTCGCGGCATCCCGGCAACAGCCCGATGGCGATGGCATGGGCGACATTCAGATGCATCCCGAATCCGCCGGCCAGATAGATATGTCCCAGATCCTCCGCGCGGAGACCCGCGGTTTCCAACAGGATGTCGATGCCCGCGCCGATCGCCGCCTTGGCTTGCAATAACAACGCGACATCCACCTCGCTGATCCGCAGCGCGCCGGGTTTGGCGGTGCTCGTTAGAGCGAGTGCCCGTTCGTCATCGTCGGTGAGGCGGTGGGCTGCGGGCAGACCGGCCCATGCTTCGGCGATAAAGCGGCCGTTGGTGTGAAGCAGGCCGCAAGCGCGGGCGGTGGCCAGGAAATCGACATAAGCCGAGCCGCAGATGCCGTTGGCGCGGTCCAGCGGGAGCGAACCGATGGTGGCGGCAGTGATGCCGAAAGGATCGAGCGTGAGGGTCAGGTCGCTGACGGCACCTTGGCGGGCCCGGGTTCCGCAACGCAAGCCGCTGCCCTCGAAGGCGGGGCCGGCGGCGGTCGCGCAGGCGGTGAGTTTGCCGCCGCATTGCAGGACGATTTCGCCGTTGGTGCCCATGTCCACCAGCAGGCTGGGCGCGGCATCATAGACCATGCCGCTGGCATAAACACCGGCGGTGATGTCCGCACCGATGTAAGCCGCGATGCCGGGCAGGAGTTGCACCGGTGTCTCCGGCGGCAGTCCGTCGCCATCTAACAAAATAGCGCCGGCGGTGACCTGCTTGCCCGCGATGAAGCGCGGCGTGAAGGGCGCGATGCCCAGCGGCGTGGGGTCCTCGCCGACTAACAGATGCAACATGGTGGTATTGCCGGCGATGGCGCCGCCGGCGATGCGGTCCAAATCGCGCCCGGCCCGGCCGCAGGCCCGGAGCATCAGCGGGCGGATGGTTTCCACGGCGATGGCCCGCTGCATGGCGGTAAGGTTGTGCGGATCGCGCGCGGCGTCGATGCGGGTGACCACGTTGTCGCCGAAGCGGATTTGCTCGTTGAAGGCACCCGCGCGTGACAATACCTCGCCGGTAACCAGATCGACTAACAAAACGACCACGGTGGTGGTGCCGATGTCCACCGCGAAGGCCGTATCGCGGACCCCGGGTAGCGGCGGAAACAACGGCTGGTGCGCGTAGGGCACGGCAATCTCGAAGGTCTCGCCGACCTGCGGCCGGTGCTCGATGCGCGAACGCGCCGGGATGTGGATAACCGCCACGCCAGATAGGCGGGTTTGGCAGGCTTGCAGGGTGGCGGGCGCATGGGCTTCGCCGCTTGTTGTTAGCAAAACTCCGTCGCGCAGCATCACCTCGCAACCGCGACACAAGCCGCGTTGGCCACAGCGGGTGTTGAGCGGCAGGTCGTGTGCGGCGAGCACCCCGGACAGTGGGCGGGAATCGCCTGCGTTCACGGGAATGATCCGGCATTCGCCGTTGTCCAATTCCACTTGCACATAAAATGGGGAACTCATGTGGCGGTTGGCGGAGTTGGCATTTCTGCGCGCATGATGGATTCATCGGTGGCTTGGCCGAGTTGCTCGCCGGGTTCCAGGATGAGGAAACGATCGGGGTCCCAGTTGCCCCATAACAAATCCTTAAGCAATGTGGGATCTCCCTGCTGACGCTCGAACTTCCAACCCATGAACGTGGCGCACTTGCTCGCGTAGACCGCTTCGTCATTTGCGGTGTTGGTGCCGAGATCGATATAGGTGGCGGTGTCGTGCATTGCCAGTTGCTCGTGTTGGGACTCTAGCAGGAACTCGACGTCCTCCTCGTCGAACCGGGTCGCGAAATCCTGGCGCAGAGTCTCGAACATCTCCGGCCCCGGCACCCGGCGGGCACGGTTCCAGCCTGGCGTGTAGTAATAGCAGGTCGGGCAGCGGTGCTGGTGGTCGCTGTATGCTTCCTTGCTGCCCATGAACAGGGTGATGCAATCGTGGGCGCGCGGAATGACCATCCTGTGATGCAGTGGCCGCAAGCCGATCGTGCCACGACCGCATAACCCGTAAACCAGCACCACCGCGTCGATGTCGGATCGCGCATCCATCGCCGCGAGATTTTCCGCCAGGATCGCGCGGAGTTGGTCCGGGCGGTCATGCAGGCAGATCTCGAAATAGCGGGTTTCCACGATGTGGGTTGCGTCGGCGGCATGCAGCGCGATTTCATCCTGCAGCACATCACAGGCGAGCACGGCGATGCGCGGTGGCGGATGATGGATTTCCTGTTGGCTCATAAGGTGGATTGGTTTCAGTGAGTTGGCTCGGGCGTGGCACCCGGATGCTGGAAATAGGACACACAATCATCGAATGTCACGCCGCACTTTGGACTGCGGTGAAGCGCGCGCGCTTCACCGCTTTGAGAGGCGACACCGGAACGGGGCAATCGCCTATCCCCTGGAGCCGCCAGCCGGAAATGCCGGGTATGTTTGGCGGCCATGGTGGGATTTGTCAGCCGCAC
>Ga0073936_10012446_pt1 | contig 10129 bp, 8 predicted proteins | sample AliMusrvi5mmetaG_FD_87041 | JGI IMG/M metagenome (GOLD analysis project Ga0073936, IMG submission 87041) | Freshwater lake bacterial and archeal communities from Alinen Mustajarvi, Finland, to study Microbial Dark Matter (Phase II) - Alinen... | ecosystem: Environmental > Aquatic > Freshwater >... | reverse complement strand
GACGAGGCCGGTGAGTTCGAAGAGTTCTTCGGGGGTGGCGAAGCGGGTTTTCTTCGCGCTGAAGTATTGCTTGATGGCGGCGGAGTCGAGTTTGCGGTCGGCGCTGAGGATGAAGAGGCGGAAGGCGCTATCAACCTTGATCAGCAGGGCTTTGCCGCCGATGCGCAGTTCCTCGTTGCGGGCGCGGGCGGAATCTTCCGAAGTGCGGGTGGGTTCGTGGTGGACTTCGCGGAAGACGACGCTTTCGGCGGTCAGCAGGGCACGGATCTGGTCGAGCAGCATTTCGTTTGAGGATAGCGGGTCTGGTTGCGCCTGCGGACGAAAGCCGCGAGGGCGCCCAGCGCGGTGAGCATGACCGGGAATGCGGCAGGTTCCGGCGTGACCAGGACCTGAAACGAGAGAGGCGACGAGGAGAGAGCGTCGCCGGCGGCATTCTGATATTGCAGGGTCGCGGTTCCGAGGTAGGAACCGAGGGCGGCGGACTGAGCGATGTCGACTTCGAAGAGACCACCGTTGTAGCTGTAGCCAGGGCCGTCGGGGCCGAGGGTTCCGGGCACCACGTCGTAGAAATAGTTGCCGCCGTTGTTGTCGAATACCTTCGTTCCGGCGTCCGGGTTCGCCGGATTCATGGCGACGGTGATGCCGGTCAGAGTGTAATCCGTATCGGCGGAGAAGGAGATGGCGCCCGTAAATATGACGCAGGCGCCGGAGCCATCCAGATTGCGGCAGTCGGCTGGTTGGTAGATGCCGCCGGGGGGCGTCGTCAGGACGGTGTAGTCCAGACTGAAACCGGTCAGGCCGGCGGCGGCGGGCAGGCTCAGGAAGAGGAGTTGCGCGAAGGCGCGTTGCAGGCAGTGTGACATGGGAGTCTCCGTGGATTACTGGCCGATGGCGAAAAGGATGCCGTCGTTAATGGCGTAGACGGTGCCGTCCGGACCGATTACGGTCGGCGTATAGGCCTCGGCGACACCCGCCGTGAGATAGATGGACTGGGAAAATGTGTTGGTGGTGAAATCCCAGCGATAATTCGTGCCGTCTTCGCTGTTTACGATGGCCGATTTCGTGACGGGGTCGATGGCGGCGCTGTTAATGCACCATTCCCGGACCGCTCCGGCGGGCGGGCCGTCGGGAGTGCGGCCGAGTTGTTCCATGAAAACGTTCATCACGGTAACACCGGTTATCGGATCGGTCATGGAATTATTGGGATCGATTATGGCGACATAGTTGAGTCCTGCGCCGCCGGTTTCTTTGTAATTGTTGTATTTCGTCAGGAGCAGGTAGGCGGAAGAACCCTGGTAAGTGGGGAGCAGATTCCTCGCCACGACGCTCGCGGTAGTGTCCCAGCCGAAGGCGCCGGGCAGTTTCGAGACAGTGAGAGCGCTGTTGAAGTGCAGGAGCCAGCCGCGATCGTGATTCGAGCAGCACTGGGTTTCGAAGACTCCGTAGTAGACGTCGCCGTCCGGGCCGATGGTGGGAGCGGCGGAACTGTCGTCGAGAAGCGTGGCATGCTGTCCGGTGTTCGGGTCGGTCAAATAAACGTGCGCGAGGGGCGCCAGAGTAGCCGCGTTCGCCGAGGTGAGATAGCCGGGCGTGTAACTGCCGCCGCTCACGCCGATATAGACGATGGTTCCGGCGGCGTTGACGGCCGGGGCGCAGTTCATCTGGACCTGCGTGATGGAGGTGTCGCCGCCCGCGAGCGCGGAGGCGCCGACCCAGGAACCGGCGCCGGAAACGGAGATGCGAGCGAGGCCGCTGGTAAGCCCGGCGGGATTGGATCCGGTGACGCGGAAGCCGAAATAGATGTTGCCGAAACGGTCGGCGGTGATGGGGGTCGAGATCATCACGGTGTTATTCAGAGCGGTTCTGTTGGCCTGATAGGTGGAGAGACCGTAAAAAGCGAGTTGGCCGGAAGCGCCGCTCGTGGAGTCCGGTGAGTTGCGGTAATAAACGGTGCCGCCTGGGCCGGGGTAATAAAGACGGGTGCCGAGGGCGAGGGCGGGGCCATAGCTGGGAATCCAGTTGTGCGGGGGCGAGGTGTAATCGGAGGCGAGCGAGTAGAGAGCCGCGCCGGTGGCGCCGTTCCACGCATTGATCTGCCATGTATTGTCGCCGGTGCGCTGCGGGACGAGCACGGTATTGGCGGCGGTGATCAGCGGACTTCCGTAGTGAATGAGGAGTTCACCCGAGGCGCCCTGCAGAAGCGTGTCGACGGGCGTGCTCCATTTGACGCGGTTGAAAGGCTGGGCGGCGACGGCCGAAACGCCGGTGTGCTGCGCATCGTGCCCGTACCCGCCCCACACGGCGGCGAGGGACTGGGCCCCCGCAATCGGAGCGAAGAGGGAGGCGGCGGCGCAGAGGGCAACAACTTTGTAATCATGCACGAACGATCCTTATTTTGCTGAAAATTCCCGGCGATCTTGAGGGAATCTTAGCAGTTCGGGAAAGTGATCGCCAGTTTATCCGGAAAACGGCGCGCCTTTTACTGAACCCGATAGACGGCCGTGCTGTTGGGCGCGAGGGGAAGGCGGGAGGCTGTCGCGTTGCCGGAGCAGCCGATTTCGCACTTCAGTTCCCCGCCCCGCGGGAGCGCGATGGTCTCCGGGTTCGCGCCGGTGTGCACGACGATCAGCCACTGCTCGTGTTCCAGAGTTCGGGTGAAGGCGAACGTGGTGTCGGAAGCGAACAGGGTGCTTTGGACGCCTTGCCGCAGCGCTTTCGATGACGCGCGTAAAGCGGCCAGTTGCTTTACGCGATCAAAGAGGCGATTCTCTTCCGCGGTGCGTCCGCCGGCTTCGAACGCGTTGCGCGGATCGCCGGGAAAGCCGCCGGGAAAGTCGCGGCGGTTTTCAGGATCGTCGCCGCCGGGCATGCCGATTTCGTCGCCGTAATAAATCATGGGCACGCCGCGCGCGGTGAAGAGGAAGGTGAAGGCGTTCAGCAGATCGGCGGACGTGACGCCAGGTTCGCCCATGAAGCGGGCTGTGTCGTGCAGGCCGAGCAGCGTCACCAGGTTCCGCGGATTCGGGTAGAGAGCATCGTGGGCGAAGAGTTTCGCCAGGGCCAGCGGCGCTTTATGGCGGATGAAGACGTCTCTCGCCGTGAAGTACAGAGGGAAATCGAAGACGCTGTCGAGGCCCGTGTCGATGCCGTCGAAGCCTTTGCGGCCGCCCTGAAAGAAGGAGGTCTGGTAGGGGTCCGCTTCGAGCACTTCGCCGAGGGTGGTCAGGCGCGGAAACTGCGCGTGCAGGGCGGCGTTCCAGTCGCGCCAGAAGGGGCGGGGCGCGTATTGGAACGTGTCCTGGCGGATAGCATCGGCCCCGCTGCGTGCAATCCACCAGACGGCGTTCTGAATGAGATAGCGAGCCATTTGGGGATCGTCCTGATTCAGATCCGCCAGTCTGCCGGCGAACCAGCCGTCAAGGACGCTTTTGCGGAGTTCGGGAGCGGCGTTCGGATCGGGGAGCGCCCAGGTCTGGAAGTTCAGCGTGGGGTGATTCGCGCGGGAGCCATGGAGCCAGGAGGGGCGCGGCGGGTCGTCCACCCAGGGGTGTTGATTGCCGATGTGGTTGGCGACCTGATCCTGTATGACCTTGATGCCGGCGGCGTGCGCGGCGTCCACCAGGGCGCGGTATTCGGCGAGGGTTCCGAAGTGTTCTTCCACGGCGTAGTAGTCGGTCGCGTGATAGCCGTGATAACCGGTCATCTTTTCGCCCCGGAACTGGTCGGTCGGGTCGAGCCGGTTGAGGTTGTCGTAGACGGGGGTGAGCCAGAGAGCGGTAATGCCGAGTTGTTTGAGATACGGAAGGCGCTGGCGGATTCCGGCGAAGTCGCCGCCGTGATAGAAGCGGCGATTGGCGCGGTTGAAAAGGCCTCGCGAGATGGCCGGGTCGTCATTGGCGGGGTCGCCGTTGGAGAAGCGGTCCGGCATGACGAGGTAGATGATGTCATCCGTGGAAAAGCCCTGAAAGCGGCCTTGCGGCGGGAGGGCGGGAACAATGGCGAAGGGAAGACCGGCGCAATGGTAAGTCCCGGGTTTGGTGTTGGGCGGGATGGTGAGGTCGAACAGGGCGTGCGTGCCGGTCGGGCTGATTTGCACGGCTCCGGTTAGAAAGCCGGGCCCGTCGCATTGCACTTTCAGGTCAGCGAGTCCGGCGCCGGAAACCAGCATGAGCAACTGCTGGCGGTTGGGCGAGGCAAACCAATCCGGCGGCTCGATTTTAGACGGGGACGCCGCGTGGACAACGGGAACCAGGAAGGCGAGCGATAAAAGAACGCGCCGCATCAGTGCTCTCCGTTCACCGGGATTGGGAGGCCTGCTTCGCCGCTTTGCAGGTCTCGCAGGGGCAGATTTCGCGGAGGTGTTCCCAGGAGTACAGGCCGGTGTTGTGGCCGTCGCTCCAGGAGATTTTCATGGCGTAGGTTCCCACGGGCTCGATGCTGAGCATCTTCAGCTTCGGGGTGAACATGGGGAACGGACTGGCGGGAGCTTCGGTGGTCTTCTTGCGCGGTTCGGTGCCGTGGGAACCGGTGCAGGAGGCGCAGGGGCACCAGTCGCGGAGGTACTCGGTGCCGTAGGAACTGTGGTGGCCGTCTTTCCAGTCGATCTCGATGCCTTTGGATTTCGAGATGGCGATGTGATCGGGGTCGGTCTGCAGCATGATGGTCATGGGTTATTGGTTGGTGCGTTCGACGTCGCGGACGCCGGAGATGCGGCGCATGGCGGCACAGAGTTTCTCCAGCTGTTTTTTGTCGCGGACGTCCACGGTCATTTCGACGAAGGCAGCGTCGTTGCCGGCGGTGAAATCCGTCTTGGCTTCGAGGCTGCGGACGTTGGTGTTTTCGTTGGCGAGGACGGTGGTGAGCTGGTGGAGAAGGCCCGGGCGGTCGTCCGTCTGCACGACGATGCGAACCGGGAAGGTGTCGCTGGCGTTGCGGGCCCATTCCACTTCAATTTTCCGCTCGGCATCGTACATCAGATTCTGGACGTTCGTGCAGGCGCGCGAGTGGACCGCGATGCCTTTGCCGCGGGTGACATAGCCGACGATGGCGTCGCCGCGGATGGGGTTGCAGCATTTGGCGCGGTAAATCATCACGTCGTCAATGCCGTGCACTTTGATGACGGAATCGTCGTCGCGGCGGGCGTACTGCGTGGGATCCGCGACGGGGGCAGGGGGCGGGAGCGGCTCCTCGGCGACCTGCTCGGGAGCGGATTTCTGCAGGACCTGGCGGGCGGAGAATTTGCCATAGCCGAGGCTGGCGTAGAGGTCCTCAATCTTGCTCAGGCCATACTCGGCGGCGACGCGCTCGAGTTCCGTCTTCTGGATGCGGGAGAGCTGGACGCCGAGGCGGCGGGCCTCTTTTTCCAGAAACTTCTGGCCGATTTCGATGGCGCGCTCACGCTCATTGGCGTTAATGACGTGCTTGATTTTGTTGCGCGCGCGGGAGGTTTTGACGAGGCCGAGCCAGTCTTTGCTGGGCTGATGCCCGGTCTGGGTGAGGATGTCGACGATGTCGCCGTTGCGCAGGGAGTAGCGCAGGGGAACGATGCGGCCGTTCACTTTGGCGCCGGTGCAGGTATTGCCGACTTCGGAGTGGACGGCGTAGGCGAAGTCGATGGGGCTGGCGCCGGAGGGGAGGACGATGACGCGGCCCTTGGGAGTGAAGCAGTAGACTTCTTCGGGGTAGAGGTCGAGCTTCAGGGTGGAGCTGAACTCGGAGGGGTCGCGCATCTCCTGCTGCCACTCGACGAGCTGACGGAGCCAGGCCACGCGCTGGTCATCCTGCGCGCCGCGTTTGCCTTCCTTGTACTTCCAGTGCGCCGCGATGCCTTCTTCGGCGATGCGATGCATCTCTTCGGTGCGGATCTGGATTTCGCAGTGCTTGCCGTCGGGACCCACGACCGAGGTGTGCAGCGACTGGTAGAGATTGGGGCGCGGGATGGCGATGAAATCTTTGATGCGTCCGGGCACGGGACGCCACTCATTGTGGATGACGCCGAGCGCGCCGTAGCAGTTCTTGACGGAATCCGTGATGATGCGCAGGGCGAAAAGGTCGTAGACCTGTTCCAGAGAGATCTTCTGGCGCTTTAACTTCTGGTAGACCGAGAAGGCGCGTTTGACGCGGCCATCGACACGCGCGGGAATGCCTTCGCGGCGCAGTTCGCCTTCGACGGTGCGGCGCATGCGCTCCAGCCATGCTTCATGGGCGGGACGCTGGCTGTCGATGGAGTTCGAGATTTCCTCGAAGGCTTCGGGATCGAGATAGCGGAAGGCGAGATCTTCGAGTTCGCCGCGGACTTTGCCCATGCCGAGGCGGTGGGCGATGGGGGCGTAGATTTCCAGCGTTTCGCGGGCGATGCGTTCACGGCGCTCCGGGCTGAGGGCGCCCAAAGTGCGCATGTTGTGCAGGCGGTCGGCCAGTTTGACGATGATGACGCGAATATCGTTGACCATCGCCAGGAGCATTTTGCGATAGCTTTCGGCCTGGCGGTCTTCCGCGGAAAAGAAATCGATTTTGCTGAGCTTGGTGACGCCGTCCACGCAGCCGGCGACTTCGGAGCCGAAACTTCTCAGCACGTCGGCGGTGGTTACCGAGGTGTCTTCGACGATGTCGTGCAGCAGGCCGGTGACGATGCTGACGACGTCCATCCGCATGTCGGCGAGGATACGCGCGACAGCGAGCGGGTGCATGAGGTACGGTTCGCCGGACGCCCGAAGTTGGCCGGCGTGGTGCTGGGCGGCAAACTGGAACGCTTTCGGGATGGGGGCGATATCGTCTTTGGGGCGGGCTTCCTGGACGGTGGCGATCAGCTCATCGAGGAGAGCATCGAGCGAGGCTCGCGCGGGATCCGCCACGGGGGGGACGCCATCGGACTGAACTGCCGGAACCGGGGGCACAATACCTATTCTAGTGGGCCGGAGTAAACCGAGGGTAAATTCGTGGGTTCCGCTTTGAGATCGAGTTGTGCGGTGGGGATCGGGTAAGAGCCGGGTTTCCCGGCGGATATTTGCGGTACTTTCGGGCGGATTTGGCCCGAAATCGGACGCCCCTCGGGTTGTCCGCCGAGCCGGTTCCTTGTGTTTTCAACAACTTCTCGGGTTCGAATGGTAAAAAACACTTTTTGCGGAACCGAGGCCCGGCGGAGCGCCCTTTCGGGGCTGTGGCGCGGGAGGAGTTATGGACACGAGTGCGGATTTTTCGCGGACTCGTGACTTCGGGTTGTCAAAGAACCGGATTGCTTTATCAGGATACACGACGGTAAGACGCATTTCACGGGGTTCGGGGCGTAGATCATTGATTCCAGGGCTAAAAAATGCCACGGCTTCGCGGGACAGGCCTACTTTCAACGGCTGTCGTTTGGGTAGCCGTTGCAGCGCCGGGCACCGTGTTCCACGAATTCCAATGGCGGAAGGAAAGTGGTTTTCCCGGCAGGTGCGGTTTGCGGCTATTTTTTTTGTCTGCGTTAAACGATTTCGTGACTGCGCCCCGAACAGAAACGAAATTTGCTTATACTCGGCTGAGTCCCGCTCACTCCTGCCATAGCCGTATCGAACCCCAGAGCGACAGCGGGAACAGAAAGCCGCTTCCACCATTTATGTCTCTTATTCTTCCTCTTTTGCTGTCCGCAGCTGCGCAACCCGTACAGCCCCTGCTGAAGCCGGGCGATTCGCTCCCCGAACTGCGCGGGGAGTTCCTGACCGGCAAATCCGCCGTACTGCCCTCGGCCGCCGGCGGGAAAGTGGCTCTCCTGCTGCTGGGGTTCTCTTACGATTCCCGATTTGCCGTGGAGGCATGGACGGGCCGGTTTCGCGAGGAGTTCGGCGAAGAGGCCCGCGTCACGTTCTACGAAATTCCGATGATCGGAGGGCTGGCGCGATTCGGCAAGTGGTTCATCGATGGCAGCATGCGGCGGGGCACGCCGAAGCCGGATCATGAACATGTGATCACGGTTTACGGCGGCGCGGACGCCTGGAAGCAGCGGCTCGGTGTCACGGATGAGAAAGATGCCTTCCTGGTGCTGCTGGACAAGACCGGAAAGGTCGCCTGGGTGCAACACGGCCGCTTCGACGCGGCGAAATTCCAGGCTCTGGCGAACACAGTGCGGGAATTGATGGGGCGATAGCGCGCGATCCGACCGGCTCAGGACCTGCACCCCGTTCTTTGATTTCCTGGCAGATTTCCTTTTGAAGCCGAAACAGCGGCGAGCCGCCCGGCGGGCAAACCGCCGGTTGATGCGAACGGGGCGGCGGTTCAAGTCCTTGTTCCAAGTTTGCCGCTTAGCTCACCCCCGCGGCATGTGGGATGCGGACACGCTTTCAAAGCGGGTCACACACGCGGTGCGCGTTTTACAATACTGATCCTGCCTGGTCGCCCTCGTGCCAGCCCCGTAACCCGTAACCCTGAATCGCGACAGTTTCCGAGTGGCGCGTGATCCGACCGGAGCGAGCCCGACGCTTCCCACAACCCCGTTTCCGGCCAATCAAGGAACATCTCGTAATGATTCGGAGTCAAACTCAGAGCATGCACCGAATAGGTCCGGCTTCGGCAATGTTCTCTGTGATGGTCCTGTTTGGCGGTGTCCCCTCAATCGCATCTGAGCGAACTCTGGAGGATCAAAGTTCGCCCACTATTGTTTTTCGGAAAATCGCAATATCCGGGGAACAGTTCGATGAGCAGACGGTTATACATCGGTGCCGTGAATTTCTGGCCGCAAACAAGGAGAAGAAACTGATCAGGTACACCCTCGTTCCGGATGAAAAGGGGGCCACGATTGCCTGGACCGGCTGCGACCACTGTAAGGCATACCCATTTTGGCGAACACAATACGATGCGATTGCCAAAGAATCATTTTCGACAGGAGAGATGGTGGCTTTCAATGGAAATGCTGTTCTGCGCTATCGGGACCGAAATGGAATGGTGACCGAGATGGTTTTGCAGGGGACCAATCCGCGCCTGATTTCGATTGGCGGTTTCAGAGGAACAATAGTGCACGTAGGGATGTCAGGCAATATCGTTGCAACGAATCTAAGACCGATGACGTTAGTTCTCCACTTGTATGTCGTCGGCGATGGCGAAATTAATGCAGATGCGGGGGCCGATTACATCGCAAATTTCAATCGCCAAATGGGAGTTAACTTCTCGTCGGTGGACTTCCGGTCTGATCCGTGGTTCATCAATGAAATCTGGAGACCGTGGTTCCCGCTATTCGAAGAACATAGGGGGAACCCGCCGGACGAGCAGATGTTTGATGCCAGCAAGAATCTCAACTGCTTCATCATTCTTCGGCCGGATGGAACCAAGACGAATCAATGTTCGTGGAAAGATGCAGAGCGACTGCCCTGACGCCAAGGGCCACTCGGCGCTGGCGGTGATTGTCCAGAAGTCCTCTTCGAGGAAGCATCGAAAGGCGCGACGGCGGCCATGAATCGAGTTCCGATTCGTCCGGCGTGAGGATGGAAGGCGGAAAAAGGCGCTACTTCAGGCCTGGAAGTGTGGTCTCCACAATCGGACCGCGGGACTCTGTCGTCGATTCCATTTCGCGACATACTGATCTCGCGGCAATGGAGGCCGCCAGTATGGCACGTCGGCAAACGACGACGAAACGGCATAAGCCAAAGACAATCCTGCGGTTCCCGGACCTCGAACACTCAAAGAACGCGGTCGTGAACTCACTTGCGGCGGTGAGTTCAGGAATCGTACGGTCACGCCATCGATGAGTTCATCGGGTGGTACTGCTCCGAACCTCGTCTCGCGTTCAATCGGACCGTGGTGCTTCGGTATCGATTCTTCCTGGAGCAGAAGAATCTGGCCCCGTCGACAATTAACGTTCGGCTCGCAGCCATCAGGCGGCTTGCCTATGAGGCGTCGGATTCCGGCCTGTTAAGCCCCGAACTGGCGGCGGGCATTCGCCGAGTGAAGGGGGCAAAGCGCCTGGGAGTACGGATCGGAAACTGCCTGACCGCGGATCAGTGCCGCTCGCTGCTGCGCGCACCCTGTTCGGATAGTCTGTAAGCGTCAGGGGAACAGCACTTCGGACCGATCAGGCTGCCCGAAGCTTGGCCAGCCGTTCGTAGCGGTAGTGATTCCGGATATGGCTTAGGAAGTAGCGGCCATGGGATTCTGCTTCAAG
>Ga0073936_10012445_pt1 | contig 10130 bp, 12 predicted proteins | sample AliMusrvi5mmetaG_FD_87041 | JGI IMG/M metagenome (GOLD analysis project Ga0073936, IMG submission 87041) | Freshwater lake bacterial and archeal communities from Alinen Mustajarvi, Finland, to study Microbial Dark Matter (Phase II) - Alinen... | ecosystem: Environmental > Aquatic > Freshwater >... | reverse complement strand
CCTGCTGAACTTCTCGCCAGCGATCTACGTGGAACATTGGCCTGCTATGGCGATATTATTGGCAAGGTGGATAATGAGCGTATGCTTGATCAGCTCTTCGCTAATTTTTGCATCGGAAAATAGTGCATCCCGAGGCCAAGCGAACGCAGGGTAATATTTATATATCAATATATACCAATGGTATATAATAACATACCGTTTGATGTGATCGTGTGTGGCGCCGGACATGCCGGCGTGGAGGCGGCATTGGCTGCGTCACGGATGGGGGCCTCTACCCTGCTGCTTACCGGTAACATCGACACCATTGCCCAGATGAGCTGTAATCCGGCTATCGGCGGCCAGGCAAAGGGTCAGATGGTCCGGGAAATTGATGCTCTCGGTGGCGAGATGGCGATCAATACAGATGTCACTGGAATTCAGTTCAGACTATTGAATGAATCCAAGGGCGCAGCCGTTCAGTCACCGCGTGCGCAATGCGACAAGAAAGCTTATCAGTTCCGACTGAAGCATACCCTGGAATTACAGCCGAACCTGCAAATTTTTCAGGCGACGGTTACCGGCCTGATCTTCAAGGACTCCAAGGTCGTCGGCTGTCAGACCAATCTCGATATTGATTTTCACGGCCGCACGGTCGTCGTGACCACGGGCACTTTTCTTCGCGGGTTGATGCACATAGGCCAGAACAAGAATGAAGGCGGCCGACTTGGTGATTTTAGCGCTAAAAGCCTTTCTTCCAGCTTTCTCAACGTCGGCATCACGCTTGAGCGGCTCAAGACCGGGACTCCGCCGCGACTGCTGGGACGAAGCATAGATTTTTCGAAGATGAACGAGCAAAAAGGGGATGCTCTGCCGACCTTCTTTGCCTTTCACGACACCCGGGATTCGGCGGAGTTGTTCCATGTGGAACAAAGCGGCGAACGCAGGCTGGGGTGGGCGCCAGGCTCCGAGCAGGTGTCTTGCTGGATGACCCACACTACGGCTGAAACTGCCAATATTGTCCGCTCCAACCTCAGCAAGTCCGCCATGTACAGCGGTGAAATCGAAGGGGTGGGGCCGCGCTACTGTCCAAGTATCGAGGATAAATTCGTCCGCTTTGCGGACAAACCCAGGCACTTGCTTTTTCTTGAGCCAGAGGGCCGTTCGACGAACGAATATTACGTTAACGGCCTGTCAACAAGTCTGCCGTTCGACGTTCAACTGGACATGGTGCACAGCATCCCAGGCCTCGAACATGCCGTGCTACTTAGGCCAGCTTACGCAGTTGAGTATGACTTCGCTCATCCGACCCAACTCTTTCCATCGCTAGAGTCTAAGAAAGTGGAAAATTTGTTTTTTGCCGGGCAGATTAACGGAACCTCTGGCTATGAGGAGGCGGCAGGGCAGGGGTTGGTCGCTGGAGTAAATGCTGTGAATAAGGTGCGAGGAACTTCTCCCATGCTGATCCAGAGGCAGGAGGGTTACATTGGAGTTTTAATCGATGACCTGGTCACCAAGGGCACCAACGAACCCTACAGGATGTTTACCAGTCGGGCCGAGCACCGACTCCTTTTTAATCATGGAAGCTCTGAGTTTCGAATGCTGACTCATGCAAAAAACTATAAACTGTTGTTTTTAAATAGAATAAGAAATATTGAGCACAAGATTGGCCGCGTTTTGTATTGGACTGAATTTCTGGAAAATAATCGCACGAGCGGTGGTTCTTGGGCTGAAGGCATTCGTCGCAACAGGGTGGGGGCTGCGCTCCCTGATGAACTGCTCAAGGAGTCTCCCGCCATCCGCGACGAGGTTCTGTATCGCGTGAGCTACCAAGGGTATCTCGCCCGCGAACAGCGCCACATCGACAAGCTGTCCTCCATCGAGAAAATCCTTCTCCCGGCCTCGCTGGATTATCTGTCCATTCGCGGTTTGCGTCGCGAGAGCGCCCAGAAACTCGCTGAATTCAAACCCATGACCCTGGGTCAAGCCAGCCGCATCAGCGGTGTTAACCCTTCAGACATCAGCGTCTTAATGATCTATCTTAGTGCCAAAAAAGAAGAGGGTTCTCGGTAGCCGACCCAGAATTGCCATGGATAATCCCATCAGGACGGCCGAACACCTGGCGCGCATGGCGAAACGCCGGGAAGATCTTACTTCACTCCTAGTGCAGCTCATTCCTGCGGCCACTTCCATAATTTGGGAGGTTGGGTGCGGGCATGGACATTTTCTCGCGGCCTATGCCGCGGCTCATCCCGATCAACTCTGCCTGGGTGTTGATATCAGCATCGACCGAATCCGGCGGGGCCAGCGCAAGCGCGACCGGGCAAAATTGGTGAATCTTCACTTCATCCATGCCGAGGCCCGTGACTTCCTTGATGCGCTTCCCGCCCACGCCTCCATTGCCTCGGTCTTCATCCTGTTTCCCGACCCGTGGCCGAAGCGAAGGCATCATAAGAACCGGATCCTTCAGCCCGAATTTCTCGCCGCGGTTGCCCAGCGCGCAGGGCAGGGGGCCCAGCTCCATTTTCGCACGGATCATGAGCCTTATTTCCGCGACTCGGAACTGGTGATCCAGGCGCATCCCGACTGGAAGATTCTCCCGGAACCATGGCCGTTTGAGCAGGAAACCGTTTTTCAAAGTCTCGCCCCGATCCACCACTCGTTGACCGCCGGCCGCAGGGTGGGGCACTAATAAGCTGGGCGCTGCCACAGCCCGCGGCGGTTAATTCTTCGCCCCGGTTTCGCTGCGATCCATTTCAGGCATTGACGGAGCGTTAAGCCTTTGCCTACTCAATCCCTTTCCAACCCTTCTTGCCGTCCAGCGCGCCCATGTTTCGAGTCAAAAAACTCGCCCTTTTCCTGTTTTCGCTCTCGTCCTGCCTGACCGCCTTTGCCGGCGAGTCGCATGGCGTGGCGGCATCGGCCGAGGTTCTCTTCAAAGTTGGGCCGCTCCCGGTCACGAACAGCATGGTGACGAGCTGGATCGTTGCGGTTGCGCTCATCCTTGTCATCCGGCTCGCCACCCGGAAACCCACACTGGTTCCTTCCCGCAGCCAAGCGATGATCGAGAGCCTGGTGGAAGGCGTGCTCGAGCTGATCACGCCGATCGTCGGCAAGAAAATGGCCAAGCCCACTTTTCCGCTGCTCGTCGCCCTCTTCACCTTCATCCTGATCCAAAACTGGAGCGGCCTGATTCCCGGCGTCGGCACGATCTTCGTGGCCGACCACGAAACGGGTGGGTGGAAGGAGCTCATCCGTCCGGGCAACGCCGACCTCAACGGCACAGCCGCCCTCGCCCTGGTTTCGATCACCTGCTGGTTGTATTTCATCCTGCGCTACGCCGGCCCGAAGCTCGTGCTGAAGGACATCTTTGGCAACAAGGCCGACAAGCGCGAGGTGCCCGCGTTTATCTATTACCCGCTCTTCGTGGTGTTCTTCGCGGTCGGCTTGATCGAGATCGTCTCCATCTGCTTCCGCCCAATTTCACTCTCGTTCCGTCTCTTCGGCAACGTCTTCGGCGGCGAGAACCTGCTCCACTCCATGTCGGCCATCACGCCGTGGCTGCTGCCGGTCCCGTTCTACTTCCTCGAGCTCCTGATCGGCTTCGTCCAGGCGCTCGTCTTCACGCTGCTCGTCAGCGTCTACATCGGCCTGATCTGCAACCACGGCGACGAGCACCCCGAGGCCGGCCACGGCCACGCCCACGAGCCCGCCCACTGAACCCTTTCCCGCCGGGAGCGTGCCCCGCGTGCGCACGGCGGACATCCCACCAAACAAAACAAATCCACCATGATCCAAGTAATCGCAGAAATGACCGGTAGCATTCAGGGCGCGTTCGGCTGTCTCGCCGCCGCCATCGGCGTCGGTCTCGTCGGCGCCAAGGCCGTCGAGGGCGTCGGCCGCAACCCCGGTGCTTCCGGCAAGATCCTCGTCCAGTCCATCATCGGCATGGCGCTGGCCGAAGCCGTCGCGTTCTACGCGCTGTTCCTCGGTAAGTAATCCTTCCGTTTCCCGCGCCGGCGCCCGTCGCCGGCGCGGCCCTTTTCCCGCCCGCTCCCGCCCCCATCATGCTCTCCACTCTGCTCGTTCTCGCCGAGGCCACCGGCCATGCCGCCGAGGCCACCCAAGGTGAGGCCGCCTCCGGCATCACGAAGATCGCGCAGGATTTCGGCCTCAGCGTGCCGCTCATCCTCGCCCAGGTCCTGAGCTTCTCGATCGTCGCCTTCGTCCTCTGGAAATTCGCCTTCAAGCCGGTCCTCGCGACGCTCGACGAGCGCCAGCAGAAGATCGACTCCGGCCTGAAGTACGCCGAGGAGATGCAGGCCAAGCTCGCCGCCGCCCAGCAGGAGAGCGCCGGCATCATCAAGCTGTCCCAGGTTGAGGCCTCGCGCATCATCGACGACGCCCGCAAGTCCGCGAAGGACTTCCTCGACAAGCAGACCCAGGAAGCCTCCGCCAAGGCCAGCGACATGCTCGTCAAGGCCCAGCAGTCGATCGAGCTCGAGCACAAGAAGATGCTCTCCGACGCCCGCTCCGAGATCACGCGCCTCGTGGTCCTCACCACCGAGCGCGTCCTCGCCAAGAAGCTCACCGATGCCGACCGCGCCTCGTACAACGAGGCGGCGTCCCGCGAGCTCACCAGCGTTTAATCCTTTCGCCTTCCGTCCAACCGTCCCATGGCCTCCGGCAAGAAAAAGACCCAGCAGCTCGCCCGCCAGTTCTTCCGGCTCAGCCTGGAGGACGGCGTCCTGTCCGCGGACCGCGTGGCCGGGGTGCTGGAGTACATCGAGAAGCACCGCCCGAGCGGCACGATGGCCGTGCTGAAGGCCTACCACCGCCTCGTCGCCGCCGAGTTCGCCCGCGGCCAGGCCGTCGTCGAGCACGCCGGCGCCGTGGGCGAGGCCGCCCTCGCCGCCATCACGCTCGCCATGGGCCGGAAGTACGGCCGCAAGATCTCCGTCGTCGCCCGGCGCAATGACGCGCTGCTCGCCGGCATCCGCGTCCGCGTCGGTGACGATGCCTACGAGGCCTCCGTCGCCGGCCAGCTCTCCACTCTCGCCGCCGTCTGATCACTTCCCCCTTCGCCGACCCCAAACCTTTTATTTCCGATGAGCAACGTCCTTGACCAAATCGAACAACAGATCGCCAAGCTCTCCAGCAAGGCCGTCAAAAAGAACACCGGCAACATCCGGACCGTCGCCGATGGCGTCGCCAAGATCGACGGCCTCTCCGAGGTGATGTACAACGAGATGGTCCAGTTCCCCGGCGGCGCCATCGGCATCGCGCTCAACCTGGAGGAGGACGAGGTTGGCTGCGTCGTCCTCGGCGACGTGTCCCAGCTCAAGGAGGGCGACGAGGTCCAGACCACCGGCCGCCTTCTCTCCGTGCCCGTCGGCCGCGCGCTCCTCGGCCGCGCCGTGGACGCCCTCGGCAACCCCGTTGACGGCAAGGGCCCGATCGCCTCGACCGAGACCTATCCCGTCGAGAAGATCGCCCCCGGCATCATCGTCCGCAAATCCGTCTCGCAGCCCCTCTTCACCGGCATCATGGCGATCGACTCCATGATCCCGATCGGCCGCGGCCAGCGCGAGCTGATCATCGGCGACCGCGGCACCGGCAAGACGACCATCGCGATCGACACGATCATCAACCAGGCGAAGATCAACAAGGTCGGCCTCGCCAGCAAGGACCCGAAGTTCCGCCCGGTCTACTCGATCTACGTCGCGGTCGGCCAGAAGAACTCCAACATCGTCCGCACCCTCTCGGCCCTCGAGGCCGCCGGCGCGCTGGAGTACACCATCATCGTCGGCGCCCCCGCGGCCGACAACCCCGCCAACCAGTATCTCGCGCCGTTCTCCGGCGCGGCGATGGGCGAGTGGTTCATGGAAAACGGCATGGACGCGCTGATCGTCTACGACGATCTCTCCAAGCACGCCGTCGCCTACCGCCAGATTTCCCTCATCCTCAAGCGCCCCTCGGGCCGCGAGGCGTATCCGGGCGACGTGTTCTACCTCCACTCCCGCCTCCTCGAGCGCGCCGCGCGCCTCGACGGCAAGGGCTCGCTCACCGCGCTGCCCATCATCGAGACCCAGGCGGGCGACGTCTCGGCCTACATCCCGACGAACGTCATCTCGATCACCGACGGCCAGATCTTCCTCGAGACCGACCTCTTCAACCAGGGCATCCGCCCCGCGGTGTCCGTCGGCCTCTCCGTCTCGCGCGTCGGCTCCGCCGCGCAGATCAAGGCCACCAAGCAGGTCGGCGGCAAACTGAAGGGCGAGCTCGCCCAGTTCCGCGAGCTGGCCGCCTTCGCGCAGTTCGGCTCCGACCTCGACGCGAAGACCAAGGCCCAGCTCGAGCGCGGCGCGCGCATCGTCGAGCTCTTCAAGCAGCCCGCGTTCAACCCCGTGCCGATCGAGCTGCAGGTCGCGGTGCTGTTCGCGATGCAGAAGAATTATTTCGACGCGATCGACACCAAGAAGGTCGTCGTCGCCGCCACCTCGCTGAAGGACTTCTTCGCCGCCCGCAAGGAACCCCTCCTCACCGAGATCCGCACCAAGGCCGCCCTCGACAAGGACCTCGAGGCCAAGCTCCAGGCCGCCTGCGAGGAGTGGAAGCCGACCTTCACCGCCTAACTGTCGCGCGCATCGAGTAGCGAGCATCTCAAGCCCTGCTGCCACTAGCCTCTACTCACTTCCCCCCACTCACGACTCGCGACCTCCACCATGGCCTCCACCCGCGACATCCGCCGCCGCATCAAGTCGGTCAAGAACACCCGCCAGATCACCAAGGCGATGGAGTTGGTCGCGGCGTCGAAGATGAAGAAGGCGCAGCAGGCGGCCCTGTCCGGCCGGCCCTACGCCGAGCTCATGGCCCAGATGCTGGGCTCGCTCGCCGAGCGGGTCGAGGAGGCGCAGCATCCCTTCCTCGTCAAGCGCGAGGTCGCCGTCCGCGGCATCATCCTCATCACGTCCGACAAGGGCCTCTGCGGACCGCTCAACTCCAATCTCTTCAAGCTCGTCACGGACATCAAGACGCCCGCCAAGTACGCCGTCATCGGCCGCAAGGGCGCGCAGTTCATCGCCCGCACGCGCCGCGACCTGCTCGCGGATTTCCCCGCCAATGACCGCGCCTCGTTCGCCGACATCCGGGTCGTCGCCGAGTTCATGGTGAAGCAGTTCCTCGACGGCGTCGTGGACACGGTCGAAGTGATCTGGCCGCGCTTCCGCAACACGCTCGTGCAGGTGCCCACCACGATGACCCTGCTGCCGCTCAGCAGCGTGAAGGAGGCCGTCAACGGCCTGCACGCCGACGCCGGCCACGCCCATCCCGCCAAGCCCGCCACCGCGCCCGACACCCAGATGCTGTTCGAGCCCGACGCCGCGCTCGTGCTGCACTCGCTGCTGCCGCTCTATCTCAACCGCGAGGTCTACCAGCACGCCCTCGACGCCAAGGCGTCCGAGCACAGCGCCCGCATGGTCGCGATGAAGACCGCCAAGGACAACGCCACCAAGCTCCTCGGCGACCTCACCCTCGAGTACAACAAGGCCCGCCAGGCCGGCATCACGCAGGAAATCCTCGAGATCGCCGCCGCGCAGTTCGCCGCCTGACCTGAATTCCATCACCCCATTCCCCCTCTCAAATGAACACCGGTAAAATCGTCCAAGTCATCGGCCCCGTCGTTGACGTCCAGTTCGCGGAAAAAACCATCCCGCCCATCTACCAGGCGCTCACGATCGACTTCACCGTTGGCGGCAAGAAGGAGCTGCTAACGCTCGAGATCCAGCAGCACCTCGGCGACGGGGTGGCCCGGGCCATCGCGATGTCCTCCTCCGAGGGCCTCGTCCGCGGCATGACCGTGGTCGACACCGGCGGTCCCATCTCCGTCCCCGTCGGCAACGGCGTGCTCGGCCGCATTTTCGACGTCACCGGCAACACCGTGGACGGCAAGGGCCCGGTCCAGTTCGACAAGAAGTACCCGATCCACCGCCCGTCGCCCACGCTCTCCGAGCAGAACACCAAGGCCGAGATCCTCGAGACCGGCATCAAGGTCATCGACCTGATCTGCCCCTTCATCAAGGGCGGCAAGGCCGGCGCCTTCGGTGGTGCCGGCGTCGGCAAGACCGTCGTCATTCTCGAGCTCATCAACAACATCGCCAAGGCCCACGGCGGCTTCTCCGTGTTCGCCGGCGTCGGCGAGCGCTCGCGCGAGGGCAACGACCTCTACCATGAAATGTCCGAGGCGGGCGTCATCGACCAGAAGGACCTCAGCAAGTCCAAGGTCGCGCTCGTGTACGGCCAGATGAACGAGCCGCCGGGCGCCCGTATGCGCGTCGCCCTCTCGGCCCTCGCCATGACCGAGTACTTCCGCGACGAGAAAAACCAGGACGTGCTGCTCTTCATCGACAATATTTTCCGGTTCTCGCAGGCCGGCTCCGAGGTGTCCGCGCTCCTCGGCCGCTCGCCGTCCGCCGTCGGCTACCAGCCGACGCTCGCCAACGAGATGGGCCTCCTCCAGGAGCGCATCACCTCGACGAAGAAGGGCTCGATCACCTCCGTGCAGGCCGTCTACGTGCCCGCCGACGACCTCACCGACCCCGCGCCGGCCAACACCTTCGCGCACCTTGACTCCACCATCGTGCTCGAGCGCTCCATCGCCGAGCTCGGCATCTACCCGGCCGTCGACCCGCTCGCCTCCGTCTCGAAGGCGCTCCAGGGCGACATCGTCGGCGAGGAGCACTACAAGGTGGCCCGCGAGGTCCAGCGCGTCCTCCAGCGCTACAAGGACCTGCAGGACATCATCGCCATCCTCGGCCTCGACGAGCTCTCCCCCGAGGACAAGCAGATCGTCTACCGCGCGCGCAAGATCCAGCGCTTCCTCTCCCAGCCGTTCGCCGTCGCCGAGGTCTTCACCGGCACCCCGGGCAAGTATGTCCCCGTCAAGGAAACCGTCCGCGGCTTCAAGATGATCCTCGACGGCCAGCTCGACGACGTCGCCGAGGGCGACTTCTACATGCGCGGCGGCATCGACGAGGTCATCGCCGCGGCCAAGAAATAAACTCTCGCGGCCGTCCTCCCCATCATGTCCCTCACGCTCGAAATCGTCACCCCGGAGGCCCGGGTCTATGCCGACACCATCGACACCGTTGTCATCCCGACGACGTCCGGCGAGGTCGGCATCCTGCCCGGCCACATCCCGCTGCTCACGCAGATCGAGGATGGCGAGCTGCGGGTGACGAAAAACGGCCAGACCCAGCTGCTCGCCGTCAGCGGCGGCTTCGCCGAGGTCCGGGGCGACACCGTCCACGTCCTCGCCGAGCACGCCATCACCGAGGAAAAGATCGACGTGAACGCCGTCGAGGCCGCCATGAAGCGCGCGGAGGAGCAGCTCCGGGAGGCCAGCAACCTCGACCCGCAGGAATACGAGAACCTGCAGAGCCTCGTGCGCTACTCGGGCATCCAACTCGCCGTCAAACGCCGCCGCCGTTGATTCTTCCAGGCTCAAGCACCCCTGCTTGGGCCTTTTTCTTGCACCACTACTGAAACTGAGTCTCGTTCAGATAAATTTGCTGAGCTGATGAACTCCCCGCGTGAACCTTTTCGGCCGCAGCGCATGCGCCTGACGGAGATGCCCAACGGCGCCGCCGGACGGGTCTGTGCGCTCGAGGGTCAGGTGGAGGTTTGCCAGCGGTTGCGGGAAATGGGCTTCGGCGAATCCGCCATCATCGAGCGGGTGTCGGGGCAGGGGACCCTGCTCTGTCTCGTCAGCAACACGCGGGTCGCCCTCAGCGAGGGCGCGGCCCAGCACATCGTCATCGAGCTCATCCGCTCGGCGCGTTGACCACTCCCATGGCCGCCGTCCTGACCAAGCTTTCCGAACTGCCGATCGGCGGCCGTGGCATCGTGCGGGAGTTTCCGTCGCAGGATCCCGCGTTTCTGCGCATGCGCGAGATGGGCCTGCTGGTCGGCACCACTGTCACACTCGTGCGCACCGCCCCGCTGGGCGACCCGCTCGAGATTTTGCTGCGGGGCTATCACCTCTCGATCCGCAAGGTCGACGCCGCCCGCGTCCTCGTAGAAACCCTCCCCTGAGATGGCGGTGCCCTCCCATCTTTCCCCGCCCGCCCCGGCCGCGCCGTCGCGCACGCCCACCT
>Ga0073936_10012441_pt1 | contig 10132 bp, 3 predicted proteins | sample AliMusrvi5mmetaG_FD_87041 | JGI IMG/M metagenome (GOLD analysis project Ga0073936, IMG submission 87041) | Freshwater lake bacterial and archeal communities from Alinen Mustajarvi, Finland, to study Microbial Dark Matter (Phase II) - Alinen... | ecosystem: Environmental > Aquatic > Freshwater >... | reverse complement strand
TGCCGGTGATTTGCATGACACCCGCACCGCATTTCTTGAACAGAAACGCGCCGCCGCCGGGACCTTTCGAATTTGAGATATCAGTGGATACCGTGACCGACTCCTTGGCATTTGAAGTGTCCAAACAGATTACAGCACGCTCCATCAGGCCGTTGTTATTGATGGCAGTGGTTAGATTCTTGAGAAAGGCCGCCGTTTGCTCGCCGGTGAATTCCCCCGGGCCGCCGACGCATAGCCGGATCGTGGCCGTCGGAGCTACGGTGATTCTCGCGGGCGTCCATTGGCTGGTATCGCCGTTGTAGAGCGAGGCGGCTTTGAGAATGCGCAGAGTGCCACGGGTAACGATCGTCGCGCCGGTATAGGTATTGGTTCCGCAGAGCGTCACCTGGCCCGCGTTGACCAGTCCGAAGCCGCCGTAGTTGCCTATCTGGGTGAAGCCGCCTGGCCCGCTCATTGCGGCGCTGATCATGAAGTCTGCATAAGAGGTGATGCGCGTGTTTCCGTTGAGCGTGATCGTGCCGCCCCAACTGTCGCCGAAGCCGTTGTTAGCATTGATCTCGCCACCATTCAAAATCAGCGGCGTCGCCCCGTTAACGTGCTCAAGGGCAAGAAAGCCATTGTCGTTGAGTGTGATCGGGCCGGAGCCAAGCCCCTCGTTAGCGACATACATGCAGAGGCTGCCCTGATTGATCGTGGTGCCGCCACTGAAGGTATTCTTCGGATTGTCTAACCGTAAACCGCCCTCGCCGTTTTTGATCAAACGGCCAGTGCCGGAAACTAGGCTAGGAACGATCACATGCCCGTCTCTAACCGCCACATCCACGGTCAAATCGCCCGCTAGCTTGATGGGAACGGCAAGCGTTGTTGTGCATGGAAGGCTCTGGGTGATGCGTGGCGGGTTGGCGGCACCGTTGGCGGTGAGGGCCAGGCTTTTGCCTTCAATTTTCAAGGATGGGCCATGGATGTTCAACTGATTGACTGCGAGATCCTCGTGCAGATCGTTAGCCAAGGAATAATTGCCCGGCTTGTCAAAGTTGAAGACATAGTCAGCCTGACCGGCTGCTTGAGGTGCCACGCCGGATGCTAGATTGTTAGACCATTTCGAACCATCGCTCCAGTTGCCGGCAGCAGCACTATTCCATGTGAAAACGTTGGGTTGGCCGGCATGCAACGCCTTCACGGCAGCAACCTCTTCCTTCACTTTGGGTGAAGGATGTTTTTTTTCGCTAGGTGGATTTGCGGGCGGTTGGGAAATGACCGGCACTACGGGCGGCTTCTCTTCTTTAACCAACAGGGCGGGTGCCGACTCTTTGTATTCGTTGGACGTTGGCGGCAGTTTGGCAGCCTTAGCCGGATCGATATAGTTGGCAAGGTCGCGCAATGCGACCACCTGGTAGTGGTTGTCCTTCAGATACTGCATTTGCGCCTTGAATACTCCAGGATCCAGGGAACAGGCGGCATGCTCGATGTCCGGCACTCCATGATAGATGAGGACAACAACCTTCCCCCCGGTTGCCTGCCGCACGCTTTTTACAAAATCGTCCATCGTTCCGGCCCCTAGGCACGGGATATCAAAGGGATTGTCCACCGTCGGCCTGTACGGACGGAAGTGGCCGCCACGCCCGAAAATATACCCATTTTTAGCCAACTCTGGATAGGTCTGGATGTTCACCGAAAACATCGGCCAAGCCACGGTCGTACACTTGGGAAGACTGTTGGCCTGCAAGTCGTCATCCAGGCTCAGAAAACCGCTGATCGAGCTGGCACCCGCGTGGCCCGTGGTATGATTGCCGATTTCGAACCCTTCGTCATTCAGGATCTTCATCTGCCGCCACGTCATATACCAATCCTTGCGGGTTCGAAACGAATCAAAATCGCAGACGTAGAACGAGCCGCCGAATTTAAGCGACTTCAATATAGGAGCCACCACCGTGTAACCGCTGGCCGGGCCGTCGTCGAACGTGAGCACCACCAGCTTGTCGGGAATAGGCTTGCGCAGAATCCCGGATGGATCATCGGCCTTGGCCGGCTCCGCCCGTCCGCTTATGATCCCCGCTGCCAGCATGGCACACATCGTTGCTTGTTGGATGATTGTCTTTTTCATGATTCTAGTAACTGGTTCTTATGGGTATTTCACGCGCACAGCCTCACTCGGCGCACTCTCATTGCCGAGGCAATCCATCGACGTGATGCGGTAGTAGAACGCGCCGGTTAGTCGGCGGTCCTCAAAGTCAGGCTCGCAGTCAGCAAAGGCTTGTGTGTTTTTGTACACGTACGTCAGAATCGAATCGCGACCGGGAGTGAAGTTGGCGTTGTTGCTTCGATAGATTCGCCACCAGAAAACAGGATCGGGAGCGACCTGCCATCGCAAAGTTTTGGCGTCGTCGTCCAGAGTCAGAGATTTGGGGGCGCAAGGTGGGGGTGTGAACTTGCCAGTTTCCATCGTTATGAATGCGGAGTGTTCTGCTGCGGTGGCGGGATACATCACTGGTTTGCCACCGACACTGGCGCAAATTTGATATTCGATGGATTCTTCTAGCAAGGAATCAAGCGGAATGCGTGCACCAAACACAGCGCGGCAGCGGCGCTGCATCGGCAGGAGCACCCAGCGCTCCGTTCCCATGCGGCGATACTGCAATTGCGCCGTCACCTCGTCGGGAAGCCAGCCGCAGCAGACGCGTGCCTCGATATCCACCGGTTGGCCAGGCACCGCGCTGGTAGGCGGTGAGATGACCACCACACGTGGCGTGCTGGTATCCACCGTCACGGGGGTACATTGCAGGCTATCCTCGCCATCGGCAGCAAGGACGCTTACCTGAAAGGTGCCTGAGACATCCCCGGTCAGGTAGTTGTATGAACTTCGGGTTGCGGGGAGTGGCTCGCTGTTAAGTTTTTCCTTGTTGCAATAGATATTGAAGCCCGCTGCGCCGGGTTCTTCGTTGTGCCAATCAAGTTGGACGCCGGAGGAATATTGGCGGGCAACAACATGTGAGGGATACTTGATCCTTTGAGCCGCTCGCTTGGCCTCTTCTATTTTCATGATATGCAGTTGCATGACCATCTGGTGGTTGCTGACTAACTGCCCGAGCGTGCTCATGTCCATGGTGCGGTGAAGATAGGAACGCGACCATGCTTCAGCGATTCCACCCGGGTTTTCCGCCAGTTGGTTGTGAAGCTTGGCACCGAGAATACGGTTGCGCAGCCAATTCAGCCGCTCTATCCGGTCCCGGTTTGACGTGCGTTCCAGGCATGTGTCAATCACCGCGAGTTGCGCGTCGGCCTTGCGGATTTGTTCGGCGTTGAGGGTGGGAGCGATTCCTCCGAGATTGCCGCCTATCCGGCAATCCGCCGGGTCCTGTGCGAGGGCTTCGTTCTGGTCCAGGATATCTGCAAGGACATCGGCATTTTCCACGCCATAACAGCGGCGGGCGTACTCAAGATAAACGCCACGCGAAGTGACCCATTTGTTCGCAGAATCCCACGGAGCGGCGGAAATATAAAAAATGCGCGGGTCGATCGCGTCAGTTAAGCGCCATGTCAGCGCCACCAGTCCACTCATGTTGCCGGCGCGTTTTTGATAAGACTCGACGGTCTTTGCCAGATCCTTCGACCACGGCATGTAGTGCATGTCGCCTTTGTTATCTTCCTCGAGCCACGGGCCCGCCCAGTAGGCTCGCTGGCCGTAACGAACGCCATTTTCAAACTTGTCCGAATATGCGGTAAACGGTCCGGCGCGCACGTCGTCTGGCACGTCCTTGAGGTTGGCTTCGCTCAGCTCGCCCCAACCGGTTAGAACGTGGTTCATCTTGGGCGCGCGCTTCCGAAAAACGTCATAAATCGACTGGACATACGGCGGTGCATCTGTGCCCTCATGGCGGTAATATACGAGAGCGTCGAGGTCCGGATACCACGTGAGAATCGACTCGCAGACGGCCTCTTGCTGGTCTGGTTTGAGTTGATGGAATTCGGTTCCGAGAGCCACTTTGACACCGCGCTTGTGGGCATGGGCGATGATTTGTTGGAAGGTGGACGCGCAACGTTCCCACACATCCTTGTTGGACAAGCCCCCAGTGTGCATCGACGCCGCACTGCCGAATGCATAGTCGTCAAACAAATCTGCACTGAGCCCGGGATACTCGCGAAGTGGCCACGAGCACCCATGGTAAAATGCGCCCTGGTCCGAGTTTTGATTGAAATTCTTCTGCTTGCACTCACCCCAATTTAGCCAATTTTCTCGATACCCCTCGAAGACATAGTTGTGGATTGAAAGCAGGTTCATTCGCATGCGTGCCATCTGGTCTATATAATGCTTCCAGTCCTCCAGTGACCATGTGCCGGCCCCTTGCATATAACACCAATGGTTGGTGAATCCGCGAATGGCTTGGCGCGGGGTCTTCACTTCGTCCACATCGACTAGGCGCAACGGACCCCTGGTTTCTGGCATGACATCCCCGCTCATCAGAAAACCCACACCGTAGTGATCTTGCAATAATCCATACACCCCGTAGAGCGTGCCTTCGGGATCGGTGCCGGCAATGACAAGCATCCTGCCCGAACGCTTCAGGACATACCCTTGCGGACCGGGATGCTCCAATTCAAGTTGAGTCGCGCGGATCTGTTCTGAAAATCTGTCGCCGATGACAAAGACGTCAGTCTCGGGTGCGGCAGTCACCACAATTGTGGGCGACTCGCCGCTGATTTGATAGAGATAGCGCTGGAGTTCTTTGGCGGCATACCGCTCCAGAGCAGGTGCATTTCGTGCCACGACGATTTCCGCAGCCTTGGCGGCCAAGGCACCGACCGTTGCCAGGGACAAGACGAGGCATAATACCGATAGCCGAGTTCTTACAAGCCTCAACATTCTTGCAAAAATTGTTTATTCATCGGATGATTTTCGTTGTGTTTGGCAGGAAAATGTCCAGCGTGCCTTAGTAAGGTCTGTCACCGCCGACATGATTCGTTACGCGACCGGACACGGGTTCTTTCATCGGCCCCCATCTGAGGGAATGAAAAAAATGAAATATCCGCAACAGTAGCGGTGTAGTGTCCGCATGCAGTCCGATTTATCAAATGCCATATTCCCGTCTCGGCGGCAATTCCTGAAGACCAGCGTCTTGACCGGCGGTGCCATGGCACTGCCGTATTTCATCCCCTCTGCGGCGTTGGGCCGCGATGGTGCAGTCGCCCCCGGCGAGAAGATCACCCTTGGAGCCATCGGGATTGGCGGGCGGGGAAGTTACGACCTCAGTTGCATGTTAGAGGAACGGGACGTGCGCTGCGTGGCCGTCTGCGACGTGCGCAAGGAGCGACGCGATGCCGCCAAGCGCCAAGTGGATGGTAAGTACGGCAACCAGGATTGCGCTATGTACACCGACTTCCGCGAGTTGCTGGCACGCCCGGACATAGACGCGGTGCTGATAGCCACCGGGCCTAACTGGCACGCGCTGGCGGCGATCATGGCGGCCAAGGCCGGCAAGGATGTCTATTGTGAGAAACCCTGCACAAAAAATATCGCCGAGAGCCTCACTCTAGCAGAGACGTTCCACCGCACCGGGCGCCTGCTGCAAGGCGGTATGCAGCGGCGAAGCTTGCCTAACTTCGAGTTTGCTGCAGGCCTCGCGCAGCGCGGCAAGCTCGGCAAACTCACGGTTCTGCACGCTCATCCCGGCGGCTTGGGAACCGAGTCCAGCGGCTGGCCTGCCGCGCAGCCGGACCCCGGCAAGGAGGTCGCCGATTGGGATATGTACCTCGGGCCGGCCGCCTGGCGCCCATTCAACGACGGTATTCTCCACAATGGCGGCGGCTTTGAAAAGGGTGGGGGACTCGTCGGCGGCGGTTGCCTCGAGTGGGGTTCTCATTGCGTGGACCTTTGCCAGTGGGCCAATCAAACCGATGACACCGCAGCCATCGAGTACTGGCCGGAGGGTAACCAGCTTTGCGCCAAGTATGCCAGTGGCGTCAAGCTCGTCATGCGCAACGACGGTTGGCTCAACTCGGGCTCCTGCCCAGTGCGCTATGAAGGTGAGGGTGGCTGGGTGGAAACCGGCGACAACGGTGAAGTTTTTGCCAGTTCGCCGGACTTGATCGCAGGTAAACGCGCCAAAAGCAGTGGCTATCCGGCGAATTTCCATATCCGCAATTTCTTCGATTGCGTCAAATCGCGCAACCAGCCGCGTGCCAACGCCAAGGTCGCATGCCAGTCCCATATCGTCTGCCATGCCGCTAATATCGCGCAATTTCTCGGTCGCAAGCTCCAATACGATGCCGTCAAAAACGAGTTCATCGGTGATGACGAGGCCAATCGTCTGCGCTCAGAGGCATTGCGCGAACCGTGGCGGATCTGATACTCCACCCGACACCACATGCCTTTCCCTATCTCATTAAACTTACGATGCCCAAGATGAACTATTTCCCTATCCGTGCAGCCCTCGCAGTCTGCGCTCTATCTGCTTGCTGCCTAACTGCCTCCACCGCAGCCAACCCCGACGCCGCCAGCCGAGAGGCCGCATTGATCGCGGTGCTTCAATCCAATGCCGCGCCGCAAGACAAGGCGATCACTTGCAAGCGCCTGGCTATTTGCGGCACTAAAGCCGCTGTGCCGGCTCTGGCGGCTCTCTTATCCGACGAAAAACTCGCTTCGTGGGCTCGCGTCGGCTTGGAAGCCATTCCTGACCCGGCCGTGGACGCCGCGTTGCGCGAGGCGGCTGATAAGTTGCAGGGCAAACTGCAGGTGGGCGTGATCAATTCGTTAGGCGTTCGCCGCGATGCACAGGCCGTCGCATGGCTGACGCAGAAGCTCAAGGACCCGGATGCGACGCTGATGGCAGCCGCAGCGGCGGCCTTGGGGCGCATTGGTGGCGAATCGGCCGCGAAAGCGCTCGGCGAGGCACTGACGGGGGCTCCCGCAATCTCTCTGCCTACCATCTGCGACGCATATCTGAGGAACGCCGATCAATTTCTAACATCTGGCAACAAGGCCAAAGCGGTGGAGATTTTCGCGCAGGTGCGCGGCGCTCAGGTGCCCCGCCACATCCGCATGGAGGCCACCCGCGGACTCATCGTGGCGCAGCAAGCTGCCGGCATCCCATTGCTCATCGAACAACTCAAGAGTGATGACGCTGGCATGGTCGCCATGGCCCTGGGGCTGGCGCATGAACTCCCCGGCACCGAACTGACACGGGCTCTAACTGCCGAGGTAATGCACTTGCCGCCGGAAACGCAGGTGTATGTGATAGAGGCGCTCGGGACGCGTCTCGACAAGAGCGTCGTGCCGACATTGTTGGCTCTCACCAAAGACCACCCGCAAAATGTCACCATTGCAGCGATTGGTGCCCTCGCCAAATCGGGCGACTCTTCGGGGCTCTCCTGCTTGGTTCAACTCGCCGTAGGGCCAGACGCCGAGTCGGCCAAAGCCGCGCAATCGGCCATCGTCGCCTTTCCGATGCCGCAGACGGATGCCACTTGCATTGCCATGCTTTCCGCGCCGGATGCTAAAGCCCGCCTCACTGCCGCTGATATCATCAGTCGGCGCGCCAGTTACAGTGCGATGCCCGCCGTTGCCAAGGCGGCCCGGGAGGATGCTGACGCGGCGGTGCGCGTTGGTTGCATCAACACCTTGCGTGAACTCGGCAGCCTGGCAGACATATCAGCCGTGACCGGTATCCTGGTGAAAAACGCCACCGCCGAGGAGGGTCAAGCAGCGGAGAAGGCGCTGGCCACTATTTGCGGCCGACAGACAGATCACTCTGCCTGTGCAGAAAAGTTGGTCGCCGGTCTGGCTACGGCGCAACCCGCCCAAAAGTGCGCGCTCTTGCGCTTGCTGCGCTCAGTGGTCGATGCCAAGGCGTTGCAGGCGATTCGCTCGGCCATGACAGATCCTAGCAAGGATGTCCAGGACACAGCGACGCGACTGCTGTGCGAATGGAGCACGGCGGAAGCTGCACCCGATCTGCTCGCCCTGGCCAAAACCTCGCCCGATGCAACCTATAAATTGCTGGCCCTGCGCGGCTACATGCGCGTGAGCGGTGATAAAAATGTGGCCGCGGCAATCCGGAAAGATATGTGCAAGCAGGCGGCCGCCCTGGTGCAGCGCGACGAGGAGCGGAAAATCCTGCTAGGCGTGCTGGCCAGTTGCGCGGATGCCGATTCGCTGGCGATGGCGGCGACCCATCTCGACAATCCGGCGCTGCAAGCCGAGGCGAGTTTGGCGGGAGTGGCGATTGCCGAGCGTCTGCTGCAAGAGCAGCCTGGTGCCGTGGTGTCGGTCATGGAGAAGATTCTGACGAACAGCAAGGATCCGAAACTGACAGCTCGTGCCAAGACGGTTTTGACTGCGGCGCAGGCCAAGGTGCCCGCCGGAGTGAGCATTTTCAACGGCAAGGATTTGACCGGTTGGGACGGCGCACCCGGTTGGTGGAAGGTGGAGGACGGCGCCCTAACTGCGGAGAGCAGTGCGCAGAAGCCATGCACCGCGTGCAATTATCTCATCTGGAAAGGCGGCCAACCGGCGGATTTTGAGCTAACGTGTGAGTTCAAACTGAGTGTTTCCGCCAACTCCGGCGTGCAGATCCGTTCCGAGACCCGCCCCAACTGGGATACTTTTGGCTATCAGGCGGATATGACGGGCGACGGCGGCTTGGTCGGCTTTGTCTATCATCACCAGCGCGGCCTCATCGGCGCCCGCGGCGAAAAAGTGACCATCACCGCCGATGGTAAAAAAGAGGTCGGAAAAATTGGGGATGCTGCCGAGTTGATTAAAGTTTACAAGCGTGAGGCATGGAATACCTATCGGATCATTTGCCGCGGCCCGAACATCACGCTTTATGTCAATGACGTGCTGATGTGCCAGATCACCGACAACGATGCAAAAACCGCGGCTAAGAATGGCATCATTGCGCTGCAAATGCATCCCGGACCGCCGATGAAAGTGCAGTTCAAGAACCTCATTTTGAAGGAGTTCAAGTAATCCTATCAAACCATGATAACCGATCCCAAGCCAAATTCTTCAGTAACGCGTCGGCAGTTTCTCAAACGCAGCGCTGCCGCAAGCACGGTGTTTGCCGTCCCGAGCATCATCCCCGCCTCGGCACTGGGCAGAGGCGGGGCGGTCGCACCGAGCAACCGCATTGTGATGGCGGGCATTGGTATTCACAACCGTGGCGGCTCGGACTTGACGTGGATGATGGGTGAGCCCGACGTCCAGTTTGTCGCCATCTGTGATATCAGCAAAGAGCGGCGGGAAGCGGTCAAACGCACGATCGATAACAAGTATGGCACCAAAGATTGCACCATGCATCGCGATATCCGCGAGTTCCTTGCGGAGCGCACGGATATTGACGGGGTGTTGATTGCAACCGGCGACCACTGGCATGCGCTGGCATCCATTCTAGCGATGCGTGCCGGCAAGGATGTCTATTCAGAAAAACCCTCATGCATGACCATCGCCGAGGGGCAGGCGGTGGCAGATACGGCTCGCAAGTATTGCCGCGTCTATCAAACAGGAACCCAGCGCCTCAGCGAGGCCAATCATGTCTTCGCGATTGAAACCGCCCGCTCCGGCCGCCTCGGCAAGGTGCATACCGCCTACGCACACATTGCGCCGTGGGACGCGGCGATCATGGGCAATGCCTGGAAGCCGACACAGCCGGAGCCACCCAAGGACGAAGTGGACTGGGACATTTGGCTGGGCCCATGCCCGTGGCGCCCCTATAACTCCAGTTATGTCACCGGCGGGTGGCGCGGTCTTTACGATTTCCACACCAGTTGCATCGGCGAATGGGGTGCCCATACTTTCGCCCAGGCGCAGGCCGGTATCGACGCACTGGATACCTCGCCGGTTGACTATAAGTATGTGGATAATCCCACTGGTGATGGGATGGTTGCCACCTTTGCCAGCGGCGTGAAGATGGTTCTGTCCCGCGGTAACAAGTATTGGCATGGCTCATGTGGCGAACGCTTCGACGGTCCCGATGGCTGGGTCGCCGCCGCCGACGGTTACTCGAAACCCGACGCCTCGTCGCCCGCCCTGCTCGCTGATTTTAAAAAGGTGATTGCCGAATATATTGCCCGAACCCAGCGCCCGATGAACCACGTCCGGGATTTCTTCGATTGCATCAAAACGCGTCGTCAAACG
>Ga0073936_10012440_pt1 | contig 10132 bp, 8 predicted proteins | sample AliMusrvi5mmetaG_FD_87041 | JGI IMG/M metagenome (GOLD analysis project Ga0073936, IMG submission 87041) | Freshwater lake bacterial and archeal communities from Alinen Mustajarvi, Finland, to study Microbial Dark Matter (Phase II) - Alinen... | ecosystem: Environmental > Aquatic > Freshwater >... | reverse complement strand
GGTGTAGACGACCTGAAAGCGAGTCTCGCCGGGACGAATGGGGAAGGTGAAGGCATAGTGTCCGCCGGCTGCGTCGATTGTTTTCACATCGGTGTTGGTGGGCAGGCCGCCGGGCGAGCTGGCCAGGGTCTGCATGATGATTGCGCCCTTGGGAAGGTAGAAGTCGAAGGTGTTGCCGCCGACCTCGGTGCGCGGCGGGGTGGATGCATTCTGGACAAAAAAATTCTCGGCAATGTTAAGCAGCTTGCCTGCGGTGTCGGTCTCGGCGCGCAGCACGAGGGCCTCGCCGGTGATGCCGTCGATCTTCGCGGCGGAGTCGTAGACATCGATCTGCACGCTGCTGGTGCCGGGGGGCACGCTCTTGAAGTACTCCGCCCCATGATGCGTGACGTGGAGCAGGATCTGGCCGCCATCGGGCGCGGTGGCCTGGAAGCGTCCCTGCGCGTCGGATGAGACTTTGGTGAGCTCATCCATGCTCTGTGCCGTGTTGATGACAGCGACGGTGTCGCCTGACGAGGGCTTGCCTGTGGTGCGGTTTGTGACCGTGCCGGTGATGGACGAGGCCAGGGCAGAGGTGGCGCAGAGCAGGATGCAGGCGAGCGATAGAAGAGTGCGGGGTGTACGGGTGGAGGAGGTCAAGGTCAGTGGATCCAGTTCTCAATCGTCAGATTGGGGATGCGTTGCAATCGAATGTGAATCTAGTGTTCAGCATAGAAGGTGAGAGCATTTCAAACTACGTCCTGGCGCGGGTGCTCTTCATGCCGCGGGCGATGAGGGCTTCCATCTCGGCGATGACCTGGGCGGCCTCGGCCTCCAGCGATTTGCGCTGCTCGTTGTAGTCGGCCTCGGGATACTTGCCAGCCTGGAACTCAAAGTTGAGGTCGCGCAGGTTCTCGTAGATGGCCTCCTTGCGCTCGCTGAGGTAGTCGACGCGGGTCTTGTCGGCCTGGACGAAGGGATTGCGCTCCGGCCAGAAGATGTAGGCGAAGCTGCCGAGGATGAGGGCGAAGATAGCTGCGATGAGGCCCATTCAGTACTCCGTCTCGCGGCGAATGCGATCGCGCAGGGCCGCGTCCTGTGGATTGAGATCGCCGGGAACAGCGAGGTCTCCGCCTAATCCGGCCGTACCTGCCAGTGCGAGGGACCGCCGCTTCCAGAGCCAGACGATGCCGAAGGTTCCCAGCGTGGCGAGGATAAAGATGGCGGCAGGAACGATCCATGCTGCATTGTCGAATCCGCCGCGGATGGGCGCGGCAAGGATGGTGGCGCCGTACTTCGCCTCGAACCACTGCAGCACCTGGGTATCGCTGTTACCGCTGTCGAGTTGCGCGTGCAGTTCGCCGATCATGCGTGCCGAGTCTGGGCAGCCGACGTGGTTGCACTCCAGCAGGATCTGCGCGCATCCGCAGGAACACATGAGTTCGTGGCCGAGGCGGTCGTAGCGCGACTTTCCCGCGCCCAGCATGACGACGGTGACGACGCAGAGAAGAGCGATCTGGAGGGTACGCGCCCAGAAGATTGGGCTGTGCAAAGAACGCCTGAGTTGTGTGAGGCTACGCATGGGGCACCCTGGCAACAACATGGGTTGCACCCAGCGCGGCGGCGGGCGGCACGGCAACCGAATCTCCCTGGCGCAGGCGTACGGGTGTGCGGACAAGATTGGGGACCAGGGCGATGAAGGTGCCTGCAACCACAATTGCGACGCCAATCCATATCCATGCGATCAGGGGATTGAGGAAGACTTTGATGATGGGGCGACCGCTGTCGGGATTCCGTCCCTCGAAGACGGTGTAGAGGTCGGCATCGGCGCGGGAGTGGAGCGCGACAATGGTGGAGGACTGCTCGTGGTCGGTGCCGGCGAAGTAGGTGCGCTTCTCCGGCGCAAGCTGAGTGACATAGCTGTTGCCGCGGTAGACATTGAGCACGGCATAGTCGGTGTCGTACTCCGGCTTGGAGTCCTGCGTAATGCTCTGGCAGACCAGGCGATAGGGGCCTATGGCAAGGGTGTCGCCGTAGCCCATCTCCATCTCCGCGGCACGGTTGAACGCTCCGCCGGCGATGCCGATGAACATGACCACGATGCCGAAGTGGATGATGTATCCGCCGTAGCGCCGCGTGTTGCGATGGGTGAGAAGCAACATGGAGGACAGCAGGTTCTTACCGGTCTGGGTGCGGACGACCGAGGCACCGCGGGTGAACTCCTCGACGATGGCGGTAATGACACCCGCCGCCAGGGTGAACGCGATCAGCGAGAAGAAGGTGGACTCCATGTCGTCGCCATCGTTCCATGGGCGGACGCCGGCGATGATGAGTACGAGGGCCGTTGCAACCATGAAAATCGCGGGCAGAACGAAGTTGCGCCGGATGGAACGCAGCGTGGTGGAGCGCCAAGCCAGCAGTGGGCCAAGCCCGGTGAGGAAGAGGAGAAACAGGCCGATGGGGATGTTGACGCGGTTATAGTAGGGCGCGCCCATTGTGACCTTGGAGCCTGTGACCGCCTCAGAGAGCAGCGGAAAGAGCGTTCCCCAAAGCACAGTAATGCAGGCGGCCAGCAGGATCATGTTGTTGAACAGGAAGCTGGACTCGCGGCTGACCAGCGATTCCAGCTTGTTCTCCGACTTCAGATGGTCGCGGCGCAGGAGGAAGGTGATGAGGCAGACCAGGAAGACGAGGATGATGAAGGTGTAGAACCACGCGCCGATGGGCGATTGGGCGAAGGCATGAACGGAGCTGATGATGCCGGAGCGCGTGAGCAGCGTGCCCAGCACGGTGAGCATGAAGGTGGAAAAGATGAGCCAGACGTTCCAGTTCTTCATCATGCCGCGCTTTTCCTGCATCATGACGGAGTGCAGAAAGGCGGTACCGGTGAGCCAGGGCATGAGGGAAGCGTTCTCCACGGGGTCCCAGCCCCAGTAGCCTCCCCATCCCAGCACGGAGTAGGCCCAATGCGCGCCCATGAAGATTCCGCAGGTGAGGAAGAGCCAGGTGACCATGGTCCAGCGGCGGGTGATGTGGATCCACTTCTCGCCGGGATAGCGCATCATCAGTGCGCCCAGGGCGAAGGCGAAGGGGACTGCGAAGCCGACGTAGCCCAGGTAGAGCATGGTGGGATGGATAACCATCTCGGGATATTGCAGCAGCGGGTTGAGCCCCGCACCATCGGCCGCTACCGCGCCCGGAGCGATGGAGAACGGAGTCGCCGCAATGGTTAATAACAGAAGAAAGAAGACCTGGACTGCCGCAAGGATTACCGAGGCGAAGGCGCTGAGGCGAACGTCGACACGGTGACGCATCCGCAGGACGAAGCCGTAGGCGCTGAGGAGAAAGGCCCAGAGAAGGAGAGAACCTTCCTGCCCACTCCACAGGGCGGCAAACTTATAGGCGGGATTCAGCGCAATGTTGCTGTGTGCGCGGATGTACTCCACGAAAAAGTCATTGGTGAATGCGGCCCATACCAGGGCAAACGCCGCGCAACAGAGAACCACAAAGCTGGCGATTCCGGCACGGCGGGCAGTCTCGCCGAGACGGTTCCATCGTGCCTCCGGGATGGCTGTGATGCGCAGTCCACCAGGCGACGCGCCCCAAAGGGCGACGCCTCCCACAAGAAAGTTATAGGCGGTGAGGATGAGTGCAAGCAGCAGACAGAAGCTACCGAACTCCGGCATGGGGTGAAGTGACATCTTAATGTCATTGTCTCAGATAAGAGGTTGGGAATGTGGCACAGCTTGTGATGTACGTCACATCTGTAGGGTTAGCGGGATTGTGTGCTGAAACGGAATCTCTTACGCGACGTTGAGCTGTACCTGCTGTATCAGATCGCGCAGGTTGGAAAGCAATAGATCGGGCATCAGCGGCTTATGCAGGAAGAGCACATTCAGCCCGGCATACTCGACCTCGGCCTCGTCGAGACCGCTGATGACCATGACCGGAAGGTCGGGATGGGTCTTTCTCAGTTCACGCACGAACTCCGCGCCATTCATTCCTGGCATGACGTGGTCTGTGATGACGGCGTCGATGACCGCAGGGAACTCGTCTTGTTGGAAGCGCGCGAGCGCGCGCGTGGGATCGAGCGCGGCGATGACGAAGTATCCTGCGCGGCGCAGGATGGCCTGGCGGATGGTGGCCTGGATGGCGTTGTCATCGATCAGAAGGATGACCCTAGAGTTCTCCGGGAGAGTGTTTTCGTGGGGCAACTGCTGTTCAAACTTTGTCACATTGCTACCCCTTGCCCGTCTGCCTGGCGTGCTGGCGAAACACTGGCGTCTGCCCCGGTTTGGCACCCTGGCACTAGATTACAAACTTAAGATGCAGTGATGATGGTCAGCGTTTGCCTCGGACGATAAAATTTTTACCGGTAAGGTTGCCAGTTGTGCACAGGGTTTCGAGCCAGCCGGATTCTGCGCTGGACTGACCACCGCCAAACATTTAGAGTTTCCTCGCTACTATAAACCGTCACTGCATGCGCGGCTAACACGCCCGCCAAGGACAGGCCAACGTGAACCTCACCTATATCGACTGGCTGATCATGCTGGTCTACTTCGTCTTCGTGCTGGGCATCGGCTTTGCCCTGAAGCGCTACATGAAAACATCCAGCGACTTCTTCCTGGCCGGGCGCTCGATACCCGCGTGGGTATGCGGGTTGGCCTTCATCTCCACCAACCTGGGAGCGCAGGAGGTGATCGGGATGGGCGCGTCGGGCGCCAAGTACGGCATTCTGACCAGCCACTTCTACTGGATTGGCGCTATCCCCGCGATGTGTTTTGTAGGCATCTTCATGATGCCGTTCTACTACGGATCGAAGGCGCGGAGTGTGCCGGAGTTTCTGCGCATGCGCTTTGACGAGAAGACGCGCGCGGTGAATGCCTTCTCGTTTGCCTTCATGACGATTTTTTCCTCAGGCATCTCGATGTACGCGATGGCGCTGCTGATCCAGGAGCTTGGGCTGTTCCACAATATCCTGCCGGACGCATACATCTTCCACGTCTCCATTATTCTGTCCGCGCTGATTGTGTTGGGCTACATCTTTCTTGGCGGGCTGACCAGCGCCATCTACAACGAGGTGCTGCAGTTCTTCCTGATTGTGGCCGGGCTACTTCCCCTGGTGTGGATCGGGCTGCGCAACGTGGGCGGATGGCAGGGCATCAAGCACACGCTGCCGGCCAACATGACGCACTCCTGGCAGGGCATGGCTCATGCAAACACCAACTCGCTGGGGGTGGAGTGGTTCGGCCTGGTGATGGGGCTGGGATTTGTGTCGAGCTTCGGCTACTGGTGCACAAATTTTCTGGTGATCCAGCGCGCCATGGCCGCGGACTCTGAAGACTCCGCGCGTAAGGTTCCACTGATTGCGGCGGTGCCGAAGATGTTTCTGCCGTTCCTGGTGATCCTGCCGGGGCTGATTGCGGTGTCGATCACATCGCACGTCATGGGCTCCGGCACGGGCGTTGCAACCACCTCCGCCAACCACTCCTACGTGGACACGCAGGGCAAGCCACTACCGATGGATGAGGCACATCCCCACGGCATTATCCCTGTGAAGACAGACCCGATCACTGGCAAGGACGTGGTGGATTCCAACGGAGTGCTGGTGTACGACTACAACAAGACCATCCCCGTGATGCTGCTGACCTTCTTCCCAACCGGGGTACTAGGACTGGGATTGACTGCGCTGCTGGCCAGTTTCATGTCAGGCATGGCGGGCAATGTGACCGCATTCAACACGGTGTGGACGTACGACATTTATCAGGCCTACATCAACAAGAATGCAAGCGACGCGCACTACCTGTGGATGGGTCGAATGGCGACCATAGGGGGGATTGTGCTGTCGATTGGGGCGGCCTATGCCGTCACCAGCTTCAACAACATCATGGACGCTCTGCAACTGGTGTTCGCGCTGGTGAATGCGCCGCTGTTTGCGACGTTCCTGCTGGGCATGTTCAGCAAGCGGACGACAGGCCATGGGGCCTTCACCGGGTTGGTAGCTGGTACCGCGGGCGCGCTTGTCCACCATGGCCTGACCCTTCCGCTGGGCGATGCTGCGGGCATCCACGGCGGATGGATTACCGTGTTGCACCAGTACCCCAGCGATATGGCGCAGAACTTCTGGACCGCGATCTTCGCGTTTACGATCAACCTGGTAGTCACCGTCGTGGTGTCGCGCATGTCAGCCCCGCGACCGGAGCAGGAGCTGGCTGGGCTGGTCTACTCGCTTACACCTAAACCCGTTGAAGCAGACAAGCAGTGGTACCAGCGGCCAACCGTGTGGGCACTCGCCGTGCTGGCCATGGCGTTTGTGCTGAATATTATTTTTGCTTAGGAACAGTTGTGAGTTGTGAGTGTCGAGAAGCTCTTCGTAGTATGGTCTCTGCACTTGGCTCTTTACTCACAACTCACAACTCATCACTCACACTGGAGTTCTTATGGGTCTCGACATTCGCATTCCGCTCGGCCTGGTCTTTCTGCTGATCGGTGGCATCATGGGCGTCTTCGGATTGTTTACGCAGGGCGACTCCGCGCTCTACCAGAAGTCGCTGGGCATGGACATCAACCTAGTGTGGGGCGGACTGATGTTTGCTTTCGGGGCGATCATGTTCTTCTTCGGCAAGCGCAAGAAGGTGTCCGATGCACCTGCTGCACCAGTTGATGTCGATATCGCCAGACCACGGCATTAGGCCATGCACATCGAATACCAGATAACGGAAGATGACTTTGTTTCGGCGGGCCAGTTCTCAAGCCATCGACGAACTACCTGGCGACGCATACGGCTGTGGCTTATCCGATTGTGTGGTGTGCCCTTCACAGTATTAGGCGCCTATACCCTCTTACATTCGGGGGGACTGGGAACCAAAGTAATCAATCTCTTCATCCTCTTGTATGGACTCTTCCTTTGCTTCTTTTCGGTGTTTACAAGGTTTCAATACAAGAGGAAGTTCCACAAGATGACTCAACTCCACGGTCGGTATGTTCTTGAAACGGATGAGAGTTGCTTCCGCTACGTCGCACCAGCGGGAGAAACGAGAATGGACTGGAAAGTATGGGGTTCATTTGCAGAAGATGCAAAATCATTTGTGCTCGTACAGCGAGGCAGCACAATATTTATGCCCATCCCCAAGCGCGAACTCACGCCCGCGCAAATTGACGAACTCCGCGCTCTATTTGAAGCGCACATCCCAAGTAAGTGATCGTTCGCAGATTCACCGCCCCGGCACCACATACAGCAGCACCGCGAAGTAGTGCGCCACGCTCCCAGCCAGAACAAACAGATGCCAGAACGCGTGGAAGTAGCGCAGGCGGTCTTTGGCGAAGAAGACGATGCCAAGCGTGTAGGCGAGTCCTCCCGCGCCAAGCCACATCATCCCGTGCCAAGTGATGGCGGCGAGTAGCGGTTTCACGCCGAAGACGATGCACCAGCCCATCAGTATGTACACCGTTGCTGATGCGGCCGGAAACTTACCCAGGGCGATGCTCTTGAAGACCACGCCGGCGACCGCCAGCGTCCACACGATGCCGAGCAGCGCCCAGCCCAGCCGGCTGCGCATGGAGACCAGCATGAAGGGCGTATAGGTGCCCGCGATGAGCAGGTAGATGGACGCGTGGTCCAGCACATGGAAGACGTGGCGCGCGCGGGTGCGCACCAGCGAGTGGTAGAGCGTCGAGCACACGTAGACCAGGACAAGCGTGGCGGCGTAGATACTGCAACTGGTGATGAGCCATGCGTTCCCGCTCGACGCGCGAACGATCAGATAGACTGCACCGGCCACCGCGAAGGCCGCTCCCACGCCATGGGTGATGGCGTTGGCGAGAATGTCGCCAAGACGGAATGGTGATTGTGAACTCACGCCAGCCATCCTACTCCACACAAACGTGCGAACATCGCCCACTGTGCAGCGGGCATTCATACAACCTTGCGATAATCAAAGGATGAAGCGCCGCACAATCGGGCACTACGAGATAGAGCGCAAGATCGGGTCAGGCGGGTCGGGCGTGGTGTACCTGGCCACGGACACGCTGTTGCAGCGGCCTGTTGTGATCAAGCTGCTGAAGCGCGGTGCGCTGTCGCTGGAGCAGGTACGGGCGACTCAGTTGCGCGAGGCACGGTTGGCCTCGGCCATCGACCATCCGAATGTAGCGGCTATCTACGACGTAGGCGAGGCTCCCTCGGAGAGTGGCGAGGAGGACGAGGCCTACATTGTGATGCAGTACATTCCGGGCAAGTCTTTGGACAAGATAATTGCCGAAGGCCCGGCCAGCCTGCAACTAGTGCTGTCGGCTGGAATCCAGATTGCCGATGGCCTGTCTGCCGCGCATCATCTGGGCATCTTCCATCGCGACCTGAAGCCAGCCAACGTGATGCTGACTGATGGCGGGTTGATCAAGATACTGGACTTCGGCCTGGCGCGACGGCTGAATCCAGATGAGGCCGACTTCGACCCTGCCAGCGCGGGAGTGCGCAATCCGCCATTGATTGGGGCAACCTACACCGCGCGCGGAGGAACGATTGCCTACATGGCACCGGAGCAGTTTGTTACGGGCCGCACCAGCGTGCAGTCGGACGTCTTTGCGCTGGGCCTGATCCTGTACGAACTGGTGAGCGGGCACCATCCCTTCCACCGCGTGGACGCACCGGAGTTCCAGACCATCCGCGCCACGCAATTCTCCGATCCGCCCAGTCTGCGTGAGGCCGTGCCCGATCTGCCGATCGAGTTGGAGTCACTAGTGCTGCGCTGCCTGGAGAAACAGCCCTCGGCGCGCTTTGCCTCCGCGGCCGACGTACGCGAAGCGCTGCGCACTGTGATGAAGGCGCTGCAACTGGATTCGGTGGGAATGCCCGGCGACTCTATCTCGCAACTACCTGCGCAAGGGCGGCTGGAAATGGACACCCCCGAGGAGGAGAAGCGTACCACCGGCATCCTGTCCATGCTGGCCGAGCGATTCCGCGAGCCAGGCGCCTCCGCCACCTCCAGGCAGAACTCCATCGTGGTGCTTCCCTTTATCAACTTTGGGAATACAGTAAACTTCGGCAACTCGCTGACGGTGACGCAGGAGACCGTGCCATCGCCGCTTTATGGATACGCGCTGGCCGACGCCATTGCCGCGCGGTTGGCGCGGATGACCTCGCTGGTAGTGCGCCCATCCAGTTCGCTGATGTCCATTCCGGTGCAGCAGCTCGATCCACTGGCTATCGGGAAAAAGCTGCTGGTGCGATTCGTGCTCGCTGGCAACTTCCTGCGCTCTAACAAAGGTTTCGACCTGAACTGGCAACTGCTGGACATTCCCAGCCAGTCTGTGCGCGCGGGCGGCTCCATCAACGTCGCGTCCTTCGACCTGATCAGCGTGCAGACAGAGATATGCAACGAGGTGTTTTCTACATTGCAAGGCTTTGGCGATCTGGAGAAGCCCATCGCCTCGGACGCAACGCGAGACACTTCGCCCTCGCTGTCACAGGACCTGTCAGAGGAGTACTTGCAGGCGCGCGCCGTGTTGTCTTCCTTCATGTCGCGCACCGGATCGCTGGACGACCTGAACCGCGCCCGCGTGATGTTTGAAAGCGTGGTCCGCCAAGACGAGGAGTACGCGCCCGCGTGGTCGGGTCTGGGGATCACCCACCTGCAGTACACGCGTCATGGCCTGGGCGGACAGATGAATCTGATCGAGGCACGCCGCGCCTTCGACAAGGCCCTGAAGCTAGATCCGGGATCGGTGGAGGCCAACTTATACCGCGTCTACATGCTTCTGTCGCGCGGGGAGAAAGAGTCTGCTCGACATGGCATCGAGCACCTGCTGCAGACCGCCGCCAACGACTGGAATGTCCACCTGGTTGCCGGGCAGACGTTGCGCATCGACGGACTGTACGAGGAGGCGCTGGACCAGTTCAACACTTCGTTGCGCTTGAATCCCTCGAACGCGGCGATCCTCTATAACCACCGCGCGAGGGTGTATCAGTATCAGAACCAGCTTGAGCTGGCGGGCGAGGAGATCGAGAAGGGTCTGACCCTGGAGCCGCGCCAGCCGCTGTTGCGCATCTCGCTTGGGTACCAGCAGATGCGCCTGGGGGACCTGCACCGCGCTGTACAGACGCTGGAACAGGTGGTGGCGGACGAGAGCAGCCTGCGCATCGTGTTCCCTACCATCG
>Ga0073936_10012438_pt1 | contig 10133 bp, 9 predicted proteins | sample AliMusrvi5mmetaG_FD_87041 | JGI IMG/M metagenome (GOLD analysis project Ga0073936, IMG submission 87041) | Freshwater lake bacterial and archeal communities from Alinen Mustajarvi, Finland, to study Microbial Dark Matter (Phase II) - Alinen... | ecosystem: Environmental > Aquatic > Freshwater >... | reverse complement strand
CCCCCGGCCCCTGGCCCCCCGAGCGCTTCGCCGGCGATGCCGAGCGGCCCGTGGGCCTCTGGCGTCACACGGACCCAGAGGTACTGGCCCTGCACGCCCACAACCAGATGCAGGGCATGAACAGCCTGCGCCAGGATGGCTTCAAGGACAACCTGGGCCCCGTCACCGTGCCCCCGGGCCATGTCTTCGCCATGGGCGACAACCGCGACAACAGTGAGGACAGCCGCTACTGGGGCTTCTTGCCCGTGGATCACTTGCGCGGCCGACCCTTCATCGTGTGGTGGAGCTTCCGCGAAGGCGACACGGACAACGACAACGGCCACGTGCCCGATGGTCCGGGGGATGTGCTCGGCGACTTCGTGGACGCCGGCCGCCACTTCCTCACCCGCACCCGCTGGGAGCGCACCGGGAATATCCCGGAATAGGGGTTGGCCATCAGGATCATGACTCAGGACTCAGCGCGGCAAAAGCCGCGCTGAGCTAGAAAAACTGTGGGCGTGATTGAGACCTGGCAAGGCCTGGGCGTTGGTGCTGGGCTGAACAGCCGGGAAGGAAAATCATCCCCGTGAATCCCCGTTGATCCCCGGCCAATCAGCTTTTTCGTGGATGGGCGTCACTCGCTGAAGAAGCTGAAACCGGTGAGGCACGGCTTCTGGCAGCTCAGATCCTCATCCTCGAGAATGGCCCTGAGTTTTCCCAGCACCTGATGGCAGAAGCACTCCTGGGCGATCTGGTCTGGGCCAGTTGCTTCAATTGGGTCCATTCGAGCTCGGACGGGTTGGTCGCCATCGGAACACCCTCGTCAGCGTGGGAGCCTTGAGGCATCTGGAAGCGGAGGGGGAAGTCCCGCTCCCCCCAGTGCCCGGTGATCTGCCCGGCGACCACTTCGAGGATCTCGATGCCGGTGAAGGTGGTGCGCTGGAAGCTGGGCTCCAGGCCCATGAAGGCAACTCGGTGGATGCCTTCGGCCACCCACCGCACCGCCACCCGGGAACGCTGCTCATCGATGACGAGATCCTCGATCCAGGTCTGCAGGTCCGGGAAGGCCCGGGTCAGCTCAGCCAAGCCCAGGGCGAACCCCATCTTGTCGGGGGGATGCCCAGCCGCAGAGTAGTCCTCAAAGGACTCGGCGTGGAGCCGGTCGAAGAGCGGCCAATCCACTGGGGGGCACCACAGGGAGATCCATTGACGGGTGAGGTATTTAAGGGTTGGGCGATTCATGGCGGCCCCCTGTGGGTGGGCGAAGGGCGTGGAGAAGACTGGATTCATGCGGATGGCGAGGCCACCGCCGGAAAGCATCGCACCGGAGACTCCTTGCCTGAACGGGGCCCCTGGAAAAGTAAGAAAGAGTGTGAAAATGTCGGATGGTACGACTCGTGAATCGCCCGACCCTGCTGTTCCTCCTGCTCACCTCACCCCTCTGGTCCTGGGGCAACCGGGGCCATCGCGTGGTGTCCAGCCTGGCCATCCAGTCCTTGCCCGCAGGCCCGACGGCCTGGTACCAGGGCCATGAGGCCGAGGTTCTGGATCACGCCTCGGACCCGGACCACTGGAAGCAGGATCATAAGGAGGGCCCCCGCCACTTCCTGGACATGGAGCCCTACGGCGATCCGGCCCAACTACCCCGCAGTCTGGAGGCGGCCCAGGCCCAGGTGGGCGGCGGTTACTACCGGCTGGGCGTGGTGCCCTGGGTCATCCAGGATCGCTGGCGAGACCTCGTGGAGGCCTTCCGCACGGGCGACGCCTCCAAGGTCCGCTTCGCCACGGCCATCCTGGGCCACTACGTCGCCGACGCCCACGTGCCCTTGCATACCACCACCAACCACGACGGCCAGCAGAGCGGTCAGAAGGGTGTCCACAGTCGCTGGGAGACCGGACTGGTGGAGCGCTACGTGAACGAGGCGACCCTGAAGGCCCAGCCTGCCCAGGCCGATCCCGCCATTTGGGAACGCCCCTGGGAGTGGCTCCTGGCCGCCCACGCCCTCATGCCCCAGCTCCTGGAAGATGACCGCGCCGCGGACCGCACGACGCCCCTTTCCGGCACCACCAAGACCCGCGGCCCCGCCTACTGGATGATCTTCTGGGACAAGCAGGGCCCCACCGTGAACCTGCAGCTGCAGTTGGCGGGACAGCACCTGGGCGATGCCATCCTCAACGCCTGGATCGCGGCGGGGCGGCCTCCCTGCGGGGCGAACCCGAGGATGTGAGCCCTACACGGATAGCGAAGCGTGGGAGAGCTGGTTCGCGACCTCAAAGGAGGTCTCCTGCGGCGGAGTCAAGAACCCTCCGGAGATGCCCTGCTGCATGCGCGGCATGAGCACTTCATTGCGGAACTGCTCCCAGCTCTCCTTGGAGTCGTGGACCGCTACGATGGTCCACCCGCCCTGGGAGGCGCCCGCCGAATGGAAGAGCTGGCCCTTGGGGAGGCTGCTCCGGCTGCCGTGCAAGGTGGTGATGGTCACCTCGTACTGTTCCTTCGTGCCGCCGGGGAAGTGGTGCACGATTCCGTAGGCCATGTCTGTCCTCCATTCAGGTGGCGGTGCCGCACGGAGCGGACGCTTGGGTTTGTTCAGGATCTGCGCGCACTTTCCGATTACGAATCAGGCCAATGTAGGTTTTTTACAGACTGAGTCAAGGACTCAATATTATTATTTCTGGGCCTCCCTTGACCACCCCGGGAGCTGACGCCTGCCCAAGTCGCCTTGCCCCTGCGAACTTTGGCATTCATCGAAAAGTGCGTGCCACCCACAGACAGGCTCCCCTTCCCCTGGCCGGGCAACCCGGATGGAGCCAGGCTGGCCTCGTCTCCCGGGAGCCTACCTGCCCTCTTCCCACCGCTTCCGGTCCAGCCATACCTGCTGGTCCTTGCCGCGGGCATCCTTGCCCTTCCAGTGCAGCTTGAGGGGTCCCTGGGTGTCCTTCTTCTGCACGGCCATGCCGGGGCCTTCGCCGGTGCGGAGGAGCTTCAGGAGGCCCTCCACGCTGGCCACCTGGGGCAGGAAGGGCAGCGGCAGCTGACCCAAGGTGGTGGCGCGCTGGTCCAGGTTCTGCCGGGGCACCAGCAAGTGGTACCCGCTGGCGCGGTCCCCCTCCAACAGGAGCAGGCGCTCCCCGGGGCCGTGCAGCTCAATGATGAGACGGCCGCTCGTGGGCTCCATGAGCAGGCTCAGGGTGCCGACACCTTCGCCGTCTGGGCCCGCATAGCCCCAGCCGTATTGGGCGCGGATGGGTGTGGCGGTGGCTGCGGCGACCTGGGCGGGGGGCGTTGCCTGAAGGGGCATCACTCGTCATCCTCGTCGTCCTCGGCGGGGATGGCAGCCTTGGGGTCGGCGAATGGATCGGCATTGGGGTTGGGGCTCTTCGCCGTGACACCATCCAGCTTCTGGGCCTGCTCCTTGGCGATGCGAACCCGCAGGTCACCCAGGCGCTTCTCGAGCTCGGCCCGCTCCGGGAAGATGAAGGCCAGGGCCCGTTCCCACTGCTCTGCAGCTTCAGCCAGCTTGCCCTGCTTCACCAGCACCTCGCCCAGGTGCCGGCGGATCTCGGGACTGTAGGGACTCAGCTCCGTGGCCCGACGCAGGGTCGCCTCGGCCTCGGCCATCCGACCCAGCTTGAACTGGGCCCAGCCCAGGCTGTCCACCACACTGCCGCTATCCGGCGTGGCCTTGGCGCTGGCCTCGATGAGGGAGGCCGCCTCCTCCAGCTGCTGCCCCTGCTCCAGCAGCAGGTAGCCCAGATTGTTCTGCACCAGAGGATTCGTGGGCTCCTGGACCTGGGCCTGCCGCAGCACCGCCAGGGACTCCGCGTGGCGACCCAGCTGATCGTAGGCCTGGCTTTGCATGATGAGGCTGTCCACGGACAGGGGGGCCAGCTTCCGCGCCTTCTCCAGGGCCTCCAGGCACTTGTCCCAGCGCTGGAATTCCTGCCAAAGACCCGCCATGCCCTCCAGGTGCAGCTGCTCCAAGTCTGAGCGGGCCTCCTTGCGGGAGAAGAAGCGATACTCCAGGTGGCTGGGCGGAAGCTTGGCCGCCTGCTGGAAGAACGGAACTTTCGGGAAGCGGGTGATGCCCTCCTTCAGGGAGGCCAGGGCGCTTTCCCAGTCATTGAGGCTGACCTCGGCCTGGACCTTGAACACCTGGGCTTCGCCATCCGTGCGGGGGCGGGGCTTCCGGGTCTGCAGGAAGGCCAGCAGGGTCTTCGCCTTGCCCTGGAGCAGCAGGGACTCTGCGTAGAGCATGGGCACGCCATCGGCGGTCCAGTCCTCCTCCTGTGGCGCATCCAGAATCCCCTGCAGGCGGCGTTCAGCCTCCGGGAAACGGCCCAGGTTCATGAGGGCACGGGCCGTGTGGAAGGTGATGCTGGGGCTGCTCTGGAGGGCTTCGGCCTTGGCCAGGGTCTCCAGGGCCTCGGCGTAGCGGGCCGTCTGGATCCGCACCAGGGAGATGTTCTCCCAGAGTCCCCGCTCCTGAGGCAGGTTCTTGGCCAGCAGGAGGAAGCTCTCTTCCGCATGGGCCAGGTAGCCCATTTTGATCTGCTCCCGGGCCAGCTCCTCCAGCAGACGCAGGTGGCGGTCCTCGGGGTGGTGCGCGTTCAGGGCCAGCAGGGCCTCCCGCTTGCCCTCATAGTCCTGGCCGGCCCGGGCGTGGATGAGCACCCGCTCCCAGGCGGGGGTGAAGCTGGGGCGCATGCGGCCCAGGCGGGTCCAGGCCTTCAGGGCCCCCTCGCCGTCCTTCAGCTGCTCGCAGGTCTCCCCCAGCCGGGCCCAGAGTTCTGCATCCTGCGGCAGGCGCAGGGTGGCGGCACGCAGTTCCTTGACCGCCTCGGGCAGGATGGCCTCGTCCTTCTGGGCGCGCTGGAACTGCAGCAGGGCCAAGTGGGCCTGGGCTTCGGCGTTCAGCGGGGCCAGTTCCACGGCCCGCCGGGCCGGCGCCACGGCGCCGTCCAGGTCCTGGGCTTCCTGGAGGGATTCCGACAGGCGGAGGTGGGCCTCGGCGCTCTGGGGCATCTCCAGCAGCACGCGACGGTAGAGCCCCGCAGCGGCCGCCGGATCGGCGCCGCCGCCGCGCAGCTGGAGGGCGCGAGCCTGGAGCATGAGCGCGCGGACATCCTCGGCGCCCAGGGGGGCAGCCACCAGGAGCAGCGCAAGGAAGGAAGGGCGCACATCAAGCACGGGCAGTCTCCTGGTGGAGCATGGTCAGGAGCCGGGCGTGGCTCGCCTCCCACTGCTGCGGGGCCAGGGGTCGCTGGACGGCAGACTCCCCAGGGCGCGGCAGGATGCAGATGATCTCACAGGCTCCAGCGCCCGCCGCGCCGCTCACCTGCTTGGCCTTCTTGTCCCGGGACAGCAGGGGCAGGCAGGCGGACCAGGGGGCCACCAGGGGCGCCAGGGGCGCCAGGCGCCGGGCCAGGGCCTTGAGGAAGGCCGGGGGGAAGGGCTTGGCGCCCTGGGCCTCAGACAGGAAGCAGGCGGCCAGCAGGCCCAGGCCCACGGCCTCGCCGTGCAGCAATCGGTACTCCGAGGCGGCCTCCAGGGCATGGCCCAGGGTGTGGCCCAGGTTCAGCAGCCGCCGCTCCCCGGCCTCGCGGGGATCGCGGTGGACCACGCCGGCCTTGTAGGCCAGGGCTTTTTCCACCCAGGCAAACTGCACCGGGCCAGGTTAGAGCATCTCCTTGGCCCAGGCCTGCTCACCCTGGATGAGGGCTGTCTTGATCAGTTCCCAGCGGCCGTTCTCCAGGTGCCGTGCGGGCAGGCTGTCCAGAAAGGCCGGGCAAGCCACCAGGCGCTTGGGCGCGTGGAAGGCCCCCACCAGGTTCTTGCCCGAGGCCAGGTCCGCGCCGGTCTTGCCACCCAGGGAGGCATCCGCCATAGCCAGCAGGGTGGTGGGCCAGACCTGCCAGGTCACGCCCCGCAGGTACAAGGCCGCAGCCAGACCCGCCATATCCGACAGCACCCCGCCGCCCAGAGCCACCACCGTGAGGTCCCGGTGGAAGGGGGCCTTGGCCCAGTGCTCCAGCCAGGGCACCAGAGTGCCCAGCCGCTTTTCCTCTTCCGGCACGGAGACCCAGAGCGCGTGCTCCGGCTCGGGCATGCCCGCCGCCAGCCAGGAGGCCCGCAGGCACTGGTCCCCCAGCAGCGTCCAGGGCCCCTCAGGTAGCAGGTCCCGGTCCGGCTTCTCCAGGACGAAGACCTCCGTGGCGAAGCCCGTGGGCGTGGCCAGCCTCATGATCGGCCCTTCAGCGTGGCCTCGGCCTGCATGGGTTGGTCGCCACGCAGCCACTGGACCACGACCTTGTCGCCGGGCTTGAAGGTGCCCAGGGCACCCATGAAGTCGTAGATACTCTTCACGGGCTTGGGGCCGAAGTGGGTAATGATGTCCCCGGCCTGCAGGCCGATCTGCTCGGCGGTGGAGCCCTTGGTCACCCCATTGATGCGGAAGCCCTTGGCGTTGTCCGAGTAGTCCGGCAGGGAGCCGAAGGCCACGCGCATGGGGCCGCCGTCGCCTTTGGCCGCCAGCTTGGCGGTCTCGGGATCGAAGGCGGGCACCGCGTCGGCGTTGGCGAGGTCCAGGGCCACGGCCTTACCGAAGGTGGCCAGCTGGGCCATGCCCGCGTAGTTGATGCGCTCGGCCAAGTCGCCGGGGCGGTGGTAGTCACCGTGGATGCCCGTGAAGAAGAAGAAGGTGGGGATCTTGGCCTGGGAGAAGCTCATGTGATCCGAGCCGCCCACGCTGGCGCCCACATCCGCCGTCACCGCAAAGCCCTTGGGCATGAAGCGGTGGGTGGCCTCCACGGCGGCCTTGGAGGCGCCCAGCCCGCCCAGCAAGAGCTTAGGCGCGGCGGAATCGATGCGCCCCACCATGTCGAAATTCAGCATGAACTTCACGGAGTCCAGGGGCAGCGTGGGGTGCTGCACCCAGTACTGGGAACCCAGCAGGCCCTCCTCCTCGCCACTGAAGTGCAGCAGCAGGATGGAGCGCCTCGGCTTCTCGGCCTTCAGCTGCCGCGCCAGCTCCACCACCAGGGCCGTGCCGGAGGCGTTGTCGTCGGCGCCAGGGTGGATCTGGCCGCGGGCCTCGGCACCGCCCATGCTGTGCCGCTCGCCCAGGCCCAGGTGGTCCATGTGGGCGCCTAGGACGATGTACTCGCCCTTGAGCTTGGGATCCCGGCCGGGGATGACCGCGATGACATTGGGCAGCTGGGCCTCTTCGCGGCGCAGCTTCAGCTCGAGGGTAAGGGCCGTCCAGGGGGCCTGCATGAAGTCCTGGCTGGCGGGGCGGCCCGTGTCTTTGATGGTCTTGAAGCGGGCGTCCAGGTCACCGCAGTCGCTGCCGAGGGCCTCGGGACGCAGACCCAGCACGGGGATCTCCAGCTTCACGGGGCCCTCCTCGCGCTGGAGCGGGTGCAGACCCGCGTCCTCCAGCACGATGACGCCGGCCACCTGGGCGGTCTCCAGGCGCTTGAGGCGCACCAGCAGGCTGCGCTCCCCCTTGGGCAGGTGGGCGAAGGCGTCCAGTTCCGGCACCGTGCGGGCGATGACCGCCACCCGGCCCTTGAGGTCGAAGCCCGCCAGATCGTCATAGCCGCCGGGCACCTGGATGCCATAGCCCAGGAAGGTGAGGGCCTTGTTGCGGAAGGCGGCATCGGCGCTGAGCCCCAGGGCCTCGATGTCCTTGCCCCAGACCAGCGCTCGGCCACTGTCACCCCTGGTGAGGATGGCCTCCTGCCGCTCCCTCACCACCCGGGCGATGAAGGGGTAGCGCTGGACCTGGGTCTGGAGGCCCAGGCCCTTGAGTTCGCCCTCGATGCGGGCCGCAACCTGATCCAGTTCCGGATAGCCGTTGCCGCGTCCCTTCATGGCCGGAGAAGCGAAGAAGGTCACGTCCTTCTGCATCCGGGCCGCAGCGGCCTGCTCAGCCGGGGCCGGTGCAACGAGGGCCGGGGCCGGGGAAGGCACCTGGGCCACGAGGCCAGCCACGAGGAGGGAATACAGCCAGGAACCCATGTGCTCTCCAAAGGAAACGGTAGTTTAGCGCCCTTGGCCCCAATCGGTCTGGGCTAAGCGGCAGAGGCGGCCGCCAGGGCCTCCGCCTGTGGGACAATGCTCGAATGTCAGAACAGGGAGCCTTCTTCCGGTCCGATCAAGTGGACCAGCCGCCCATGCGCCACACGCTGCTGTGGCGCCTAGCCAGCTACCTCAAACCACAGTGGGCCTCGCTCCTAGCGCTTTTCGGGCTCATGGGGCTGGGCGCCTTCCTGGAAGTCATGCCCTCGGAGCTGACCCTGCGGCTCATCAACCGCTTCATGGGCCAGGGCAGTCTGGCGGGCAGCGCCCCCCTCATCGGCGCCTTCCTGGGCGTCCTGGTGGCGGGCTTCTTCGTAAGTTTCACCCGCTACTTCCTGCTGGCCAAGGTGGGTCAGCGGGCCATGGTGGACCTCCGGGTGCAGCTCTTCGGGCACCTCATGGGCCGCAGCACGGACTTCTTCCACCGCCACCCCGTTGGCCGCCTCATGACCCGCGTCACCAGCGATGTCCAGAACCTGAACGAGATGTTCGCCTCAGGCTTCGTGGCCATCATCGGGGACGCGCTCTCCCTGCTGGCCATCGTCATCTGGATGTTCCGCGCCCACGCGGGCATGGCCCTGGTGGCGGTGGGGATCCTGCCCTTCCTCCTGGTGGCCACGGAGATCTTCCGCCGCCATGCGGGCGAGGCCTTCCGTGAGACCCAGCGCCGCTACGCCTCCATCAACGCCTTCCTCCAGGAACAGATCTCGGGCATGGGCCTGGTGCAGATCAACGGCCAGGAGGCTGCCAGCGGCCGCCAGTTCCGCGTACTGAACGAGGACTACTTCCAGGCCTTCCTGCGCACCATCCTCGCCTACGCCGTGTTCTTCCCGGTGGTGGAGTTCATCACCTCTGGCACCCTGGCGGCCCTCATCTTCTACGCGGGCTTCAAGCTCAAGGCCGGGGCCATCACCTGGGGCTTGCTCCTGGCCTTCATCCAGCAGTCCAGCCGCTTCTTCCGGCCCATCCGGGAACTGGCCGAGCGCTACAACGTCATGCAGACGGCCCTGGCCTCCAGCGAGCGCATCTTCAAGCTGCTGGACAACCGGGAGGAGATCCCCGAGCTGCCTGGCGCCCCCCCTGCCCGCTTCACGAGTGAGATCCGTTTCAATGACGTCAGCTTCGCCTACGAGGAGGGCGGCCGCCGCGTGGTGAAGCAGCTCAGCGGCGTCATCCCCAAGGCAAGCGCGTGGCCGTGGTGGGCCACACTGGCGCGGGCAAGAGCACCCTCATCAACCTGCTCATGCGGTTCTACGACGTCTCCGAAGGCGGCATCAGCCTCGACGGCGTGGATGCCCGGAACCTGAACCTCCAAAGCCTGCGCAGCCTCTTCGGCTTGGTCCTCCAGGATGTCTTCGTGTTCTCCGGCAGCCTGCGGGACAACATTGTCCTGGACCGGCCCCTGGATGAGGCGCGGCTCGCTTCCGTCTTGGAGCAGAGCCAGCTCAAGGATCTGGTGGGACGTCTACCTGAGGGCCTGGAGACCCAGGTGGGCGAGCGCGGCCAGAAGCTCAGCGCCGGGGAGCGGCAGCTGCTGGCCTTCGCCCGCATGCTCTACCTGGAGCCCGCCGTCCTGCTGCTGGACGAGGCCACCGCCAACATCGATTCCGAGACTGAGGCCAAGATCCAGACCGTCATCGAGCGCGTGAGCCACCGCCTCACCACCTTCACCATCGCCCACCGCCTCTCCACCATCCGTGACGCCGATGAGATCTGGGTCATGGACCAGGGCAGCCTCGTGGAGCGCGGCACCCATGAGGGCCTCATCGAGCAGGATGGGGTCTACGCCAAGTTGGTGCGGCTGCAGTTTGCGGAAGTGGAAGCGGCTTGAACGACCGTTCGTGGCTGCTTAGATATCGCTGCGCGATGTCTGATTTGGGTGAAGCCTTACCTGCATTGTAAGATCTTGCTCCTACAAGTTCTTACAATGCAGGCTGGCCGCAAAAAACGGTTCATCGCGCTTTACCGGGGAAGGCGGCCTTGATCTTGAGGAAGAAGTAGTCGTCATCGCGGAAGCCGTAGGCCATGCGTTTGAGAACTTTGACCTTGTTGTTCATGCCCTCCAGGACTG
>Ga0073936_10012435_pt1 | contig 10134 bp, 7 predicted proteins | sample AliMusrvi5mmetaG_FD_87041 | JGI IMG/M metagenome (GOLD analysis project Ga0073936, IMG submission 87041) | Freshwater lake bacterial and archeal communities from Alinen Mustajarvi, Finland, to study Microbial Dark Matter (Phase II) - Alinen... | ecosystem: Environmental > Aquatic > Freshwater >... | reverse complement strand
CATTTCCACATTTTCAAATTTTCAAATTACCTGTACTTGCAGCAACCGGGCAAACCGTTGTAGGTTTTGGTATCTGCCTTGTACTTTTCGGTGTCGTGACCGACGGCGGCGATTTTTTTCTGGACATCATCGCTCTTTACCTTGGAAGGATCGTAGGCAAGCGTTAACATTTTAGTCTCTTTGTTCCAGTCGGCTTTGGAGACTCCATCCATTTTGGCGGCTTTCTCGATGCGATCTTTACACTGTCCGCAGTTACCGGAAACCTTGATTGTTTCAGTTTTTGTTGTCGTTTGGGCGAAGCTATTTGAGGCCATCAGCATTGCAGCAATGGCTATTACGAGAAATTTTACAGTTTTCATTTTTGTGATTTTTTGATTGATTATTTTTTTTTGACAATACAACATCAGGACAGATCGCTTTTTGCAACTGCCTGTAATAAGGAAGCTAAGAATCAAATAATGAAAACGCCAATAAAACTTCTTTCTACAGCATTGAAAGGTCTCAAAACTGGCGGACCTACCATGGAGTAATAGGTCTCTGTCAAAACAGATCCGGCATGAAGGAATATTGGTAATACATTGAAAACAGGAGCCGCTATGTTGTGGATTGCAGTTGCTTCTGTTGAGGTCGGGAAGTAATTGTTATCGGCCTTGCAGGTAGAGATCTGGTTCTTGCAACAGTTTGCTTCGATCACGGCATTGGATGAACAAGGAGATTGTTGATCTTCCATCCCACAAGTTGCCTGTGCTCCGGTAAACGAACATTTAACTGCCGCCAGTTCTCCACCGCAAAGGTGCGAAGCTACACTCAGATGCATCCCGGATAAGAGGACCAACGAAGCGAACAATATGGCGAAAGCTTTCTTCATCTGTAAATTTAAACGTAAATCACCGCTTAATAATTGCAAGTTTAGCAAATATAATAATGATTACAAAATTTAGCTATCAGCACATCAGCTTTCTCTACTCAAACATCCCCTTGACCCGATCGAAGAAATTACGCTCTTTGGTCTCTTCGGGTACCTGGAAATTGGGGAGTTGCTGCAATTTTTCGAGCTGCTTTTTCTCTTCTGAGGTAAGTTTCTGGGGAACCCAGGCATGGATTTTCACCAATAAATCTCCCTTGCCATAACCATTTACGTCAGGAATTCCTTTTCCACGGAGTCTCAAAATTTTCTCGGGTTGCGTTCCGGCTTCAATTTTGACCTTTACCTTTCCGTCGATGGTTGGGATTTCGGCAGTCATGCCGAGGGTCAAATCCGGAAACGATAGAAACAGGTTGAAAATCAGGTCATTTTCATCCCTGATCAATTCGGGATGTTCTTCTTCAGCTATCAGTACCAACAAATCTCCGGGAACTCCGCCACGCCTGGCTGCATTTCCTTTTCCGCCGACAGAGAGTTGCATCCCTTCACCGACTCCAGCCGGGATTTTGACGGTTACGACCTCTTCGCCCTGAATCAATCCTTCACCGTAGCATTTTTCGCATTTTTGCGTGATAATTTTTCCATCGCCATTGCAGGTCGGGCAAGTCGATGATTGCTGGATCTGGCCAAAAATGGAGTTGCTGATCCTTGTTACCTGTCCACTGCCTTTGCAGGTTGAGCAGGTGCTATGTGCGCTATTCCCTTTTGCCCCGCTTCCGTGGCAACTGTCGCACGAGACATATTTCTTAACTTTCAGTTTTTTCTCGCAACCATTGGCAACTTCCGAGAGGTTCAAGGTAACCTTGATCCTAAGATTGGATCCGCGGTTCACACGCTGACCCCTTGAACCACCACCAAAACCTCCGAATCCGCCAAAACCTCCGCCGCCGAAGATATCTCCGAAGGAGGAGAAAATATCTTCCATGGTCATGTTGTGCCCACTGAAGCCTCCCTGGTTGCCCATGCCAGCGTGACCATATTGGTCGTACCGTTGTTTTTTCTCCTGGCTGCTCAATATTTCGTAGGCTTCGGCTGCTTCTTTGAATTTCTCTTCCGAAGCCTTGTCTCCTGGGTTTTTATCGGGATGGAACTGGATGGCTTTCTTGCGATAGGCCTTTTTGATCTCCTCTGCTGTGGCGCTCTTGGGGACCCCAAGGACTTCGTAGTAATCTCTTTTTGACATTTGTTGTTTTTTAGCTTTTGAAAGAGGTTGCTTATTCGCCGATCACGACTTTTGCATAGCGAATGACCTTGCCATTCAATAGATAACCCTTTTGAAGTACCTCAACGATCTTGCCTTTCAGTTCTTCTGAAGGTGCCGGTATCTTGGTGATGGCTTCGTGGTGATCGGTGTCAAGTTCCAATCCTTTGGCATCCATTTCAACCACCCCGTTTTGCTTGGTGAATTCTTTGAATTTATTGTAAATTAGATTTATACCTTCTTTTGTTGTTTCGAGGTTGTCTGATATTTCGATGGCTTTCATGGCCCTTTCCACATCATCGATGACAGGAAGCAGATTGACAATGACCGATTCGGACGCATTCTTCAACAGATCCATTTTCTCCTTCAGGGTACGTTTGCGAAAATTGTCAAACTCAGCCGACAACCTGAGGTATTTGTCATTGGCATTTGCAAGGGATGCGGTAAGTTCCGCTATTTTATTTTCTGCGTCGTTCTCTGTACATATTTCATCCGGAGTAGGCTCATCAATGGCATATTCAGAAGTAGTTTCCCCTTTTGCACCTGAATGTACCTGTGCATGGTCTGAATTCAAATGTCCGGTGTTGCTTTTTTTATGCTCTTCTTTTTTCTTTGTCATCTCTTTTCAATTATTCAAAACTGTTTTTGTTCCTTCAAATAGCTTGCCAACAGCCTGCATTCGGACATTTTGACACTAAAATAAACTGATTACTGACAGCTTATCGCTTATTCTCTTCTGATTTTTGCACCAATTGCGTTCAACCGGAAATCAATATTTTCATATCCCCGGTCAATCTGGTCGATGTTGTCGATGGTGGAGATGCCATTGGCCGACAGTGCGGCAATTAAAAGGGCAACTCCTGCGCGGATATCGGGCGAGGTCATGCGGGTGGCACGAAGCGGGTGGGAGTGATCCAGGCCGATGACGGTTGCCCTGTGCGGATCGCATAGGATGATCTTGGACCCCATGTCAATCAGCCTGTCCACGAAAAACAACCGGCTCTCAAACATTTTCTGGTGAATCAGCACACTTCCCCTTGCTTGTGTGGCAATGACCAGGAAGATACTCAACAGGTCAGGAGTTAGACCAGGCCAGGGAGCATCTGAGATGGTCATGATGGAGCCATCGATAAATGACTCAATTTCGTAATGGTCCTGAGCCGGAATCCGGATATCGTCACCGATGCGGATAACATTGATTCCCATTTTTCGGAAAGAATCCGGGATAATCCCCAACTGGTCATAAGCGACATCTTTGATCAGCAGGTCGGAGGAGGTCATGGCTGCCAAACCGATGAAACTGCCCACCTCAATCATGTCGGGAAGCAGGCGGTGTTCGCATCCACTCAGCGAGGTTACGCCATGGATGTTCAGCAGGTTGGAACCGACACCGTCCATGCGGGCTCCCATACTGATCAGCATGCGGCACAATTGCTGTACATAGGGTTCGCAGGCTGCATTGTAAATGGTGGTGGTTCCTTCTGCAAGAACTGCAGCCATGATCAGGTTGGCAGTACCCGTGACGGAGGCTTCGTCCAGCAGAATGTAGGTCCCTTTCAGTTTTTTCGCTTCGACGCGGAAGAGTGCATTTTCGGCATCAAAAATAAATTGGGCTCCCAGGGATTCAAATCCACGGAAGTGGGTATCCAACCTTCTTCTTCCGATCTTGTCACCTCCGGGTTGCGGGATCGTTCCCTTTCCAAAACGGGACAGCATGGGACCAATGATCATGATGGATCCTCTCAGGGCTGCTGCCTGCTGGAAAAATAGGGGAGAAGTCAGGATATCGACATCTACTTTTTCGGCACAGAAGGAGTAAGTGCCTTTCCGGATGCGTTCGACGACGACACCCATACTCTTCAGTATGTCGATCAGTTTGATGACATCGCTGATTTCAGGAATATTGGAAAGGATTACTTTCTCCGGCGTAAGCAACGTGGCACAAATTACTTGAAGCGCTTCGTTTTTGGCACCCTGCGGGGTTAGTGTCCCGGCAAGGGAAGTACCTCCTTCAATGATGAATCTGGCCATGGCAATCCGTTGACGCTACTTGTGCTTCCGGTTCTGGCCGGAACTAACTTTGGCTTTTTTCTTCTGGATCTTGATGATGTCTGTGACCTCCTGCAAATGCAGGTCTTCCCGAACTTTGAGTCTGCCTCTGGAGATCAGTTTCAGGTCATCAAAAATCTTCTCATCCTCTACCATGTCTTTGTTCCAGGTGAGATAGGATTTTTTCATCTGGTTGGCCAACTGCTCAGTATTCAGTGCTTTCACAGGACTCTCGTCGTCCATCTTGGCGATGTTGTCGATCAGTTGTTCCATGATTTTTCCATAGTGACGGTACTTGATATCCGACTGGTTGTATGGAATATGTTTTGGTTTCTCGGTAAACGTCTCAGGTACCGGTGGGTCATAGGGATAATCGATGTCGAGTTTGAAATCGGACATGATGGCAATATGGTCCCAGAGTTTGTGCTTGAAATCATTGATGTCGCGGAGATAAGGGTACATCATTCCCATGATGTCAATGATGGACTTAACGGCAAGATTGCGCTCGTCGCGGTCTTCGATGGTGAGAACATGTTCGACCATTTTGTGAAGTGCTCTTCCGTATTCGGGAAGCTTCATCTTGGTACGCTGGGTGTTATAATCTTTGAACATCGTGAATTTCAATTATGTGCCTTTAAATAAAGCAGGTGTTTTACTATCGGGCAAAGTTACACAATTAGCAGATGATATCAAACCCAAAAATCAGGAGCGATCTTCCACAATTTTTAATTTGGCGAATTTGAGCAGCAACTGTTTCTCCCCGGCATTGGCAAAGAAGACTTTTGCCTTTTTTTCGGGCATGATTCCTTCCAGATCCACGATTTTGCCGCGTCCGAATCGCTGGTGTTCGACCATCATGCCAACCCTGAGTGAATTGGGATCATCTGCATCGAATGGTTCTGACGGAGGTGTTTCTGCACCTCGTCTGTAATTGGAACCCAGCGTTGAATTGCTTTTTGGCGGAAGGAAAGTTCTGCTTTCACCCGAAGAAAATGGATTGCGGTTAAATCCTCCATGCGTTCCGGTATTGTCATCAGAAACATGATGCTGGAAGAAACGGCTTCCCTGAACATCCAGGTATTGCGGGTCGATCTCTCCGATAAACCGGCTTGGATGACAGAATTCTGTCTTTCCCCATTTGAAGCGCTGTTGTGCAAAGGAGAGGTAGGCCTGGTGCTTGGAACGGGTGAGTGCAACGTAGAAGAGTCTTCGCTCCTCTTCGAGCTCCGGGAGGGTCATGGTGCCGGTAAATCCGGATGGGAAAAGGTTCTCTTCCAGTCCGACGACAAATACATTGTTGAATTCCAGTCCTTTGGAGGAGTGAACCGTCATCAGGGTGACCTTGTCAAAATCCTCGGTCTTTTCGTTGTCCTGGTCAGTCAGAAGGGATACTTCCTCCAGGAAATTGGGCAGCAGAGCTGAATGTCCCTCTTCGACGGCACTGATGGTAAATTGCTGGATCGCATTGAGCAGCTCCTGGGTGTTTTCGTACCGGCTTATATTCTCCGGCGATTTGTCCTGGTACAATTCAGACAGGATACCGGTCTCGGAGGCAATTCGCTGGGCCAATCCGAAGGCTTCCATGGTGAGTGATTTCTCCGAAAACGTCTCGACCAGGGTAACAAACTCTGCCACCTTTTTGGAGGTTCCTCCGTTTAAGCCTGCCTTTTGCATCAAAACCGGATCAGTGGCAACGGCAAACATGCTGCTGTTGTTTTGTGCCGCGAACTCCTCCAGTTTTCCGATGGTAGTGGCTCCAATTCCCCGGGCGGGATAATTGATCACCCGTTTGAAGGACTCGTCATCCTTCTGGTTGATCACCAACCTGAAATAGGCCAGCAGATCCTTGATCTCCTTGCGCTGGTAAAAGGAGAGTCCGCCGTAAATTTTGTAGGGGATGTTTCGCTTGCGCAGCACCTCTTCAAAGACCCTCGACTGGGCATTGGTTCGGTAGAGGATGGCGAAATCGGCATAGTTGTCGTTGGCGGCCATCCGTTTCTGGAAAATTTCGTTGACGACCAAAAATCCCTCTTCCTGGTCGTTCAGGGCATTGAGTACCTTGATTTTTGCACCTGCATCATTCTGGCTGAAGACTGTTTTCTGCAGTTGGTTTTTGTTCTTTGAAATGATACTGTTGGCTGCATTGACAATGGTCTGGGTGGAGCGGTAATTCTGCTCGAGCTTGTAAACGGCGAAGTCGGGATAATCGTTTTTGAAGTTGAGGATATTTTCGATTCTGGCTCCCCGGAAGGAGTAGATGCTCTGTGCATCATCCCCAACCACACTCAAATTGTGGTGGAGTTCGGCGAGTTTTTTAACGATCAGGTACTGTGAGAGATTGGTATCCTGGTACTCATCGACCAGGATGTACCTGAACAGGAGCTGGTATTTTTGCAGGGTCTCCGGAAATTTTTTGAAGAGCAGGTTGGTCATCAGCAGCAGGTCGTCGAAGTCCATTGCTCCGGCGTTTTTGCAGCGCCTGGCATACTCCTCGTAAATTTCACCGGTTCGCGGGATACGGCTGGCCTGGTCGGCTTCGCGAATGGTCTCATTCTGTTTGTAGGCCGAAGGCAGCACCAGGTTGTTCTTGGCAGCTGAGATGCGACCCAGGATTGCGGAGGGTTTGTAGGTATTCTCCTCCAGTGCCATGCTTTTGATGATGGTCCGGATCAGGCTCTTGGAGTCCTGGGTATCGTAGATGGTGAAGGTCGAGGGGTAATCCAGCAGGGTGGACTCTGCCCTTAGAATCCTTGAAAAGATGGAGTGGAAGGTTCCCATCCAGAGGTACCTGGCCGTCTGCGGACCCACCACGCTGGCAATACGCTCCTTCATCTCACGGGCAGCCTTGTTGGTAAAGGTGAGGGCCAGGATGGAGGAAGGAGGGACTCCGTTTTTGAGCAGATGGGCAATGCGGAAAGTCAGCACGCGGGTTTTCCCGGAGCCTGCACCGGCTATGATCAGGGAAGGACCTTCGTAGTTGACAACTGCATCTTGCTGTGCCTCATTCAAATGATCGAGATAATTGGCCAAAATAGAACGGTATTAGGATGGATTGCGCCACAAAGATAAGGTGCAAGGGGGATAGTTGGGCAGAATGGGGGAAAATTCTTTAATCGACCCTCACCAGATTGCTTCTCCGCCATCCGGCGGATCGCAATGACGAATCAAGATCAGGGTTTGGTGAGATGAGAAAAGGATGGCGGGCTAAAATGTGCTTTCCTTTGGAGATTGTTGATCCGCCATCCTTTTCTCATCTCACCCCTACCTAAAAACTCGCTGTCATCGCACGTGAGGTACGATACGGGAAACAATCTGCTAATACAATATTGAATGTTAAAGCTTTGGGACGAGAGGCTCATAGGAGCGCCCGAAAAATATCTCTATTCCATTCTGAAATAAAATTTCCCCTGGCCTGGGTAGCCGTGCCCCCTTATTTCATACCTTTCCCCGCTTTCAAAAGCACCTGTCAGCGTATCCGTTGGTTGGCTTACCGGAAAGGAGTATTGCAGCGTACCGGTGTGATCGTACATTTTGTAAACGATTTTTCCCTCCTCCATGTAGCTGGAAAGGATCAGTTTGGTCTGTCCGCTTCTGGCCGTTATCCATCCCTGGACACTGCCATCCAGATAAGTGAAAGTACAATGCCATTCATGCAAGGAATTAGAGGATGTTGTACCTATCCGGGTGGTGAAATGTGGATATTTGGAAAATTTCTCAGGATTAAGAACTTAAAGTACAAGAAACACTGCGAATACCACCAGCAGCAAGATCAGGGATTGCATAGGAGGTGGATTGTACTTCATTTTTTGAGGGGTTGAATTTCAAAAATTGGATTGACTAATTTAGAAAAAAAGAAGCTTATTGTGATGATTGTTGCCGGGAACAATTTTCTGCCATTTGCTTTGCTGAAAAATCAAAGATCCGATATCAAGGTGTCAATATTTGTAATTTTAAACACCAAACCCGGCGATTTTGCATGTTTATAGATGATAAAGCGGCGAGTGAAAAGTGCGACCCCGGCCGGGGTCGAATATATCTGCGTGCCATTTTCTTTCTATAAACATGTGATGCCTCCGGCATCTGTTTTTGTAAATAATCTGAAGACTTGCCCTATTCTCGTCCTAAAATCCACAAACCCGCCAGCCTCTTCCAAGCTCTTGCGGGTTTGCCATTTCTAACAATCAATTAAAAGTTATACCACCGGCGAGAGTGCAACCGGCTGGGTGGCGGCTGAGCGTCGGGCCAGCAGATGGGCGTAGCACTTGCGGCTGGCTTCTGCCTCGGCAGGATCGTCCGACTTGGCGAACAGTTTCAGGGCTGCTGCAAAGGCGGCAACGGCTTTGTCACGAAGGTCGTCGGCCTGTGCGATTTTTTCAGTCTCCTCGTTCGCGCGTACCTGGGCAAGCGCTTTTTCGTAAGTCTCTGCCTGCCCGGTCAGCCTCTTCACATGCTCCTGAAAGGGTGCATCGGTTAGCAATGCCGGATCGAGGGTCCGGAGGGCACTGGTTGCACAAACCCGAAAGGTTTTCCAAAAGCTTGCAGGTTTCCGGTTAAAGTAGGAATAATTCCGAACTTTGGAAAAGTTACCTGCGAATACTTTGTCAGGCCGGATAGTTGTTTAAATTTGTAGATCGGATGAAAAAAGCAATTGCCTATATGTTCAGAACCTTCGGTTCAACTTGTGTCATGTCACTGGTGGTTTTGATGTGTACCTTACCAGGAAGTCTGCTGGCACAATCACTTACCTCTGGAAATGCCGATCATAGGGAGACGACTGCTTATCCAACCTTTGCAACCAATGATCCGATCTATTTCTTTTGTACCCAGGAGGGGGTCAATACCGGATCGCTGACGGCAAAATCGGCGGGTTCAACTGTCTCTTTTCTATGGGAAAAATTCGACCAGGTCTCTTTAAAATTCATGAACTATTCGAATGAAACTACCACTACTACCACTATTAACCGGCTTGCAGATGGTTGTTACCGGGTGACTTTCACCGAGAATGGCACCAATTATCAATTCAGGGCATGGGTATTGAATGGATGGAGCATGCCGGTTGCCGCGATCTCCCAGTCGACCTGTACCTACCTCAAGCTTTCTTCGGCAGTGACGGGTGCAAATTATCAGTATTACGATTTGTCAACAGGAATTGCTGTTCCATTGAGCCCCAACTATCAATTTCGCTGGTATGTGGGAACACAATACGTCGTTTCGGTTCAAAATCCATTGATTACGCAACCTCCTACTGTCAATACCGTCTACCGGGTGGAGGTAACCGACCGTGCAGGATGCATGAACAGTTCTGAGGTTAGCTATACTTCTCCCATACCCGTCGCTAAGTTTTCATGGAGTACGCCTCAGCAGAGCGATCCGCAATATGTCTTCCCCCAGGCACCTGCCGATATTGATTTCAAAAATCTGAGTGAAAACAGTGACGCCGACAAATACGAGTGGTACCTTTTCAAAGACAAAGCAATTCTTGAATCGATGGATGGCGGAACTGCAGTAGTCGATTCGTTCATGGCCATCCTTTACGATGTGAACCCACTCTATACCTACGAAATGTCAGGTAAGTACAAGGTCAAGCTGGTGGCCGCCAAAACGGTTCAGTCGCTCACCTGCCGGGATACCTTCTATTTGCCTGATTACATTGTGGTCGACACCTCCCTTGTCAAGGTAGCACCCGTTTTTACCCCTAACGGGGATGGAGTCAATGACAAAATGATCATCAAAACCAGATCGCTTCAATCACTGAGTTTTACCGTTTTCAACCGCTGGGGAAAGGTGGTGCATCAATACTCTTCAAGCAATTACATCCCCTCAGAATCAGAAATTGCTGCGTGGGATGGCAGGGTAAACGGCAAACTGTGCCCGGCCGGAGTCTATTTCTGGGTGGTCGATGCCATGGGAAGGGACGGGGTGCGACGACGAACGAAGGGATTTGTGGAGATGATTTGGT
>Ga0073936_10012434_pt1 | contig 10134 bp, 14 predicted proteins | sample AliMusrvi5mmetaG_FD_87041 | JGI IMG/M metagenome (GOLD analysis project Ga0073936, IMG submission 87041) | Freshwater lake bacterial and archeal communities from Alinen Mustajarvi, Finland, to study Microbial Dark Matter (Phase II) - Alinen... | ecosystem: Environmental > Aquatic > Freshwater >... | reverse complement strand
TATTTTTTTATATTATTGTCTTTTCCCTGTCAATAAGAAAACCGGATAAGATTTACCCATATGAGGACCTTCAGCTTTAATAATTTCAAAACAAGTTTTGTATGAAATTTCTTTGAAGCCCGATTTCTCAAAAGATTTAGCTAATTCATCAGGATTAAAACCATTATGACCATTAAAATCTCTATCGTGGAAAGTGCCATCTTCTTTGTACAAATCGGCAATTGCCAAGAGGCCATCAGGCTTTAATAGTTGATAAAATTTTGAAATTACTTTATCAACGGACACGACGTGGTGCAGTGTCATTTGAGAAAAAATACAGTCAAAGGTTTTATTCTTATAATCTTCTTTTTCTAAATCAAAGAAAACAGGCGTCAAGTGCTGAATATTTTCTTCAGCAAGTTTTTCGATAGTAACTTTTACCATTTCAGAAGAACTGTCCATAAGTATAATTTCAGAGAACAGGTCTTTGAGTGCTACACTTAATAAACCGGTGCCTGCACCAAATTCTAAAGCCGTTTGAACCTCTTTATGTTTAATAATTTTACGTAATTCTGAAGCAATAGCTTCTGTTCTTTTTATTGTTATCTGGTTTTTATCCCAGTCACGAGCAACTTTATCAAAATGATTTTCCATATTTATTAATAAATTTTATACCAGTTAATAGCTTCAGCAGGACAAGCAGGAATACATAAACCACAGGCATCACAATGTTCATAGCAAAAAACATAATGGTCGGGATTGCAAGGTACTTTCATGCTAATACAGTATTTAATACATTTAGCACAAGAGGAATCAATTTTTTTATAAATAGCATTTGTCGGGCAAGTAGTAATACATTTTTCACAATCAATACATTTAGCGACATCTATTACGGGAACTTTTTCTAGTTTTTCCATTCAATTAACATTTTTCTAATCCTTGTTTTAAATCTTCCATAATATCATTAACATCTTCAATGCCCACAGAAAATCTTATTAAATCGTCTGTTATTCCTGCCACAAGTTTATTTTCTTTACTAACCGCTGCATGAGTCATAGAAGCAGGATGCTGAATAAGTGTTTCCACACCACCCAATGAAACAGCTAAAATGGCAAGATGAACATTATCCATTAGCTTGCTGCCGGCTTCATATCCACCTTTAAGGCCGAAACTCATCATTGAACCAAATCCATCCATTTGTGCTTTAGCTAATTCATATTGTGGGTGCTCTTTTAATCCGGGATATCTTATCCATGCAACTTTTGGATGAGATTGTAAAAATTCGGCAATTTTCATTGCATTTTCCTGAGCACGGTCTAACCTGATGCCCAAAGTTTTTACGCCTCTTAAAACCATAAATGCCTGTGTCGGGTCCATGTTGCACCCCATATATACCATGCAATGGCGAATTTTCTTATATATATCCATTTCTTTGGTTACAATAACGCCCCCTACAATATCGGCATGACCGTTAATAAATTTTGTTACAGAATGCAAAACCACATCAGCACCAAAATCAAGAGGCTTTTGTAAATAAGGTGATGAAAAAGTATTGTCAACAACCAATATCAAATTATGTGCTTTTGCAATTTTAGCACAAGCGGCAATGTCAGTAATATCCATTGTGGGATTTGCTGGTGTTTCAATGTAAAGAACTTTAGTGTTGGGTCTGATAGCGGCTACAATATTTTCTGTTTTTGAAGTATTAACGAAACTTGCTTCTACCTTAAAACGAGAGAAATCTTGTTCCAAAACGCCTCTTGCAGGCCCATAAACTGCATCAGAGCTGATGATATGACTACCGGCATCCAGAAGAGCCATATAAACACTTGTTATAGCACCCATACCGGAGCTTGTTGCGATGCCGCCACACCCATTTTCCAATTCTGCTATATTTTGTTCAAGAGCATGAATAGTAGGATTTCCTATACGTGTATAAATATACCCATCACTTTTACCTGAAAAGCAATCGGCACCATGCTGTGCATTTTTAAACCTGAAAGTTGATGTTTGATAAATTGGCACTGTAGCACTTCCGAATTCATCTTCAAATGCTCCTGCGTGAATTAATTTGGTATTAATACCTGATTTTTTAGTGTCCATTATTTTTTATTTTATTGATGTTATTACTTCAAATCTTGGAGGATTTGCAATTGTTTTTTTTACTTTACAGAGGTCGGCGGCGTTAATTACAGCAGCTTTGTATTTTTCCGGAAAATCTACCGGTAACTGGATGTCAAGTTTTATGAAAGTCGGCAAGCCTGTTTGTCTGTCATATTCTGCACTCTGAATGATTTTTATACCGTCAGTATTAATATCACGTTGTTCACAAAACATTTTTACATAAATACCTGCACAAGTACCTATTGAAGCTAAAAACAATTCAAAAGGGGATGGTGCTGAATTTTCACCACCTGCAATAACAGGCTGGTCTGTTCTGATACTGTGTGAGATGGTGTGTGCGGTTATTACTTTGCCGCCGTCAAAAGTTATTTCCATATATATTTAATTTAGGTTAATAATTCTTATTGTATTACATGTGCTGTAAAAACATCGTATCCATTCTCTTTAACCATCTGCATGGCAGGCTGAATCTCCATGATGTTCTGACCCCAATAATTGTGATTATAGATATGTGGTGTTTTAAACCAACTGTCAACATTCATTATTATTTCAACATGGCGGGTCGAACCTTCGCTAATAGTAAAAGATGAATTAGGTAAAGTGACATTGAAATAATTCTGTACAAAAGCATAAATAGAATCCACGCAATTGGTTGCATTACCTTTATAGAGTTGCCCTATGCCAAGGTGAAAATTAAAATTTTCTATCTGGTTTATAGAATCCTGCCATTTACCGTTAATCATCATATAATGATAACCGCCTCCAAGTAAATCAGGCCACATCATATTTACTTCAGGGTAATTGACAAACATAAATGATTTATTTTTTGCCCCACTGATACCGAAAGTAAATGAGATTGAATCGTAAGTACCCACAGGAATACTGTCATAAACATCCCACGTAAGCGTAGATGGAATATGTATATCAATATAATCAATATCTTTCCAGTCGGAAATTACTTTTTTTGTTCCATCAGATTTATGCAAGGTAACATCAGAGATAAAATACTGTAAATCATATATCGAATACGGATTTCCTGCTGCATTTACATACTTCATTGTATCTATTTGCAATGGCAGCCCGTCCACTACATGAGTGAATTTAAAACTGATATGTCCTGTTTCTGCAACAAGAGGATTTTCCTGCGGTTTTTTACATGAAAAATTAATAATAACAACTAACAGAAAAAGTAAAAAGAGTAATTGTTTATTTTTCATAATCTTAGATGTTAACAAATAAATTTATAAAAAACACCCTGCCTGGTTCGTATAATTTTCCTGTTGTACCGATAATTTTCCTGTTCAGATGCTCATAATAGGCACGGTCGAAAACATTGTTTATCCCTGTATTTATCTCAGCATTCTTATTCACTTTATATTTCAGGGATAGGTTAAGTATTCCGAAACCAGGAGTATGTGCTTCATAAAAAGCCACAGAAGTATGACGTTGTTCTGCCACTGCACGAAATGAGATTTTCGGGATTAAGTTACCTTTCATAAATTTATAATAAACACAGATTGTTGCTTCAAATGGCGGAATTTCGGATAATGCATCATTGGTAACAATTGTTTCGCCTGTTACCTGTGTTCCGTTTAAAACATATTTTGTGTCTTCTGGAATCACAGCGTATGTATATGCTGCTACCATACTTCCACCCAAACTGAAATTATCTGGTGAAGTGTAACCAAATTCACAGCCTTTGAAAGTGACATAATCTGTATTTACAAATTGCTTAACGCCAAGTACTCCCTGCGTTTGTGGCATTACAACAGAAGGCGAAAGCCTTTCTGCCGTTATATAATTCTGTACATACGAATAAAATCCATTCAGATAAATGCTACCCGTATTATCTTGTGAAAATTTTAAAGTAAGGTCAGCTTCATTATTAGTTTCAGGTTTCAATTGTGGGTTTCCGAGATAATCAAAATTATCATAGCCTACAGCCATCAGTTTAATATATCGTTCAAGCATATTAGGACTGCGAGAAGCTCTACCCAAAGCCAGAGAGACATTAAAATATTCATTGATTTTTTTGGTTATTCCGATACTGGCGCTTAAGTTCATGTATTGAGAATTAACAGCATTAAAATAATTAACGTCATTTTTAATTATTTTCAGGGTATCGCCTGAAGTGGCTTTGTTGAAATCGCCGCGGATACCTGCATTGAATTCAAAAGAAGAGAAAAATGTGTTGTATTCAGCGAACAATCCTGCATTTTGTATAAGGGCATTGTCCCATAAATTTGATTTTTTTGTTGACGTAGTACCCATCATCTGCATGGTCATAGTTCTATCTCCGTCTTTGTTTATATTTTCAAAGTCAAACCCGGCAAGAATTTTATGTTTCGTTTGTTGCATTGTAATTTCAGCCCTTCCACCCGTATTAACAGCATTAACTTCAGCTATCATTTGTTTTGTTGAATAACCCGGTCTTTTACTGTTATCCATTACATGGTCAACATTTGACTGATATACTTTAATGTCAAGTACTTTAACAAACTTGCTTAAATCTCTTGCTTTATAGTCAGCAGAAACGATACGGGTGTCATCACTTTTCTCATCCATAGTCAAAGCAGGATACAAAACATCCTTTCCATTTATTCCTGTATAAGAAAGTATTATGTTTTGATTAGGTTTTATTGAGAACCCAAGTTTCCCTGTAAAGTTATTTTTTTTGAAAGAAGAACTGAATGTCATATCATGTCCTTCGAGATTACCACTTTTATAATTTCCATAATTCTTGTAATTTCCCGAAGCCAGAAAATAGATTTTTTTATTACCTCCATTTATTGAAATATGTTCTTTTTGGCCGTTCCAGTTGGTTTCAAATCCATAAAGAGCATTGGCGTGTATTTCAAATTTATCGTAGGGATGGGGTTCTTCGGTAATAAGGTTTATTAAGCCGCCGAACGAAGGTCCATATTTCAGAACAAAAGGCCCTTTTATGACTTCAATTTTTTCAATATCTTCTGCTTCAACATGCGATGATACCGGATCCATACGGTTTGGGCAACCGTTTTCTATTTTAATGCCATTATCAAGTACTACATTTAACTGGCTGAACTTAAACCCCCGAACAACCGGGTCAACAGAAACTCCCCCCTTTCTTACACCTGAAACATTTGGTAGGATTCGTAAAAAATCTCCTACATCTCTTATCTCTTCGTTTTGTATTTGAACTTTTAAGATGGCTGATTTAAGGTAAGATTTTTTTATAACAGAGTTGTCTAATATCACCACAGGTGTAAGTTTGATGGTGTCTTTAGTAATTTGAGAATAAGCAAATGATAAATTTGTTACTAAAAGAAATAATCCAAGCATAAGCTTTATTACTCTTTGCTTATAAGAGAATATTTTAAATAAGTATTTATATTTCATTTTGATAATGTTTTCCATTGTTTGTAGTATAAACATATTTAAAATATTCACAATCATTTGTTTGATCGAATTGCAATTCCATTTCTTTCGATTTTTCTTTTGATTTTTTTTCAATGTTTTCAAAAAAATCAGTACCACCGGTTACATCAAAAATGTTTTTTAATTCTGCTAATACATCATCGGGTATTTTTCGCATTGCACCAGGCCCATCACCTTTATAATTACCGCCACATCTATCGTAAATTTCTTTTGCATTATTTCTGACCCAACCCCAAACAGGTCCTTGTTCGGGATGCATTTCTGTAGTAATACGGTCAACATACATACAGTATCCACTTCTTAATATTTCCTCACCTATAGTTCGTTTTATTGCCAGAGACTGACGCCCTTTTTCGCTTTCAACAAAATAACCCAATTGCTGCGAAAGACTCCGCAATGCATGAATGATATAACCGGGCGTATTGTTTCTGGGGCAACGTGTTTTACATGACAAACATTCGCCACAATACCATATAGTATCACTTTTTAAAAGTTCTTCAATTTTATTGTTGTCTTTACTTTGAACTATAACTGTTATTTCTCTTGGATCGTAATTGTAAAACTCAGCTGCCGGACAAATTGCTGTACAAATACCACAGTTCATACAAGCTTTAAGCCCTTCAACAAAGAGAACATCTTTAGATAATATTTTATATAGATTTAGTTCTGTCATTTTACTTTTTTGAAAACATTTTTTTAGCCATTCACTAATTTAACAAATCTCTATTTGACATTTTTTTTATAATTAGAAATGCTGTTTCTTACATCGTCCATCGTAAATAAATAACTTTTTCTTAACCGACCTAATTTTTCTCCTGCAAGTGTTACGGGTATTTTAAGGTCTGCAGTGATTGTACTAACAGGAACATTGTACTTATCTGCTACAAATTGAAGCGTTTGGCTTCCATTAACATCATATACTTTAGTATCAGCAGACGTTGATAACTCACTTGTATTGTTGAAAGCAGAATCCGAATTATTATTCCTGCTATTTCTGTTTTTGTGCATAGGTATTTTATCAATAATTTCTGGTTCTACAAACAACGGAAACGATATGAATAAAATAATAATAACTGTTAGCATACCTGCAAATGCAATGCGCAGGGACTTATGAGTAATCATCCGCTTAAAAATGCATACAATCATATTCCAGTGTAAAAGAAAATGTAAGATTAACAAAACTAAAAAAGCAATACTTAATACAAGGTGTATTGTTCCCCATTGATGGCGGGGAAGTCCCCAAAGTACTAAATCCACATGCTTGCCATAGAGTACATTTTTTTGAAAACCCGGAATTAAAACATACTTCATAAGAAAGCCAATGCCGGCAATAGCCATTATCAAAAGAAGCATTATTATATCAAGACTTAAATTGAGTTTTGATTTGTCTTTGAGAATTCGTTCCATATTTTTTCTGTTTAGTGGATTTTCCTTTTAATAAGGATATGCTCAAATATTTTTCACATCTTCAATATACACTGAATAACTGATTAAACCATTAGTCATTTTCTTCTGATTGATTTAAGTTGATTAATTCACTTTCGCTATATAATATGCAATTCTCACATTTAATATGATTATTTATGCCCTGAATTAATTTATGACATTTTTTACACTTGAACCAATCCTGCTCAAATTGATAATTACCTCCTTCAATATCTATAGCCTTACCTTCAACAAAAGCTTGAGCTATAATTTTTAGCGCTTTATTATAAATACGTGTTAAAGTTGGCCGCGATACATTCATTTGTTCTGCCGCCTTGTCCTGCGGTAACATTTCATAATTAACCAACCTTATACTTTCATATTCTTCAAATTTTAACCGAATAGATTCTGTTTTACATAAAGGAATGCCATAAGGCTTAAATCCCTGCATTTTTGGGGGATTACAAACTTTTCGATTTTTCTGCGGTCTGGCCATTTTTAAATTAATCAGATATTTAATGTCAAATATTTTACAAAGATAATGAACCTGCGTTCATAAACAAAAAATATTATTTATTATTCGTATCCTGAAAAATTGCTACAGTGTAGCAATATATTTATAGTAATATAATTACAATCAAAGTTAAAAGCTTCAGGCAGCGTAATATCCAAGGTTTGAAATTTAACAGAAAATAGTTATTATATGTATTATATTCATGGCTTTATACCCACTTTTATAAAATTCTGACATTGCTAAAAAACAAAAATGGGCAACAACTTGCGTTATCACCCATTTTTAATGGTCGGTTTAATAGTATTATTTTCTGCTACTTCCTTTGCAACCAGAGCCATCACCTTTACATTTTCCAGTGCAGCTGGTTCCTTCGCCCTTGCATTTTCCGGTGCAGCTTGTACCTTCACCTTTGCATTTCCCGGCGCAGCTGTTTCCTTCTTTACATTTACCGCTACTTCCAGCTCCTTTACAGCATGTACCATTGCTTGCTTTTGCGCCCTTTGCACAACATTGCTTTGTACCAGATGCTGAAGTTGCCGGGGTGCTTGCAACATTATCTTTCTTTTGAATTTGTTCCGTTTTAGCTTTTTCAACTCCTTTTGTGCTCGTCTGTGATGTTTGAGCATTTACTGCATAAGAAAAAGCAAAAACTAAAACCACTAAAATTAATCTTTTCATATTTTTTTAATTTAATTGTTAATTACCTATTAGACAAAGAGCATGTCCGATTTATTCCATTGACTTGCAATTTTTTTTAGCAGCACAGTTTTCCCCCTTACAGGCACTGCATCCCATGCAATTCTGAAGCTTCCGGTTTTGTTCAGAAGTAAGATAGGGTTCTAAGGCTATGTGCAGGGAATCAATAATTGCTTTATGCCTGTTAAGACACGCTGTGCTTTTTTCTGAATATTTTTGCATAATAGGATCAAGCTTTTGTTTTAGTTCTGCTGAAGCATTAATCCGCTCGTAAATCATAGTCGTAAACCCATCTTTATCGGCACACCGCATATACGTTTTAATTTTATGCTGGGTTATATATCCTGAAACAAAAAATCCCAGTACGAACCCTATAAGCAGGGTTCCCACAATGACTAATATTGGCTTTGATTTTTTCATAATGATTTATTTATAGTTGTAAAATGATAATGTAATGGCATCATTAAAAGAATAATCGTTCGCCCCTATTAATGCTTTTAATGATGCGGGGCCTTCAGAAAAATAGAGGGCAACAACAATTAATAGAATGGCGGCTATACCAACAGGAGCTATCCAGCGAAACAAAATACTTAGCTGAGCCGCAAAGTAATCCTGAAGGTTTTGCTCAGTTGCAGGTTGCGATGCTTCAATTTTACGCATTATCTTATCTGAAAATCCGTAATTAAATGAATAGGTTTGCTTTTGCAGGATATTCCTCAATGAAGAAATCTCCTCTTTTTCCTGAATAAGTTCGGGAAAATCGATTAAACCCTGTTGCAGTTCATTCTGCTCACTTTGGGTAAGGGGTTCATCAAACGACCTTATAAGTAATTGCTTTAAATGTTCTTTCATGACACAATAGAATTTACAGGTTTCAATATTTGTTTCAACTTTTCCTGTGCTCTTGATAGGCGCGAAAGCACCGTTCCTTCTGGTATTTCAAGTATTTTTGCGGTTTCTTTAACGGAATATCCCTGCATAAGTCTGAGCACAACAACACTGCGATGTTCCGGCGGAATTTGTTTCATGGCTTTATCTAATAAATCTTTATTTTCAAAATTACTGCTTTCCGTTTCTTTTGCCATTAGGTCTATAGAAATATCATTATTATCAATGCTCAAAGCAGGTTTTCTTTTTTTTATCTCATTGAGTGATAAATTGATGGCAATACGTATCAGGTAGGTTTTTAATGTCGATTTCCCATTAAACTGATGCAGGAATTGATAGAAACGAATAAAAACTTCCTGACCCACATCTTCGGCTTCAGGGCAATCGCCTAAAATCCCCTTTACTACAGTAGCAATAGGTTGCTCAAAATATTCAACAAGGCCTTTAAATGCTTTATGATCGCCTTGTTTTGATAGTTTCAGCAATTCATCTTCTTTCATATATATATTTTCATCACTCATTAGACAACTAAAACTGTAAAAATATTCCGAAGAAAGAAAAATAAATTATATGCTTTTACTTCTGTATTTCAATTGGCACATACAAGAACCGGAAAGCATCTTGGTTTTATCAGATTGTAAGGGTAAGCCGTCTCTTTCCCATTCAACCAGTCCACCGGCCAGATTAGCTATATTTTTATACCCTTTTTCCACTAGGAAGACAGCTGTTTCTTTGCTGTGTAAGCCCGATGCATCAGCAACTACAAGTGGTATATTATCCGGCAGATTCTGATAATATTCTTTTATTGTACTGGCAGCGCAATACAGAACTTGTTTCACGTCAAATTTTTTATTGCCCACCATGAAGTCTTCCCTCACATCGAGTATGATGGCATCGTTGGAACAAAGCTCATAGGCTTCGTGAGGTGTCAGATGTAATATGTTTCCTATTTTAAAACCTTTATTTTTGAACATGTTTTTCTATTAATATTATTATTTACTATTGTCCGACTTAAAATTTTATATCGTACCTACGGCACTTAAATAATTACGGAACTCCTTAATCTATAAACATTTTGTCCCGTACGGGAC
>Ga0073936_10012432_pt1 | contig 10137 bp, 8 predicted proteins | sample AliMusrvi5mmetaG_FD_87041 | JGI IMG/M metagenome (GOLD analysis project Ga0073936, IMG submission 87041) | Freshwater lake bacterial and archeal communities from Alinen Mustajarvi, Finland, to study Microbial Dark Matter (Phase II) - Alinen... | ecosystem: Environmental > Aquatic > Freshwater >... | reverse complement strand
GAGGCGCTGACGTTATCTTTGACCCCGTTGGCGGCACCGTCTTTGACGCGTCAAGGAAATGTATTGCGTCAGAAGGTCGACTTCTCGTCGTCGGCTTTGCCGGAGGAGAGATTCAGCAGATCCCCGCCAACCAGGTGCTCCTCCGCAACTACTCAGTGCTCGGTCTTTACGTTGGGGCTTATGCGCACGATGAGGCCGGCCGGGCCTTGATGCAGGGCGTGCACGGTGAGCTGATGGCCATGATCGCCAAGGGGTCGTTTCGGCCGCTTGTCTCAGGGGTCATCTCACTCGACGAGGTCCCCAGCGCCCTCGAGGCGCTGCGTGACCGGAGCGTAACTGGACGCGTCGTTGTCGATCTCCACCAACCGTAATGACCTTGATCGAGGATCATGGTCTGAGAGGCAATTGCGTACACTGCGTGAACTAACTGAGCGGCCACCACGCCCTCTCGACCAAGAAAGGTCTGTCGATGTCGTTCGAACACCAAGACGTTGTGGTTATCGGAGCAGGAATCGCTGGCATCAGCGCAGCGCATCACTTGGCGAACAGTCAGACCCCAAGGGACTTCGTTGTTCTTGATGCACTCGATGGTCCGGGCGGTACGTGGCGTACTCATCGCTTCCCGGGAGTTCGCTCTGACACCGAAGTCTTTACCCTCGGCTATCGATTTAAACCGTGGACAGGAGATCCCTATGCCAGCGGACCTGAAATTCTGGCCTACCTAGAAGAAGTCATCGACGAAGAAGATCTTGGTCGCTTCTTTCGCTATGGCGTGCGCTTACTTTCTGCTTCTTGGTCGACGAGTGAGCAACAGTGGACGCTCACGCTTGAGACCCTTCATGATGGAATCTCATCGCAGAGCACAATGACCTGCGGGTTCCTCTGGATGTGCCACGGTTACTACCGACACGACGAACCCCACCAGCCAGCGTGGCCGGGAAGGGAACAATTTTTGGGGCGGTGGATCCACCCACAGCAGTGGCCAGATTCACCTGACCTTGATGGTCAGCGCGTTCTCGTTATTGGCTCGGGAGCGACAGCCGCCACGCTGGTGCCAGCGATCGCGGAACAGTGTGCGCATGTGACCTTGCTCCAACGTTCACCATCTTATTATTTCCAAAGCCCAAATATCGATGAATTGGCGAATCAACTGCGCTCCCTTGATACGCCAAAAGAGTGGATCCACCAGATCGTTCGAACGAAGGCCGTCAATGAGATGCAATCCATAACCGCGACGGCGAAAAACTTTCCGGGGCCCATGAAAGACGGGTTGATTGGCATGGTCGCTGCACAACTTCCCGAAGGCTACGACGTAGCCACTCACTTCACGCCGCGCTATGGACCAGCAGACCAGAGAATCTGCCGCATCCTCAATGGTGATCTCTTCACCGCTATTAGCAATGGCTCGGTCACCATGGTGACCGATCAGATCGAAACCTTTACCCCCGAAGGGCTGAAGACCGTAAGCGGGGCCGACATTGCCGCCGACGTGGTCATCACAGCAACCGGATTCGATCTGAGTATTTTTGGCGAAGCGGCGTTCTTTGTTGATGGCGTCGAGGTTGATTTTTCATCAACGGTTACCTACCGCGGCATTCTCTTTTCGGATATTCCAAATTTGGCGTGGACCTTTGGAGCCTTACGTCTGAGTTGGACCATGCGAGTGGAACTCGTCGGGGACTTTGTTTGCCGATTGCTTGACGAATTAGATACTCAAAGGGCGAGCAGCGTCATTCCAACCCTCGGCAGTGATCACGACATGACTGAGTTACGGCCCTTTGTCGACCCTGAGGAGTTCTCACCCGGTTACCTGGTCAGGTCATCACATCGCGTTCCTCGGTCGAGTCAACAAGAGCCATGGCGTTATGACATTGATTTTTGGTCGGAGAAAGATCGACTCCCCGCCGTCTCATTGAACGATGAATACCTGAAATACCTCTCAAGCCAAGCTGCGGAATAAGCGTTGCAAATCTCTTTCCTAAAACGGTCGCTCGCCGACGATACTCGCTCGCTCCATTACCCGGCGTTGCGGCCAGTAATCGCTGAGCGCAAAATGCTGCACCGCTCGATTATCCCAAAACGCTACCGAGTGCGGTTCCCATTGGAATCTGCACTGATATTCAAGGGCATTCGTTTGCGAACTCAGGAAGTCAATGAGTTCATGACTTTCCGCGGGATCAAGCCCAACGATTGTTTCGGTGAAGGCTCGATTCACGTAGAGCAACTTCTTCCCCGTTTCGCCGTGTGTCCGCACTACGGGATGGATTGAAGGTGGGAATTCTTCGTGCATCTTTGCTCGATGTTCATCATCAAGCGAGTGACCAAACGCCTTGGTGAAATCATTCACCGCCTGAAGATCGGCTATCCGTTCCTTCATCTTGTCGCTTAATCCCTCATACGCTGCATACATGTCACAAAATGCCGTATCGCCACCGATTGATGGAATCTCGATTCCGTGCAGCACCGCTGCGGCCGAAGGAATTGCGCGCCACGGAACATCCGAGTGCCAGACATTCTCAAAGCCACCAACCTTTGCCTCTTTTTCAAAGCGGACCAGTTGAGGTTCGTCAGTGTTGCCGGGAATAAATGGATGCGTCTCAAGATCACCGAATCGACCAGCGAAGGCCACGTGCCCCCCAGGCGTCAAGGGCTGATCTCGAAAAAAAATTACCTTGAAATCAAGTAAGCAGCGCCGCAGTTCAGCAATCGTCGCATCATCAAGGGGCTTCGTGATGTCCACACCATGGACGAGTCCGCCAATCGTCGCCCCAAGGGGTTTAACGCGAAAGCCTTCATATCGGAGTTGAGCGAGTCGTTCGCGTTCTTCAGCCAAATGCGTGACTGGCCCAACCATGACATCGTAGGGATGAAGTCGCACGCGCTCTGGCTTCACCACTGCTGCTGGATCAACTAATTCAACCATTCCACCACCTCCCTGGATGCAATGACTTTTATGGTACTCGGGACTCTTTGGAACGTGAATCTCATGATCGATGATCCCTAAAGCCTCCGTCGCTGTGTACGCAGGCTCACTCTTAGGAATCTAAAGAGTTTGACGCCTCCCCATGCAAGGTCGTTTCCTCGTTCCGTGCCTCTTGGCAGTTGTCATCTCGGATCTGAAAGGATTCCTGATTGGTAGAGGTGGCCGAGGACTTCATCCGCTGCTGCCTCGATGGTGAGAGATCCACTGGTGTGAAGATGAACGTCAGGATTCTCGGGTTCTTCGTAGGGTGAGTCAATACCCGTGAAGTTATCGAGCTCTCCTCGGCGTGCCTTGGCGTAAAGGCCTTTGTGGTCACGCTGTTCTGCAACTTCAAGTGAGACATCGACAAAAACCTCAACGAATTCTCCCTCGCCAACCAACTCTCGAGCGAGTTGACGCTCCGCTCGAAACGGCGAGATAAAAGAACAAAGGACAATAAGACCTGCGTCGACCATGAGTTTTGCTACTTCCGCCACTCGCCGGACGTTTTCAACTCGGTCGGCATCCGTAAAGCCAAGGTCATGGTTGAGGCCATGGCGAATATTGTCCCCATCAAGAAGATAGGTTCGATGCCCGAGGTCAAACAGCCGCTGTTCAACAGTATTGGCAATCGTTGATTTTCCCGAACCAGAAAGACCAGTAAACCAAATCACCGCTGGTCGCTGATTGTTCATCTCCGAACGGCGAACTTTGTCGACTTCGACGGCTTGCCAGTGGACGTTGTCAGCTCTTCGTAGGCCGAAGTGAAGCAGCCCTGCGGCGACGGTGGCGTTGGTGAATCGATCCACCAAGATAAAGCCACCCGTCTCTCGGTTCTCCACGTAAGGATCAAAGGGAATGGGCTGATCAAGGCTGAGATTGCAGACACCGATCGAGTTGAGACCCAAGGTTTTCGATGCTTGATGGACCAATGAGTTGACGTTCACCTCATACTTTGGTTGGGAAACCGTTGCCGCTACGGTGCGCCCCCCAATCTTGAGGACATAAGGCCGACCCGGCAACATCTCTTCTTCAGCCATCCAGATGAGGTGACATTCGAACTGATCGGCCACGCTTGGCGGAGCTTGTGCATCGGCAATGAGATCACCTCGCGAGATGTCAATTGCATCTGCGAGACAAAGAGTCACCGATTGGCCAGTAATCGCTTCGCTGAGATCACCGTCAGCGGTCACGATACGCGTAATCGTGCTTTCAGCGCCCGAAGGAACAATCCACACTGCGCCCCCGACCTGAATTCTTCCCCCAGCAATTTGACCTGCGTAGCCCCGAAAATCGAGGTCTGGTCGATTCACCCATTGAACAGGAAATCGGAACGGCCCACGCGAGCGCTCGTCATCGACATCGACGTTTTCGAGGTGTTCAATCAGTGTCGGCCCTTTATACCAAGGGGTATGCAGTGAGCGCTCGGAAATATTGTCACCTCCAAGTGCAGAGATGGGAATCGCCGTAAACGAGGAAATGCCGATCCCCTCGGCAAACGATTGATAGTCAGCAACGATGCCGTCAAACACTTCTTCGGAGTAGTCAACCAGGTCCAATTTGTTGATCGCCAGGACAACATGGCGGATGCCGAGAAGCGAAACCAAGTAGCTGTGCCGTCGTGTTTGCGTCAGCACGCCTTTTCGTGCATCAATCAAAATGACGGCAAGTTCTGCTGTCGAAGCGCCCGTCACCACATTGCGTGTGTACTGCTCGTGGCCTGGGGTGTCGGCCACGATGAATTTTCGCTGTTCTGTGGAGAAGAAGCGATACGCAACGTCGATCGTGATCCCTTGTTCTCGCTCAGCCGCTAAGCCATCAACCAGCAAGGCAAAATCTAAGTCGCCGCCTTGGGTCCCTATCCGTTTGGAATCAGAAATCAAGGCAGACAGATGGTCGTCAAAAACTAATTTCGAGTCGTAGAGGAGGCGCCCAATCAGTGTTGATTTTCCATCATCGACGCTTCCACAGGTAATGAATCGCAGCATGGACTTGTTCTCATGTTGCGTCAGGTAAGCCTCAATGTCTTGTTCAAGGAGTTCGTTGGCGACATGGGCCATTAGAAATAGCCCTCCTGCTTCTTCTTCTCCATCGAGCCTGTCGAATCGTGGTCGATGACCCGGCCTTGGCGCTCAGAACTCGTCGTCAGCAACATCTCTTGGATAATTTCTGGCAAGGTTGAAGCGGTTGACTCAATCGCTCCTGTGAGCGGATAGCAACCCAAGGTGCGAAAGCGAACTGATCGCTCGGTGATCTCTCCAGGCTCTCTCGGCATTCGATCGTCATCGACCATGATCAGGGCGCCGTCCCGTTCAACAACTGGCCGCTTCGCTGCGAAGTAGAGCGGAACGATGGGAATTGATTCGCGATAGATGTACTGCCACACGTCAAGTTCCGTCCAATTCGATAGCGGGAACACGCGTACGGACTCTCCTGGTTGCACGCGAGCGTTGTAGAGGTGCCACAACTCGGGCCGTTGGCTTTTGGGATCCCAGCGATGTTGTGCCGAACGAATAGAGAACACGCGCTCTTTGGCCCGGGATCGCTCTTCGTCTCGACGGGCTCCACCAAAAGCCAAGTCGAATCCGTGCTTGCCCAACGCCTGTTTCAACCCTTCGGTCTTCCAGACATCAGTGTGCGTGGCTGACCCATGGTCAAAGGGGTTGATGCCGCGCAGGAGGGCGTCGGGGTTTTGGTGGACAATTAATTCCATCTGGCTTTCAGCAACCATGCGGTCTCGGAATTCATACATTGCTTTGAACTTCCACGTGGTATCCACATGGAGAAGAGGAAACGGCGGCACCGAAGGAAAGAACGCTTTCTTCGCCAGGTGCAACATCACCGCTGAGTCTTTACCGACGGAGTAGAGCATCACCGGGTTTTCTGACTCGGCGATTGCCTCTCGGAATATCTGGATACTGTCAGCTTCAAGTTGCTGCAGGTGCGTCAATCTATCGATTCGATTCGAACGAGACGACATGGTCCTACATTAGCGAAGGAACAGTTCCACCTTTTCGTCCATCGTTTGAAGTCATTCCTTGCTCAATCGTGAAGCCGAGAATGCTAATGGTTTAGGACGCGTTCGCCCGTTCCAACTTCACACCAGGGAGCTCCGGGTTGTTGCGCCACTGCTCTAAGTAGCCGGCCCACTCAAGAAGACTCCCGGCGTAGACCAGATTTCGGGCCGCTTTGGCGTCGGGAGCTTGAAGTTCACTGTTGTAATAGCCAGGCGTACAGGTCTGCACGTAAAGTCCTCCGCCCGCTGCAGCCCCGTACAGCACCATCAACCACTCTTCTTCGGCAGCTTCCTCGGGCTCAATGGCTTCGATGCCGTTCGACTCGCACTCATCGATAATGAAGCCGAGTTGCTTCGCCGCTTCAGCGATCATATGAACAAAGTTCGTTCCGAAGGCCCCTTGGGTCAAGCTAATCAGCAGCATGTTCGGGAAGCCACTGGCCAAGACACCATGCAGGGTGTGCGAGCCTTGTGACCAACGCTCAGAAAGTGAAACGCCGTCTCGACCCTTCGGGTCAAAGCCCAGCCGCTCATTCAAGTCGTTGTTGATTTCGAAGCCCGAAGCATAAATCAACAAGTCGACAGGGTACTCAACACCGTCAACGACGGGTCCATTTTTGGTGATCTCTTCGACGCCTTGACCATTGGTGTCGACCAAGTGGACATTGGGACGGTTGAATGCCGGCAAGTAGTCATCGTGGAAGCAAACTCGCTTACAGTTCTTTCCCCAATAGGCCTTCAACTTGTCGGCCGTTTCAGCGTCTTCGACAATCGTGTCGACGCGTCGGCGAATCTTCTCCATCGTCATAAAGTCAGATCGCTCCAATGCTGCAGCTTCATCTTCTGACTCTGGGAACTTTTGCGTGTTCTCCCACATCACTTCGGTCCATCCGTCTTGGACGAGGTCCACCTCTGGCTGGACGCCGGTGACGCAATGCGTGAAGTTGAGAATCCGCTCTTCTTGCCAACCAGGCTTTTGATTCTTGAACCACTCCGCATCGGTTGGTCGCTGTCCTCGCTCACCAACGGCGCTTGGGGTGCGTTGGAAGACAAAGAGCTCTTTTGCGTACTTGGCTAATTGGGGAACAGCTTGGACCGCGGTGGCCCCGGTACCGATAATCCCGACACGCTTGTCGGCCAACTTGTCCATCGGCGTCGTGGCGCTTCCACCAGTGAAGGTGTAGTCCCAACGACTGGTGTGGAAGGCTTTGCCAGCAAATCCTTCGATGCCTTGGATCCCTGGAAGTTTCGGCTTGTGCAAGATGCCACCGGCCAAGACAAGAAAGCGGGTGGAGAGTTGGTCGCCACGGCTGGTTGTGACCAACCAACGACGCGTCTCATCGTTCCAGACGGCATCGGTGACTTCAGTTTGGAACAACGAGTGGGGATAGAGATCAAACGTGCGTCCCATCAGTTGGGTATATTCAAAGATCTCCGTTGCGCTGGCGTAGCGCTCAGTTGGCATGTAGCCGGTCTCTTCAAGAAGCGGGAGGTAGGTATAGGACTCAACATCGCACATGCAGCCTGGGTAGCGGTTCCAGTACCAGGTCCCGCCAAAGTCCCCTGCTTTTTCTACAATGCGGAAGTCTTGGATGCCACGCTTTGTTAAATCGATCGCCGTGAGCATGCCCCCAAAACCACCACCAACGATGACCGCCGTCGTCTCTTCGATAATGGCGTCACGAGTAAAGCCGGGCTCGACGAAAGGATCTTGGTCTAACTTGGCGTTCGTTTCCTTGAGGTTCTTCCACTGAGCGGTTCCCTCGGGACGAATACGCTTCAACTTTTCGGCTTCGTAACGTTGACGTAACTCTTCTACTGAGAGTTCAATCTCGTTGTTATCATCGGCCATCGCTGATTCCTCCCCTTGCCTACTGACTCTCGTGAGCCTGTTGGTACTACTAGGCACATTGTGCCACGCCGGGGCAGGAATGTCCTCTTCGCCAATTCACTGAACGGAGAAGCCCAAGGCCCCATCGCCGTGACGCCCCAATTACTGTCGAGGCCGCTCTTTCATGGGGTCCAGAATCGAAAGCGGCGCCACGGTGGCCGGGCGGGTTGAACTGCCATAGTCAACATCAATAATCTCGCCATCATTCGACAATCCGGTCTCCACAATGGCCAGCGCTATCGGCCCAAATGCTGGGCTTATCGAGGGACTCGTCAGGACCCCTATCTCCCGTCCGTCCTTTGTTAACGCAGCACCATATTCAGGAAGATCATCGCCCTCGAGTACGAGTGTCTTCATACGATTCGGGGGCTTGGACGCCACTTCCTTCAGCGCACCGCTGCCTTGGAAGTCAACCTTGTCGATGGCCACCATCTTGTCGAGCGACAAGTCATACGGGGTGCGCTCGTGCTCGTCGTAGTCGTAGGCCAACACAATCAGGCCCGCTTCAACGCGGAGTATTTCGATCAGGTCGACACCAAAAGGCGTGGCCTTCATCTGATTGACCACCACATCCCACAGGTCAATCGCGTGGTCTGGCTTGACGAAGAGTTCGTAGCCGAGCTCTCCTCCAAATCCTGTGCGTGACACGATACAAGGCACTCCCCCGACGGTGGTCTCTTCAGGGATAAAACGGAAATAGCCGAGCTTCGAGATGTCGACTCCAACTAACGGGGCGAGGGCTTGACGGGCGCGACGGCCCTGGATGCCCAAATGCGGCATAGAGAGCGTGACCGCTTCAATGTCTACGTCAAGGCCTTGGGTGGCATCAGCGAAGTACTCGGCACGCTCTGGACCGTTGGTCATGACCCAGAGCCGATCTTCCAAGCGATAGACCGTTCCGTCATCAACCATTAATCCATCAGCATCGAGAAATCCTCCGTAGCGAACTTGGCCTACCGCGAGATCACGAATGTTGTTGGTGTGCACGCGCTGTGCGGCTTCAACCGCATCGGGTCCTCGGAACTCCCACTTATTCAGCGGCGAGACGTCCCAGACACCCAGGTCTTCACGGACGCCCTGGTACTCAGCATCGAGATCGCCGAATCCTTCGGTCCACCACCACCCTGACTCCTCCATAAAGGTGGCGCCCATTGCTTCGGCGGCTGGATAAAACGGACTTTTCCTGGATTCTGTTGTCATGGCTGAACCTTACCCAGTTCTCGGGCGTCCTGTTTGGTCATTCAGTTTCTCTCGAGCGCTCCGTTTCTACGCCTCGTTTTTTTCCTTGGGGATTTCGGCTCTCGGCAACGACACGTTGAAGACCATGCCGAAGATTCTGATCACAAAACAGATTCCCGCCCCCAGGAGATACCACCACAATTGGTCTTGATGAAGTTCGTAGCCAATCGCAATCACTGACGATCCGAGTATTGCGGGGATTGCATAAAGGTCTTGCCGTAAGACTTCGGGCACCTTGCGCAACAAGATGTCTCGGACTACCCCTCCGCCTACGGCGGTGATAGCACCGAGGACGACAGCGGGAATTGGACCAGCGTTGTACTCAAGTGCCACACCCGTTCCGATCACGCAAAACAATGACAATCCGATGGCATCGAAGGTGTCAATCGAAGCGGTCCATGTGCTGAAACGGATCCGGAAGAGAAATGCCAGAATTCCCGCAACAAATACTGAAAGCAACACTCGCCAATCGAACAGCCCAGAAGGGCGCATTCCCAACAACACATCACGCAGGACTCCACCGGCCATTCCGACCGTGGCTGACAGCACCAGGACGCCAAAAATATCCAATCGAGCCCGAGCAGCAGCGAGACCTCCACTGACGCCAAAGACGAATGCCCCCACAATGAAAATTCCTTCAAGGTTATGACTGCCAAAAGCACGAACGACGGTCACCGTACCGAGAAGGCTGGGGTTGACGAGCAAAGAAGTCACATCTAAGAGTATGGCTGTTGATCGCGAAACAACGATGAACCCACCGAGAACGCTCTTAAGCGACGCTGGGCTTGATCAGCGGAAACTCCATGAGTGACGCGACCAATCAAGCCTTCACCACACACGCCTCAAGGTTCTCTGCCCATTCTCACTAAGGTGGGGATGTTGTCGTTCGACGACAACCTATGTTGGACACGAGCAGGCAAGGCAAGGCAACACAGTGAACGGGGGGTAATGGTTAGCAGCGTTGACGTAGCAAATCTTCCACTCGCTCGTCTCGTACCGCTCGTGGGGTCTGAGCGCATCGCAGTGCTC
>Ga0073936_10012429_pt1 | contig 10138 bp, 7 predicted proteins | sample AliMusrvi5mmetaG_FD_87041 | JGI IMG/M metagenome (GOLD analysis project Ga0073936, IMG submission 87041) | Freshwater lake bacterial and archeal communities from Alinen Mustajarvi, Finland, to study Microbial Dark Matter (Phase II) - Alinen... | ecosystem: Environmental > Aquatic > Freshwater >... | reverse complement strand
GCTGATAGGCGGACTGAAGGGCCAACACCATCCCGGTGAAAAGCGAGGTCAGGAACACGAGAGGAAGCGACATCACGCCGATCTTGTGCATCTGGTCGATCGTCGCCCTCCAACGGATTTTCCGCGTCACGAGCAAGGCGCAGGCATCGGAACAAAGAATCGCGATCCCGCCCGCCGCTCTAAAAATATCCAGACACCCGGCCCCGAATCGGAACAGCCACAACCTTACGGAAACGGTCTTCCTTAAATCATTCCAAGGCGACATAGGCTCTCTTTCAATAAAACGTTAAAACTTCCATTTAGGTCCGAAACGCAACGAGGTCTCATCCTTCTCCGCATCCTTGACCTCACCGTCATCCTTAGCGGTCCGCTCCTTCCCCGATCGTACCTCCATCAGCGAAAACTCTCCCCAATCACCGACTTTGGAGGTATTCAATTCCACGCTACGGTCTTTCGAATGCAAGGCCGCTTCGACTCCTTTCCAAATCACAAGATTATCCGAGGTCTGTATTTTAACTCCCGCGAAGATGTTGTCCAGTTTCAGATCGATCGCCCCGGTCAGGTAGAAAACCGTTCGTCCCTTCCATATCTTGGAGTCCTTGAGCGGAAGGTAAGGGAGAAATCCGCGAAGCTGAATGATACCACGGTCATAATTGAGTTGTCCCCATTTTCCGTCATATATATTAAAAACACCCGAGACTTCCGGCTTGGAGAAGCCCCCCTCGACCGTGAGCTTCCCGTCCAGCCGTCCCCCCAAGGCCCGCGGGAGGGGCTTTGCCGCAAAATCCTGGACATTGGCAAGATCGAAATCCGTCACGCAAAGAAGCAATTTCAGACGAGGATCCTTAAGGGGGCCCATCCCCTGTCCCGTCATTTCGAAATGATCCCCCCAGGAACAATGGATGCCCGTAACGCCCAAGGGACTTAGATCAAATTTCCCCTTCAAGTCCTGGAACGGCTGCCGGTCCAGAATAAAATAATCCGTTTCAAAATCCCCCTTAAAGAGGAAATCCCGCCCCTTCCACCGCGGGGACGCTGCGTGAACGAAAAGTTTGCCCTGGGTCACAAGATCAAGCCCGAAGGCCTTCACGTGGTCGAGGTGGAAGTTGAGGGCGAAATCCAGTCCCCGGAGATTGGAGTGGACCGCCACGCGTTTCGCGCCTTTTTTAAAACTGACCTCATAATTTCCACTCGCAAAATCAAATTCACCGCGCCCCTGATAGCCGGGTTCCACATCCATGGAATCGATCACAAAGCGCTTGCCCCGCTCGTGAACTTTCCCCTGAAACGCCACGGGACGATCCCCGAGATATTGAAAAGCCCCTCCCAACGTCTGACGGGTAAGACTCAAAGCAACGTCCAACTTAGCGCAAGGTTCCTTTTCCCCAAGAAGGAAGTGAACATTCACCTCCGGTTGTCCTTCGTGGTTAAGAAAACCGCCTGAAAGAACCGTCTTCCATCCGTAGATCGCCCCCTGGAGACCGTCAAAGGTCAGATCATTTCCGACCCAGTGGACTTTCCCCTTGAGCGCTTTGAGCGGCAACGGGATATCCTGCGCAAGATCCATATCCTCCAGTTCCAGCAACAGATCGTGCGTGTTCTTGGCGGGATCGACCTCGCCGCGAATCCGGACCCTTCCCTCCATCAACCCGGTCATGCGGGCCCGCACATCGACCTGGACGCTCCGGCCCTCCACCGGCTTGATCTTTCCTTCCACATCCTTCAGCAATATTTCCTTGCCGAGCGAGGAAAGGAGATAACGGATCTCGCCGCCCGTAAAATCAAGGGAAGGCAGAGCAAAGCCGCCGGCTCCGGTAGAGCCCTCAAAATAGCGATAGGGGAACTGGCCTTGTTCGATCAGGATCGCGGGATGATTGAGGACCACACCGGAAGGCGCTTCAAACGTGCGGTTCCAGAGCTGGCTCAGGTGATAGCGGAAGAGAAGACGGTCAACACGGATCAGCTGGGAGCCGCCTTCTGGGGAGAGATTTTCAATGAGAATCTTTTCCAGGGAAAGCTGGTTAAAACCCCGAGGGCGGATTTCCCCGATATGAACCCGGGCCTTCAGATACTCCCCGACTTTTTTCTCGGCGAAGCGTTTAAAATCCTCCGAGTGCGCTATGCGCCCGAGGAGAAAATTAAACAGCAACGCTCCTGTTATGAACAGGAACGCCGCGATCTCCAGCAGTTTTCTCAGGAAGGAACGCATGAACGCGAACCTCTCGCGTTACGAGGCTTTCTCAAAACAGATTCTTTCGCCGCGAAGCTCCGCCTGGATTTTATTGCCCTCTTCGAACTTCCCGCCGAGGATCTCCTCAGCCAGGACGTTTTCGATCAAACGCTGGATCGTCCTTTTCAAAGGCCGGGCCCCAAACACAGGATCATACCCTTGATCGATCAGGAACTTGAGGACTTCATCGGTGAGAACCAGCTCCATTTTCTTGTCCCGAAGCCGGTCCATGACCTCTTTGAGCTCGATATGAATGATCTGCTCCAGGTCCTGGCGCGTGAGCGGATGAAAAACGATGATATCGTCGACGCGGTTCAGGAATTCCGGCCGGAAAACCTTTTTGGTTTCGTCGAGCAGCTTCTGTTTCAGATTGTCGAAATTCATCTCATCCTTTTTCGGGGCAAAACCGAGATCCCCCTGCTTGCGAACGAGGTCGGCCCCGACATTCGAGGTCATGATCACTACCGTGTTCCGGAAATCCACCTTACGCCCGAAAGAATCCGTCAAGCGGCCTTCTTCCATGAGCTGGAGCAGGATATTGAACACATCGGGGTGGGCTTTTTCGATCTCATCGAAAAGCACCACGGAATAGGGCCGGCGGCGAACCTTCTCCGTCAGCTGTCCTCCCTCTTCATACCCGACATACCCCGGGGGAGCCCCGACGAGACGGGAGACGTTGAACTTTTCACTATATTCGGAACAATCGACCACAATCACGGAATCCTCATTGCCGAACATGAAATCCGCGAGAGCGCGGGCCAGAAGGGTTTTCCCGACCCCGGTCGGTCCCAAAAAGATAAAGGTCCCGATCGGACGGCGCGGGTTGCGCAGTCCCGAACGCGAACGGCGCACGGCATGGGAGATGGCGTTGATCGCCTCTTCCTGCCCAATGATCCGCTTGTGAAGCATCTCCCCCATCTTAAGAAGACGCGCAGTCTCTTTTTCTTCGAGCCGAGAAAGCGGGACGCCGGTCCATTTGGAGACCACGAACGCGATATCCTCCTCGGTCACCTGCACCTCGACTTCCGATTTGGATTCTTTCCAGCTTTTCTTCATCCGCTGCAATTCTTCCTTGGCCTTGCGCTCGTCATCGCGCATCCGCGCGGCTTTTTCGAAAGCCTGAGCCTTAATGGAGGATTCCTTTTCGCGGCGAAGCGCTTCGATATCTATCTCGATCTTCTTGAGGTCTTTCGGCATCGTCGTCACGGAAAGCCGCGCGCGTGAGGCCGCCTCATCAATGATATCGATCGCTTTATCCGGAAGGAAACGCCCGGAGATATAACGGTCGGAAAGCTTCGCCGCCGCCTCAAGAGCTTCATCCAGGATCTTCACACGGTGGTGGGCCTCATACTTATCCCGCAAACCTTTGAGGATCTGGATCGTATCCTCCACGGACGGCGGTTCGACGACGACCGTCTGAAAACGGCGGGCCAGAGCCGCGTCCTTTTCAATATATTTCCGGTACTCGTCAAGCGTCGTCGCCCCGATGCACTGGATCTCGCCGCGGGAAAGAGAAGGCTTCAATATATTAGAGGCGTCGATCGCGCCTTCCGCGCCCCCCGCGCCGACCAGCGTATGCAGTTCGTCGATAAAGATCATGACATTCTCCGTGCGGCGTATCTCATCCATCACGGCTTTGATGCGCTCCTCGAACTGGCCACGGTATTTCGTGCCGGCTACCATCAGCGCAAGATCGAGCACCACGATGCGCTTGTCCGCGAGGATCTCCGGAACATCCCCCGCGATGATCATTTGCGCAAGACCTTCCACGATCGCGGTCTTACCGACTCCAGCCTCTCCCAAAAGCACCGGATTATTCTTTGTGCGGCGTGCGAGCACTTGGATCACGCGTTGGATCTCATCCTGCCGTCCCACGACGGGGTCGAGCTTTCCGTCCCTTGCGAGTTGGGAAAGATCTCGCCCGAACGCGTCAAGCGCCGGAGTTTTGGTCTTGGATTTTCCGGCGGGGCCAGTTCCTGGACCGCTCCCCATGCTGGGAGGGGGCGAGCCGGGTTCATTGGAGGGTGTCGTGGAACCTAAAAGTTTGATGACTTCAGCGCGCACCTTATTGAGATCAAGGCCCACGTTCATAAGAACATGGCTTGCCACGCCCTCACCTTCTTTGATCAATCCCAAAAGAAGATGCTCGGTCCCGATATAGTTGTGTCCGAGTCTCCGCGCCTCATCCATCGCGAGCTCAATCACCTTTTTGGCCTTGGGCGTGAACGGGATATCCCCGGAAACCACCGTGCTCGGCCCGAACTGGACGAGTTTCTCGACTTCCAAACGGATCGTGTCGAGCGACAATCCGAGATTCTGAAGCACCGCCGCAGCGACGCTCTCGCCTTCCTTGATAAGTCCGAGCAGAATATGCTCGGTGCCTATATAGTCGTGATTGAACCGTTTCGCCTCTTCTTTTGCGAGAATGATGACTTTGCGGGCTCTCTCTGTAAAACGATCGAACATAATGACCTCCGGATTAGAAATCTAATGAAATAAAACGATGTCTATTCAAGCCCTTCGATACGCATGTCGCGAGGGCAGTCCACCTGACAAGTGTAGAAAATCTCCTGTTTCCCCTTAGGCGCCAGCTGGAATTCCCAAAGCCAGACCCCCTTTTTGTTCTTCCATTCCCTTTCCTTGGGCTCGAGGCTCACCTGCGAGACCTTGACCTTGATGCGGTCATTTTCGGAAACGGGGATCGCCTCAAACAGACGGACCTGGCTAGCCTTGGCTTTATAGTTTTCGACCGTTAACTTGTATTTATAAGTCACTTTCTTCGTGGGCGACGGAATTCCGCCCAGCATGACATCATCGGATTTTTCTTCCAGGAGCTCGCGCTTGACCTTCACATTCTCATCGGCGCCCATGTAGAGGTCAAATTCCTGGCCGGGGGCAATGCTTTCTACGTTGGATGTCCCGACAAAATCCCCATTGAGAAAAACATTCACGCGACCACCGAGCAGTTGCAGATCTTTGGCATTCGTAACACGGCTGCGGAGATACGCCATGGGCGCCATGCGCGGATAGGCGGAATATTCAAAACGCGCCGCCAGAACCTGCGACGTCACGGGAAGTTTGTGATCTTCCCCGTCGGATTTGACCGTGACCCTGCGCGTCAGCTTATAGGAAACGGAAACTCCTTTTGTTTCTGCCTGGGCATAGGAATTCACCGCTTCCGCCTTCAGACTGGCAGGAGCAGCCATCCCCGCCGCCATCTCCTCAAACCCATCATTCCTCGATTTCGACCTTGAAACAGGACCATTCGCTTTGTAAGAAAACACTACGGAGGAAGCGTCCATCGCCTGCATGGGTCGCGGTGGCTCATAAGGACGAATGAACCAGGAATTCACCTCGGGCATATTGCCGCCCGCGGTCACCTGCGCGGTGGAAAGAGTCATTTCCACATCGTCCCAGCTCTCCCCGGTGTTTTGCCGCACGATCCCGTAAGAAACCAGCTCCACTTCGGATTTTTCAAAGTCCGAGCGGGCATCGTAAACAGCGCGCCATGAAGCACCGTAGACGCTATAAGAAATGTCGAGATCCAGATCACCGTCTTTGACAACCTCTACTTCCACCACGACCGACCGCTTGACCTTCTGCCCCGGCCCTGAGATCTTCTGAAGTTCGCGCCGTAGGGCCTCAAGCTTCTTTTGGCTTTCGCGAAGAAGGATATCGATCTCCTGGCCACGCGCAAAATTCGCCTTAAGCTTGGTGTCAAGAAACGCAAGCGTCCCTTCCAGATCCTGAGGCGACGGCATCTTTGTCACAAGATCCTTAGGGATCTGCTGGTTGGCAAAGAGGCGAACTGAATCCAGATATTGCTTTTCTTCCGCAAGTGCTTGTCTTTCATACTCAAGCTTGGCGTTCTGATCCTGGATCGCCTGCATCTCGTCCGTGAGCACCCGAACTTTCTCCGCCGGTTGTTCCTCGGTATATTCGCGCTTCAGCTCCGCACCGAGTATCTTCACCTCCGCCGATCCCTTTCCCTTGACGCGCAGGGAGTTCTCGTCAAATTCAGGGATAATGTCCGCGAACACCACTCGTGTATCCCCCGCTTTGAGCGACACGGTTGCGGACCGTGTAACGAAGGCGCTGGAGGCATAAACCGTCACCTGACTGACATGAGAGGTTGCGTTCACATCGGCAGCGCAGGCATAGCCCGCGATCAAAAAGACCGAGCAAAAACAAACAAAGAATTTTCCCATGAATGCCTCCATCTCAAGACTAGGTTTAAAGAACGACCTTCGAGAAATATTCGCGAATGCGCGTGGCCCGGCGCGCATCGCGCTCCGTCGCGCTCAGTTCCTTCCCGGTCATCTTCTGGAGATGCGCCGGTTGGATCAGAAGAAACAGCTGATTCAGATCCGTATGATTCACCTGTTCTCCAAGAACTCCGACATCGATCCCGACCTGCACGAGCGACAGAAGCTGCGTCGCTTCCGACGAAGACATCACACGAGCGGCTTTCAGCACGGCCAGAGATCTCCAGATCTGGTCTTCCATCTTCGACTTGCGCTTTTTCTTGAGATATTCCCGCGCCTCTCGCTCATGCGTGATGACCTGGCGGATCACACCTTCAAGATTCGAAATGATCTCCTCCTCCGGCTGACCCAGGGTGATCTGGTTGGAGAACTGGAAAAAATTGCCGCTCGCCTGCGTTCCTTCGCCATAAAGACCGCGCACCGCAAGATTCAGCTTTGAAAGAGCCTGCAGGACCTTATGGACCTGTTTGGTCAGCACAAGGCTCGGAAGATGGAGCATGCAAGAAGCCCTGATGCCACTGCCGACGTTCGTGGGACACGCGGTCAGATACCCGAGGGTCCCGTCAAAAGCGTAATCCAGTTCCTTTTCTAGCTCGCTATCGATCTCATCGGCGATCCGCCACGTCTCCGCAAGATTGAGCCCCGACTGGAACACCTGAAGTCGCAGATGGTCTTCCTCGATCACCATCAGACTCACCATTTCATCCGGAGTGATCGCCACGGCATTCTTACCTTCTTCAAGAAAAAGTTCCCGGCTCACCAGGTGGCGTTCCAGAAGAAATTGCCTGTCGAGTTCCGGAAGCGCCGTAGATGGGATAAAGTACGCTGTCTTCAGAAATCTTGAGGTCTTGACCGCCTCCCCGACCTCCTGAATGATCGCGTCACGCTGCTCCGGCGCGAGGCGTGTCAAAAAAGGATAGGCTGCGAGATTTCGCGCCATGCGCAGGCGGGAGCTGATCACGACATCGCTTTCCGGCCCCGTGGCACGAAGCCAGCTTACCGGCTGCTCTAAGAAACGATCGATCTCGCTCATGCCTCAGGCCTTTTCTTTTTCTTGATCTTATCCAGAGCTTGCTGGATCTCATCTCTCAGCCGGGCCGCTTCTTCGAAGGCCTCCGACTGGATGCTTTTCCGGAGCTTGTCCTGAAGTTGGCGCAGATCGTGAACACTGCGTGTTTCCTTCGGAATACGGGAGGGTTTCTTCCCGACATGTTCATTCGAACGCTGGACCTGCTTGATCACGGTCGCGAGAGGTTTCTGAAAGGAGCTGTAGCACCCGGCGCAACCGAGCCGCCCGTTTTTGGCGAAATCCACATAATTCATTCCGCACTCCTTGCAAATAAGCGGAACTTTTTTGCCGCCTCCTCCCAAAGCCTTTTCAAGTCCCGGAACGCCGGCCAGAAGATCCCCGAAATTAAAATACGTCTTAAATTCGGTCCCCTTCTCTTCGGCACAAGCCTCACAGATATGGACTTCCGCCATCTGGCCGTTGAGGATTTCGGTAAGGTGGATGCTGGCATCCTTGGTACCGCAGATATTGCAAATCATCTCTACTTCCTTCGTTTGTGATGACAACCGGATAGAATTTCCAGTTCATTCCATCAAGAAAATCCTGAAACTCAATCCCCAAAATCCAATGATTGGGTCTTGGTTTTAGTTGTTGATGTTTGATTTAGAGGGCGTAGCGCTCACCGTCTTTTCGGGTCAGCAGCTGAAACTCCTTGAGAAGCAGGTTCGTGATCTTCCCGGGCTTCCCTTCGCCGATGCCTCGTCCGTCGAGCTTCACAACGGGAATCACTTCTGCCGCGGTCCCGGTGAGAAACACCTCATTCGCGTTAAAGAGATCGTGCCGCGTGAGGATACGCTCCTCAAAGGGCAGTTTGATCTTCGCCGCGATCTCGACAATGGCCTGACGCGTGATCCCCTTCAGAGCGCCGAGATAAGTCGGAGGCGTGAGGAGAATATAATCTTTCACGGTGCTGCCCTTCCCGGTCTTCCTGATCATAAAGATATTGTCGCCGGTACATTCCGCCACATAGCCCTGGTGATTGAGCATGAGCGCTTCCATGCAACCGCCGTTCTTCGCTTCGATCTTGGCCATGATATTGTTCAGATAGTTCAGGCTCTTGATCGAAGGATTCACGGCCTCCGGAAGATTCCGAACGGTCGGCACCGTGATGATCTCAAGGCCCTTCTGATAAAGGCTCTTGGGATAGAGCGTGATCTTGTCGGTAATGATAAAAACCGTCGCCTTTTTACAAAGCCAAGGCGAAAGTCCCAGATCGCCCACGCCACGGGTCACCACCACGCGAATATAAGCATCCGTCAGATGGTTCCTCTTGAGCGTCTCGATGATTGCGGACTTCAACTCCTTGGCATCCAGCGGGATCGTGAGCATCAGGGTATGCGCGGATTCCCAAAGTCTCTTGAGATGCTCGTCCAATTTGAACACCAGGCCATCGTACGCGCGGATCCCCTCGAACACGCCGTCCCCGTAAAGAAGGCCGTGATCGAAAACCGAGACCTTCGCTTCGCTTTTCGGGTACCACTTGCCGTCGAGGTAAATTTGCAATTCCATTTTTCTCTCCTGGTTTCGTGTGATTATAAGACCGGTTTATTATTAATGATAGTATCGGGCGCGGGCACTTTCGACTGTCCCTGCAGGAGCACCCCGTCCTGAAGACGGTAGGAGCGGAGATACCGAGCCGCCATTTCTTCATCATGAGTCACGATTAAAAACGCCTGACCCTCCTGCTGATTGAGTTCATTCATAAGCGCCATCACCTGCCCGGCCGTTTCGGGATCCAGATTCCCGGTCGGCTCGTCGCAAAGCACCACGGCAGGACGGTTCACAAGCGCCCGGGCGATCGCCACGCGTTGTTGCTCGCCGCCCGAAAGCTCGGAAGGATAATGCGTCCTCCGGTTCCAGAGACGCACGCGCTTTAGGACTTCCTTGACCCACGGTTTGTTGGGTTTTCTCGCGATTAGGGTCGGAAGCAGCACATTCTCGTAGACCGTCAGCTCCGGCAGAAGGTGATAGAATTGAAACACAAAGCCAACCTGATGACTGCGCAGCCTCCCCAGCTCTTTTTCAGACATCTCGGTCATGTCTTTCCCCTCAAAAAAGATCTTCCCGTCGGTCGCGCGATCCAGACCGCCCAGGATATGGAGCAGGGTGGATTTCCCGCAACCGGACTTGCCGGTTATGAAAACCATTTCACCCGAGCGCACGATCAACTGCACAGAACGCAGTATCTCCAGCGTCCCCGCCGGAGTATCGTATTGTTTACGGACATCAAACGCACTGAGAAGTGGAACATCCACGATGTTACTCATAGCGGAGCGCCTCCACAGGGTTCAAGTTGGCCGCCCGGTGCGCCGGATAGAACCCGGCGATCACGGCCACGATCAGCGCAAACCCCACGATCGTCACCACGTCAGGCATATGCACCTCGGACGGGATCTTGTCAAAGAGGTAAATATCGCTCGGAAAGACATCCAGACCCGTGGTTTTTTTCAGAAAATCCGCCGCGGGATTCAGGTTGTAGGCAAGCAAAAGCCCCAGCACCGCCCCGAGCATGATCCCCAGAGATCCGATGCTGAAGCCCTCCAGCACGAAGATCTTGCGAATACTCATGCGGGT
>Ga0073936_10012428_pt1 | contig 10139 bp, 6 predicted proteins | sample AliMusrvi5mmetaG_FD_87041 | JGI IMG/M metagenome (GOLD analysis project Ga0073936, IMG submission 87041) | Freshwater lake bacterial and archeal communities from Alinen Mustajarvi, Finland, to study Microbial Dark Matter (Phase II) - Alinen... | ecosystem: Environmental > Aquatic > Freshwater >... | reverse complement strand
ATCTAAGAGCCCTCGAAAAACACAACTCCCCACTTGCCACCATGGGAAGGTGGGAAACCGTTGGAGGTTTTCAGAAGTTCTCAAAAAAAATCGCTTGACGGATTAGCTCAGATGTCCCCACCTCAGGTTGCCAATCTGGCGATGCTGGACGGGGGGCAACGGCCTATTCCAGGTTTACGCAATCACGGCCGGGCTATTTGCGCATGAGCCTGGGCATGACGATCATGCCGCCTCCAAAGAAGATGAGGGAGGCTACGAGCGTGATGGACTGGCCGTTCTGAAAGTCCTCGGCCACCAGTTTCAGTCCGGCCACGGCCAGCAGGGGATAGGCGAGCCAGGTTAATTCGCGCCTCTGCCAGCGGCCGCCCGCCCATCCGGCGAGGATGGCGGTGGCGGTCAACAAAGCGGTGCGAAGCGGTGCGACGGAGATCCAGCCTGCGAGGACACCGTCCATGCCCAGACAGAGGATGGCGGCGACGAGAATGGCCTCCACGGTGTCTGTCCAGTGCTTGTCGTCGCGCTCGCCCCATTTCCAGATGGCGAAGTAGCAAAGCGCCAGGCCGACAAGTACGGCGATGAAGGATGCCGGAACATCGGGCCGGACATCGGAGGAGGTGCGGACAATTCGATCCGTGGCAACCTGCGGAAGCTTGGAGCTGGCGATGCCAAGGACGAGGTACACGGCGCTGTGGACACGCAGGGTATCACGGCCACGGGTGAAGCCGGCGCCAATCATGACAACGGCAAGCAGCGACCAGGTGGCGGACAGGAGGAAACCGGAGAGCAGCAGAGTTCCTCCGGCGGTGCTGAGCAGGACCGCATAGGTGGAATAGGTGTAGAAGTTGCGGTCGTGACCTCGCGAGGACTCGAGGAAGGCGAACGAGACGAGGTAGCACAACACGCCACCGGCTACACAAAACAGGCCGACGTGCGCCTGGTCTGTCAGCTGTAGCGCTCCGATGATGGAGACGGCGAAGGCGGCGACGGCCTGGCCGATTTCAAACCAGGAGATGGTGAGGCCGCGCAGGATGGTGCGGTCGACGGTGCTGGCGACGTAGATCGTCAGCAGCGCGATCTGGGCGGCGAGCACGAGATTGACGGCAGGCCCGTTGGGACGCACGGCGAGCATGGTGACGATCATGATGGTCAGGTCGGCGGCGATGGCGGCGATCCAACGGAGGCTGAGCCAGTGGTCGCGGCAGGCGGAGATCTCGATGGCGAGCGCGATGACGAGGATGGTTACGGCCCAGGTGATGGCGTCGTGCGTTTCGCGGAAGAGAGCCGTAGCAGTGGCGATGGCGGCGATAGTGGAGATCCAGGCGATGGCGTTGACATTCCGTTTCCACCCGATTCCGAGCCCCATCAGGGCAAACAACACGACGATGGCGGAGGCGGTGGTGAGGGGAATGAGGCGGAAGCGGACGGTGGTCTCGTAGACCATGGGGGCGAGGATGAGGGCGGCGGTGAGTCCATGGACGGTGCTGAAGATAGGCTTATCGAGGGCGTCGCGGGAGGCAAGGTACAGCCAGTAAGCCGCGTAGGCGATCCCGATGCCGGCGCCGGCGAAGCCCGGCAGGGTGCCGGACTCAGTCATGGCGCGCAACAGGTAAGCACCGGCTATTCCGAGCAGTGACCAGCCGAAAAGCGGGGCAAGGTTCCCCGCTTGATCGATGGCCAGTTCCGGAACTGGACCGGCGGCCGGCAAAACAGGTAAAGGAGGCGCCTGGGCTTGCGGCTCAGGTGCGAGCCCGGCGGCGCGTTCGAGGCAATCAACGCGCCGCCGGAGGCCGGCAACCTCTTCATTCAGTCTCAGTAACGTTGCAGCTGTGATTTCCGGTTGCTCATCCATGCTGCCCTCCCAGAGCAGAAGGTTGATGGTTATCAGACCATGGGGGCAGGAGTTTAATCAGCACCCACAAAATTATGAAGGGAAGAACTGTCAGAACAATGGCGGTGAGGAGGCCCTCACGCGTCGCGAACTCCATCTTATAAGTGGTGTAGCCGAGGAAGCTCTTGGAGAAGAGCTGTCCGCCGATCACGACGTTCCAGCGCATGGCGAAGATGCCGATGAGCGTCAGGACGCCAGATGTGATGTACATGAACTTCCGTGTTGCGGCGGGGATCTTGAAGACCTGCGCGGAGGCCAGGAGGGCGAGCGGGATGCAGGTGCCAAGGATGATCTGAACAACTATCTGAGAGACAAACAGCTTGGTGTGGACCATGAAATCGAGGCTTTTGAACGATTCGTCGGCCTCATAGATGCGGTGGATAAGATCGAGCATTTCGAGCGAGAAATCGATGGTGAAGGTATAGAAGAGATAGCGGGCGATGGTATCGACGCAGCGCATGTCGAGCGTCTGTTTCTTCATCTTCATGCTGAAGATGTACATGAGCATGACGAGCGCAATGCCGGAGACCATGGCCGAGAAGAGAAAGACGATGGGCATGAGCGGCGTGGACCACCAGGGGTTGGCTTTGACCGAACCGAAGATGAAGCCGACGTAGCCGTGGAGCATGAAGGCTGAGGGGATGCCAATGACGGTGATGATGTAGCCGGTGCGGTCGTCAATGGCCAGCGAGCGCGGACTGATGTTATCCGAGCCGAGGGTCATCGCTTTATAGACCAGGCGCAGGAGACCGGTGCTGGACTGGGAGAGCAGCACGATATCCTTACGGAAATCGAGCCAGATTTCGATGACCAGCACGATCATGAGATACCACAGGTAGACGAAGCCGAACATGGCCATGGCCGAGGATCTGTGCGGCGTGAGGAACATTTCGAGCGACCGCTCGGGATGGCCAAGGTGCAGTTGCAGCGGCAGGGGCGCCACCAACATGAAGGCGAGCGCGGTGAGGAGTGCAAGCCGGTAGGTTGGCTTCACTTCCTCGACGCGGAAGACGCGTTCCAGCGAGGCGAGAATGAATGCGCCGGCGACGAGGCCGGTGATGAACGGATACAACACGATGAGGATGCTCCATTGGAGCTCTACCTCATTGGGGTACATGAAGCCTTGAACGCCGTTTAATAGTGGTTCCATTATGATTCGTTCCTTATCTCACCGACTGATCCAACGCGCGGTAGTATACTTTCGAGCCGGTGGCCATATGGGGCTTCAACACCTGAACGCTGTTGGTGCGCAGGAATTCGTGGACCGGGTCTTTTGGGTTCTTGAGATCCACCAGCGTTCTGCAGTGGGTGGGGCAGACTTCGCAGCAGGCCGTGGTGAGGCCCTGGCTGATGCGGTGATAGCAGAGAGTGCATTTATCGACGACTTCCTTTTCGGGGTCGATGTAGCGGCAGCCGTAGGGGCAGGCCTGCACGCAATAGCGGCAGCCGAGGCAGTAGGTCTTGTCGACGAGCACCAGTCCGTCTGGCGTTTCAAAGGTCGCGCCGACCGGGCAGACCTGCACGCAGGGGGAGTGTTCGCAGTGGTTACAGAGCTTGGGAATGAAGAAGCTCTTCCAGCCTTCATGCTTCGATTGGGGGAAACCGTCGAAGCCGCCATCGGGCGAGGTCACTTCGGGGCGCTCTTCGGGGAAGCCATCGATTTCGTAGTGCTCCACCCAGGTGCGGAAGAAGTGGGCGGGGACGTTGTTTTCCTTGGCGCAGCCGCGGACGCAGTTGCCGCAGCCGATACACTTTTCGACGTCGATCGTCATGCCCCAGTAATGCTGGGCCATTTCGTATTTCGGTTCGGGCGGGGGCGCTTCCGAGCCATTCAACTTATCCAGAAACCAGGCCGCGGCCGGAGTAAGGAAAAGGAGTTTGGCGGTATCGCGAACCATGTCTCTTCGATTCAATTCCATCGTCTTTCTCCTTTATGACAATTTCGGACTGTGGGGCGTATGGCAGCTCTTGCAGGGTTCGCCGCCGGAGTGATCTTTGGTAACCACCTGGGGGAACTTCTTCGGCTTGGCCGAGTTGGCCTCATGGCACTGGGCGCAAAGTTTGGAAGTGTCCGGCAGGACCGGTTTGGTCTTGCCAGGATCATCGGCGTGCACGGATTGGGGGCCATGGCAGGCTTCGCAGGAGACAATAATATGTTTGCCGGTCTTGAGGACTTTGAGCTGATCCTCATGACACATTTCACATGTGGTGCGGCCGGCGAAGGTGATTGGCTTGGCTCTGATATCGTCGAGGGCGCCTGGACGGAAGTGACCGTATTTGCCGAAGCCGGCGGGGACGAACGCGTTTCGTAATACGAGGAAGAAGATGAATCCGGCTAAGAATAAACCAGCAAGCCGAAATAAGTGGGCAGCCTCTTTCATTAGGTCTCCTATGGTTTTCTAATGGAAGCAATCGGACTGCCAAAGTCGGGATTGGGGACGACGTGTGGTAATGGACTGAGGAATCAAGTGTTGCGGATTTCAACTGTGCGGAAAAGTGTTGCGTAATGTTGCAACAGCGCAAGGGCGTGGGTTAAAAGACCCTTTAGTGTGGAATCGGAATGAGAGTTATTACTCGTTAATGCCCGATTTCGCTCATGTCGACACGAATGTCGACACGGCACGCTGGAAGCGTGCGCTACAGAGATTGCGGGGCCCAGCCTTTGCGGTATTCGCGGGAGAGATAGCGATTGGCTTCGGCGACGTTGGTAATTCTTACGGATTGGGCGTCGTATTGGAGCTTTCGCCCGGTGCGCAGGGCTACCGCGTATAGATTCACGGCTTCCGAGATGGGGCCGGCGTTGAGGAAGCTGCCGGGGGATTGTTTGGCGCCTTTGGCGGCGGCGATCCAGGCTTGCAGGCCGGGCGAGGTTCGGGCTTCGTTTCCCTGTCCGCGGCGGGCTGGTGGCGGCGGGGCCTGGTAAGCGGCCATCTTTCGTTCGGGGATGATGCGCGGATTGTCGACGTGGAAGCCGGCGAGGATCTTGCCTTTATCGCCGACGAACATCATCCCTTCGGCGGGCAGTTCTTTTTTATCCTCTTCCAGTTCTTCGGGCGTGGGGGGCTTGAAGCCGCCTTCGTACCAGACCAGTTCAATGGGTCCGCGCTGGCCTTTGGCGGGATACTTGAAGCGCACTACGCTGGCGGCGGGGAAGGAGAAGTCGTTCTTCACGCGCGAGGCCACGCCGTCTTTGAGGACGGTGTAGTGGCTCTGCATAGGCTCGATGCTGGAGGGGCCTGTGAGGTCGAGGGCGTTGAAGACGGTCCACAGGCTGTAGTGGCCCATGTCGGCCATGGAGCCGCCGCCGAAGTCGTACCAGCCGCGGAAGACCATGTGGGTGTAGTGGGGATGATAGGGGCGTTCCTGTTCGGGGCCGAGCCAGAGGTCCCAATCGAAGCCGCGGGGGATGGGCGGCTGGTCGGTGGGGAGCGTAGGGTACTGCGGCCAAACGGGGCGGTTGGTCCAGTTGTGGACTTCGCGCAAGGTGCCGATGGCGCCGTCTTTGATCCAGGCCATGACTGGTTCCATGTTGCCGTTGGCGTCATAGGGGAGGAAGTGGGTGGAGACGCCGCGTTCGCGTGCGGTTTCGATCACCATGCGCGCTTCTTTCAGTCGGTTGGCGAGGGGCTTGTGCACCATGACGTGCTTGCCTTTGCGCATGGCTGCCATGCTGATGACGCCGTGGAGATGGTCGGGGGTCATGATTTTGACGGACATCATGTCCTTCTCTTTTTCGAGCATCTCGCGGTAGTCGGCGTAGGCGGTGCAGCCTTTTTTGTTGTAGTAGGTTTGGACGAAGTCCTGGGCGCAGTCGCGGCCGCCGGGGATGAGGTTGTCGCCGCCGGCGGCCCAGCCGGATTTGCCGAGGAGTTTGCGCATGGAGGCGAGCAGGCCGGTGGCGTTCCAGTCGCGATAGCCGATGGCTTCTTTGCTGGGGTCGCAGACGGAGACGATCTGGATTTCGGGGACCTGGAGGAGGCCGACCATTTCGCGCAGGCCCTGGGTGCCGGTGCCGATGTAGCCGAGGGTGATTTTGTCGCTGGGGGCGACGAAGCCCTGGCCGCCGAGGACGTGGCGGGGGACGATGGTGAAGGCGGATGCGGCGAGCAGGTTGCGGCGGGTCATCATTTGATTCGGCTCCTTGAAACGAGAATCATATCGGAATATGCGGATGGGGGCAAGGGTGGGTTGCGCGGACTTTCAGTCTGCCGCGCCGACATTCGTGCCGGCGTCCGTGACAGCACGAAAACATGTCGACACGAATGTCGACACGAATGTCGACACGGCACGCAAGAATGCGTGCGCTACGAAGCGCGGGCAGAGCGTGAGCGGGTAGCGCGGGAGCGGGTGAGGCAAGGGCGTGGCACAATGTGGAGGTGGAATCGGAACGGGAGTTTGTGGCTAGGCTGCGTGGGTGCGTGACGGCGTATTTCGCGGCGATCAACGATTGGAAGGCGCGCGTTGCGCTTCAACGGCTGATTCCGCGGGCAAGGCAGTTGTGCAAGAAGTATGAGATTAACGATCCGTGGGCTTGGATATTGAAGGTGACTGAGCTGAGTCCGAATGAGCGGGCTTTGATTTTGAGTTGTCTACGGGAGTTGGAGTTTCGCGTGAGGGAACCCCAAACAGAAATGCGCCGCAGCGGGTTGCTGCGGCGCATTCTGAACTACTGGATGTAACTAGAACGTCATCTTGGCGCCCAGTTGGACTGAGCGGCCGCCGCCGGTGCCGTTGACGCCGGTACCCGAACCGATGGTACCGGTAATGAAGCCGAAGTTGGAGCCGAAGCTGGTGTTGGGCTGGCTGAACTGCGGCGTGTTGGTGACGTTGAACGACTCCATGCGCAACTGGAGTTTCACGTTTTCGCGGATGGACATGGTGCGCGACAGGTTCGAGTTCAGTGCGAACAAGTGTGGACCGTCGAAGATGTTGCGTCCCGTGTTGCCCTGAATGTTGGTTGGAGTGCGGGCAAAGCTGGCAGTACTGAACCACGGGTTGCCAACGCCGATGCCGCCAAGAACCGTGACGTCCGCAACCTGTTGCAGAGTCGCGTTCCCACCACTACCGAGATTCAAGCTGTTGTTGCCAGTGAAGTTCATCGGCTTGCCGGTACGGAAGGAAATGACTCCGGCCACTTGCCAGCCGCCGAGGACTTTTGCTGCGATGCCGTCTTTCAGGAAAGGCTTGCCTTTGCCGAAAGGCAGCTGATAGACGTAGCTTTGCACATAGTTGTATTTGCGGTCGTAGTCGGCACGGGCGTAATTACGACCAAGGCCCTGGCCGGCGTAGAAGTACAAGCCGCCGTCATCACCAGTCTGGAAGGCCATGGCTTTCTGCCATGTGAAGGCCGTGGTCAGGCTGAAGCCGCTAGCGAACCTGCGGTCGAACTTGACCTGCAACGAATTGTAGCTGGAGGAGAAGCCCTGGAAGTTCTGTAGGACGTTATTCGTGATTCCGAACTTCACAAAGAACGGCTGGCCCGCGGAGCCGGCACCAATCGTTTGGCCGGCATTCAAGTTAGGTTGGGCGGGGGTATCGACTCCGTGGCTGCCAACATAAGCAACGTCAATGCTGAACTTCAACGGCAGTTGACGCTGGATAGCGATGTTCCACGATTCGATGTAGGGGTTGTGATAATCCTTGGGGATATAGATCTGCTGGGTCGTCACGTCCGGATTGGGGATGATGCCGTTACTCGGGATCGATACCGATACAGGCGCGGGAAACCCAGCTTCAAAGCTAGCGACCTGACCATTGGGGAGCAAAGCCGGCCCATAAGTATCGGTAGAACCTTTGGCCTGTGCGTAGAGGTTATTGGAGCGGACCGGGTAATTGTACATCCAGGTGTTATCCGGGAAGGGGGTGTAGCTGATGCCAAAACCCGTGCGGACGACGGTCTTGTCATTAACGCGGTAAGCCAGGCCAAGGCGCGGAGCGAAATACTTTTTGCGCGTGTTGAAATCCAGGTTCATGGGATTGTTGCCGTAGCCGGCGACCTGCAGCGTGTTGGTGGCGATATCGAAATCGGAGAAGCCACCCTTCACGGCAGGCGTTGGTGCGGTGTAGATTTCCCAACGCAGGCCGACGTTTACAGTCAGCTTTGGCGACACCTGCCAGTTATCGGCGATGTAGGAGAAGATCTGCGTCTGACGCAGCGCCGGGAAGTAAGTGGTGACGTCGCGCCCGATCTGGGAGGGCACGTCCAGCAGGAAACTGGCCATGTCGTTGGCTAGTCCTTGTGAGGAAGTGCTACAACTGCCGGCAGCATTGCAATTGAAACGCAGAGCCGTCTGGTTGGTTCCAAAATTCATGACGCCGCGCGGGCTGTATGTCTGGCTTTGTAGCAAGTCGTCGCGAACGCGGCGCAGATCGACGCCCCACTTCATGGTGTGGTTGCGCAGGCTCTTGGTCCAGGAATTAACCAAGTCAATATTTGCTTCAGCGCGGCGCCACGGCACGGAGGCCGAGTAGCCGACCAGCGGAGAAGAGTAGCCGCCAATACTGATGCCGACCATGCCACTGCTGAATTGGTCGAGGTTCACGCCGGGGATGCCGACGTTGGTGGAGTCGTTTTTCCCGTAATCGGAAGGAGTGGCGTCGTTGTGATAGTGTGCCACCCCGATGCGGATTTCAGTGAGTAGGGTTGCACTCACAGTGCGGTTGTAGTTCAAACCAGTGCTGTAAGTCTTTTGAATACCCTGGGCTTCGAAGCCGCCTTGTGCAGGGCCGCCGGCATCGCCGAATTCCGGAGCCTGAAACGTAACGGGATGCTGGAAGCTGAAACGGCCGCTGATGCGATCCTTGTCGCTGAGAGTCCAATCCATCTTGGTATCAAGTTGATCTGTAGTCTTCCTGGCGGGAAGCAAGGCAAAATAGTCGTTCGTTTGCGAGGTGGAAACGTAAGATTCGTTGGTTGGAGGAAGGTATGCCAGGATCTTCGAGGCGGTTGGGTTGATGCGACTCTTTGGAATGATGTTACCGGCGAAGGGAGTGCGGTTCAGACCAGTGCCATCCTTGAGTCCGAAGCCTGATTGGGGGTCGTAGACTTGATGCCCGGGATCACCACTCAGATCGCCAATGCGGAATGGGTCGCTAGGCACCGTTGTCTGATTCGTATTTGCTTCGTGGTCCATGGTGCGCAGGTAGTTGGTAAAGAAGAACAGTTTGTTCTTGAGAATCGGTCCGCCGATGTTACCGCCGAAGTAGTTGTAGGCGATGTGGCCCGTTGAAGGATTGAAGAACGAGCGGGCGTTAAAGGCGCTGTTCTGAAGGAATTCGTAGCCGGCGCCGTGGAACTGATTGGTACCAGACTTGAGCATGACGTTGGTGACGCCACCGGTGGCGCGGCCAAGTTCGGGATCGTGATTCGTTGTCGAGACGCTCACCTGTTGGATAGCTTCGGCGGGGGTGATGAGGATCTGGAGGAGACCGGTGCGCTGGTTGTTATCGATACCTTCGATCTGGAAGTTGTTGCCCATACGCGGCTGGCCGTTGATATTGGTTTGGGTGGAGCCCGATGCGTTGAAGAACTGCGAGTGCTGGAAGGTCTGTTCCATAGTGCCAGGAACGAGTTCAAGCAGGCTCTGGAAGTTGCGGTTGACGCCGAGAGGAAGTTCCTGGGCGAGTACGGCATCCATGGAGCGGCCGGTGTCGGCACGTTCTGTTTGAAGGAGTGCGGCATTCGCTACGACTTCGACGGTTTCGGTGATCTGGCCGGGCTGCAGGCTGATATCGACGCGAGGGCTGGTATTGGCGTCGAGGATGATTCCGGCCTTGGAGCCTTTTTTGAATCCGGCGACTTCGACGCTTACGGTATAGGTTCCGGGCGGCAGTTCGGGGAAGCTATAAAACCCGCTACCGTTGGCCTGGCCGGACTTGGATACTCCGGTGTTGACTTCGAGAACAGTTACTTTGGCTGCGGGCAGGACCGCGCCAGAAGAGTCGGAAACGGTACCTACGATGGTGCCGTTCACAGCCTGGCTAAACGCCAAACTGGTTGAGAGCAGGGCTACGACAATGCCCGCTACGATCAAACGGTGATCTTTCATTTCTTACCTCTATCCCTGATATGACAACAGACTGAGAGGATTTTATCACCAGAGGGGGCAGAGCTACAAGTAAAAGAATTGGGCTGTCGCCGCAAAATGATAATGTCCTAATTGTGCAAAGTAGAAATGTCCTGTTGACCGGGTCAAGCTGTGGAGGTGCCAACAGGAACACTACTGATGACCCAACGAGACCGCGATCATCT
>Ga0073936_10012425_pt1 | contig 10142 bp, 9 predicted proteins | sample AliMusrvi5mmetaG_FD_87041 | JGI IMG/M metagenome (GOLD analysis project Ga0073936, IMG submission 87041) | Freshwater lake bacterial and archeal communities from Alinen Mustajarvi, Finland, to study Microbial Dark Matter (Phase II) - Alinen... | ecosystem: Environmental > Aquatic > Freshwater >... | reverse complement strand
GACCAAGGATGTGGGCGAACACCGGAACCGGCAGGCGGATGATTCCGCCGAAGTCACGCGGCTCACGCAATTGATGAACAAATATATCAGCGCCGGCCGCAGCACACCCGGCCCGCAACAACCCAACGACGTTGCCATCGATCTTTGGAAAAAAGCGCGTCCGAAGAACGTGCCGGGTGATTGATCCCATCAGCCGCACCCTCATGAAATATATGATCCTAAATGGGAAAATGAAATCGGTCGGCCAGGCGGCAGTTTACACTGATTATACTGATTATACTGATTTCACTGAAAGATTTGGATCGGGAATAACAATTAGATCATTCACCCGTCGGGTGAACGGCCCTGGCATCATAACCTATTCCAAATCAGTTTAATCAGTGTAATCAGTGGTTCCCATTTCCCTTTTAAGAATGATTCCCGCAGCGCTGGCAAGTATCGCGATGTCGGCGTTTGCCATCGCCGCGCCCGCCGCCAAACCTAATATATTGTTCATCCTCACCGACGATATGGGTTGGGGTGACCTCAGGTGTTACGGGCGCAAGGAGCTTGCCACTCCCAACATCGACCGGTTGGCCAAAGAAGGATTGCGTTTCACCCAATTCCATGTGGCTTCGCCGATCTGTTCGCCCTCGCGGGTGGGCTACACCACCGGGTGTTATCCGGCCCGCTGGCGGATCAACGATTACCTGCACGACCGCTCCGGCAACAAGGCGCACGAGTGCGCGAACTGGCTGGATCCCAAGGCACCCACGCTGGCCCGCACCTTGCATGACGCGGGTTATGCCACCGCCCATTTCGGCAAGTGGCACATGGGCGGCGGCCGCGACGTGCAGGACGCCCCGTGGCCCAAGGAATACGGCTATGACGAGCATCACGTGAACGTCGAGGGCTGCGGCCCGCGCATCGATACCTTCGGCTCCGCCAAACCCGAACCCGTGGATGACAAAATGCTCGCCCGTTATGAATTCACCGGCTTCTGGGCGGACAAAACCATGGATTTCATCCGCCGCCACAAACAACAACCGTTCTTCGTCGAACTCTGGCCGCAGGATGTCCACACACCCCACACCCCGGACCCCGAGGAACTGCCGCACGTCGCCGATACCCCGGCCGGCCATCACAAGTTCAATGGCGTGCTGCGCCGCTATGACCGCGAAATCGGCCGCGTACTCGACTTTCTAACAACAGAAGGCCTCGCGGCAAACACCATCGTCATTTTCGCCAGCGACAACGGCCCGGAGCCATCATTCGAGCGCCAACGGTCCGGTGGCTTGCGCGGAATGAAGTGGAGCCTTTACGAAGGCGGCATCCGCGAACCGTTCCTTGTCCGCTGGCCCGGTCACATCCCCGCAGGCAATACCGACGACACCACCGTGCTGGGTTCCATCGATTTGTTTCCCAGCGTCTGCGCGCTGGCCGGCGTGGCGCTGCCACAGGAGGCTGCCTGCGACGGACTTGATAGAAGCGCCGCGCTTCTCGGCACGCCGCAGTCCCGCGACCAACCATTGTTCTGGGAATACGGACGCAAGCCCGACTATCTGTTTCCCCGCGAACCCGGTGCCCGCAGCCCCAACCTCGCCATCCTCGACGGCAAATGGAAACTCCTCGTCAACGCCGATGCCACCGGCGGCGAACTCTATGACCTCACCGCCGATCCCGATGAAACGAAGAATCTAACAGCCGAGAACCCGGAGGTGGCCAAGCGCCTCCAGTCGTTGGTATTGGATTGGCGCAAGTCCCTGCCCTGAGGGACCTGGTAGGGCGGACCGGCCTCGGTCCGCCGACTTGTCCTCCCGCACGGGCGAAGCGGGAAAACCGGTAGGGTCGGACGGCCTCGGCCGACCCATTTGTCCGCCCGCACGGGCGGTGCGCAGGCCTGGCTCATCATCCGCGCATGGCGTCTCGCCCTCGGGGGAAAAGTGGGACAAGCGAGGCCGCTCGCCCCTACCAAGGCAGGGCGGCGGTTGCGGCGATTACGTTGCGGCGATTACGTTGTTGCCAAAACGTCGCTCAAACGCGAAAAGAAGTTCGTGAATATCATTCCATCAGTCAGCCTTTTCGCTTTCGCCTCGTTGTTGGCCGCCTGCCCGCTGCATGCCGAAGGCATTGCCGGCAAACGGCCCAACATCATCTTCATCCTCTCCGATGACCAGGGCTACGGCGATGTTTCCGCCAACGGCAACCCGATTCTCAAGACCCCGAACATGGACCGTCTGCATGACGAGGGCGTGCGCTTCGCGGACTTCCATGTGAGTCCGACGTGTTCGCCCACCCGCAGCGCGCTCATCATCGGGCGCCATGAGTTCAAGAACGGCGTGACTCATACCATCCTCGAACGCGAACGCCTGACGCTCGATGCGGTCACCTTGCCGCAGGTGCTCAAGACCGCAGGTTACACCACCGGCATCTTCGGCAAATGGCATCTCGGCGATGAGGACGACCACCAACCGGAGCGGCGCGGATTCGACGAGGTGTTCATCCATGGCTCGGGCGGCATCGGCCAGCACTATCCCGGATCCAGCGGCGACGCGCCGGGCAATACGTATTTTTCGCCGCTGATCAAACACAACGGCAAGTTCGAGAAAACCGATGGCTATTGCACCGATGTGTTTTTCGCCCAGGCTGAAAAGTGGATCGCCAGCGTGAAGGGCAAACAACCGTTCTATGCCTACATCGCCACCAACGTTCCGCACGCGCCGTTGCAAGTGCGCGATGAGGACCTCGCCCGCTACAAGGACAAAGTCAAGGACCTCAACGCCGCAAAGTTTTTCGGCATGCTGGCCAACCTCGATGATAACATCGGGAAATTGTTAGATCAACTTAAAGAGTGGGGCATCGAGCGGGACACGCTGGTGATCTTCATGAATGACAACGGCGGCACCGCGGGTTGCGGAGTGTTCAATGCCGGGATGCGCGGATCGAAATGCACGCCGTTCCTCGGCGGCACCCGCGCGTCGTCGTTCTGGCGCTGGCCCGGAACCCTCAAACCCGCCGAGTGCAAGGCGCTTGCCGCCCACATCGACTTCTTCCCGACGATTGCCGCGATCGCCGGGGCGAAACCCGATGAGAAGGCGGTGAAACAAATCGAAGGCCGCAGTCTGGTTCCGTTGTTAGAGAATCCCGCCGCGGCGTGGCCGGCCCGCACGTTGTTCACGCATGTCGGCCGCTGGGGCAAAGGGGTCTCACCGGAAACCGGCAAGTATGTGGATTGCAGCGTGCGCACTGAGAACTACCAGATGGTTTCCACGGGAAGGAAGAAGGACCAGCCCGCATGGATGCTCTTCGACCTGCGCACCGACTACGGCGAACAACGTGACATCGCCGCGCAAAACCCGGAGATCGTCGCCGAAATGCAGGCATCCTACGAGGCATGGTGGAAATCCGTTGTGCCGCTCATGGTCAACGAAGATGTACCGACTCCCGCCGAGGCATCGTTTTGGACGCTCTATAAGAAACAATTCGGCAGCTTGCCGGGGAAGGCCGACAAACCGGTTGGGAAATGAAGTTGCGGCACAACAGGACATTACAAAAAGCGACCATCGAAGGCCGTGGGTTTAAACCCTGATCTTTATACACATCTCAGGGGCGGATGTGCATCGTTCTCATACGCTGTCCGGCGGCTCACTTCACAATCCAATTTCTCGCACCCTTTCAGGGCGCGGTTTTCCCTTACCCGCAACCCGGGGCATCGGTCGCTGCGCTCCCTCAGCCCCGGGCTATGATCTCATGGCCTTTCAGGCCATCTTCCCGGCCCAGCGGGCCGGCGGAAAGGCCATCTTTCCGGCCCAACGGGTCGGCGGAGCAAAGCCCAGGGCTGAGCGAAGCGATGCCCTGGGATCCAATGAAATGACAACGATGCGTCCCAACGGGGCGCGAGAAACGGTGCCGACTTCTTGCGCCCACCGAGACAATTCCGGTGGTTTCCAATGAAAATGTGTATAAGGATCAGGGTTGAAACCCACCTGCAAGCTGAAATCCCTGCGGGATTTTGGTATAGGCTATTCCGGAAGCTGAAAGATCGTGATGCGGCAATCGGTAATACCATCACCCCACCCCGAACCGGCCCATGAAACCAGGAGGAATGAAACTCGTAATCGCCATCGCAGCCGCATTGGTGTTCGCGATACCCGGCATCGCGCGGGGTGAGGAAACGTTGGTTTACAAGAAGGCGGGCGAACGCGAGTTGAAATTATATATTGAAAAGCCGCCCGCATGGAAGGCCGCCGATGAACGCGCGGGCATCGTGTTTTTCTTTGGAGGCGGCTGGGTGGGTGGAACACCAACGCAGTTCCTCAAACAAAGCGAGTATCTCGCCACGCGCGGCATGGTCGGCATCCGCGTGGAATACCGAACCATCCCCAATGGCGACAAAGGCCCGCCCGTCGTCTGCTGCGCCGATGCCAAGTCGGCGATGCGCTATGTGAGAGCGCATGCGGCGCAACTCGGGATCGATCCCCATCGCATTGCCGCGGCGGGCGGTTCCGCGGGCGGTCATCTGGCGGCCTTCACGGGCCTGGTCAACGGGCTGGATGATCCGGGTGACGACCTCAAGGTTTCCTGCAAGCCGGATGCGCTGGTGCTCTTCAATCCGGTTTTCAACAACGGCCCCGGTCACTGGGGCCACGAGCGTGTGGGTGACCGCTATCAGGAATTCTCGCCGGCCCACCATGTCACCAAGGACGCGCCTCCCGCGGTCGTTTTTCTCGGCGATTCCGACAAACTCATTCCCGTGAGCACCCTGCGGCGGTTTGAGAATGACATGAAAGCGGCAGGGGCCCGTTGCGATACCCATATCTATCCGAATGCGGGCCACGGTTTCTTCAACCGCGATCCGCATTTCACCCTCACCCAGGTCGAGACCGACAAGTTCCTGACATCTCTCGGCTGGCTCAAGGGTGAGCCGTCATTGCGGGTGCCGGGGACAGAGGCGACGGGCAAATGAAGAACCTCAGTGGATTCACAAAACGCCACCCCATCGCAGCCCATGAAAGCCATAATATCCTTATTTCCCGCCTTGTTGCTGGCGTCTCCGGCAGTTCTGCCAGCCGCCGAGCCAGCGCCCAAACCCAACATCATCGTGATTCTGACCGATGACATGGGTTGGACCGATCTCGGGTGTTTCGGCAGCAAGTTTTACGAGACCCCCAACATTGACCGGTTGTGCGGGCAGGGGATGCGGTTCACCGACGCCTATTCGGCCTGCACCGTGTGTTCGCCGTCGCGGGCCAGCCTGCTGACCGGCCAGTATCCGGCGCGTTTGCACATCACCGATTGGATCGCCGGCCATGTCCGGCCGAAGGCCAAACTGCGCGTGCCGGATTGGACGATGCACCTGCCGCTGGAAACCATGAACCTCGCCAAAGCCCTCAAGCCGGCCGGCTATGCCAGCGCCAGCATCGGCAAGTGGCACCTCGGCGAAAAGGAGTTCTGGCCGGACAAACAGGGATTCGACCTCAATGTGGCGGGCTGCGCGATGGGCCAGCCACCGAGCTATTTCTCACCGTATAAAATCCCGACCCTGACAGACGGGCCGGAGCGCGAATTCCTGAGTGACCGGCTCACGGCCGAGGCGGTGAAGTTCATCCAACAGAACCGGCAACATCCGTTTTTCATCTATCTGCCGCACTATGCCATTCACAACCCGCTGATGGCGAAACCGGAAGTGATCGCCAAGTATAAGAAGAAGTCCGACCCCAAGGCACCGCACCACAATGCGGTTTACGCCGGCCTGATAGAAAGCGTGGACGACAGCGTCGGGGTGATCCTGCGCACGCTCGACGAGTTGAAACTTACCGACAACACGATCATGATTTTCACCTCGGACAATGGCGGGCTGATCGGTAACACGATCAACCTCGGCCTGCGAGCGGGCAAGGGATCCGCCTACGAGGGGGGGGTGCGGGTGCCGCTGATCGTCAAGTGGCCGGGTGTCACCAAACCCGGCAGCATCTGCCAGACACCCGTCATCGGCACAGATCTCTATCCGACATTGCTCGCCATGACGGGGACCCCGCGAACTAACGGAATTGTGGACGGCGAGAGCATCGAGCCGTTGCTGCGCCAATCCGGCCCGTTGAAACGGGAGGCGATTTACTGGCATTACCCGCACTATCATCCCGGTGGCGCGACTCCATACAGCGCGATCCGCCAGGGCGATTTCCGGCTAGTCGAGTTCTACGAGGACCCACATGTCGAGTTGTACAACCTCAAGGACGACCTCGGTGAGGCGCACGATCTTGCAGGCAAGCTGCCCGACATGGCCGCCGCGCTCCGCCAGAAACTCCACACTTGGCGCCAGCAGGTCGGTGCCCAGATGCCTGTTCCCAATCCGGCGTATGATCCCAAACCGAAGGCGAAAACATCCGGTGAAAAAGCCCAACGCCAGGCGGCGGACGCCAGAGTGATGGAAAAATCGTGAACGCGGAGACCGGAGACCGGAGACCGGAGACCGGAGACCGGAGACCAGAACAGAAGAGAACAGAACATGAAACGACTCACCCCCTCCGTTCTAACACTAATTCTGTTATTATCCCCGGCTGCGATGCGGGCTGCGGAACCGCTCGCCGCCGCCCGGCCTAACATATTATATCTGCTGGCGGATGATTGGGCGTGGCCGCATGCCTCGTGTCTCGGCGCGCCGGGTATCAAGACACCGGTGTTCGACCGCTTGGTTCGTGAGGGTGTGATGTTCCGCAATGCCCAATACATCCGCAAGGATCCGTTCGAGTTGCACAATCTGGCAGGGGATCCCGCGTTGGCCGAAACCGTTGCACTGCTCGACACCCGGCTCATGGCGGAACTAAAAGCCACCGCCGACCCGCGCCTCTCGGGGGTGGAATTGGATCAGAGGCGGAATTGAACTGCGGGAATGTGTTGCCATGCGGGCCAAGCCGGGCTTGGATTCCGCCGCCTATGGCTGACACACCGCCACCTCCCACCCCATCCAAAGCGCTCGTGTTCGTCCGGCGTTCCGGCAGCACGGTCTTTCTGTGGGCTTTGGTTACCTGGGTATTTGTCAGCCGCGGGTCATGGGCGTATCTCGGAGTGATCGGCCTGCTCACCCTGATCGCCACCGTGGAGTTCTTCCGCATGCTACGGGCGGCGGACGTGAAATGTTTCCCGCGCTTCGGCATTTTGATGGCAGCGGGTTATTGCTGCGCCTTGTATGCGAGCTTCCTGACAGGATGGGTGCCGACACCGGGACTGGACGCCCTCGCCATCTTCATTTATCTAACAGGAACGTTTGCGTTGCAACTCCGGCAGCCGATCCGCCGGCAGGAGTCGCTGATGGCGGTGGCGGTCAATCTGCTGGGGTTCGTGTATATCGCGTTCTTTTTCAATTTCATGTCCCGGCTGTTGTTTTTGGTGCCGCAGCCTGGCCTGCCGCCCGGGGTCGTGGGCGGGCACGGTGCCTATCTGTTGTTATGGTTGCTGGCGGTGACCAAGTTCACCGACATGGGCGCCTATATCACCGGCTCGTTGATCGGCCGTCACAAGATGATACCGCATGTGAGCCCGGGCAAAACCTGGGAGGGTTTGGGCGGTGCGTTGTTGTTTTCCCAACTCGCGGGCTTCGGGTTATACTTGGCGTTTCCCGTCGAACTCTCGATGCTGCGCGGTTTAGGCCATGTGCTCGCGCTGGGGTTTCTGCTCGCGCTGCTCGCGGTCATCGGCGACCTGGCGGAAAGCGTGCTCAAGCGCGCGCTCGACGCCAAGGATTCCGGGCGCATGCTGCCGGGCATCGGGGGTGCGCTGGATTTGATAGACAGTCTTTGTTTCACCGCGCCGGCCCTCTATTTCTATCTGCAATGGTTGCTGCTTCCCACCGCATGAAGGATTTCCGCAAACGCCGCGTTGTGCTGTTAGGATCCACCGGATCCATCGGCTGCTCCGCCCTCAAGGTGGCCCGCGAGTTGCCGGAGAGGATCGAAATCGTCGCGCTCGCCGCAGCCGGCAACGTCGCCAGCCTCGCCGCCCAGGCCCGCGAGACCGGGGTACGCCACGTCGCGCTGTATGACGCGTCCAAGGAAGCAGCGCTGCGGGCGCTGCTGCCGGACGGGGTGCGGATTCACACGGGCGCGGAGGGCCTGGAGGAGGTGGCCACTCTAGCGGAAGCGGACATCGTGCTGATTGCGATTGTTGGCACGGCGGGATTGCATCCGGCGCTGGCGGCGATCGAAGCCGGCAAGGATTTGGCCATTGCCTCCAAGGAAATCCTGGTCATGGCTGGCGAGGTCATCACTGCGGCCGCCCGCCGCCGGGGCGTGAAATTGTTGCCGGTGGACAGCGAACACAACGCGATCTTCCAATGCCTCGACGGCCACCGCGGTGGCGAGACCACGGTGACCCGCCTGGTTCTAACAGCCTCCGGCGGGCCGTTCCGCAAACTGCCCGCTGACCAACTCGCGCACGTCACGCCGCAGCAGGCGTTGCAGCACCCGACCTGGGACATGGGGCCGAAAATCACCATCGACTGCGCCACGCTTTTCAACAAGGGCCTGGAAATGATCGAAGCCCGCTGGTTGTTTGACATCGGCATGGAGCGCATCGACGTGGTGGTCCATCCGCAGAGCATCATCCACTCGATGGTCGAGTTCACCGACGGTTCGGTGCTCGCCCAACTCAGCCGCACGGACATGTGTTTCCCGATCCAGTACGCGCTCACCTGGCCGGATCGCGTCCGCGGCGGTCTGCAAGCACTGGATTTTCCGGCCTTGGCGAAACTGGAATTCGAGGCCCCGCGCGAGGCCGATTTCCCGGCGCTGGGCCTGGCCCGCCGGGCGGGTCTCACAGGAGGCACGTTGCCGGCGGTGCTCAACGCGACCAACGAAATCGCGGTGGCCGCATTTCGTGCGGGGCGGATCCCGTTTCCCGGCATCTGGCAATGTGTGGCCGCGGTGATGGATAGTCACCAAGTCCAACCGTCTGCGACGCTCGGAGCAGTGGTCGCGGCCGACCTGTGGGCACGCCAGGCGGCTGCGGCGTTCTGCGCGGGAAGCTTGTAGTCTGTCGATCATCATAGCCCATGAGCGCAGTCCGTTACCAGATCGCGAGGCTTGACCCATCGGTCCACGAGCGGGCGGGGTTTGATTGTGGGGTGGATGCGTTGAACCGCTATCTGAGAGAGACGGCCGCGCAGGACATGAAACGCAAGGCGGCGGGATGCTGGGTTCTCTCTCCGGTTGCGGAGTCGCGAGCAATCCTCGGGTATTACACCTTGTCAGCGGAAGCGGTTGATCTCCGGGAATTGGGCGCTGCCGATCCCGAGGCGGCAAAGCGCGTGCCACGCTATCCGCGGTTGGGAGCCGTGCTGTTAGGGCGTCTGGCGGTGGAGAAACGCCAACACCGGATGGGATTGGGGGAACTCCTGTTATATGACGCCATGCATCGCGCCCTGCGGGCGGAAATTCCCACCTTCCTGACGGTCACGGACCCGAAGGACCGGCAGGCGGAGGAGTTCTATCGCAAGCACGGGTTTCAGCAACTCAACGCGGAGCGTCTTTGCATCACAATGCGGCGGATCGCGGAAGTTTTGGCGATGCCGGATTCACATCGCTGATGACGGATTCGCGATACCGAGCCGGCGATTTCCTCATGGCAGCGGTGGCCGGCGCAACGGGGGCGAGCAATGCCTCGACAAGTCGGCGTGATTCTTCCGCCGTGAACCGAATCACCCCGTCCTCCCGGATCAAGGTCTCGGCCGCGTTCCGGGCGTGGGCGATGACAAAGCTCGCCACGGACAGCCCGGCCACCGCCGCGCCGCGTTCGATCAGCACCTTGTCGGCACGCGTCACCCTCGCCACCAAGCGGTCATCCTTGGTGCGTGCGGGACGTTTTGCGGGTGATGCGGCTCGCGACATCGAAGGACTGTACCCACAAATGGCGCACACCGCAAGCGGAAACCGCCTGAAATGCGGGATTGGCATGCCTCTTCCCGGACCGCGAGTCTCCAGACTCGCTAGCCATGATCTGTGAATGCGTGGAGCCTGCGGCGCTCTCTATCCGCACTTCATGGTCATGCGAGTCTGGAGCATCCACCGCGCGTTGGCGGACAACCACGGAACTAACTTGGCAGCAAAGGCACCAATTTAGTCAGGGAAACCTGTTTTGTAACCCATTGGAAATCAGTGGTGGAATTT
>Ga0073936_10012423_pt1 | contig 10142 bp, 7 predicted proteins | sample AliMusrvi5mmetaG_FD_87041 | JGI IMG/M metagenome (GOLD analysis project Ga0073936, IMG submission 87041) | Freshwater lake bacterial and archeal communities from Alinen Mustajarvi, Finland, to study Microbial Dark Matter (Phase II) - Alinen... | ecosystem: Environmental > Aquatic > Freshwater >... | reverse complement strand
GCCCAGTCCGAACTGGATCCGGAGCGCAAGCAAATCTGGCTCGCGGCGTTCAATCCCTGCACCTACGCCCCCCGGACAAAGGCCCGGATCTTCTCGAACTTCTCGGCCAACGACTATTTCTTCTGGCTGGGTGACGCGGTGCAGAACTATCGCGCTCTGCCCGGGGAAAAGCGCCTTTGCATCACCCCCAACTTCAACCACAAGGACGGCGCGTTCGGAAAAATGAAGAACAGCGCGGCGGGCTGGCTGCCTTATTGCATGGGGTGGGAGTCGGAGTATCCGAAGATCACCGGGGTGCAATACACGGGCACCGTCTACACGGTTGCGAGCGCCAAGGATGCCGATATTTGCGAGGCCGTGCTCTGCTGGAGCCCCGGTGGGCAGGTGGCGTGGCCGTCGCGGTATTGGGTGGAAGAGCCAGCGACCAAGGTGGCGGACGGATGGCGCGCGGAAATCCCGGCGCAGTATGCAGGGCTGGCGCGCATGGCGTTCATGAGCGTCCGCGATGCCAAGGGCCGGATGGTTTCCTCGGAACCGACTTTCACGCAGGGGAGCGAACCCCAAAGCGCACCGGGGCCGCTGTGGGCGCAGGAGCAGATTTGGGACGTCAAGAGCGGCGCGGCGGCGTGGCGTCTCATCGGGCCCAACGTCCATCCCGGCAGTGCTGAAGTCGCCCTTGCCATGGAAGGCGCGCACGGATTCGCCGTAGGCCCCCGCAATAACAGGGCGCAGACCTTCTCGCTGGTGAGCAACAGCCTCGTGCTTGCCGCAGGCCACGCCAAGACCCATCGAGGACTGAAACTCGAGATCCATGGGAAAGGGCAGCCCGGCGAATTGAAGGTCACGCTCGTGCGCAATTTCGGAGCGGTGAAAACGCAGCGGGAGTTCACCTGCACGGTCAAGTACAAGGCGGATGCGAATGTGTATGAACTGCCGTGGGCTCAGTTCAAGGACGCCGCCGGAAAGAACGACGCCATATTCCCTTTCGAGAGCCTCCGACTGGAGGGCCAGCGCTCGGACAGTTCCGCTCTGAGCATCCCCTCCATCACGTTTTTGTAATACCAGTTCTCATAAATAAGCAGACTCTTGAGCGCCAAAGGCGCGAGCCCATACCAGCCCAGCCCGAAGGTAATCCGTAAGACTGGGTCATAGGAGGGAACTGCGACAGGGCCAACGGCCCGCACCATCCGAAGCAGTGAGGATGGTGCGCGTTTTCAGCGCTGCTCCCGTTGGCGAAGGATACATGGAGCCGCGCCTTTGGCGCTGTGAAAACCCAGCAACAGTCTTTTATTTTTGAGAGTTGGTATAAGCTGCAAAATAAAAAGCACCCGCGCTTTTTTCTCAGGTGCTTGCTCCGCCAGCGCATGCCGCAATTCCGGTGCAATCGCCCGGTCTCCGCGAAACAATTCCTTTACAAAGCTGCTGCCTGATCTCATTTAGGGTACCTTTCTTATGAAAAGAATCATCCCTCTGACCGCCCTGATTCTGACCCCGCTGGCCACGCTGCGCGCCGCTGTGCCACCCGATCCGGTGAAACCAAACATCGTCTACCTGTTCTGTGACCAGTGGAGGGGCTCCGCAACAGGCTATCACGGCGATCCGAGCGTCAAAACGCCGAACCTCGACCGGTTGGCAAAGGAAGGGCTGAATTTCCTGAACGCCGTCTCGGTCTGCCCGGTCTGCACGCCCTACCGCGCGGCGCTGATGACGGGGCGCTACCCGACCTCCACCGGCATGTTCCTCAACGACGCGCATTTGCCGGACAGCGAACTTTGCCTCGCCGAGGCGCTCAAAGCAGCCGGGTACACGACGGCATATATCGGCAAGTGGCATCTCGATGGCCGCGGGCGCGCCGCGTATATCCCGCCGGAGCGTCGCCGGGGCTGGGAGTATTGGAAGGCATCAGAGTGCGAACATAATTACAATCACTCGCACTACTACGCGGGCAACTCCGGCGTGAAGCAGTTCTGGAAAGGCTACGACGCCTTTGCGCAGACGCAGGACGCGCAACAATACATCCGCGATCACGCTTCGGGTTCCCAGCCGTTTGTATTGATGGTCTCCTACGGACCCCCGCATTTTCCGCACAATACCGCGCCGGAGGAATTCAAGGCGCTTTATCCGCCCGCCAAAATCCAACTGCCTCCCAATGTCCCGCCCGAACTCCAAGCGAAGGCGAAGCAGGAGGCGCAGGGCTACTACGCGCACTGCACGGCGCTGGACAAGTGCGTCGGAGATGTGTTGCGAACCCTGGAAGAGACGGGCATCGCCAAAAACACCATCCTCGTGTTCACCGCCGATCACGGCGAAATGATGGGTTCGCACGGATTTCCTCCTTGGGTCAAGCAGGTCGCATGGAGCGAGGCGGCCAATGTGCCGTTCCTTGTCCGCTACCCGGCGATCCAAGGCGGGCAGGGGCGTACCGTCCATATGCCGCTTACCACACCGGATATTTTCCCCACGCTGCTGGGGCTTGCCGGCGTGCAGATCCCCGGCACGGTCGAGGGTGAGGATTTGTCCCCGCTGCTCCGCAAGGAACGTGAGGAGGATCGCGCCGCACTCTACATGAACGTGTCGCCGTTTATCGGTCACGGATTCGGCAAGGAATACCAAGGGTTCGACAAGGAATACCGGGCCATTCGCACCACCCGCTATACCTATGTCCGCAGCATCGAAGGGCCGTGGCTGCTGTATGATGACGTGAAGGATCCCAACCAGATGGACAACCTCGTCGCCAAGCCCGAGTTCGCCAAATTGCGCACGGAGCTTGAGGCGCGCCTCCAGGCGCAACTCAAGAAGATCGGCGACGATTTCCGGCCCGCCCGCTCCTATCTTGAAGAATGGGGCTATCGCGTCAAGCCCGGGGACAGCGTCCCCTTCGCCGACGGGGAAGGGGAGACGCAGACGCCGCAACGGAAAACAACCGCAAAATCCAAGTAGGAACCAATATGCAGCCAAAAGCCATCCCCCTGGCCCTCTTGTTGCTGGCTCCGCTGGCGTCTCTGCAAGCCGCCCCACCTTCCGCCGCAGCCAACCCGGAAGTCTGGATGATGCCCCCGGGCAGGTGCTTTAAGGAGCTCTTTGCGAACCCGGAACAATGGAAGGAGACGCGTGCGCAGGTGGGCGTGATCGGCTATGCGGATCATGTGCTCAACAAATATTCAGACCAAGAACTGGAATCGGCATTGCCGAAGATTCAAGCTCTGGGTCTTAAGCTGGGGTTGGAAGTGGGAGCTATCAAACCTTGGGGGCAAACGGGTGCTGATGTCTTTCAAAAACAACGACGAATGTGGGACAGGTTCCAAAGCAAAGGGGCGAAAATCTACGCCATCGCCATGGACGAGCCGTTATGCACCACCCGCTTCCATCTGAAAAAAACCGACGAATATGCCGTGGAAGAGACGGCCAGCTTTATAAGCTTGGTGAGGCACAATTACCCCGCGATCCGCATCGGTGATATTGAAGGTTACCCAAGTGTGCCTTTGAAGGATTTGATCGCGTGGATCGACGCCTTGCAGGCCAGACTCAAAAAGGCGAATGTGCGCGGGTTGGATTTCTTCCGCGTGGATGTCGATTGGACCCATTTCATCGTCGGTCATCCCGGCAATTGGGGGGAAATGAAACAACTGGAAGATTACTGCCGGGCAAAACACATCGCTTTTAGCATGATTTATTGGGCGGCGGACTACCCGGCCATGAAAAAAAAGGGCTTTGCGGATGACTCCAGTTGGTACACCTCCATCATGACCCAAGGGAACGCCTACGTTTTCGTAAACGGGGTTCCCGACGAATATGTAATCGAAAGCTGGGTGGATGCGCCTTCCGCCTCCCTCCCCGAAACCGAACCGTGGACGTTTACCCGCTCGGTGCTGGATTTCAGCAAAAAATTTGTGAAACCCCTCCCCCCTGCGCATTAAAACGAACGCCCCAACTCCCAGGCGCTGGCATGCCGAACGCCTGCTGTTGTAGCTCCCACGCACTCGCCGGTGCAAAGCGCTTAAAGGCGTATGGGGCGGGTATAAAGTACTTCTGCATAGATGAGCCCCTTTCTTATGGGCACATCTACAATGGCAAGAATGCATGTCATTCCGCGCTAGGCATGACCGCCAAAGACGGCGCCGTTTTTAATCCTGGAACAAGAACCCAACCCATGTTCATCCAGAATCCGGCCCGAAAACCATGACCGGCCTCGTCAATAAGTGCGTCCAATGGCGGTAGTTTCGCTGAAGGGGGGGGCGTTTTTGAGGAGAGAGGGCCATAAAGACAGAAAAAAGGGGAATCTTGCGGTTGCAGTCTACTTTAACGTAGACATTGTGTCCTGCCTTTCCTAGGATGCCTCTACGCGTCCCCTTGTCTTCCCGGTCGGCTCTCCCGCTTTTGTGCCCGGGGTCTTGACGGGGAGTCGCAACCCACGACGATACATGACTACGAAAAAAACGATTGAAGCGATGCTGTTTGACTTGGATGGCGTCGTGGTTTTCACCGACAAATACCACTACTTGGCTTGGAAGGAAATGAGCGACGAGAAGGGCTGGGATTTTTCCGAGGAGATCAACCACTCCTGCCGGGGCGTTCCCCGGATGGAATCCCTGGAGGTGATTTTGCGGCACAATCGCGTGGAAATTTCCCCTGAGGAGAAGCAAACCTTGGCGGACCACAAAAACCGGCGCTACGTCGAACTGCTTCAAAACATAGGCTCCGACGACATCTATCCCGGCGTGGTTGCGTTTCTGGAAGCCATCAAACAAAAGGGGCTCAAAACGGGACTCTGCTCCTCCAGCCGCAATGCCAAACTGGTTCTCGACAACCTGAATCTCTCCCACTGGTTTGATGCCGTCGTCACCGGTGACGAAATCCGCAACGCCAAGCCCGACCCCGAAATCTTCCTGCTTGGCGCTTGTCGCCTGGGCATCGAGCCCAAACTGTGCGTCGTTTTTGAAGATGCCCCGGCCGGAGTCGCCTCCGCGCTGGCTGCCGGGATGAAATGCGTCGGGGTGGGCTCGCGCAGCCTTCTTGCCGAAGCTCCGGATGTCATTGCCGACTATGCCGAGATCGATCTCGATGCCTTGATCGAGACCGGCTTGCCCCGCCGTAGCGCCGCCCTCGCCCTTTAACCCCTTCCCACGCCACTCCAGTAACCGACAAGATTTTCATGATTCCCAACTTCCAAAACCCAGAGGACTGGACGCTCCAGGACGAAAACTTCGCCCCCGAGCGGATCGTGCTCAACGGGAACAAGTACCTTCTTGGCAACGGAGCCATGGGCTACCGGGGCACACTGGAGGAATTCGGCTCCCAGCAGCTGGTTGGAAACATGATCGCCGGACTCTACGACAAAGTCGGCGATTGCTGGAGGGAGCCGGTCAACGCTCCCAACGCTTTGTTTGCCCAGGTGATTTATAAAGGCAAGCGTCTTAGTGTGCTGGAGTCGCAGATCGAATCTCACCGGCAAATCTTGAATATCCGCTATGCAATCCATCAGCGTGAGACGGTGTTCGTGGCCGAAGACGGCAACAAGATCACCGTCACGGCGGAGCGTTTCGTGAGTCTGGCCAACCGGCACCTCATGGCCATGGAGTTCACCGTGCGCTGCGAGCAGGCCGCGTTGTTGGAGATCGAAACCGGCATCGACACAGATGTCTGGGACATCAACGGCCCTCACCTCGAAGCGGTTCAGATTCGCCATGAAAACGGCGTCCTCACCGCCGAGAGCAAAACCCAGGAACTGGGCATTCCCGTGAGCGTCGCGGAAGCTGTTGCGTGCGAAGGGTTTGAAGCCGTCGAAACCGAGGCCGCCCGCCCATCGCTGCGTCGGCTCGCGTTTTCCGCCGAGCCCGCGCGCGTCTATCGCTTGAGCAAGTTTGCGGTCATTCTCACCGGAAACGACGGTGCCGATTCCGTTCCCGAGGCCGCCCGCGCCGCGTGTAGGGAGGCTAAAATCCGGGGCTACGCTGCGCTCTTGGAAGCGCATGCCGCTGCGTGGGATCAGTATTGGGAGGACTCGGATGTCCAGATCGAGGGCGATCCGCAGGGCCAATTTGCGCTCCGTTACAGCATCTACCATCTGCTGGCCATCGCACCGGAGGGAGCCCGGAATTTTTCCATTCCCGCCCGCGGCCTTTCCGGCCAGGTGTACAAAGGAGCCATCTTCTGGGACACGGAGATGTTCATGCTCCCCTTCTTTCTCTCCGCCAACCCGGAAATCGCCAAGGGCCTCATGCTTTACCGCTACCGCACCTTGGATGGCGCCCGCCGCAAGGCAAAGGAATACGGCTTCGAGGGGGCCTATTACGCTTGGGAAAGCCAGGAGACCGGCGATGACGCCTGCTCCCACTTCAATGTGACCGACGTCTTCACCGGACGCCCCATGCGCACCTATTTCCGGGACAAACAGATCCACGTCAGCGCCGCAGTCGCCTACGGCTTCTGGAAATACGCTCTTCAGACCGGCGACAAGGGCATCCTTCTGGAGGGAGGCGCGGAAGTCATCCTTGAGTGCGCCCGCTTCTTCCACTCCTACGCCTACTATAAAACGACCAAATGCAGGTTCGAAATCCTGGATGTTACCGGCCCTGACGAATACCACGAGCGCGTCAACAACAACGCCTACACCAACAGGATGGCCCTGGAGACATTCCGCATCGCACTTCGGGTGATCGAATATCTGGAGGCGCAGCAGCCCGAATTTTTGTCCGCGCTGCTCGCCCGACTCAACTACGCAGATCTCCGCGCCGCGCTCCCCCAACTCATTGCAGACCTCTACCTCCCCGCGCCGGATTGCGTAAGCGGCTTGATCCCGCAATTCGACGGCTACAACGCCTTGGAGGATGTTTCCCTGCCGACCCTGAAATCCCGCGTTCTCAACCTGAGCGAATACCTTGGCGGCGGCAATGGGCTGGCCACCACCACCCAGATCCTCAAGCAAGCCGACGTGGTGCTCCTATTGAGCCTCTTCCCCGGCGAATATCCCCAAGAGGTCAAGAAGCAGAACTGGCTCTACTACGAGCCTCGCACCGAACATGGCTCCAGCCTCAGCGCCTGCGCCTACGCGCTTGTCGCTACGGAAATCGGCGAACTCGAACGCGCCTACAAGTTCTTCCTCCAAACCGCCACCATCGATCTCACCGGCAAATCCAAACAATACGCCGGGACGATTTACATCGGCGGCACCCATCCCGCCGCCAACGGCGCGGCTTGGATTGTCACAGTCAACGGTTTTGCGGGATTGCGTATCGACGATGAGGGGATTTCTCTCAACCCGCGACTGCCCGAGCTTTGGCAAAGCCTCCGCTTCGGGGTTCATTGGCGCGGGATGCGCTTTAGCATCTCCATCAGCCGAAACGAAGTGCGCATCCAGGCTCACGCCGAAAACCAAGCTCCGGCTCCGTGGCGCGTGTGCGGTCACGCGCTCCAGTGCGAGCCCGGCCAGGTCGTCATTCATCATCCCGCGGGTTCCAAAGCCGCCCCCAAAAAACTGGCGTTCGCATAGGCATGGCAGCCGCGCATTGCGGCACCTTGTATGAAATGGAAGGTGCAAGGAGTGAGGCTGCTGGTGGCAAAAAGGTAAATCTTACGGTCGGGATTATCTCGGAATTCACATTTTGCGGATAACTACTTTACAACCGCGTTCAATTCGATAAAATATTCGCATTGACCAAGCGCATTTCATTACCTGAAGACCCGTTCCTCTCCAAACATGCGCGCGTTCGCAAATGGGTGGAGGAACAGTTGCAAAGCGGAGTATTCCGTCCGGGCGACCGCCTGCCCGGCGAGGCTACGTTGAGTAAGACATTGGGGGTCAGCACCATAACCGTCCGGCAAGCCTTTCAAGCGCTTACCCGTCGGGGGCTTCTGGTTCGCTCGCCCTATCGCGGCACCTTTGTTTCGAGCCCTTCGGGCGGTGGCCTCGACGTATCCTCTCTGTCCTCCCTACCTGAGTCGGCCGCAGTTCCCAAGAAACTGTCGGGAAAAGTCTTGGTGCTCGTGGGCCATCTGAAGACGGCGGACAGCGGCCAACAACGCCAGCGGCAGATTCTGGAGGCATTCGAGAAAATCATCTCTGCGCGGCGGCTTCGTTGCCGGATAAAGTACATCTACCGGAACGAAGACATCCAAGTGCTGGAACCCGGAGAAGAGCAGCGCTATTGCGCCGCCTTCCTGCTGGCAGACATGCTCACCCAGCACCAGGAAAACTTGGTCGCCATGCAATTGCGGGCGGCGGGAATTCCTTTGGTCGCTTCGGATTATACCGGCCAGATACCCGTTCACTGCGCGCAAGAGAGCCTCGCCTTGGGGGTTGAACTGGCGCTGGAGCACTTGGAATCCCTCGGGCACAGGCAGGTTGGGTTTCTGACATTCAGCACCAACGAATCCTGGGGGATGCCCCTTCCGTGGCTGGAACAAAGGAAGGACGGCTTTGTTCACGGCTCCAGACAACGGCACTGGCTAAATCCCGAAGCCTTGGTCTGGTCCGTTCCGCTGGCCCGTCTTTCGGGAGATGAGAAAATTGCCACCGTGCAAAAAGAAGCCGGAGCCCGGGTCGCCGAACGCTTTATTGCGGAAGGCGGCGTTCAAAAGTGCACCGCAGTCATTGCCGCCAACGACGACGTGGCGGTAGGATTCCTTTCCGCCATGCAGCGCCTCCATCCGGAAGCAGCCAGGGAGATCTCCGTCATTGGGTTTGATAATATGCCAGAAGCCCAGATGGACAGCCTTACCACCATCGTCTCTCCCACGCATGAGATGGCGACCGGTGCTGCCAAGATGATCATCAGCTTTCTAGAAGAAGGGTTTTCCAACGAGTTTCGCTCTTCGGAATACTATCCGCATCTCTTGGTGCGTTCTTCAACGCATCCTCTATCCGGCGCGGTAGAGGCCCTGGCTGCCCAATAGCCCTCATTGGTTTTCCTGATTCGTCCGCACCTTCGGCAACAGGGAATCGTGATAAAAATCGATAAAGCAGTCGCGTGTTGGTGGGGTATAAATTACTTTACACCCCCGCGATCTGCTTGTAGGTACTTTAACCATGTTTCCCCCGACGATGCATCTAAGGTATCCCCCTGCCCACCCGCTTCTCTTCGCCGTTCTCCTCCTGTTTTTTTGCCATCATAGCCAAGCCGAAAGCGTCAATATTCTGGATTTCGGCGCCAAACCGGGTGCGGCCACCGATTCCGCTCCCGCTTTGGCCAAGGCGCTTGAATATGCAAAAAGCCACGTCGGCTGCACCATCGTCATTCCCAAGGGACAGTTTTACATCAAAACCATCAGCGACCCGGCAAGCATCCAGCCCCCCGCGCGCTTCCACCTGCGCGCATCAGGCCTCAAAAAGGTGACCATTCAAGGCCAGGGGGCGGAGTCAGAGATTCTCTTTGGCCAATTCGCGGCAGGCATCATGCTGGAGAAATGCGAGGGCGTTACCATCAAGAATCTCGTCTTTGATTACGCATTTCCGCTTTTTTCGCAGGGACAAGTCATGGGGTATTCCCCCGCGAATCACGGACTCACACTCAAGCCGGATGCCGGTTATCCCTCTCCGCTCAACAGCCCCGAAACCATCTTCGCAAACCCGGGAGCTTGCTGGATGACCCTCAATAAAAAGGGGATGGAATTGGCCTTTTTCGGGGCGCTCTTCGTGGACAAGACCGAGGCCGAAGCGGGGAATGTCCGGTATATCATCGCCAACCGCCCTGGAAACGCGGGCGAATTCATCAACCGATTTCAGGGAGGCAGCCAAACCGGAGCGCTCGCTGGCGTCCGCTATGTGCGTGTCTCCCGCAATGCCGGCCATCCGTCCCGCTGGGACGAATCGTTTTGTTATCCCTACCCGGCGTTAAAACGCCGGGCTACTCTCAGGGCGTCCCGCTGGGACGCGGATGCTGCGCTTTTACCGGAATATTCGCGTAAATGGTCTAAAAATTCGGCGAGGGGGCAACACAAGGGTGGATGCGATAAAGAAAAGTCTTCTCGACCCCGCCTGCCAATATGCCTAACCTGCTTGCTATGGACGGACGAACCTTCGATGCTAATTTTCAGGCTCCCCCACTTCGCACGATTGCAGCCATTGTCGTTGGCATCCTGCTGATTGTATTGGTGTGGACTTCTTACTACACGGTGGACGCCGAATCGGAGGGGGTGGTGCTTCG
>Ga0073936_10012421_pt1 | contig 10143 bp, 9 predicted proteins | sample AliMusrvi5mmetaG_FD_87041 | JGI IMG/M metagenome (GOLD analysis project Ga0073936, IMG submission 87041) | Freshwater lake bacterial and archeal communities from Alinen Mustajarvi, Finland, to study Microbial Dark Matter (Phase II) - Alinen... | ecosystem: Environmental > Aquatic > Freshwater >... | reverse complement strand
CGATCGAATTGCTGAAATATTTAGACCAGCAATCTGGTTGCTTTCCAAATCTACTGATGTAATTGTTCGTCTCTTCGGTGTGAAAGCACATGAAGTGCGAAGTGAGATTAGTGAAGCTGAACTTGTTGAAATGGTTACAGGCCACGCTGCACTTTCTGACGAAGAGCGCGATATTGTTGAAGATGTATTTGAAACTGGAGACTTATCACTTCATGAAATTATGGTTCCAAGGATTGAAGTTGATTTTCTTGATGCTGGCCTAACAATCAAAGAGGCAATGGTAGAAGCAAAAGCCACTGCCCATTCTAGATACCCAGTTACACGTGGTAGTAGTGATGAAGTAATTGGGTTTATTCATGTTCGCGACCTATTAAATCTCCAAGAAGCAGAGTTATCCCGCACGATTTTTGAAATCATGCGCCCTATGATTTTTTTGCCTGGAACCAAAGGAGTGCTGCCCGCACTTACAGAGATGCGAGCACGCAGAGCTCATCTTGCAATCGTTTTAGATGAATACGGTGGAACAGATGGAATTGTCACTCTTGAAGATATTGTTGAATGCTTTATAGGTGATATTCATGATGAATATGACACGATGTCGACTGAGGTTACAGCGCAGGCACGCTCCGGAGATTTTGAGGTAGATGCACTCATTTCCTTAGAAGATCTCAAAGAACAGACTGGTATTGAAATTCCCGATGGACCCTATGAAACTGTTGGTGGATACGTCATGCACTCACTTGGCAGGCTTGCCGAGGTGAACGATGTGATTTCACTTGCCACAGCACGGATTAAAGTCTTATCTGTTGAAGGAAAACGGGCAGGTCAGTTACTCATCTCGCGCTTGGAATGGGAAGATAAGCCCCGTGAGTAAAGATCGAGTTCTTTCAGGCATTCAGCCAACCAATGGCTCATTTCATCTTGGTAATTATTTAGGCGCAGTTAAGCAATGGGTTGAACTTCAAAACACCCATGATGCTTTTTATTGTGTAGTGGATCTACATGCGCTGACATCCTCGCCGGATCCAAAAGAGTTGCACCAAAATACTTTGACGTCAGTAGCTCAACTTATTGCTCTGGGACTTGATCCAGATCGATGCACACTTTTTGTTCAGTCACATGTTCCTGCTCACAATCAATTAGCTTGGGTAATGGAATGTTTGACTGGTTTTGGTGAAGCAAGCCGCATGACTCAATTCAAAGATAAATCACAAAAAGTTGGTAATGAACGTATAGGTGTTGGAGTTTTCACATATCCGATGTTGATGGCTGCAGACATTTTGCTTTACCAAGCAAACCAAGTTCCGGTGGGCGAAGATCAACGCCAACATATTGAACTCACACGTGACCTCGCTCAAAGATTTAACTCCACGTATGGACAGACATTCACAATCCCTGAAGGTTATATTCTCAAGGCGGGTGCAAAGATTTATGATCTTCAAGACCCAACATCAAAGATGAGTAAATCTGCTGATTCTCTCTCTGGTCTTATTGAAATTTTAGAAACCCCTGAAGTAAATACAAAGAAGATTAAGAGTGCCGTAACAGATACGGGCCGAGAAATTAAGTTTGATGAGAAAGAGAAGCCTGGAATCTCAAATCTGCTCACTATTTACTCTGCTCTCTCTGGAAGCAAAGTTGCAGATATTGAGAAAGAATTTGAAGGCAAAGGCTACGGCGATTTCAAGGGAGCCGTTGCTGAAGTAGTTACAAATTACCTAGCTCCAATCCGCAAGCAAACTCTTGAGCTACTAGACGACAGATCTCATTTAGAAAAAATTCTAAAGGCAGGGGCCCAAAAGGCAGAAGTTGTTGCCGATAAGACTCTTGCTGATGTTTATAACAAGGTGGGCTTAATCCCTAGGGGGTAGTAGCAGACTGCTCCCCATCGCATCGGTACATACATGAGTACTATCTAGGTATGACTAAAGAGATCCTTCACCAGTTTGAGAGCGCAACTAAAGAATTTTGTAGCTATGCACGAGCCATTTCACCAAACAAAGTAAACACTTCTCCTAAAGAGGGTGAATGGTCACACGCATATGTGATTCACCATATGGCAGATTCAGATGCACATTTTGCAGTGCGATTCCTCAACATACTAAGTGTTGATAGCCCAGCAATTATTCCCTTCGATGAAGAAATATTTCCAACAGCGCTGCACTATCCAGGACGTAGTGTGGATGTGTCGATAGCAGCAATTGAAAATTCATGTGCTCATATGGTCGACATACTCAAGCAGATTGCTCCGGGGGATTGGAACCGAACCGGCATTCATGCCGAACGCGGGAAACTTACATTGAGTGAAATTTTACAACTCACAACTAATCACCGTGTTGGTCACTTGGATCAGCTAAAGCAGTAATCCAATTACAGAGTTTAAAAAGCTACTCGTCCTCAATAACACAGAGGGTTTCCCCGCTAGAAACTGTTTGCCCAACACCAACATTTAACTGGGTGATAGTTCCTGCTTTATGAGCAATGAGTGGTTGTTCCATTTTCATCGCCTCAAGAACAACTATGAGGTCCCCAGCTTCAACTCGATCACCATTTGCCTTAACTATTTTCACAACAGTTCCCTGCATCGGACTGTTCAAAGTGTTACCCGTTGATTTACCTAAAACGTTGCTCTTGATTTTGTGGCGCTTATCGCCTTTTTCCTCTGAGTGAACAACAACTTCAAAACGATGTCCGTTAACTTCTGCAACCACTTTCTGTGAGGCTGCATGTGAGGCTGCAACACCTTTCTTATATGAGAAAGGTTGGATATCGTTTTTAAATTCATTTTCTATATAGCTTGTGTAGACCTTAAATTCTTTTGTGAAATTAGGATCATTCACAATCGCCCTGTGGAAGGGAAGTGCTGTTGCAAGGCCCCCAATATCAAATTCACTAAGCGCCCTACGTGCTCGTTCAATTGCTTCTTCTCTTGTTGCTGCAGTAACAATCAACTTAGCGAGCAATGAATCAAAGTGCGAACCAATTGTGTGGCCATGGTCAAAACCTGCATCAATGCGCACACCTGGGCCAGATGGAACTTCCCACTTGGTAATTGTTCCAAGGGATGGCAAGAAGCCATTTCCTGGATCTTCACCATTAATTCTAAATTCAATACTGTGTCCCCGGATAACCGGATCAGTAGGGCTTATCTTTTCCCCGGAGGCAATTTTGAGCTGTTCACGGACTAGGTCTAATCCGGTTACTTCTTCACTTACAGGGTGCTCAACTTGTAGGCGAGTATTTACTTCTAGAAATGAAATAGTTCCATCTTTTCCAACTAAGAATTCACAAGTTCCAGCACCAACATAACCAACCTCGCGCATGATCGCTTTACTTGAGTCATATAACTGTTTGATTTGTGCTTCACTTAAAAACGGAGCAGGAGCTTCTTCTACAAGCTTTTGGTGACGACGTTGAAGTGAACAGTCGCGAGTACTCACAACAACCGCAGTTCCACGTGAATCAACTAGACACTGTGTTTCAACGTGACGAGGCTTATCTAGATAACGTTCGACAAAGCATTCACCTCGACCAAATCCTGTGATTGCTTCGCGCACAGCCGAAGCAAAGAGCTCTGGAATTTCTTCCATAGTGAAGGCAACTTTAAGCCCGCGACCTCCGCCACCGTGTGCAGCTTTGATTGCAACTGGTAGTCCATGTTTTTTCGCAAATTCAATAACTTCATCTGGTGAATCAACGGGATCTGCTGTACCAGCAACAAGGGGGGCTCCGACTTTTGCTGCAATCTTACGTGCAGATACTTTGTCACCTAGTGCGCGAATTGCAGCAGGTGGAGGACCGATCCACACAAGTCCTGCCTTAATGACGCGCTCTGCGAACTCAGCGTTTTCAGATAAGAAACCATAGCCAGGGTGAATTGCGTCTGCGCCTGCTTCTTTGGCAATCTTTAGAATTTTAGTTTGATCAAGATATGTTTCTGCAGCAGATAATCCATGAAGTGCAAATGCCTCATCAGCGGTAGCAACATGCAGAGAGTCACGATCCTCATCAGAATAAATTGCGATTGACTTCACACCATGATCACGGCATGCACGAGCAACTCGAACCGCGATTTCACCACGGTTAGCAATAAGTACAGCAGATATCTTTTTACTCATCGCGTCGCCTTTATAGGTGAAATATCAGACCACTTGAGTCCAAGGTTAAGAGCAATTTTGCGAAGAGTAGGAAGTGAAAGTCCAATAATTCCACTGGGGTCGCCTTCAACATGTGTAATAAAAGGAGCGCTCAGGCCATCTAAAGTAAATCCTCCAGCAACTTCTAATGGCTCTTTACTATCAACATAATCTTGAATTTCCTCATCAGTCATCTTTGCAAATGTCACCTTTGAGGTGGAGATGTCTGAGACTTCAATTCCTTGGTCGGTATCTATAACACTATGGCCGGTGTGTAAGTAGCCACTCTTGCCGCTGAGCATCTGACAACGCTCTATAGCGTTCTCAACACTTCCAGGCTTACCCAGTGATTGCCCATTAAATTCAAATGTAGAGTCACAGCCAACAATAAGCGCGTTAGTTAGTCCTTTATTTTTTTGATGAACAGTGTGCGCTTTCAAAATAGCCAGAGCGATAACTAATTCTGCAGGAGGCAAAGTAAGAAGCTCGGGTGTCTCCTCATCGACACCACTCACAATGATTTCAGGAGCGATTCCGACAGACTCAAGTAAACGCTTACGTGATGGTGAGGCTGAGGCAAGAATAATTTTTTTACTCATGAGGCTGTAGTTCCCCAACGTTTAGGTAGCGAACTTGCGATCTTAAGTCTTGCCCAAGAACTTCTATATTTCTTTCCCGGATTTTGATTCTTTTCTAAATGATCAATCGCCCGTGAAAGTGCTAATAGTTCATCAGGTGTAGGAGTACCACTATGGATTGTGAACCCGAGCTTTTTAAACTCGCGGGGGAATCCTTCACTGTGTGCCATTAGAGTGGAATATTTCCATGCTTACGAGTAGGAAGGTCAACACGTTTATTGGCGAGAGCAGCCAGCGCTTTTGTAATTTGTGCCCTAGTTGTGTGTGGCTCTATTACTGCATCAATAAATCCACGATCTGCAGCGATGTAAGGGTTAAGTAACTCTTCCTCGTACTCAGCTACAAGCTCAGTTGCCTTTGCTGGTTTTTCTGCAATCTCTTTGCGGTGAAGAATATTTACAGCGCCCTGTGCTCCCATGACGGCAATTTGCGCAGATGGCCATGCAAGGTTGATATCAGCACCTAAATGCTTTGAGCCCATCACGATATAAGCACCGCCATACGCTTTGCGGGTAATAACTGTGACAAGAGGAACAGATGCTTCACCGTATGCATAAATCAGTTTTGCCCCGCGACGAATGATTCCATTCCATTCTTGCTCTGTACCAGGCAAGAATCCGGGTACATCGACAAGAGTTACAACAGGGATTCCAAATGCATCGCATGTGCGCACGAAACGAGCTGCCTTTTCACTTGCATCAATATCTAGTGTTCCTGCAAAGTGCTGAGGCTGGTTAGCGATAATTCCAACAGACTTTCCCTCGACTCTTCCAAATCCAACCAAAATATTAGGAGCAAAGAGTGCATGGACTTCTAGGAAATCTGCCTCATCAAGTAGTGCTTCAACCAAAATACGCATGTCATATGGCTTATTTGGATTGTCAGGAATCAAAGAATCAAGGGCTCTATCTGATGGTGAGATGTCTTGTGATTCTGTGGCTCTCAAAACCGGTGCGTCATCTAGGTTATTACTTGGCAAAAATGAAAGTAGCGCCTTTACATATTCAAGAGCAGCATCTTCATTCTCAGCTAAGTAATGTGAGTTACCTGTCTTGGCGTTGTGAGTATTAGCTCCACCAAGTTCTTCCATTCCAACTTCTTCACCAGTTACAGCTTTGATGACATCTGGACCGGTAATAAACATATGAGACGTTTGGTCAACCATGATGGTGAAATCTGTAATTGCAGGTGAGTAAACAGCGCCACCAGCACAAGGCCCAAGGATTACTGAGATCTGAGGGATAACACCGGATGAGCGAACATTTCGCTTAAATATTTCGCCATACTGGCTCAGCGATGCGACACCTTCTTGAATACGTGCACCGCCAGAGTCGTTAAGACTGATCAGTGGAATACCACTCTTGAGTGCGAAGTCCATAACTTTGACGATCTTCTTACCCATGGTTTCACCGAGTGATCCACCAAAAATCATAAAATCTTGTGAAGATAGAGCAACTGTTCTTCCATCGATAGTCGCATAACCCGTCACTACGCCATCTCCATATGGATGGGACTTGTCCATTCCAAATTTATCTGAGTGGTGTGTGGCAAAAGCATCGAATTCAACAAATGAATCTGGATCAACTAGTTTGTTGATACGTTCGCGCGCTGTCATCTTGCCCGCGTCATGACGCTTTTGAACCGCAGCATCATTTCCACTTGCGTGTGCCTTTTCAAGGCGTGCCTTTAAGTCTTTGATCTTGCCGGCAGTACTATTTGTCGAGTCAGTCACGTGAGTACTTTACTAGCGAAGTGGGTGTGAGTGATACGGGCATCACTTGATGAAGAAAAAATTATGCGCGCAGTTGCTTCTACTTACTGGCGAGTACGCGTACTTTCACTGACCACATCAACTCAAGATGAGTTAAAAACCGAACTCGTCAGTAACGGTGACGCTGTGGTGAGTGAATTTCAGAGTGAAGGCAGAGGACGACTTGATCGAACATTTGATGCAGAGCCACATGTAGCTCTCCTCTTTTCTTTTTATATACGACCAGAAAGAAAAGATGCCTGGGGATGGATTCCACTTTTATCTGGAGTAAGCGTTGCCCAAACTCTTAACGAAGTTACATCTACACGTGACTACCAAACTAAATGGCCCAATGATGTGATTTCAAGTTCAGGAAAAATCGCTGGAATACTTTGTGAAAAATATAAAGATGGAATTATTGTCGGAATTGGAATTAATGTCAGTACTCAAGTTAATGAATTACCTGTAGATACAGCCTCTTCTATTTTTATCACCTCTGGCCTTGAGATCGACCGAAACAATTTGCTTGCGGCAATTTTGCGTAGGTTCCATGACAACTATGAGAGTTGGCTGCTAGGCGCAGAATTCAAAGCACCTTATCGAGCGCTCTCGGCAACAATTGGCAATGAGGTCAAAGCACTTCTACCCAATGGCGATGAGATCTTTGGCAAAGCGAAGGGCGTTGGGTCAGATGGCGAGTTACTTTTGGAATCGGGAGATGTGATCACGGTAGGAGACATCGTCCATCTTTCGATAAACTCTGGACAGTGAGCTTCCCTAAAGTTGGTGTAATCGGCGCAGGACAGCTTGCGCGCATGATGGTTCCAGCAGCAGTAGACCTTGGAATTGAACTTTCACTCCTTGCGAACTCATCTACAGATAGCGCAGCACAAATTGCTCCCTATGTCGTTCTGGATTTAAGCGATGAAGCTGCAGTCCTTATGTGGGCAAAAAAATGTGATGTTGTTACTTTTGAGCACGAGCAGGTCCCTGCCAAGACAATAGAGGCAATCGAAAAAGCTGGAGTAAAAGTATTTCCACGCGCTTCTTCCTTTATTTTTAGCCAAAATAAATTACTTATGCGGCAGAAGATAAGTGAGCTCAAACTTCCAAATCCACAATGGTCTAGTTATGACGGGGGCATAAGCCCAATCTCTTTCCCACTTATTGCAAAAACACCCACTGGCGGTTATGACGGCCGAGGAGTTTTTGTTATTACTTCCCAATCAGAATTAGAGAAGTTGCATAGCAAGGTGAATCAGACGCTATTGCTTGAAGAAAAACTCAACTTTGATTATGAAATTGCCGTTATGGTTGCAAGATCTCCCCACGGACAGGCAGCAACTTGGGCTCCGACTCTTACTGTGCAAAGCGATGGAATTTGTACACAAACAATCACGCCTATCCCAGATATCACAGAGGAACTCGCAGTTGAGATCGGAAATGTCGCTTTGGCAATCGCTCAAGGTATTGATCTTGTGGGAGTTATGGCTGTTGAGCTATTTGTTGTTGGGGGCAAACTTATTATTAATGAACTCGCGCTTCGTCCACATAACTCTGGTCACTGGAGTATCGAAGGATCTGTAACAAGCCAATTCGAACAACATTTACGTGCTGTTCTAGATCTCCCGCTGGGTGATACCTCCCTTCTCTCAAAGTGGGCCGTTATGGGCAATGTCATTGGAATAGATACTCATAAGAGTAAAGATTTGTATCCACCATATTTACACCTCATGGCACGGAGCCCAAAACTCAAAATCCACCAATACATGAAGGAATTGCGCCCAGGGCGCAAAGTCGCTCACGTAACCATGATTGGTGATGATCTCGTACAATTAAGGTCTGAAGTTGCCCACGCAGTTGACTACATGACAGGAGCGATCGATGAGTAATCAAGAAGTTGCGATTGTTATGGGTTCAGACTCTGATTGGCCAGTGATGCAAGAGGCTGCAACAGTTCTTGAAGAATGTGGCATCAGTTTTAATGTTGATGTTATTAGCGCCCACCGCACTCCGGATGAAATGTTGGAATTTGCTCACGGAGCAGCAAAGGCAGGATATAAAGTAATTATTGCCGGAGCAGGAGGAGCAGCTCACTTGCCTGGAATGATTGCAGCAGCAACAACACTTCCAGTCATCGGAGTTCCAGTTCCACTTAAAGTATTAGATGGTATGGATTCTCTGCTCTCAATCGTTCAAATGCCCGCAGGCATTCCTGTTGCAACGGTTGGGGTAGGAAATGCGAAAAATGCTGGCTTACTAGCAGCTCGAATTTTAGGAATTAATGATTCTAAGGTTTCTGCAAAGGTATCTGAATTAATGGAGAGTGCCCGAAAAGGCTCCCTTGAAAAAGGCAAAACACTTAATGCAAAACGAAATACACGAACCGGTTTTTAAATAGCAGTATCTGAGCGTCCTAGCGCTCTAACGTGCCAACCAGCTTTCTGCCACTCACTTCGATCTAGAGCATTTCGTCCATCAATCAGAATTGGATTTTTTACTAACTTTATGAGAGCTGCAGGATTAATCTCCCGATAGATCTTCCATTCTGTTAAATGCAAGACTAACTCCGCACCTTCCACACATTTTTCAATGGAATCAGCAAATTTAACTACAGGGAACTTTTTCTGGGCATTAGGCATTGCTTTAGGGTCATGAACCATTACATCAGCACCTGCTGCTTGAATTTGTACTGCAATATCAAGTGCTGGGGAGTCGCGCACATCATCACTATCTGGTTTAAAAGCAGCGCCTAGAACAGCAATCTTCTTGCCGCGTAAGTCATCGCTTAAGTCTTTACGAACTAATTCAATAACACGTGCTCGCGCACGCATATTTATTGAGTCAATCTCTCGCAGGAATTCAACTGCTTGCTCTGCTCCGAGTTCTTGGGCGCGCGCCATAAATGCCCGTATATCTTTAGGTAGACACCCTCCGCCAAATCCAATTCCTGCTTGAAGGAATTTATTTCCAATACGAGGGTCATATCCAATTGCCTTTGCTAGCACAGTGACATCTCCACCAGCAGCTTCACAAATTTCAGCCATCGCGTTAATAAAGGAGATTTTTGTCGCCAAGAAGGAGTTAGCGGCAACTTTCACAAGTTCAGAAGTAGGAAGATCAGCAACTACCCATGGTGTTTGCTCAGATAAGCTCTTTGCGTAAACCTGTTTTAAAGTTTCCTCTGCTTTGCTATTTGCCACTCCAACAACAAGTCGGTTTGGTTTAAGAGTGTCCTCTACAGCAAAACCTTCTCGCAAGAACTCTGGATTCCACGCTAAATCTAGTTTTGGATTAATTTTTAGAAGGCGCTCACGAAGCGCCGCTGCAGTACCAACTGGAACAGTCGACTTACCAACAACAAGTGATCCATCCTTAATAATCTTTGCAATCGAATCAAGGGCTCCGTTGACATATGTGAGATCTGCAGCAAGTCCATCTTTTACTTGAGGAGTTCCTACGCAGATAAAGTGGACATCACAGTCTTTGATGGCATTGAAATCGGAAGAGAATGTAAGGCGCCCACTTTTTACTTCTTGCGCAAGAAGTTCTTCTAGGCCTGGTTCATAAAATGGAATCTTTCCAGCATTCAAGGATGTGATTTTGGAGGCATCGACAT
>Ga0073936_10012419_pt1 | contig 10144 bp, 11 predicted proteins | sample AliMusrvi5mmetaG_FD_87041 | JGI IMG/M metagenome (GOLD analysis project Ga0073936, IMG submission 87041) | Freshwater lake bacterial and archeal communities from Alinen Mustajarvi, Finland, to study Microbial Dark Matter (Phase II) - Alinen... | ecosystem: Environmental > Aquatic > Freshwater >... | reverse complement strand
GTATCATATTCAACGGTTACAAGGAACGCCGCTACTTGATGAGCGAGAACTATTCCTACGGATACTACAAAACGTCCAGTTACCGGTACAGTTATGAATCGTACGGATATGGGACCTGAGGCCGAAGAATTCAGTTAGAATCCGCCGAACAAATCCATTTGGGGCTTCGCTATGGCTTCCATTCGTCGGCTGGCACCTATCATATTCCCTTGCTGCTTACGCTTATACTCGGGGGGCTGCCGCTGCTTTACGACTTGCTTCGGAAGATCCTCAAACGTGAATTCGGTTCCGATCTCTTGGGTGGAATTTCCATCATCACCTCAATTGTCGTGAGAGATAAAGCGACTGCCGACCCCACTTGGAAATCTTTTAGCCCGGCAATGCACGGCCGCCTTTCCTCGGCCGAGAAAAAATTCACTGCCAGCCACGGCATTCGCCTTTCCCCGAGCGCGCAAAGAGCCGATGACCGATGCGGCGCATGTTCGCGACGCGATGGCGCGCTTCAATCAAGTCTGTGACGTCACGGCCGTCAAACGGGATCTCGCATTTGCCAATTTTCAAAAGGCGGCCAGCCATTTCGATATTCAAATGAGCAAATCGCCGAGCACTCCACATCGATAGCCAAGGAGCATCTGAGCAAGACGGCACGCCAGTTCTGACAATCAAAAGGGAGTCCTTCAAGTCGGGTCCATGCAACAATGTAAGGGGGCTGTTATAGCACCATTCCGACAAGGTAGGGATGTACCCCATGGCGGCAGACGCATCCATTGTGCATGTTGGCACGGGTGATGGAAGCAGCCTTCACCTCCCCCTGATCCACCATGAAAGCTAAAGCTATTATTGCCGCACTTCTTATCACCTTAGGCATCGTAATCCTCGCCTATTCGGGCATCACCTTCACCACCCCCGGTGAGCCCATTGAGTTCCTCGGGCTGAGAGTCGAAACCACCCAGAGCCACTTCATCCCGCCCGTCGTTGGAGCACTCGCGCTGGTCGGTGGGATTGTGTTCTTGCTGGTAAAACCCCGATCTATCTAGCAAAACCAAGTCAGTTCTTGTCCTTGCGCCTTGGGGCTGAGCTTCGTCCTCGGTAGCTTGATTGGATCTTCTATCTGGTGGTCCATTCTCTGATTGATCCATGCGGCGGCTCTAGCCTCCAGATGCCGTCAGGTCTGCGGTGAACGCCGAGAGGAGCGATGCCTGAGAGTCATACCGTGATAGGCGAACTTCTTTTTCGGTGCCTAATTCACGAGGGTCTACGCAATGCACTTCGGCACGCAGACATCTGAACCCGGCCCGCCGCAGTTCAATTGATGCCCGCCTCATGAAAGTCACCCACCCGGTTGACTAGTTGCGAGATTCGAATGGGCTGTTTTGGTGGTGTGGCAATTGCGTCTTAGCTGTTTCCGAAGCCTAGAACGACACGTGACGACACCTTGCCATGCTCAAGGCGGTCGAGAACCTGGTTGATTGCAGAGAGGGGTTGCAATTCGATATCAGCCTTGACCTTGCCTTCGGCGGCAAACGCCAGAGCCTCCGCCATATCTTGGCGCGAGCCGACAAATGAACCGCGAATGGTGATGCAATTTGCAACCACATCAAAGAGCGGCGTCGGGAATTCTCCGGGCGGCAGCCCGATGAGCACACAGGTTCCTCGCTTGCGTGTCATACCAACGCCTTGTTTGAATGCACCTAACGAAGGGGCCGTGACCATCACGCCATGCGCTCCGCCTGCGGTCCCGTCTCTCACCGCAGTGACCGGGTCTGCCTCCACCGCATTAATGATTAGATCGGCACCAAGTCGCTTGGCATGTGCAAGCTTGCCCTCATCCACATCAATCGCGCAAACAAGAAGACCCATGGCCTTGGCATACTGGATCGCCAGATGCCCCAGTCCCCCGACGCCGGAGATGGCGACCCATTGGCCGGGTTTCGCTCTGGTTTCCTTTAGACCTTTGTAGGTAGTGATTCCGGCACAGATGATAGGTGCCGCATCCGTGGATGTTAGTCCGGAAGGTATGTGGGCGACGTAGTCCGGGTCAGCCAGAATGTATTCTGCAAAGCCGCCGTTTTTAGTATAGCCACCGAATTGCGCCTCGGCGCACACCGTCTCCCAAGCTGAGAGGCAATGCTCGCAATGGCCGCACGCCGAGTAGAGCCAAGGCACCCCGACCCGGTCGCCCTCCTTCACCGCCGTTACCTCTAGACCCAAGGCTACAACCACTCCGATGCCCTCATGGCCGGGGATGAATGGGAGAGGCGGCTTCATCGGCCAATCACCCTTTGCCGCGTGCACATCAGTATGACATACGCCACAGGCTTCTGTCTTGACTAGGATTTGGCCAGGACCAGGAGCAGGGATTTCACATTCTCGAAGCTCCAATGGCTCTCCGAACCGCACCACCATCGCCGCTTTCATTTTTGGTTTCATGATCGTATTTTCATTAAGTATCCATCTCTGTCGCCCAGCGAGTGAGGCAAGCCCCTAGCCGAGGTGATTGGTCTTCGCCATCGCACGCCCGGCGCTTCGCAGTGCATCTGGACAATCCAATCTCCCTGTATGAATTTCAATAAACACAAGCTCGTCCGCCGTGGTAGCCTGACGTAGCGCATCCTCGAGTTCGCCTTCCGTGCGGACATCAAAGGCTAGGCCGCCGCCGAAAACCTCCACCAGTTTGTGATAGTTCCATGGCTGAATGTCGTTGTACGGGTGATCCACGATCGCACGTTCTATCGTATATCCGTCATTATTGATGAGAAAGATGACAGGCTTGAGGCGGTTGCGGATCATCGTCGATAGGTCCTGACAGGTGACCTGGAATGATCCATCCCCGATAAACAAGACGACTTGACGGTCCTGTGCCGCCATATTGGCACCCAGAGTTGCGCCGATCGTATAGCCGATTGATCCGTAAAATGTCTGCCCAATGAAGGACGCTCCTTCCGGCATAAGCATTTCTGCAGCACTGAACAGGGACACGCCTGTTTCTGCAATGACGATCGAATCGTCCCTAATGAAATGACTCATTCGGTCGAAAAAGCGCTTGATGGTCAGGGCAGTGGTCGGGACTCCAAGATAGGGTTCGGTGTGCCGGTGAACGCAACCATCGGCCGCGCACTGGACTTTCAGAGTTGCCGGATCTCGTCGTGCCAGCCGACCTGTCAGCCCGAGTATGAAATCCCCAAGATAAACATTATCGTAATAGTGGTGTTTAATCTTCACGGACCTAATGTTAGCACTTATCGTCTTCGCGTCGTCGAGGTGGGTGGTAAAGCCACCGGTATTGAAATCGGTTAACAAGGCACCAAGTTGCAAAACGCAATCGGCGGACTCGATGCGTTCACGCACATAATCTCGACTCCTATCTCCCTCGAACAGGCCAAGAAACAACGGGTGATGCTCTGAAAGGACTGTCTTTCCTAACATCATGGTGACATACGGGATTCCGGTCCGGGCGAGAAACATGCGGAATTCCCGCTGCAATTTGAAACGGATCAATTCAACGTCGCCGATCACCACGGGTAGACGCGAGTGTTCCAGCAATTCGAGAGCCTCATTGAGCGCTTCTGCAAGTGCCTGCGGGTCACTGGCTGCGGGTGTGGGGAAGACAAAAGCATCCGGTCGGTGACATTTCATCGTTACTACGTCCGAGGGGATGCTGATATAGACCGGTTGCTGGCGGGATAGGCATGCAGTCAGCACGCGGTCGATCTCAGCCGGGGCTGATTCACCCGACATGAGCTGGGTTGAGGCTACCGTGATTTTCTCATACATTCTCAAGGGAATCTGATAATCGCCCAAAGTGTGGTGCAACAACGGCCGCGTAAGAAAATGGCTAGTCGCTGGCGATCCCGTGATGGCAACTACTGGCACCCTTTCCGCAAAGGCACCAGCCACACCATTGATCGCGCTCAATTCACCGACGCCATAAGTAGTGGCGAACGCTCCGAAGCCCCGGACACGGGCATAGCCATCGGCGGCATATGCAGCGTTGAGTTCGTTGCAGGTGCCAACATACTTCAGATCGCTGGTCATGACCTCGTTGAGGAATCCCAAAACAAAATCTCCTGGAACACCGAAGAGATGGTCCACTCCGATCTGTTTCAGACGGCTCAACAAGTATCCTGCAACCGTGATTTTAGTATTCATCGTGATGATTGTTCTATATGTCGGGCGGGACGTCAGGCTCGGGATAAGGTAATGACATCCAGCCGATGATTGGCGTTGGGTCGATCGGTGGAGGGACCTTCCGTGATCACGGCCAACCCGCTTGGCAGACCTTGGAGGTGTACCCAAGACCTGGTGAAGGAATTCCAATCCTCAGGCAGAGTCATCACATGGACCGGTTGCACCCCGTAAGAAAACTGAAGGCCCTGACAAGTCGCCTGGTTCCGGCTCACAGCAGCAACCCACACCGGCATCTTGAAACGAGAGATCAGTCGTGCCTCGTTCCCGGTGGCGGTGGATACGATCACGGCAACGGGATCCAGGTGGTCTACGGTTTGCTGGACATTGTGCGACATGAGCTTCTCCAACGGGACCTCGTGAACCCGGTCATAGTCTGCGAAAACTTCACGCATCCGGCTGTGAATGCGAGATGGCTCGGTTGCCGTGCCAATTTTGGCTAGTGTTGCTACCGCCTCGGTTGGATATCTCCCCGTCGCGGACTCCTCGGAGAGCATCACGCAGTCGGTGCCGTCTAGAATGGCATTGGCCACATCGGTGGCTTCTGCACGCGTCGGACGTGGGTGGTCCACCATCGATTCGAGCATTTGCGTCGCGGTAATCACCGGTTTTCCCATCAAGTTGGCCTTACTGGTCAACTGCTTTTGAACCACAGCGATTCGTTCCATAGGAATCTCGACGCCCAAGTCACCACGTGCAATCATGATCCCGTCGCAGGACAGCAGGATTTCATTGATGTTGTCTAGCGCTCCAGCGCGTTCGATCTTGGCAATGATGAACGGGCAATACCCTAACTGAAGTGCAGCATTCCGGACAGCCTTCACATCGGCCGCTGTTTCAACGAAGGATTGGCTGATGGCATCCACACCGTTTTCCAATGCTGATTCCAAGCATGCATGGTCGCGTTCCGTAAAGGCGCATGCACCTAAGTCAATACCTGGGAGATTCAGCCCTTTATGCGATCCCAGTCCGCCTCCGACGACCACTCGGGAAGTGACATCACTTCCCGAGACCTTCACCACCTCCACTAGAATGTTCCCATCGCTGAGATAGAGGAGATCGCCCGGTTTAACCACGGCGGGTAGGCGCAGAAAATTCACGCTCACCCGCTTCGCATCACCGACAATCACGTCTGTGGTCAGGGTGAACGAATCGCCCTTTTTCAATGTTACCATGTCTCCATCCACCCGACCTACCCGGATTTTTGGGCCCGGGAGATCAGCCAGGATGGTCAGAAGCTTGCCCGCCGCCAGTGCAGCTCGACGCAGGTCTGCAATGACCGATTGATGCTTGGAGAATTCTCCATGGGCGTAATTGATGCGGGCTATATTCATTCCTGCATCGAGCATTTGTCGCATGATTTCGGGCGAGTCAGAAGCCGGCCCAATTGTACACACAAGCTTTGTTTTGTTTGGTGAAAGTGCCATGATTGTTTGCTGGGTTGGCGACTATCTGGCAGCCTTCGCAAATTGACGTGGTTAAGCGCAAGACACCGGATGTTAGGACCGCCTGCGGCGGACCAACAAACCCATGCAACCGAGCACGGCCAGCACGGCGCTTCCTGTTTCTGGGACCGTGATCAAAGCGTCCATGCTTACATCGACCGACCGGCCTCCATCAATCGTCAGGGATATCCTATCAATGTCCGTGAGATCCGCGCCACTAGAGAATCCGCCGAACGGAAATGTTAAATCTCCAATGTAGTTAGTGCCTGTGCTGACGGTTTGGATAGATATACCTCCGCCGAATGTCTGCATGGAAATCGTATAGGCCACTGGGATGTCATTGTGTACGTTTAACATATTGAACGCGTAATCCAAGCTCAGGTTGGTATTCAAGCCTATGCTGTTAGCATCCCATACAAGCGTGCATTGAGATTCCACGTTAGATCCGTTGGCAAGTGAGAGTTCGTCTGAAGAGGTGCCACCGTTTACGTTGACCGAGCAATAATTCGCCGCATCGAAAATCGATTGGAGCTGGAAAATGATTTCGCGACTGCCGCCAAGGACCGTCAGTCCGGTTCGCACGTCATCCTGATAAGTTCCTACGATTCCATTGGAGATGGATACCCCTTGTCCACCAACGGGAGAGTTGAAGTGATCCACCACTACGGCCGCTGGGAGATCCGTTATTGATGTGAGCAGCATCCCGGTTATCAGGGTGCCATAGGTGCGTTGAGCTATATTCTTCATGGTAATTGTGTTTTGTTGTTTGGAATGTTGAGGATCATTTCTACGATTCAAGGCCAAAGCGATAGATACATTCAGCATTGGCAACTCCCTACATAAGAGTAATTATCCCAGCCTGTATATGGAGTGTTTACCCCATATACGTGAAGTGCCCTGAATGGTAGTCTCCACCTATCTGCGGAAGACGCAAGACAACAAAGAACTGAAACAAAATCTAAATCATCCAATGAAAGCAACATTTGAACACATGAATACGCGTCGTAGCGCAAAGCGCATCTCCATGGGCATGGCCTTAACACTGGTGGCCGTCCTCGCTCATCCGACTGCGACAGCAGCGGTGTCTGCCGTCAACCTCGGATCGACCTCGGGTTTTGCGGTGCTTGCCGGGTCCGGCATCACTATCGCAGGCGCTGTCAATTCGACCGTGATCACCGGGGATATCGGGACGTTTCCTACTATTTCCATCACGGGTCTGAGCAATTTGGCCCTCAATGGCGTAAATCATGCCGGGGATGGCGTGACGCAGCTAGCAAAAAATGATTTGATAACAGCATATAGCGACGCCGCTGGACGATCCTATGACACCAACTATGCGGATGGCTTTGCTCTGGTTGGGACTCTCACTTCCGGGGTTTACAACGGGAGCGGCTCATTGGCAATTTCGGGATCTCTAACTCTCGATGCCCAAGGAGATCCAAATGCCGTGTGGATCTTTCAGACAGCAACCACTCTCATCACCGCATCCGGCAGCAATATTATTCTCACTGGCGGTGCCCAGGCCGGCAATGTCTTTTGGCAGGTCGGAAGTTCAGCGACGCTTGGAACGGGCAGTGAGTTTACGGGGAGCATTCTGGCCTATACATCAATCACACTGGATACCGGAGCCTCGGTGAATGGTCGGGTGTTGGCACGCAATGGTGCAGTCACTATGGATTACAATACCATCAACGTGCCAGAACCTTGTGTCACATTACTGTTTGGCATCGGGACGGTTGCTTTGTTTGCCGGCAGGCGGCGTTTGCCGGTTCAAGCATTAGTGCCAGCACGGATTAGAATGACACGCCACGTGGTGAGCGTCTTCAGTTCACCTCAATGAGCACAGTGTGCATCATTCGCTTCCTTATGCAATGAATCGATAATCCCGAGGAAACGAATGCGTTAACTTTGTAGGTCCCGGTCAACGTGGGCTTCTACCGGCCTTCTGTTGTGCAACGCTATCCCGGAAGCCGCAATGAAAGCCATCCTCCGCATTTTGCTTCGTGTCTCATTCCGCTTTCGGGCTTACGACTTGGACGCACTGAACACGCCCGGGCCGGTGCTGTTGATTCCGAATCACACCTCTTGGCTCGACTGGCTGTTTCTTTGGGTCTGTCTGGAAGACGATTGGAAAATGGTCTCTTCCAGCGTCTCAGCAAAGGCAAGCTGGCTGCATCGTAGGATCATGATCAACCGCTATACCCTGCCGGTAGATCCCGCGTCGCCTTACGCGGTGAAGCGTATGGCAGAGTTTCTGAAAGGCGGCGGACGGCTCGTTCTCTTTGCCGAAGGCCGCCTTTCGCGGACAGGCAGCTTGATGAAGCTATTTGAAGGTACGGGATACTTGATTTTCAAAACAAAAGCAAAGGTCATTGCTGCTTATCTGCGAGGTGCCAGCCGCCTGCCATTTTCCCCAAATCCTGACGGTAAGAAGTATTTTCCAAAAGTGACGGTCCATTTCAGCGCCATACTGACGGCTCCGGAATTTGGAGATATTAGCACCGGTCAGGCGAGAAGGCAGCTGTCCAGTTGGCTCCGCGATCAGATGGTACGCCAGCAGTTCGATGTCGAGATGAGTTTCGGTGCACAAAATATGCTCGCGGCGGTGGCGGAAGCCGCACGATCATATTCCAACCATGTTGTTCTCGAAGACGCGATGCAGCAAACGCTGACTTATCGCAAGCTGATGATAGGCGCTGACGTGCTGGCGCATGCCTTGCGAGGGAGAGTTGATGGTGGCGAACGAATCGGTCTGCTGCTCCCGAATGTCAATGCCACCCCGGTTGTCATCCTAGCGCTGTGGAGTATGGGCCTGGTGCCCGCTATGCTCAACTTTTCCTCTGGAACGCCTACCATGCTGGCATGCGCGGATCTCGCCGGACTAAGACATATCATCACTTCGCACGTCTTTCTAGAGCATGCCAGACTCAATGTTGACGAATTTTTGAAGGCAGGTGTCAATCTAATCTATCTCGAAGACGTGCGTATCGGCATCAACGACTATCGAAAAATTCTAGCACTTATTCGACACGTACTTCTCCCTCCAACTTTTAGCCTCCATCCGCTATCCGCTGTCTCCACCGCAGTGATCGTATTTACGAGCGGCTCCGAAGGCGTGCCCAAGGGCGTCGAGCTAACACACGGGAATCTGCTCGCCAATATCCGCCAGATTCTGGCTGTCACCGATTTGACCAGCCGCGACCGGGTTTTCAATTGTCTGCCGCTCTTCCACAGCTTTGGCCTCACGGTAGGAATGTTCCTGCCGCTGGTGCGAGGAATCTACATCTTCCTCTATCCTTCGCCTTTGCATTATCGCATGGTGCCAGGCGTGCTTTATGACCGCGACTGCACGGTATTTCTTAGCACAAACACCTTCCTAAACGGCTACGCGCGTAAGGCACATCCCTATGATTTCCGCAGTCTTCGGTATTTATTCGCCGCCGCCGAGAGATTGCAAGAGGCCACAGCGCTCACATGGTCGCAGAAATATGGCATCCGCGTCCTCGAAGGGTACGGCTCGACCGAATGTGCTCCTTGCATCAGTGTCAACACGCCGCTCGAACCCCGCTACAGCTCCGTTGGCCGATTTTTGCCCGGGATAGAATACAAGTTGGAACCGGTCGAAGGAGTGGAAGACGGCGGGCGGTTGTTCGTGCATGGCCCTAATGTAATGAAAGGCTACCTGAATCCAGAGGCGAACGCGAACTTCCAAGCTCTCGGCGGCTGGTATGACACTGGCGACATCGTAAGTTTGGATGCAGACGGCTATCTGTACATTCGCGGGCGGGTGAAGCGCTTCGCCAAAGTGAGTGGTGAGATGGCGAGCCTTTCGGCGGTGGAGGACGCACTGGCGATGGCGTTTCCGCAACACGGCTTGAGCTGCCAAGTCGCAATCATGACGCGTGCCGATGAATGTAAAGGTGAGTCGCTAATCGCGGTTACCAATGATCCGAAGCTGACTCTGGAAGAAATCCGTGCCGCCGTCAAAGCCAAGGGGTTGACAAATCTCAGCACACCGTGCGAGCTCAGAGTGGTGAGCAACATCCCGATGCTCGGCACTGGCAAGGTGAACCTCCGCGAGCTTCAGGCGCTGCTGGAATCGCGACCGAATCCCCCCTCTCCCACACCGCCGGGCAAGTAGAGCTTACCCCCCGATCGGGATAAGTCCCGCTCAACGACGACTCCTAGGAGTTCCTTGCTTGCCCGGTAGGATTTCATGCCAAACCTCACCGGGCAGATACATGCAGCGGCAGTCCGAAGACTGCCGCTGCGAAAACTAAAATCGGGTCTGAAATGGCTATTTCTTATCAATAGTCATTTCATTTTCCACTTTGTCCACGCCGTGAATGTCACCGGCCAGATTCGTGACTTGCTTCTTCTCGGCGGCGCTCCCGGCCACACCGCTTACCGTCACAACGCCGTCCCGTGTCTCGACTTTCGTGTTGATTGCGCTGGTTGACAGATGGACCAGCAGGGCAGCTTTCACCAATGCGGTGATTGACGCGTCATCGATT
>Ga0073936_10012399_pt1 | contig 10158 bp, 12 predicted proteins | sample AliMusrvi5mmetaG_FD_87041 | JGI IMG/M metagenome (GOLD analysis project Ga0073936, IMG submission 87041) | Freshwater lake bacterial and archeal communities from Alinen Mustajarvi, Finland, to study Microbial Dark Matter (Phase II) - Alinen... | ecosystem: Environmental > Aquatic > Freshwater >... | reverse complement strand
GTAGCGCCTGCCACAGCCGACCGTCTCACGCGCGTAGTACACGGGCTCGCCGCCGCGCACGGCCTTCAAGTCGCCGATGAAGCAGCGCCAGCCCTTGGCGGGCCGGCTGGGCGCGGCGCCGTGTGCCTCGTCGGACCGGAAGAAGGCGACGGGCAGCTCGGCGCCGGGGAAGTACGTGGACCAGATCTCCAGGAGCCGGCGCTTCTGCTCTGCGGTCATGCGTACCTCCCGGCGGGCCTGCGCGCCGGACGGGCATCCGACGACGGTGAGGAGTCAACCCTATACCGGCTTGGCCGGGGCCACCTGGCGCAGGCGGCGGTTGCGCACGCGCGCCGGGTCGGCCAGACTGCCGTCATGGGCTTCATGATCTTCAGACCCGGCGAGCGCGAGGTCCAGGCGGCGCAGCGCGGCGACGTGCGGCGCGGCCGCGCCTCCCTCTCCGAGGCGCTCCACACGATGCGCGCCAACATCTGGCGCCTGCCACCCGGAGCGCACGGCAGCCGCCACATCGAGCACGTCCAGGAAGAGATGTTCGTCGTCCTCGAAGGCACGGCCACGCTGCTCTTGGGCGAGTCGGCCGAGCGCGTCGAGCTGCCCTGCGGCACGGTCGCCGTCGTCGAGACCGGCACCGCCCAGCAGCTGCGCAACGAGAGCAACGCCGAGGCGGTCGTCCTCATCGTCGGCGCCCCGCCCGAGCAGGGCCACGCCGAGCACCTGCCCGACGCGGAGTAGCCGCGGCGCTCACTCCGCCGGCTCCGCCACCATCATCGAGGGTCTACGGCCCCGGCCGGAACAAGGAGTCCGCATGCGTCGTCGACTCTCGATCGCGCTCGTCGCACTGACGCTGCTGCTGATGCTGGCGCTGCCCGTGATGGCGAGCGCCGGCGCCTACAAGCTCACGACCGAACCCGGGGCCGGGTACAAGCCCGTCTACCGGTTCATCTCGTCCGCGCGCAAGAGCCTCGACATGACGATGTACTCGCTGATCGACCCCGCGGCCACCGCCGCCCTCATCGCCGACGCCAGGCGCGGCGTGGCGGTGCGCGTGCTGCTCGACTCGACCCCCGGCAACAAGACGGCGAACCAGCCGGCCTACGACGACCTCAAGGCGCACGGCGTCAAGGTGAGGTGGGCCTGGCCCGGCGTGCTCTGGCACCAGAAGAGCATCGTCCGCGACGGCCGCGCCGTCGCGGTGATGAGCTGCAACCTCAACGCCGCCTATTACTCCGTCATCCGGGGCTGGATCGTGGTCGCCGACAACCCCGCCACGGTGGCCGGGGTGGCGGCGACCTTCAACACCGACTTCCGGCACAACCACAAGCCGCCGGCCCGCGGCGTCGTGCCCAAAGGGTCGCAGCTGATCTGGTCGCCGGGCGCCCAGAGGCCCCTGGTCAAGCTCATCGGGTCCGCCCGCCCCGGCACCACGCTCTACGCCGAGGACGAGCAGCTCGACAGCGCCGCCATCGACCAGGCGCTGATCGCGGCCGTGAGGAGAGGCGTCACCGTCGACCTGACCATGACGGCGAACCCGGACTGGACGGCTGCGTTCGCCACCCTCGTCGCCGGCGGCGTGCACGTGAGCCTCTACGCCCCCACGGCACCGCTCTACATCCAGTCCAAGGCGATCTCGGTGAACGGCCGCACCGTGTACGTGGGCAGCGTCAACTTCACGAGAGCGATGATGCAGGACGATCGCAACATGGGGATCATCATCAGCGACCGGACCGTGGTCCGCGGCATCACGTCGACGATGGCGCGCGACTTCGCCGGAGCCGCCCCGTACTGACCTCTGGCGCACGACGCGGAACGCGCGCGCAGTCTCGACCGCTGGGCCCGCGCTGGGCCCAGCGCGCCCGCCGCTCCCTTGACCCGGCGTTGCCTCAGCGGATGCCGCTGTCGTAGGCGATCGTGACTTTGACAGTCCGGTCGGCCAGCACGGTCGCGCTGAGAGGCGCGGCGCGAGGGAAGGGCCGACCCTCGGGCGCGCGCGGCACGAGCCGGTAGCTGCCGGCCTTGAGCCGCGCTGAGAAGGCGCCGTCGCTGCCCGACTTCACAACGGCGACCACGTCGCCCCCCAGCGTCTCGACGTCGAGGGTCGCGGCGTAGGGCCGGGTGCCGGGCGGGCCGCCGACCTGCTGGACCGGCGAGACCGGTCCCAGCGTGACCTTGCCCTCGAGGATCCCTGTTTGACCGCCCGCCACGCCGCACGCCGCAAGCAGGGCGGCCGCGACGATCGTGACCGCGACGAGCATCAGGACTCGCGGCAACGATCCAGCAGTGTTCTTGCTCACGACGCGCGCCTTCTCCACGTAGCAACGCTCCCCGCCTCTGATCGAGAGACGTACCGCGGGCGGCTCCGTTCGCTTCTGGAGCGGCGTCAATCGTCTTCGCGCTTGCCCGTCCGCGCCGCCTCCAGCGCTTCCGCGGCCTCGCCACGGATCCACCAGATCATCGCCAGCGCTGCCGCCGGGTCGGCCCACCACCAGCCGAAGAGACGGTTGAGCAGCAGGCCGACAAGGAGTGTCGCGGACATGTAGATGCAGACCAGCGAGCAGGCAGCGTCGGCGCGCAAGGCCGGGCTCTCCAGCTCCTTCGCAAGTCGCCGCCGCCAGTGCCAGAGAAGCGGCATGATGACGAGCGCCGCGACCGCGAGCACGAGGCCGGCCGTCGAGGACTCGGGATGACTGCGGGTCGCGAGGCTCCAGACCGACGTCGCCACGATGAAGACGATGAGGCCGTAGAGGCCCCAGCCGACGAGGCCGGACGCCTGGCGCTCGCGGGCGTCGAGCTCCTCGTCGCTGGCGCGGTCGGTGTGCAGCAGGAGCTGGCGCAGCACGACCGCGGCGGTGAAGAGCTCGATGCCGCTGTCGACGCCGAAGGTCGTGAGGGCGACCGAGCGCGCGGTGATGCCCGCCCAGAGCGCCACCACGAGCTCGACCACCATCCAGGCGAGCGTCAGAGCCTCGGCGAGGCGCGCCTGGCGGATCAACCCCTCATTGGGTCGGCTGGCGGTCTCCATCTCATGCGGAGCATACCCGGCAACGCCCGAGGGCCGGGCAGTCGCGAGGCCGTCTCAGCGCCGCCGGACAACGACAGCGGGTGCTGCCGCGTACTGCCGCGTGACAGTCGGGATCGTGGTGTATCTTCTGCGCACCCCTTCAGGGCATTCCTTGCCCCGGCCGCACAAGGAGGACGATGAACGTCATCGCGATCGACGGCAGCGCGCGCAACGTCGGGAACACGGCGCGCGTCTCGAGCATCCTGGCCGCCGAAGGCGGCGGCCTGTTCCGAAGGGATACGCGGCTGTGATCACTGCGATCGAGAACGCACTAGTGTTCGACGGGCACGACATCAGTGCGTCCCGGACCGTCGTGATAGAGGGAACGCAGGTCCTGTCGGTCGGCGGCGCGGTCCCCCCAGGGGCGCAGATCGTCGACGCCGATGGGTCTACGCTGCTGCCGGGCCTCATCGACTCACACGTCCACACCGACATGGACGGCCTGCGCGACGCACTGAGGTTCGGCGTGACCACGGAGCTCGAGATGATGGGCCGCTGGTCGGCGCGGCAGCGCCGGCGGATCGCCGGGCGCGACGACGTCGCGGACGTGCGCTCCCCCGGCATGGGCGTGACTCCGGTGGGCGGTCACCCGACCCAGTACATGAGCTCGAGCAACAACCTGCTCATACGCCTGCTCTACCGCTATCCATTCGTGCGGGACGCCGGCGAGGCCGTGGAGTTCGTGGACAAGCAGGTCGCCCGAGGTGCGGACTACGTCAAGATCTTCATCGAGGGAGGAGACTGCATCGGCTTCCCCGGACTTCCCGTGCTGGATGAAGAGACCCTTCATGCAGCCGTGGAGGAAGCTCATCGGCTTGAGAGGCTCGCGATCGTCCACGTGACGACCGCGGACGCCACCAGGAGGGCCGTCGGCGCCGGAGCGGATGGACTGGGGCACGTCTTCTTCGATCGCCCGCACACGCCGGAGCTGATCGCGGACATCGCCTCATCAGGGGCGTTTGTCATCCCTACGGTGGTGACGATCTCGTCGGCTCTTGGGCACAGTGGCGCCGCGCTGGCCGCCGACGAGCGCGTGAGCTCGAGGCTCAGCCGGCAGTGGCTGGACTCCCTCTCGCGCAGCATGGACGTCTACCCACAAGGGAAGCTCGAAGACACCTTCGCCACCGTCCGCGCGCTTCGTGATGCCGGCGTCGACATCCTCGCCGGCTCCGACGTGTCGGAACCGCTCCCGATCCTGGGCGGTCTTGCCCACGGCGTCAGCCTGCATCGCGAGCTCCAGCTGCTGGTAGACGCCGGTCTGACGCCCACGGAAGCCTTGAGAGCGGCGACCAGCACGCCTGCGCGGCGGTTCGGGCTGGACGACCGAGGGAGGATCGCGCCGGGCGCCCGGGCGGACCTGCTGCTCGTGAAAGGCGATCCGGCCACGGATATCACCGACACCCTGTCGATCGAAGCCGTGTGGCGCCGTGGGGCCCGCTTGCAGGCTTGACGGCCGCACGGAGCAGCCCCTGCGGCCTCTGCATCTCCACAGAGCACGTGCCACCAGATGCGACCAGGCGCCAGGCTTCTCGACCAGTCAGCCGGCCCCGACCTCGGTGCGCCCGGCCGTCCACTCCAAGCCCAGCCGCGACAGGGTCTCCGGCGTTGGCAGCCCGTCGCCGAGCGCCCAGCCCATCGCCTCGTAGTAGCTGTCGAGCACCACGTCGACGTCGATCACCGTACCGTGGCCCGGACCATCCTCTACGGTCTCGCGCGAGAAACGCTCAGGCAGCACATCGGCCGCGCGGTCCAGCCCGTAGCGTCCGTTGATCACGCGCTCGAGGTCGATCGTGCGTTCGGCCGCCTCGAGCAGCAGCTCCTTCGTCCAGGGCTCTCCGGTCGCGGCCGTCATCAGCTTCGCGAACGTCGACGGGAGAACGGCCAGCGTGATCACCGTGAACAGGCAGACGCCCATGAGGTTCGTGGCCATGCACAGTTCCTGGAACGGCTTGACCCAGGCCTTCTCGCCGTCGGCCAAGGGGTCGATGTCGCCGACGATGCCAAGTTCCTCGCTGCGCCAGCCGAGCGCGTCGATCGCCGACGTGTAGGGACGCAGGTGGTCGGCACCGCGGGCGCTGCAGGCCTGCACGATCGTCATGCTGTGACTCGCATGCACGCCGTCCGCGGCCATCTCCACACCCTTGACGTGCATCGCCGCCTCGGCGGCCTTGGGGCCGAGTGCCACCGCCGCCCGCTGCACGCCCTCGGCAAGGAGGTCGCCGAGACCCTCGCGACGAGCGATGGCACCGATCAAGGTCATCATCGCATCCTTGTTGCCCCAGGTGAGCACCAGGCCATCGGTGCGATCGCGCGCCAGCACCCCGGTCTCGTACCACTCCATGGCCGTGGCGATCACCTGCCCGGTGGAGATCACGTCGAGGCCGAGGTCGTTGGCCAGGTGATTGGCGGCGGCGACCGAGACGATGTCGTTGTTGAGCAGCTTGCTGCCGAAGGCGGCGACCGCCTCGTACTCTGGTCCGCCACCCTCCTCGAGCGGGTAGCCGGCCGACTGCTTGAGGCTGGTCAGTCGTCCGCAGCCGATGGGGCATCCCGAGCAGGCGTACCTCTTCACGACGAGCTTCTCGTGGTACGGACCGTGGTCGAGCTCGCCCAGCGACTCAGGGTAGCTGCCCCGATGCCAGTTCTTCGTGGGCAGCGTGCCCACGTCTGAGAGCGAGGCGTAGAAGCTCGGCGTACCGTATGGGGAAAGCTCCGTCTTCACGAACTCCTCCGCCATGCACTCCTCGCGGGCCGCCTTGCCGGCCGCCTTCAGCGCGACCGGATCCGCGACCGGCAGCCCGCCCGTCCCGCGCACCGCGATGGCCTTGAGCTTCTTGCTGCCCATCGCGGCCCCGCAGCCCCCCCGCCCGAAGGCGCGATGCTTGTCGGTGAGGATGCTGGCGTAGCGGACCAGGTTCTCGCCGGCAGGGCCTATGGAAGCGACCTGCACCTTGGGGTCGCCGAGCAGCTCCTTGACGGCCGCCTCCGTGGGCTTGATCTGCCCGCCCCAGAGATCGGTCACGTCAAGCACGTCCGCGCCCTCGGCGGTGACGTGCAGCAACGCCGGGCGCCGCGAGGCGCCGACCACGATGAGCCCGTCCCAGCCGCCGCGCTTCAGCTCACGTGCGAAGAAGCCGCCGCAGTTGCTGGCGCCCACGGCGCCGGTCGCCGGCGAGCGGAAAGTGAGGACCGTACGGCCGCTGGCCGGCGCGGCCGTCCCGGTGAGGGGCCCCGTGGTGAAGATCAGCGGTTCCCGAGGGTCAAAGACGTCGCGATCCGGGTCAAGATACTCCCAGTAGAGCCGCATGCCCAGGCCTTCGCCGCCGACGTAGTCGCGCAGCCAGTCGTCCTTCAAGGCGATGACCTCGGTGGCCCCGTCGCTCAGGTCGACTTTGAGGATTCGTCCGTGGTACCCGTGCATCGTGCCCTCCCCGCTTCGCGCTCCAAGGTGGCAGGGACGGTCGCTGGCACGTGCCGGCGGCGCTGCAACCCCATCATCTTGGTTCGCACTGTAGCCCCGGCAGCAGGTCCGAGTGGCTCTGTGGGTGACGCGGAGTGGCGCGAGACTTGCCCCGGGGTTGGCCGCGGCGGCCAGGCACCACCGCCGGCAAGCGCGACGAGACGGCCGCCACACTGCCTGCGACGGGCGCGCGTGAGCGCGCCGGGCATCGCGGTGCAAGCGCGCAGCGCCGACCGAGCCGACTCCCTCATCGGGGGCACTATCATGGACGCTGGGCGCGGCCCGACGATGCGGGCGGCACGACCCTGACCTGTCACCGCGACCAAGGAGCACGGATGGACGCTCGCAAGCTGGGCCAGACCGATCTCGAGGTCTCGCCGATCGGCCTCGGCTGTTGGCAGTTCTCGCAGGGCAAGAACATGACGGGGCGCATGTGGTCGACCCTCGACCAGGGGACGATGGATGCGGTCGTGGCCGCGGCCCTCGACAACGGCGTCACCTGGTTCGACACCGCCCAGGCCTACGGCAACGGCGCCTCCGAGCGCGCCCTGGCCGGAGCCCTCAAGCACCGCGGCGTGGAGCCCGGCAAGGTCGTGGTCGCCACCAAGTGGCTGCCCGTCGCCAAGCCGGCGAGCGACGTCCCGCGCACCATCGGCACCAGGATCGCGTGTCTGCAGCCCTACCCCATCGACCTCTTCCAGGTGCACTCTCCCGGGAGCCTCTCCTCGATCAGGGCGCAGATGGGAGAGATGGCCAAGCTCGTGCGCGCCGGCAAGGTGCGCGCCGTCGGCGTCTCCAACTTCTCGGCCAAGCAGATGGCGCAGGCCGCGGCGGCCCTGGAGGACGAAGGGCTCACCCTCGCCAGCAACCAGGTGCGCATCAACCTGCTCGAGCGCCGCATCGAGACCAACGGGGTGCTCGCCGCCGCACGAGGGCTGGGCGTCACGCTGATCGCCTACTCACCACTCGCGCAAGGCGTCCTCACGGGGCGCTACCACGACGATCCTGCGGCTGCTCGCGCTCTACCCTGGGCGCGCCGTTCGCGCCTCAGTCCGTCGAGCCGCTTCCTCACCGCGGAGGGTCTGCGACGCACGGAGCCGCTGATCAGCGAACTGCGCAAAGTGGGCGAGGCGCGCGGCGCCTCGGTGGCGCAGGTCGCCCTCGCCTGGCTCGTGACGCACTACGGCGACACGGTCGTCGCCATACCGGGCGCCTCGCGGCCGGAGCAGGCCACAGCGGCTGCGGCGGCCATGGATGTGCGTCTCACGGAGGCTGAATTGGCAAGCATCGACGCGATCTCGCGAGCCGTCGCGAAGCGCTAAGCGCACAGTCGTCCCCGGCAACGCCCCAAGGAGTGCACATGGAACCCGTGACGATCAAGCTGGTCCGTGCCAAGGAGACCAAGAACACGGTGCGCTACGAAGAACCGGAGTCGGGCCAGCCGACCGTGATCGGCACGCTTTACCTGCAGAAGTGGGCGCTGCATCGCCTCGAGGACCCGGAGACGATCACCGTGACCATCGAAGGAGCGCAGTGATGAACGCACGCGCGGGCGCTGATGAGAGCCAGATCGGCCTGCAGTTCTCCCTCTACCCTCTTCGCCAAGAGCACCTGCACCCGGCGATCGAGGCCGCCGTGCAGGCTGCGGCAGCCGAGGGCGTCGACGTCACGGTCGGCCGCCTCAGCACCTTTGCGCCGGGCGACGAGGAGGCGGTCTTTGCCGCCGTGCGGGCCGCGTTCGACGCCGCGCGCTCGTTCGGGCCGGCGGTGATGGTGGTGACACTCTCGAGCGGGCTGCCAAGCGCGGAGACCGTCGCGCGGATCCAAGGCGCAAGCGAACGCTAGGCCTGGCGTCACTGCTTCGGGTGCACGGTCCCGAGGTGTTCCAGTTGCACGCGCAGACTGCGGCTCCACTGCGGCGGCACGCTGCGCAGCAGACGAGCGGTCTCGGAGTGGCGCACGCTGGCGGTGAAGGGCAGCTGCGCCGCCGGCGGCAGGAGCAGGCAGGCGGTGATCAGCCAGATGCCGAGCAGGGCCAGCACCGCCCCAGCGAGCAGCCCGCCGAGGCGGTTCACCCCGCCGGCGAGCGGCACGTGCCGGATCTCGTCCGTGAGCAGACCCGCCGCCAGGCCGACGGCAAGGGAGACGACCAGAACGACGGCGAGGAACGCGACGATGCGCGCTTCCGTGGCGGTGAGGCCGGGGATGACCTTGTGCAGCCAGCGTCCCAGCAGGCCGTCGAGACGGAAGGCGATCAGCAGGCCCAGGGCGAAGGCGGCCAGGCCGGCGAGCTCGCTGATGAGGCCGCGCCGCGAGCCGCGCCAGGCCAGCAGCACGAGCAGGCCGAGCATCACGAGGTCGTAGAGGTGCAGGGCGGGCTCCTTTCTCCTGAGGCACGCGTCGAGCAGCATCCTGACACAGGCCGGCGGCCGCTGGTACTTTCGCGGTCGGCTGCGTGGCGCCTCCTAGGAAGCTGCCGCGCAAGCCCGCGAGCTGCGTGGCAAGATAGGGCGTGACCTGTGACCAGCCTGCCCTCTCCCCAAGGAGTCAACGTGAAGCAGTCGCTCGGCGCCAAGACCCTGATCTACCCGACGCCGGTGCTCGTCGTCGGCTCCTATGACGCTGACGGCCGGCCCAACGTCATGACCGCGGCCTGGGGCGGCATCGCCTGTTCGAAGCCGCCCTGCGTCTCCGTGTCCTTGCGCGCCGCGACCGCGACGCACGGCAACATCGTCGCGCGAAAGGCCTTCACCATCAGCCTGCCGAGCGGCGCCCAGGTCGCCGCCGCCGACTACTTCGGGCTGGTCTCGGGACGCAAGGTGGACAAGTTCGCCGCCACGGGACTCACGCCGGTGAGGTCCGAGCTCGTCGATGCCCCCTACGTGGCAGAGTTCCCGCTCGTCGTCGAGTGCGAGGTGACGGCGGTGCACGAGCTCGGCCTGCACACCCAGTTCATCGGCGAGGTCAAGGACGTCAAGATCGACGAGGCCTGCCTCAACGACGACGGTCACATCGATGTAGGCAGGCTCGACCCGCTCGCCTTCGCGCCCGACACCGGTGCCTACTTCGCCCTCGGGGCGCTGGTCGGCCGCGCCTACTCCGTGGGCAAGAGCTTCATCGCGGAGCAGAACTCCTAGGCGAGGAAGCCCGGCCGAAAAGAGATCTCCCGCGGGCTGGCGACGCAGGTGAGGTCGCGCTACGCCCGGGTGCTGCTGCCCGACACCGCTGGGTAGTCCGGGCGCACTACGCGCCCGCGAGTATCCTCGGCGAGATGTCGGCAGCCTTGCCGATTCGGAAGGCCACGGGTACGCGGAGAACACCGGAATATGCCCATTTGCAGGAGAGAAGCTGGAGGCGGCGGGCGGAGTCGAACCGCCGATGGAGATTTTGCAGACCTCTGCCTTACCACTTGGCTACGCCGCCCTGGCGTGGGCATCCCCTACGACAGAAGGCAGACGACAGAGCACCAAGCCCGTGTCCTCTGCCCATGCTGAGTAAGAGATTGGAGCGGGTGAAGGGACTCGAACCCTCGACCTTCTGCATGGCAAGCAGACGCTCTAGCCAACTGAGCTACACCCGCAGCAAGCGCGGATGATACCAGAGGCCGTGGGGCGGAGCAATTCGCGGCGCCGGCCGGCGC
>Ga0073936_10012398_pt1 | contig 10158 bp, 10 predicted proteins | sample AliMusrvi5mmetaG_FD_87041 | JGI IMG/M metagenome (GOLD analysis project Ga0073936, IMG submission 87041) | Freshwater lake bacterial and archeal communities from Alinen Mustajarvi, Finland, to study Microbial Dark Matter (Phase II) - Alinen... | ecosystem: Environmental > Aquatic > Freshwater >... | reverse complement strand
GACAACCGCCGTCAGGATGGACGGATCAGAGTTTGATGGCCAGGTCGGTGCAGCGCCCAATCTTGACGCAGACGGGAGGCGGGTGGGGATGGTCTTCTCGTTTGAGGATATCAGCGACCGTAAGCGGGCGGAGAAGGCCACGCGGGAAGCAGAGCGTCAGCGCGTGATGCTGGAAAGTCTTGGCGCCGCGTGTCATCACCTTGGTCAGCCTGCAACAGTGTTGTTGGCAAATCTTGGAATCATTGAGCGGAAGGTCGGGAATGCCGATCCTGGTCTCAACAGCATTTTGGTGTCATGCGTCAAGGCTGCAGAGACTCTATCTGTGGTGCTGCACAAATTGAATGCCATGGAGGAGTATCGAACCACTTCGTATCTTGAAGCGAAACCAGGTTCGGTAGGCAGCAGAATCCTAGAGATATAGAGTAGGCTTCCCTGCTCTGACATTGCTCAGGACCGGATATTGCAGGGGTTGACGGGAACAAAAGAAGCCGCATCCCAAAGATGCAGCTTGTCAGACAGGACAAAAAAGCATTCAGCTACTTGTTCGTTGTGCTATGGCCGCGCTGGGGCCCAATTACGGTGCATACAGCACTCACTCCGACCACATTCAGAGTGTAGTTGGTTGGACTGCGATTCGTGCCAGATGCGGCCGGGCAGAAGGTCTTGTTGGTCAGATCCTTCATGTAAACGCAGAGCTGATCCCACGTCACGCTCGAGCCGTTCGTTCCGCCGTAGTCGATCGCCCATGTGTCCTTGGAGCTGTCGATCACCCTGAGGTTGTTCTGGCAGACGCTTCTCTGAGCGTTCGTGCGGGCCTTCATGAATGCCGGTATGGCAATCGCCGCCAGCAGTCCAATGATTGCCACAACAATCATTATCTCTACCAACGTGAAGCCTGCTCTTGCTCTTCTGCGCATTCCCTGACTCCCTTGCAACCGGTGCCCGCGTGTTCGCGGGAGAGAAGCCAAAGAAGCTGCATCTTCATGATGCAGCTTCTTTGACGCATTCAACTACCTGTTCGTCATGCTATGGCCACCCTGGGGTCCAATGACGGTGCAAACAGCATCAATTCCGACCACATTCAACGTGTAGTTGGTCGGGCTGCGATTTGTGCCAGATGCGGCCGGGCAGAAGGTCTTGTTGGTCAGATCCTTCATGTAAACGCAGAGCTGATCCCACGTCACGCTCGAGCCGTTCGTTCCACCGTAGTCGATCGCCCATGTGTCCTTGGAGCTGTCGATCAGCCTGAGGTTGTTCTGGCAGGCGCTTCTTTGTGCGTTCTTACGAGCCTTCATGAATGCCGGGACCGCAATCGCCGCCAGCAATCCGATGATTGCCACAACGATCATGATCTCTACCAACGTGAAACCAGTCTTCCTATTCATTCCTGCCTCCCTTTTCTGTTTGTTTGACAACACTTCTAACACTCGGTGCACATATTAGCAGGTGTCATGCCAAGAGATAGAGCCATTCGCACATAGTGGAATCCTGTGAGAATACTGAAAGAAACAGGAGAACTGCACTGATTATTCCTGAGAAAGAAGGAATCGACAAGAGCACGAGATTCTCGCAATTGCAACATTGCAACAACGAGAAGCGTATCTTCAATTCTGAGAACGAGGGGTTTCTGGGCCTGTTTCCTTAGCTTTCTCAGGCAATTTGCGATACAAAGTGGCAAGGCTGATCTTGAGGGCTTTCGCAGCCTGATTCTTGTCGCCCTGTGTATGTTCCAGAACCTGTTCCACGTAGGCCTTCTCCTGGCTGCGAAGGAAAGACTTGAGAGACTTGCCCCGATACTCGTCGACCGCTGGGGTTGATGGGGGGGCGGCGACGCCTGTCGACTTAATCGCAGCGACGATTCCTGATGGAAGATCGTCCTTCGTGATTACTTTGCTCTTGGAGACGGAGATGGCATGCTTCATTGCCAAAGTGAGTTCTCGCACGTTTCCTGGCCATGAATAGTTGAGAAGAGCGTCTCTTGCTTGCGGTTCGAGGGTGGGCATTTCGGCATCCGCTCCCAGCTCTTTCCGGATTGTGTGATAGACCAGTGGGAGTATGTCTTCGCGACGCTCACGAAGGGGCTTGATCTCCATGGGAATGACATTCAGTCTGTAGTAGAGATCCTCGCGGAATTTGCCTTCCCTGATGAGACGTTCCAAACTTGCGCTCGTTCCAGCCAGAATTCTCACATTGACGTGGATCTTTGACGTGGAGCCCGGATGGGAGATTTCCTTCTCCTGAAGCATTCGCACGAGCCTCTCCTGGATTCCGAGCGGTAGTGACTCTATTCCGGAAAGATAAACTGTTCCACCGGAAGTCGATTCAAACACCCCCTCCTTGCCTCCTGCTTCGTCGGTGGATGCGCCCTTCGCATATCCGAATAGTTCTGCCTCAAGCATTGCTACCGGCACAGCCTCGCAGTTGATTGGCACAAACTTGGCGACCTTCCTGCCACTATGTTCGTGCAAGGTCCTAGCCACTAACGATTTCCCGGTGCCGCTTTCTCCGCAAATCAAAACCGTAGTGTCGGTCGGTGCCACGTGTTCAAGCATTTCGGCGAGACTCTTCATTGCCGGACTTTCAGCGACAATGGACTCGAATTTGTACAGCGCACCCACCTGCGCCTTGAGATCAATGTTCTCCGACATGGTCTTCTTGTACTCGAGAGCCCTTTCGACAGTTATCAGGAGTTCGTCTATCTTGAAGGGCTTTGTAACATAGTCATAGGCACCCATTCGCAATGCTTCCACTGCGGTTTCAACCGATCCGAATGCCGTGACCATAATTACCGCCATGGAAGGGCGCAGATCATGGGCGAGCTTGAGGAGTTCCATGCCGTTTATGGGAGTCATGCGTATGTCGGAGATCAATAGATCAAACTCCTCCGACTTCATTGCCTGCACAGCCTTGTTGCCATCCTGGATGGGCACAACCTGATAGCCTTCCACCGTCAGAAGCGTATTCAATACGCTCAAGATGCTCGGCTCATCATCAACAAGCAGTACACGCGCCACGCGGGCTCTCCCTCTTCTGTTCGAGACATCATCCATTGCCAAGCAGAGAATCAGTGCAGATCATTCCTTGGCAAGGGTATTCGGATCACTCAGACCTCAACCCATACGCCCGAAAGTATCATTGCTTCGCGAAGAAGGAAAGCAATTATTCTCAAATTCGATAACATCCTGGCGGGAAACTATCGAAGAACGGTCTGAATAGACACCACTTGGAAATTTGTCTTCACGAAAGTGCGAAGACAGTGATCGGTTCATCATCGCATCAGCACGGACGATTCTGCATCTCTACTTGTTGCTTACGAGTTCACCAATCTTGAATATCGGGAGGAACATGCAGATAACGATTCCACCTACCGTGACCCCAAGAAAGACCATCAGAAGAGGCTCGAGCAACGAAGTAAGGGACACCAGCATGCTGTCGACCTCGTCTTCGTAGAAGGTGGCTATGTTGTCCATCATCTCGTCGACTTTGCCGGTCTTCTCGCCGGCGGCGAGCATGTGCACCAGAATGGGTGTGAAGCATGGCTTGGTCGCAAGGCAGGCCGACAACGGTTCGCCTTTTTCAACAGTCTTCAAACCTTCGCGAACAGCCTGTTCAACCACCTGGTTGCCGGTTGCACCGGCGGTGATATCCAGTGCCGTCAGAATCGGGACACCGCTGTGAATGAGCTGGGCAAATGTTCTGGCGAAGCGAGCCATGGCCACTTTCTGCACCAGGTTCCCAACGACCGGCAACTTGAGATAGAGCCTGGCAAGAACAAACTCTCCCGACTTCGTATTCTTCCATTGCCTGACGGCAAAGACCACAGCGATCACCGATGGCAACACGATCCACCAATAGTTCCTTATCCCGTCGCTGATGCTTACAAGCACCAGCGTCGGTCCAGGGAGTTTGCCTCCGAATGAGCTGAACATCTCCTGAAACACAGGAACAATGAAGATGATCATCAGGGTGGCGATACCCAGTGCTATGCCCATGACGGCAATGGGATAGGTCATCGCCGACTTGACCTTTCGCCGCAGCTTGGCACCACTTTCAAGAAAGTCCGCGATACGGCCTATGGTTTCCGCGAGTTGGCCTCCAGACTCACCACCACGGATCATGTTGATGTAGAGATCATTGAATATGCTTGGGAACGCCTTGAGAGCGTCGGAAAAAGCAGCGCCATTCTCAATACTCAGACGTATCTGACCAATCACCATCTTGAAGCTCTGGTTCGTTATTTGCTCATGTAGTGCGGTCAAAGAGGTGACAATCGGCATTCCCGCCGAGAGCATGGCTGATAGCTGCCGGGAAAAAGCCGGCAACTCCTTTGAGACTATGGCCTTGGCGCCCGGGACGCGCTTCCGCTGCATCTTCGTTCCCGCCACGGCAACTTTGTCAGAGACCGTTCGCTGCATCAGGGATTGTCGCAAAGGATCTGAAGCAGAGGGTACCGCAGGTGAGGCTGCTGATCGTATCACAGGACTCATGATTCCTCCCACGCATTAATTACTTCCGGTTTGCCGTCACAACTTCGAACTGTGCAACCCGGAACTTCATCCTGCCTGGTTGACGTATACAGATTGCTTCTGACACAACCTTTACTTCCGTATCATTGCATGTGGCACACTGATTGCCAATACTTTTTCTTTTATTGACTCGAACGTGCTGATCGGCCTATAAAGCGAAGGACTAATCTGTTGGGGGCTGGCTGATCATGGCTGAGAAACAGGAAAAGCATCCGACGGGCGGGGATCAGGAATCCGAGGTCTGGAGTGCGATTGCCGCTTTTGAACAGATACTTGAGGCCATTCCGAACGATCGAACCTCCCTTGCCACGCTTGCACACGCATACGAACAGATAGGGGATCTTGCTCGCGCCAAGGACTATACGGTCAGGCTGGCGGACATTGTAATTGGTGAGGCTGACCATCAGGAAGCCAAGAACATTCTTCCAAAGCTGGCACTATATGCAGCAGGAGATGCCGCAGCAGCGGAATCGCTGAAACGTTTGCAGGCTTTTGTGGAGACCGCAGGCGACGCTCCAGGGGGCGCGCCCCGTTCGGAAGGAAAAGAAAAAGACAAGAAGGAAAGTCGTGCAGTCGTCCAGTCCCCCGCGGCGAAGGCCACCGCAAGCGGACGCTCCTCTTTCAATATTGCAAACGAACTTCCGCTTGCATGGAATCTGCTCAAAGCGAACGAACTTACGCAGGAAGAGTACTCGAACGTGGTTCAGGACCTTACGGAGCTGTTTTCCACAGACGCTGCGGTTACTGTGTCGGTTCTACACGTCCTTCATGATCGAGCGTTCAAGAATCTTCCCAAAGTCCTGGCCAGGCTTGCCAAGGACTGCGGAACGCCGATCATCGCGATCTCGAATTTTGAACTCCAGCCGGAGGCGTTTTCGCTCCTGCCGCTTGATTTCATTGTAAAGCGTGGGGTTGTGCTGTTCGATTTCTTTGGCGATGCAGCTCTCGCTGTCATACTCAATCCTTACGACAAGGAATTGATGAAGGATGTAGAGCACATTGCTGGCCGGAAGTGTTTCTTCTATCTCACACCGCCAGCAGAGTTTGACCACGCGGTTGGCAAGTTGAGGGCCTGGTTCGAGGGCAAGGAACACGCATAGAGCCCGCAACGCAGACCGCTCGAACGGCGTGGCAGCCGTGCAGGTCGCCCCGTACTACTTTGTGATGTCCCCAGTCCTGAGTTTGCGGGTCTCGCCCTTGTATTGAAGGGTGACCATTGAGACGTCGATGTCAGTAACCCGCACTCCGTCGATTTCGTCGCCAACAATCAGCTCGGAGTTGTTGATCATTACTGAGCCCATCTTCGATGTTCTGAGCAAGGCGTTCACTTTCAGTATCGGCCAAACGACGGGAGCTGGAGGCGGAGGCACTACTACTGTCTTGACGATGGACGTTGTCGCGGGCGGAGGCAGCTCAACCGGTTGCGTCTGCAGCACTGCAGTTGCGGCGGTGTTGCTCGGGATTGGGATGGGTTGGATTCGTTGAAGCGCTGCTTGGTTGGAAACAGAAGGCGAGGCCGCAAGAACCGTCAATGGAGTCGACGGTGCGACTGGAGGCAAAGGAGCAGGTTTGTTTGATTCTCTGACGCGGCCGACCACCAGCCAGCCACCAACGCCAAGAGCCACAAATAGTAAAACCAGCGCGATGGCGACGATCAGGATCGGTGCCTTCGAGCGGCGCTCTTCTGCGACCTGGGTTCTTGGAACTTGTGCCATAACATGGATCTCGCTGGCGGCCTGCGTGGCGGAAGCGGTCGCAGGTCTACCCTCACCGGAACCAGCGCTTGACGCTGGGGAGGCGCCATGCTCAGGCGTGTCGGCTGGCTTGCTCTTTAGCGTTGGAGCCTTGTCTTCCAGCGGCGGTGGCGCGCTGTTTCGTCCAATGTCTTCGTGCTGCCGTTTCAAGGCTTCCTGTATCAGGCTCACTCCGTGCCCTCCAACTGCATAATTGCCCTCTTCACACAAGCCGCATCCATAGTTGTGGTGCGAGCCACGTAGCCCGCAAGCATTACATTGTCGCAAAGAGAATTTATCAAACGAGGTGTCCCATGGCTGTACGTGTGCACGAGTGTTATGGAGTCCTGATCAAATGTGATATGCCCGTCAGACCCAGCAACCTTCAGCCTGTGTCCGATGTATACTGCGGTTTGTTCCCGCGTCAAGAGAGAAATGTGGTAGCGCACGGCTATTCTCTGACGCAACTGGCGGAGTCCTGTGCTTTCCAGGCGTTGTTTCAACTCTGGCTGCCCCACAAGCACTATCTGAATCAGCTTGTGCTGGTCGGTTTCCAGGTTCGAAAGCAAACGAACCTGTTCCATCACGTTCGGGGAGAGATCTTGTGCCTCGTCGATCAAGAGTGCGACGTTCGCCCCACTCGCATTCATCTGTAACAGGAATCTATTGAGAGTCTCGATATACGTCAGCCGATCCCGCCCCTGCACGGAAAGGCCGAAGTCGTTCAACATGGCGCGGAGGAGCTGTGTTTCAGTCAAAGTCGGATTCAAGATCAACGCAGTCTTGACAGTATCGCTCAAGGCGGAGAGGACGGCACGGCATATTGTTGTCTTGCCGCACCCAACTTCGCCTGTTATCTCGATGAAGCCTTTGCGCTGTTCTATACCGTAGATAATGTGGCAATAGGCCTCCTGGTGATGAGGCGAGAAATAGAGATAGCGGGGATCAGGGGTAACGCTGAAAGGGTTCTCCTTCAATCCGTAGTAATCCAGATACATATGCAAACATCCCCACTCACGCCGCCTGCGCCGCCAGAATCTATACCATACCGATCCTCACCTGGCCAGTGAAGAATATCCGGGCCTGCGATGCTTCAGCAACACAGGGCGGCTTGCGCCCGCGTTGACGGCTCCCCGCCGGTTTATCCGGGAGGGGCCCGAAGGATCCGCTACCCACCATCGTGCTCGTGCGGGTCATCAGGTTCATCATGTTCATGTGAGGCATCTTCGCAGAGCGGATGATACTCCGGGTTTCTGAGTACGCCCCACCGCTGCGCGGGTGAATCTTGTGGCTTCTGTCCTGTCTCAAGAAGAAGAAGGCGCGCCCTGATGAGCGGACTCGCAGGAAAGAGTTCAACGATGCTTTTCATGTCAGAGATTGCTCCCGCGGTATCTCCTTCTATTTCCCGCAAGATGGCCCTTCGGGACAGGAGCTCCCGCTTGTCAAGATTTGTCTGGAACTGGTCATCATCGGGGGCCTTGCCGCGTGGCCACAGAACCAGGGCCCGGTCATAACAGCGGTGGGCAAGCAATTTGTCATCAGTCTTTGCATAAAGTCGGCCCAACCCCATATAGACAACGTATGACTCCGGGTTCTTTGCCCGCGCTTCAAGCAGGACCCGCCTCGCCTCATCAGGTCTGCCGATATCCTTCCCCTGCAACCAGAATGCCGCGATCAGGTGATACTTCACCGAATGGGGATCGAGCAGGCTGGCGAAGCGGAGCCATGCCAGGACTTCCTTTGTTTGTCCACCTTCAAGATGAGCATGGCCAGTGGGTGCTATTTCGCGATGCCAAACCTGGAACAGATCGTTGGAAAACGCCTTCTCTCTGTATTGGGGGCGACCCGAGTGAAACGCAAGTTCGGCCCGGTCAAACGCGGTTTCAGCAAAAGCCGTCACACATTTGCCCATGACTCGTGACGCCACCGAGTTGTCCCCCGCGCCAGATGCCAAAGGTTGGCTGGCAAGCACGGAATACAGGATGGTCGCCATTCCCCACAGGCAAACACCGAAGATCCAGAGCCATCGCTTGTCGCTAAAGGAGTGCCATTTCTTCACGCGGCACCACCTCTCACGAACTTCTTGTTTCGATAACCCAGCCACGCAAGGATCATTACCGCGCCGGTCATCAGAGCAGCATAGGCAATGATCATGCCGACAATCGACCACCTGGCAGGAGTCGCGTCATAGACAAGCCTCTGTCGAAGATCGAACACTTCAAAATGAGGCATTGCACAATACAGAAACGTCATGAGCGCTGAATGAGCACCATCGAGATCTCGCATAAGATCCGGAATGCGCGGTAGAAAGACCATGGCAGAGCCAGTGATGACGAAGCAGATTGCGGAAGCGGCATCGGTAGTCATACGAGTAGAAAAGGCCAGAGCGAGGGAACAGACAACTGATAACGCTGAGGCGTGCAGCAGGACCGCCTGAAGCAGCAATGGGGGCGAGAACCCGCTATTGCGGAAAAGCGCTACAGCTATGATCAGACTGTAGAAACACAGTGTGGCCGCCACCGTAATACTCCATGCTCCGAGCCACTTACCGATGAGTAGTTCTGCCCGCGATATGGGCTTTGCGAGCAGAGTATAGATGGTGCCCTGCTTTTCCTCGGTCGGCAGTTGTCGCGCGCCCATGACAACCGCCAGGATCCACGCAAACAGCCAGGAGAACGACAATCCAACATCTTTGACGTAGGCAGCAATCCCATGCAGGTTGAAGATATCAAATGACAAGAGTGCGAAGAGAAGCGTGGCCAGAAGAATCAGGAGTACGTATATGTCCTTCCTGCGGAGCATTTCGAGCCACACAACCGCTGCAATCGTGAGTATTACGGAAATATTCATCGGGATTTCCAACCTGCAAAGATATCGACCATGGTCATCCTCATTCCGCCTGTCGGCACGCCATAACGCGCCGTCAGGCATGCTGCAGCAGTGCGCACCGTGCGGGCGGAAGCGTTACACAACCCTAATGAGAAGCCGTCACTACTCGCAGGAAGAACTGTTCCAGGCTCTGCCCGGCTCCAACGAGCGATGAAACGGACCCCTGTGCGACTAGCGTCCCTTTTGAAAGTATTGCCACGTGGTCGCACACCAGCTCCACTTCAGAGAGTTCGTGTGAAGAGAAGAAGACAGTCTTTCCTGCGGCGCGGAGGCCGGCAATGATTGTTCGTATGTCCAATCTGCCTATGGGATCCAAGCCGCTGGTGGGTTCGTCAAGAATGATCAGTTCTGGATCGCTGATCAAGGCCTGTGCCAGCCCTATTCTCTGCATCATTCCGCGCGAGTACGTGGCAATTCGACGGTTCGCGGCTTCAGTCATTCCTACCATCGTGAGGACCCGTTCCGTTGCGTCATCCGCCTGATGCCTGGTCATACTGAACAGTTTTCCGGCCATTGTGAGAAGTTCCCTGCCGGACAGGAATCCGTACATGGTTGGGTTCTCCGGCAGATATCCGATTCGTTCGCGGGCAACAGAACTGCTCGTGTCGTGCCCGAACATACGGGCATTGCCTGACGATGGTTTTACGAATCCGAGCAAGACATGAATGGCTGTCGTCTTCCCTGCACCGTTAGGGCCGAGAAAGCCGACGACAGTTCCCGGTTCTACTCGCAGGTTGAGTCCGCGCAGAGCTTCAACAGACCCGCCTTTGGCCTGAAAACGCACATACAGGTCGCGCATCTCTACCACAGGTTCCATGAGTCCCATAGTAAGGAGTTTTGCATCAACTGGCAAGCCGAAGCGTGTGGCGGAAGTCAGTTCAGCAGGTGCAAGGACGAAGAGAAGACAGGATTACAAAGGATTGAGAAAGGATGCTCCTGTCAATCCGGAGCAGGCGCCACGCTGCAATCCCACCGATTCTCGGTGGGCTGACGAGTTGCTCCCCGTTGGG
>Ga0073936_10012397_pt1 | contig 10158 bp, 5 predicted proteins | sample AliMusrvi5mmetaG_FD_87041 | JGI IMG/M metagenome (GOLD analysis project Ga0073936, IMG submission 87041) | Freshwater lake bacterial and archeal communities from Alinen Mustajarvi, Finland, to study Microbial Dark Matter (Phase II) - Alinen... | ecosystem: Environmental > Aquatic > Freshwater >... | reverse complement strand
CGACATGTTCATCGCCAATGTGGTCAATATCATTGCCGACGACAGGTACATCGACCCCGAAACAGGCGCCATGAGCCTCGAAAGCGCCGGTCTGATGGCCTATTCCCATGGCAATTACTACGAGATGGGGAAGAAGATCGGGAAATTTGGCTGGAGCGTGATGAAGGAGAAGACGAAGCGAAGGCTGGGGCGATGAGTGCATGGAGCTTGGGGCATGGGGCATGGGGTCGAAAGGACTTGGTGACTGGGAGACTTGGGGAGTGCGACTCCCGAATGAAGCTCACTGAGCCTGTCGAAGGGCGGACTGGAAGAAGTGAAGATTATTAGACTAGGAGACTGGACGACTGGGAGACTTAGGGAGAGCGACTCCTGAATGAAGTTCACTGAGCCTGCAATCTTTGAAAAATAGAGGGGGAGAGTGGGCGAGTGGGCGAACTCGACTCTCAAATGAAGCTCACTGAGCCTGTCGAAGTGAATTTATTTTGAATGAATTTGCCGGTCCCTGAGCTTGTCGAAGGGGTCGAAAGGTCGATGAGGTCGAAAGGACTGGCCAAATTTGGAGATGAACTGGTGATAGGACGGAAAGACGGAACTGGACTTGTTGAAGGGTCTAAAGAGTCCCAATAGTCCAAAAGGTCCAAAGGTTTACTGCTGATAGAAAAATAAAGACTGCAATATAATTTCAAACTTTCTGAATTAACCTTAAACTAAAATGAAGAAACATATATTTGTTGGGTTAATGATCCTGACAGGAATAACAACAATAAACATGATTAAAGAAAAGAAAGCATCCAATCCGTTGCTGACAGAATGGAAAACGGTTCACGAAACTCCTCCTTTCACGGAGATCAGGCATGAACATTATATGCCGGCCATAGACCTGCTTCTGGCGGATGCCAGGAAGGAAGCGGATGCCGTGATCAACAATCCGGAGGCTCCGACATTTGAGAATACCATTGTCGCATTGGAAGAGACCGGAAAAAAGCTGAACAGAGCCACTACCATACTCTTTAATCTGAATTCAGCAGAAACAGATGATACCATTCAGGCGATCACCCGGGAGATTTCACCCAAACTGTCGGATTACCACAATTATATCTCGCTGAATGAGAAGCTGTTTCATCGTGTCAAAACTGTTTACAACAATAAAGGGAAACTCAATCTGAATCAAGAAGATCTCAAACTTCTGGATGACAGCTACAAGGGGTTTGTTCGGAGCGGAGCCAATCTCGAAGGCCCGGCCAAAGTGCGATTTGCGGAGATCAATACGGAACTGTCGCAATTGTCACTTGAATTTGGAGAAAATGTATTGGCTGAAACGAACACCTACCAGTTGGTAATTACTGATCAAAAAGATCTTGCCGGTCTGCCTGAAAGTGAGATTGAAGCGGCAGCCCAACTTGCGAAGGCCAAGAAGAAAGTGGGCTGGATGATCAACCTGCAGGGTCCCGGATACATTGCTTTCATGAAATTTGCCGATAACAGGAAACTGCGGGAGGAGATTTACAAGGCTTACAATTCACGCGCTTTCCACCAGAATAAAAACAACAATGAGGAGATTGTCCGCAAGATTGTCAATCTGAGGCTTGAACGGGCGAAGCTTTTAGGATTTTCCAACCATGCCGCTTTTGTTCTGGAGGAACGGATGGCTGAAAATCCTGAAAAAGTGAATGCCTTTCTGGAGCAACTGCATGAAGCTTCCAGACCTGCCGCGCTGAAAGATCTGGCCGACGTGAAAGAATATGCAGCAAAGCATGGTTTCACTGAACAACTGGAGCGATGGGACTTGAATTTCTGGTCTGAGAAATTGAAGAATGAAAGATACGGATTTGATGAAGAGGCTGTAAAACCTTATTTCAGACTGGACAAGGTGATTGGCGGAGTTTTCGAACTGGCAAACCGGCTTTACGGTATCACTTTTAAGGAAACCAAGGACATCCAGGTATATCATCCCGATGTAAAGGCCTACGAAGTTTTTGACAAGGATGGCTCCTTCCTTTCTGTGCTCTACCTGGATTTCTTCCCGAGGGATGGCAAAAGAGGGGGTGCCTGGATGACTGAATATCGTCCGCAAAGCAACCTGCACGGGAAAAGCATCCGTCCTGTCGTCTCCATCGTCACCAATTTCACCAAGCCAACCGAAACCAAGCCATCGCTGCTTACCTTCTATGAAGTGACCACGTTCCTGCATGAATTCGGTCACGGATTGCATGGCATGTTTGCCAATACAGTGTATGAAGGTCTTTCGGGAACTTCCGTCTACCGCGATTTCGTTGAATTGCCTTCGCAGATCATGGAGAATTTTGCCACTGAAAAGGATTTCCTGGATATTTTCGCGGCACATTACCAAACAGGAGAAAAAATCCCGGCGGAACTGGTTCAGAAACTGATTAAATCTAAAAATTTCCAGTCGGGGATTTTCAGCGAGCGCCAGTTAAGCTTTGGCATGAACGATATGGCATGGCATTCGATTACTGAGCCCATGACTGGCAGTGTGGTGGAGTTCGAACGGAAAGCACTGGCTCCAACCGATCTTTTTCAGCCGCTGGACGGATATTGCGTCAGTACCTCCTTCTCCCATATTTTTGCCGGTGGTTACGCTGCCGGATATTATGGATACAAATGGGCAGAAGTCCTGGATGCCGATGCGTTTTCTCTTTTTAAGCAAAAAGGTATCTTTGACCAACCTACAGCCGAATCTTTCCGGAAAAATATTCTTGAGAAAGGGGGCACTGCTCACCCGATGGAATTGTACAAGGCTTTCCGCGGGCAGGAACCATCTATCGATCCGCTGCTGGAGAGGGAAGGTTTGGTGAAGAAATAAAATGCTAATGTGCTAATGTGCTAATATGCCAATGTGAAGATTGGAGCATTATGCGATCCGGATGAAAAAATATTATCAAATAAAGAATCAATAATTCACTGATTTAATTGACAATGGCATATAATTCAGAATTAGTGAACATTACGAAGATCTGATGTGACAATAAATTATCCATAAAACGAATCAAAACTCGCAGTCCTTAAAATTAGCACATTAACACATTAGCACATTAACACATTAGTAACATGGCCGGAAAATCCCTAAAAAAGTTCATCTACCTGTCGATCTTCGCGGCGGTGATGACCATCGCACTGAAAGGACTTGCTTTCAAGATGACAGGATCTGTGGGTATGCTTTCAGAGGCGCTTGAATCGGGGGTCAATCTCCTGGCGGCCCTGATTGCTCTGGTTGTGATCCATATTGCGGAGAAGCCTGCTGATGATGACCATGCATACGGGCATTCCAAGGCCGAATACTTTTCGAGTGCCATTGAGGGAGGCCTCATCGTGGTTGCCGCATGCAGCATCGTATGGAGTTCCTATCCCCGGTTAATCAAACCACAACCTCTGGAGAACATGGGGTTTGGTTTGATGGTATCACTGATCGGTTCCCTTATCAACCTATTTGTGGCTTTCGTTTTATTGCGCCAAGGGAAAAAGAATCATTCGATTACACTTATTGCAGATGGAAAACATCTGATGACGGATGTTTGGACTTCTATCGGGGTTCTTACTGCAATTGGTCTGGTCAAACTGACCGGATGGCTGATTCTTGATCCCATCATTGCCATGGTTGTGGCACTGAATATTCTCTGGACCGGGTACCGTCTCATGCATCAGTCGGCCAGAGGGCTCATTGATACGGCCATACCGGCTTCGGAACGCAAAGAGATTGAGCTGATCTTTGACCACTACCGTGAAACAGGAATCGAGTTTCATTCGTTGATGACCAGGCAGGCCGGACAGCGGAAATTTATTTCTGTCCATATTCTTGTTCCGGGCGAGTGGACGGTACAACGTGGCCACGACCTGCTGGAGGTCATCGAGAAGAGCGTAAGGGACCATTTTCCGATACCTGTCACGGTTTTTACCCATCTGGAACCTGTGGAAGATCCGGTTTCCCATAGCGACATCGGGATAGACAGGCAGAGCGCTCTTTAGCGTTTTTTTGCTATTTTTGCATTTCAAAATTGAGTTACCATGTTAGACAAGATAAAGGAACTTCAGAAGGAGATTGAGGAGATCGCAGTCAAATCGGCTGAAGAGCTGGAAGAGCTGAGAATAAAATACATAAGCAAGAAAGGGGAAGTCTCCCGACTGATGGAGGATTTCAGAAATGTATCGCCCGATCAGAAGAAGGAGGTTGGTCAGGCCATTAATATCCTCAAAAATTTTGCCACTGAAAAAATCAGGGTACTGAAGGAAGGACTGGAGGAGCAAGCATCCGATTCAAAGGGACTTGATCTTTCCCTGCCAGGAGATCCCATGAAAGCAGGAACCCGTCATCCCATATCCATCATCAAGAATGAGATCCTGGAGATCTTCAAAAGACTGGGTTTTGTGGTTTCTGAAGGCCCCGAAATCGAGGATGACTGGCATGTATTTTCTGCCCTGAATTTTCCCGAGGAACATCCCGCCCGCGATATGCAGGACACCTTTTTTATCCAGAGGAATCCCGATATACTCCTTCGTACACATACCTCATCGGTTCAGGTGCACGACATGGAGACGATGAAACCGCCGATAAGAACTGTTACACCGGGCAGGGTTTTTCGCAATGAGGCAATTTCCTACAGGGCACACTGTATGTTCCATCAGATTGAAGGACTGTACATCGATGAGGATGTCTCCTTTGCCGATCTGAAACAGACTTTGCTCTATTTTGCCAAGGAACTTTTTGGGGAGAAATCGGAAATCCGCATGCGGCCCTCCTACTTCCCTTTTACGGAGCCATCGGCAGAAGTGGATGTCTCTTGCTCCATATGTGGCGGCAAGGGCTGTAACGTCTGCAAATACACCGGATGGCTGGAAATATTGGGTTGTGGCATGGTGGATCCGAATGTTTTGGAAGCATCCGGTATTGACAGCAAGAAATATACTGGTTTTGCCTTCGGAATGGGCATCGAGCGCATCGCCATGCTCAAGTTCGGAGTCAATGACCTCAGGCTATACTTTGAAAATGATGTGAGGTTCCTTAATCAGTTCGAAGCGGCGAACTAAAGAAGGAAAAAGGAGAAAGGAAAAAGGAAAAAGTGGCATTGAAGCAATGCTATATTAGTAGTCAATAATAAACAGGAACGCCTGGATGAAGATCCAGGCGTTCCTGTTTATTATTGACTATAAAAGTTTGGAGTCCAGTACTTTTTCCTTTTTCCTTTCTCCTTTTTCCTTATAATGTTTTCGCTACTTCCACCTGCTCGAATGCCTCTATAAAGTCACCTTCGTGCAGATCGTTGTAGTTCGCGATGTTCAGACCGCATTCGTAACCCTTGGCCACCTCCTTGACATCATCCTTGAATCGTTTGAGTGATTCGAGTTCGCCCGTAAAGACGACGATACCGTCGCGGATCAGGCGCACTTTCGAGTTGCGGATGATCTTGCCATCGCGGACGATACATCCGGCAATGGTTCCCACCTTGGTAATCTTGAACACCGTGAGGATCTCAGCAGTACCCTTGATCTCTTCCTTGATTTCGGGAGCAAGCATTCCTTCCATCGCCGATTTGATTTCGTTGATCGCGTCGTAGATGATGGAGTAGAGGCGGATGTCGATCTCCTCCTTTTCGGCCAGTTTCCTGGCGCTCATGGAAGGACGTACCTGGAATCCGACGATGATCGCATTGGAAGCCGATGCCAGCATGATGTCGGACTCTGTGATCTGACCGACGGCCTTGTGAATCACGTTGACCTGGATCTCGGTAGTGGAGAGTTTGATCAGTGAGTCGGAAAGCGCTTCGATTGATCCGTCCACGTCGCCCTTGACGATGATGTTTAGTTCCTGGAAGTTGCCGATGGCAATTCTTCGTCCGATTTCGTCGAGGGTAATATGTTTCTGGGTCCGGAGACCTTGTTCGCGTTGCAATTGTTCGCGCTTGTTGGCGATCTGGCGGGCTTCGCGCTCACTCTCCATGACATTGAATTTATCGCCTGCCTGCGGGGCGCCGTTCAGTCCGAGGATCAGAACCGGTTCTGCAGGACCTACGCTTTCTACGCGCTGGTTCCGTTCGTTGAACATCGCCTTGATGTGACCGAAATGCGGTCCGGCAAGGATTACATCTCCAACCTTCAGGGTACCTGATTGTACCAGGATGGTGGCAACGAAGCCCCGTCCCTTGTCGAGGGTCGATTCGATGACTGAACCATTGGCACGCTTATTCGGGTTGGCTTTCAGATCCAGCATTTCGGCTTCAAGCAACACTTTTTCGAGCAATTCTGCCACACCCTGTCCGGATTTGGCTGAAATATCGTGTGACTGGTATTTTCCACCCCAGCTTTCCACCATGTAGTTCATGTTGGCCAGCTGATGTTTGATTTTTTCTGGATCCGCCGTATGCTTATCCACTTTATTGATCGCAAAAACGATCGGTACACCAGCCGCAGAGGCGTGGTTGATGGCTTCGATGGTTTGAGGCATGACGTCATCGTCGGCAGCGACAATGATGATTGCGATATCGGTAATCTGGGCGCCACGGGCACGCATGGCGGTAAATGCCTCGTGACCTGGTGTATCGAGGAAGGTAATCTTCCTTCCGCCTTCCAGGGTAACGTTGTAAGCACCGATGTGCTGAGTGATTCCGCCTGCTTCGCCGGCAATTACATTGGCTTTACGGATGTAGTCGAGCAAGGATGTCTTTCCGTGGTCGACGTGTCCCATGACAGTGACAATTGGCGGACGGGGTTTGAGATCTGCCTCTGAATCCTTCTCTTCCTGGATAGCTTCCTGTACTTCGACGGAGATAAATTCGACCTTGTAGCCAAACTCATCGGCAACCACAGACATTGTTTCAGCATCCAGACGCTGGTTGATGGATACGAAAAGTCCTAATGACATACAGGTTGCTATAACCTGGGTAGGGTTAACATCCATCATACTTGCCAATTCGCTTACAGAAACAAACTCTGTAATTTTGATGATATTTCTGTCGATATCGGCTTGTGCACCCTCTTCCGCCATTTTCTCGGTATAGGCGAGACGTTTATCGCGGCGGTGTTTGGATCCGCGTGTTTTCTGGCTTTTAGTGGTCAGACGGGCAAGAGTCTCTTTGACTTGCTTTTGAACATCCTCTTCGTTGACCTCCTTTTTAAGCGGCAATTTTTTCTTTACGACCAGAGAGCTTTTCTTCTTGATGGTACTTTTCTCTTTCCCAATCTCTTTTTTCTCTTTGGGTTCGTCTGTTCGTTTCTCAATATTTAGCGGAACGCGTTCCTTGGCATCTTTGGTCACACGTTTGCGCTTTTTCTTGCGAAGCAAACGGTCTTCATCGCGCACGACAAGGCCTTTTTTTAGCACTTCGGAGGGCAATTCAATTTTGCCGACCACTTTTGGACCCGAGAGAATCTCTCTTGCGTGTTTGAATATTTCTTCGGGAGCATCCACCAGATCAGGAAATATTTCTTCGAGTGGATCTTCGCGGTGTTTACCTTCGCGTCCCGGTTTTACAGGCTTACCTTCAGCGGTTTTAGGTGAAACATGCTTCTTCTTGGTAAGAATGGCCTCTTTCTTGTTTTTATCCGTGGCTTTTGCAACCTCAAGGTCAATTTTACCTACAATATTGATGTTGGATTCAAGATGGGTGACATTTGAGATCATTTCAGGAGCGATCTCCGCCTTTTCATTTGTATGGGCGGATTTCTGATCTTCCTCGGCAGGTACTATTTGTGGAGCAATTTGTTCAGGCAGGATGGTTTTGGGAGCAGGAGCTACATCGGCCTTTTTTTCAATCTCGGCAGGTTGCTCTGCCTTTGCAGCAGGAGCAACAGGTTCTGCTGTTTTCGGTTTTTGAGACAAATTATCCAGGTCAACTGAGCCAATAACTTTGATAGCAGGTTTCTCAGGCAACGGGGTTTGAGTGATTTCAGGTTTTTGTGCTTTTACCTGTTGTGGCTCGTGATGTTTGATTTCCTTGTTATGAAGACTGTTGTCGGTAATACTGAAAGAATCGTCTTCAAAATCTTCTGTAAGCGTTTTGTGGTCGTGTGGATGGACATCTTCGATGGAGATGGTGTCCCTTTTCAGACGTCCGGGCCGATGCATATCAGCTTCGACTTTGGCATCATGATCCTTCCGAAACTGTTTTTCGAGAAGCACCTGGGCCTCCACATCGATCTTTGCGTTGGGATCAGGAGTCATTTTAATCCCCTGCTTATTTAAGAACTCTACGATTGTAGAGATCCCCACGTTCAGATCACGTGCTATTTTACTTAACCTTGATACTTGTTTCCCTGTATCCATTTTTTGCCAAACAGTTTAATTTGCTTTATCTCTTCCGGTTGATTGAACGTCTGACAGTTACTGTTCAAATTCGGACTTCAGTATGCGTAACACCTCGTCGATGGTTTCTTCTTCAAAGTCGGTACGTTTAATCAACTCCTCCCGTGATAGGTTGAGCACATTTCTGGCAGTATCACATCCAATGGATTTGAGGCCGTCGAGAACCCAGTCATCGATCTCGTCTGCAAATTCTTCGAGTGAAACATCCTCTTCGTCAGCAATTTCGCGGTCGCGGTAGACATCAATGTCATAACCTGTCAGTTGACTGGCCAGTTTGATGTTTAAACCACCTTTCCCGATAGCAAGAGAAACTTCCTCCGGTTTCAGGAACACTTCTACCCTATTATCTGTTCCATAAATCTTTATGGACGAGATTTTTGCGGGATTTAGCGCTCGTTGTATGTATAATTGATTGTTGTTTGTAAAATTGATGACGTCAATGTTTTCATTGCGCAACTCCCTTACAATACCATGTATACGGGAACCTTTCATTCCGACACACGCACCAACAGGGTCGATACGGTCATCATAGGATTCCACGGCAACTTTGGCTCTTTCACCTGGTATTCTGACAATTTTCTTAATGGTAATAAGTCCGTCCGAGATTTCTGGAACCTCCAGTTCAAAGAGCCTCTCCAGGAAAACGGGTGAAGTACGTGACAAAATAATGTACGGACTGTTGTTTCTCATTTCAACTTTGATCACCACTGCTCGCACACTATCGCCCTTTCTGAAAAAATCGGATGGAATCTGTTCGCTTTTAGGCAATATCAGTTCATTTCCTTCGTCGTCCAGAAGCAACAACTCCTTTTTCCAGATCTGGTAAACTTCACCTGTGACGATTTCGCCAATTCTGCCTTTGTATTTCTGATAGATGTTGTCTTTCTCCAGTTCCAGGATTCTGGAAGCAAGATTTTGACGCAGGTTCAGGATTGCTCTTCTGCCGAAGTCGCTGAAACGAATGGTATCTGTCAGCTCTTCCCCAAGTTCATAGTCCCCGTTGTTGGCATTGGCCTGTGAAATGGTGATTTCTGTATTCAAATCGGTTATGGCGTCATCTTCTACTACTGTGCGGTTTCGATATATCTCGAAGTCTCCTTTGTCGGGGTTTATAATGACATCAAAATTCTCGTCCGAACCAAATTGTTTTTGAATCACACTTCTGAACGCATCTTCCAATACGCTCATCATGGTGGCTCGATCGATGTTTTTCAGGTCTTTAAATTCCGAAAACGTGTCAATCAGATTGAGGTTGTCCATATCTTCAGGATTTTATTTGAAAGTAATAACGGGTTTAACAGTCTTTATCTCATTCGGGGAAAATTCAACAGTCTTTGTTTCAACTGTTTTTTTTCCATCTACTTTACTATTTTTCTTCGTTTCGACAAAAAAGCTTTTTTCGTCGGCCGATTGCAGGATGCCTGTCCACTTATCACCCTTGCCGGTCACAATCTCGATTTCCTTACCGAGATATTTCTGATACTGGCGCAGCACTTTAAATGGTTGGGTCAACCCGGGAGATGATACTTCAAGGGAAAAATCTTCGACTTCACGGTCAAACTGATGTTCGATGTGACGGCTCATTTCGATGCATTTGTCGATACTCAGTCCCTCGTCGCTGTCAATTACAACAGAGATTGCATTGCCCAAGCCAACGGTCACATCGACGATAAACATCGTGTCCGACAACTTTTCTTCTGCCATCCTGTGAATAACTTCTTTCGATATCATTTTATAACTTAATAAAATAGGGGACAATGCGTCCCCTAATCCTGCGATTATTCTCCGGTGCGAAATTACTATTAATGTTTGAATTAAACAAATATTTATTTCTAATTTTGAAT
>Ga0073936_10012396_pt1 | contig 10158 bp, 5 predicted proteins | sample AliMusrvi5mmetaG_FD_87041 | JGI IMG/M metagenome (GOLD analysis project Ga0073936, IMG submission 87041) | Freshwater lake bacterial and archeal communities from Alinen Mustajarvi, Finland, to study Microbial Dark Matter (Phase II) - Alinen... | ecosystem: Environmental > Aquatic > Freshwater >... | reverse complement strand
CCACCCGCTTTCGCTGCTCTCATTTGATCTACACTTCTGTCATGCAAACGGTCTGTGGACTAGTCAATGTACAGACCCGACGATGGCAAACGGCTAACCGCTGCTAATTGTGCATAAACTCTATTGAATCAGAATGACTGTTCAGTTGGGGTCAAAATATGCGGGGACTTCAATCCCCCTTTAAAACTATCATTTGCCACCGAACGAATATGAATATCCTGTTGAGGGAAGGGGATGTTGATATTATGCTCACGTAAGGCCTTTTCCAGTCTTAACAGCACAGCGTGAGTGACAGGCAATCTATTGGCAACCTCACCGACAAAAATACGAATTGAGAATAAGAGTGCATTATCACCAAAGCCCACGATAAAGACACTGGGTGCTGGATCAGTCAGCACCAAAGGTGTTGACCAGACGGTGTCCACTATTACACTATGCGCTAACTCAACATCAGAGTCATAAGCAATACCCACAGGAATCACTACGCGAGTAATCGCATCGGATAAACTCCAGTTGACTAACTGACTGGTAATAAAAGTTTTATTGGGAACGACATGTTCTTTTTGATCGGCATCGACCAAGGTCGTTGCACGCATTTGAATGCGACTGACTTTGCCAGTATCACCAATGGTAACCGTATCACTGACGCGTATGGGCCGCTCAAATAACAAAATAATACCCGAAACTAAATTTGCAAAGATTTCTTGCAAACCAAAGCCCAGGCCAACACTGAGCGCAGCGACTAACCATTGAACCTGAGACCAACTTCCGCCTAATTCATTGGCTATGCTAATAAAACCAATAGCCACTAATACGTAATTGGCTAATTGATTAACAGCGTAACGACTACCCGCTTCAATGGCTAATCGTCTAAATACCAGCACCTCCATGACTCCAGAAAAGTTTCTGACTGAAACAATAGCAATAAACAGATAAAGGCCAGCTATCATCAGATGAGATAAGGTGACAGGTTCATAACTTTTCTGATCATCAACAATAACGAGGTGTTGCCAGAGCACATAATTATCCAGGAAAGAAAACGCAGGTAATATGTTTTTCCAGATAATCCAAAAGCCAATAATTAAACTTAAACTCACGAACAAGTTAAGTAATCGAGTAGTTTGAGCATTGATTTTTGGAATATCAATGAGCGCTTCTGTCAGATGTAAAACCGGATCTTCACCGCCCGAGGGTGATTGCTTATCAGATATTTCCTTGGCCTTTCTTTTTTGCTGGGCGTTCTTTATGGCTAGTTGCCGATTAACCAGGGTCAACCAATGCACTACAATTTCATGGATAAAGACCGCTAGAAAAATGATGCGCATTGAGTTAATAATTTGCCCTTGGAGTTGCAGGGCACTTAAATAGTAACCCGCAATTGCAAAGCCAATAAGCACTAAGGGAATCGCATAAATGGCTGGGTACCAAATATAGAGTAATTGGCTTATCCAGCTTTTATGATCAATTTTTATATGTGTTTTTACGAGACCTGTCGTTGGATTAAGGATTCTTCCCCAAAAAACAGCCATTGCAATCATACTTAACATGAATGCCAGTCGTCCCAGGTTATCGCTGTAAACTGAATACTTTGATGCTGATGTACAAGTAATAATAAAGCTCGTTATCACTGCGATAAATCGTAACCAATGGATTTGTTTCCGTAATAAGCTGATATTACTTTTCTGCCACTGGAAATATTGATAGGCAATACCATCAATTGAAAATAAATGGTAAAAAAACTGTAAGAAGATTAGCGAGATTGAAGCTGTTTTTAAACCTTCACCTATCGCTTTAGTAAAATCGGTGATATGGCTATTTTTATTTAATACCCAACCGAAATAAAAGCTCATGAAGGGAATGGGTAATACGACGATCAGGGTGTAGGTTAAAGCCTGCATAGTATGAAAAAAGTTTTCATAATGCTCTCTGTCGGTTTTATCAAAAATAAATGAAAGCTGTTGTTTAGCCCAATTAGAGCCGATTAACAACACTAGTGATAACAGTGTGCCCATAAAAAGGAAAAAGGGGTTAAACAGGATTATTTTTGAAGCATCCTTGAGTAACCCTAGCCAGTTTGATGGTGACAATAGCCACTCAACCGATGATAATAAGTTACCAAAGGTATCCCGGTTAATAGGGTCAGAGCTTTTTACCCATAATAAATTTTCATCCAGATAGATAGCAAACTTATTCGCATTAAGCAGCATTTGTTGTCTGGAGAAATCAAAATCACCCAACGTTTTTAGAAAAGTAGTGTCATCAAACGCCAGTTTATTTAAGAGTTCTTTTTGATTATTGAGTAATACCCGTAGTTCAGCTTGAATCATCATGCGTGCTTCTGTGGGAAGCTTGTGATCAACCTGTTGATCCATGATTTGCCGAAGATAAGCATCAATATCACTCAGTTGTTTTATTTTATCTTCGACTTTAAACTCTTCAAGACTGGTTAAGGCGGTTTCGTTTTGAATAGCTTCAGTTTGTTGGCTTAATTGATCCTGGTTTGTCAGGCTGCGGCGTTGTTCACGCAGCACCTTACCTAATTCAGGACTTAAACCTGCCAGACTGATTTTTCTTTGAGCACTTTTAAAATCTTCATCGATTTGATTGGCTTCAGTATCAATCCTGGCTTTTTGATCCGTATAGCTTTCGATTTTGACATTAATGGCCTGTAAATCACGTGTATATTGAATGTTTTCTCTGGTTATGGTCTGAATAGTGGGATGTTTTCCAGATAGTTCTTTTTCAGCTTGACTGAGCGCATCCTGGATATTTTTAGCCTCTTGCTCACGCCTTTCGGTTAATAAATTCTCGATTGTGCTGATGATGGGAACAATCGCGTTTTTCTGAAGATCCAGAAATTTGTAATCGGCTTTAAGTAATTCCACTCTGGCGGTATTACTCATCGCTTCAATGTCCAGCATGTGTAATTCTGCTGAACGCGAGTCTATGAGGGTTTTTAGGTTAATAAGGGTAGCTTCCGCTTCCAGCTTTGATATTGCTTTATTGGTGGGAGCAGCTATTTTTTTCTGGGTTATTTCTATATCCTGTTTTGCAGTTACCATCTCCTCACGAATGAGCTGGGGACGTGATTGTTGCAGATTCAGTTCATTGTCCAGCTTTTTTAGCTGGTCATCCAGACTACTCGCTCTTCTTTTTTCAAGAATTTCTCTTTGAATTAATTCATCGGTAGAAATTCTGTTAAAGTCTTCCAGCTTTTGTTTACCTATTTTAGTTAGCAGTTGATCAATGTCTTTTAAACGTTGTTTGATGGTTTCAGGAGCGGTCTTAATCGCTTGATTAAACAGCTCGGTCTTGGCTTTATAACTCTCATTGCTGCTTAAGTTATCCTGAGCCGACTGATAGATTGATAGGATTTTTGATTTGAAAGGATCATCCAAACCTTTACGGGAATTAATAGACTCAATCTTGGCTTCAAGTGTTTTTACTGTGATTTCAGTTAACGCACTATTTTGAATACTAGTTGCTACAACTGTTTTAGCTGATACATCCAGTGGATTACAAAATACTATTAATAGTAATAATATTAAGCTGCTTAGCCTCGAATAGATCATAGAATAATTAGGTTTTATCATAAACATTAATACAGAAGACAAACATAACAAACAGATAAGTTTGAAGTAATAAATCAAATTGCATAGAATAACAGCTCTTAACTCAATACAGACTGAATGGTCTGTGATAAATTTAACACAATAGCCTTCTTATGACTCAATTACTAAGCTGTTTTAAAGCCTACGATATTCGTGGCCGTATTCCTGATGAGATAAATGTTGATATTGCCTATCGTATTGGTAGAGCTTATGCAGAAAAAATTGACCCAAAGCGAGTAATTGTCGGACGGGATATCCGTCTTTCAAGTGATGAACTGGCTGAGGCGGTCTCAAAAGGTTTACAAGATGCCGGGGTTGATGTTTTTGACATTGGTTTGTCGGGGACTGAGGAAGTTTACTATGCTACTTTTGCCTATAAAGACGGTGATGAACCGATGGATGGCGGCATTATGGTCACTGCCAGTCATAATCCAAAAGACTTCAATGGTATGAAACTGGTCCGTGAGCTCAGTAAGCCGGTGAGTGGTGATACCGGATTAAATGATATTAAATTATTGGCAGAAGCTAACAACTTTGAGGCACCTGTTTCAGAGCGGGGGCGTGTATTCCCTATTTCTATCGCAGACGCTTATATAGAACATTTATTGAGCTATATTGACACCTCAGCTTTAACGCCTTTAAAGATAGTCGTCAATGCGGGCAATGGCGCTGCTGGACATGTGATTGATTGGTTGGAAGCCGCGTTTAAAAAAGCAAACGTGACGGCTTTGGAGTTTATTAAAGTTAATCATGAGCCTGATGGTCATTTCCCACATGGGATTCCTAATCCTTTGTTGCCAGAAAATCGTGATAGCACCATTAATGCAATCAATGCACATAAAGCTGACTTGGGTATTGCTTGGGACGGTGATTTTGATCGCTGTTTTTTATTTGATGAAACTGGCCGGTTCATAGAAGGTTATTACATCGTTGGTTTACTGGCAGAAGCTTTCCTTATTCAAAACCCAGGTTCAAAGATTGTTCATGATCCCCGTTTAACCTGGAATACCATTGATATTATCAGTCATCTTTCTGGTACGGCGGTACAAAGTAAAACCGGTCATGCCTTTATCAAAGAAAGAATGCGCTTAGAAGATGCTATTTATGGCGGCGAGATGAGCGCCCATCATTATTTTAGAGATTTTTCTTACTGCGATAGCGGCATGATTCCTTGGTTATTGGTGGTTGCACTGATCAGTAAAAGTGGCAAATCGTTATCGCAATTGGTCGATGAAAGAATGCAACGCTTTCCAGCCAGTGGTGAAATCAATCGCACTATTGAAAACCCAGCGGCAGCCATAGAAAAAGTGAAGCATCATTACGAAGCTTTGGCACAAGTCGTTGATTATACGGATGGACTAAGTATGGAGTTTGGCGACTGGCGGTTTAATTTACGCTGCTCAAACACAGAACCTTTAGTGCGTTTAAATGTGGAATCACGAGGCAATGAAGTGTTAATGCAAGCAAAGACCGATGAGATTTTAGCGTTACTGCTGTAGTTTTATTCATCATGGCATGTTCCAGTGTGGCGCCGGTCGAAGGGCTGTATAACCTGGTTGAATTCTTTTCAGGTAAGCCAGTCGCCAATAAAGAAATTTTACGATTGCCCTTAACCAAAGCCTGTAGTTTTAAAACCAATCTGTTAGGCAGTCGGGGTGCGTCCAGAGTAACCGCTACGGCATTAATTCAATTTAATATCGCAAAAAATGGCACCAACTTCGGTGCCATGACCTTTGCAGCGGGTAGTAATGTCGGTACGTTTGCCTCATCATCACCTATGGCCTTTGCCTTTGGTGATGTGCTGACGGTCACCACACCCTCAACGGCTGATGCCACGCTGGAAGATATCGGCTTTATGCTAGCAGGGGTGGTGGCATGACCAGTTTTAATAAGCTCATAAAAAAACCGAAAGGACTGCGCTTAAACACCCTTAAAGCGCGTAACGTATATGCCTCGCCGATTATTGGTAATGGGCTATTAGAGGGCACGACGGATCTGATCGGTGGTGCTTTTTTACAGGATAATATCAAAGGCAATACCAGCGGCGCGGTGTTTACGGTCACGGCTGGCGGTGTCACCGGAAAACAAGTCATTATTCCAGCCGCCTGGCATGGCGGTAATATCACTTGGGTTAGGGGCTTGTTTCCATTGTCTGCCGTGCCTAAATGGGATGGTTTCATGGCGGGCTTTGCGTCAGGTAATGCGACGAACTGGGCAGATTTTAATCAGGTGGCTACCAATGATTTGATCGGTGGGGTTTTATCAACCGCTATCCCGGTGTTAAGTACCTGTACCGAAACCAGCCTGCAAGCCTATTACTCATACAGGACGGGTGAATTATCGCAAAAAGGCCAGGCCTTAAGCGGGTGGCCTATGCTGTATGCTGATCCTATCCACCGGGCGGCGCTGGATGGCGATTGTTATATGATGAAAGCCTGCTATGCGGCTTATAAAGCGACGGGCAACCTTAAGTATAAAATTGCCGCTGATAGAATCGGAAACGCGGTGCTGGATGCGGGACGCTGCTCTACTAACCGCTTGCCCTTAGCGATAGATATTTCCGCAGAAGCTGGACAGAATGGCTTATATTGGTACAGTTCTCCCAATACCCCTCTTGAACTGGTCACGGTGCCCAGACCGGATAACCCGGCGCTTAACTGTTTAAAGATCACTACGCAAATTGATGCGGGTAAGTATGCCGGGGTAGGCAACTGGTTTAATTTTAATGTGGATGCGTTAACGCCGTTTCATTCGCTGGATTTTTTATTGATGGGCGATGGTTCACGGCGATTTTTGCAGTTAACCACCAATATAGATGCTGCAAAAGCCGCCTCGGGTGATGTCGCGGTGATTATCCCGCTGTTATCAACCGAAGGCGACAAGCATTATCCGGTCTCCATTACCCCTGCTGATTTCTGGAAAACAGGTAATGTGGTTTATGATGCCGCACATAAAGACTTTGGCTGGTTTGGTACGTATTCAAGCAATGCATCCTCGGTAACGCTGTATGAAGATTTAGCCCGGCGTAAAATCATTAGGAAATTTAACTGGAATTTTACAGCCAACTTAGATACAGGTTATGGTGGGTTTTATTTTAGTGCTGCTCCCGGTTCCAGTGCAGGTACCTCGGCTTTTAACTTTGATCTTTATTCAGAAGTCGCTGGTAGAATCGCAGTCACTGCCGTGGATGCTTTAGGTGTGCATTATGTGACTAACTTTGATCTGGTTGCAGGTTGGCAAAGTTTAACAATTCCCTGGCCTACGGGCTTTACGCATCCTGCGGCGCAATTTAGCGTTGATACGGTTAAGGTGATTATAACACCGGCCTATTCTTATACAGAACCGACGCCATGGTGGGATGTGTTTAATGATGACGTTGTCGTCTACGTTCCCGAGGTATCGGTTAACATGAGTAAGGGCGGTATCATGATCGATAATGCCCGGTATGATAGCGTGGTAAAAATGTCCGATGTAGCTTACACGGTCGTGAATGGCTTTGAATTTGGTTTTCCGTCAAATTCAATGGGCTGGCCTTATAGTATCCATTTAGCCGATATTAATATCAATCAAACAGTTCGGGACGGCCCCGTTTCAAGCCCCAATGCGTATAGGGGGATACCTAGAAATACCTATGGTTGGGTAGGCTCAGGCCATACTATAGGTTATACCTCTTGGCGTGGGGGTACGTTTACCGGTTATTTATGGTTAGCGGGTTGGACACAAAGCGGGATTGTCAATCCAGACAACGGGTTGGTAATGGCGGATGCCATGCGGCAAATGCTGCTGGATTCTCAAAACGAGTATCATAACCAGTTCCCTGCCAAGCTGATCGGGCCGTTTATGCCCATGTACGGTAGGACGTCATGGGAAGCGTCTCATACCGGTGGTTGGGTGGCGGGTGTGTGGACGGATAACACGCTTAATAAATGGTACTGGCCGGACACGAATGACTGGTACGGCTACATGATGCGGGCGCTGTTATCGGTGGCTCAGGATTATTATATTACCCGCTCAGCGCTGTCAAAAACGATACTTGATAGATGGATGACGTGGCTGGATGTTAATATTATCGCCGATGGAACGGGATGGAAGCCACCGTCTGGCTACACAAAAGACGGTAATCCGACTTATGATTATAAGCCTGTTTATGCCTATGCCTGTATTGCTCAGGCCTGTATCTATAAATACTGGGTAGACGGTGACGCTATTGCACTAAAGTGGTATCGGCGTTTATTAGATGATATTTTTGCCCGAAAACGCTATACCGGAAAAGGCGCATTACAAGGCTTATCCAAGCTAACTGAGGGCACAGGCTATAGCAACGCAACGGTTATTATTACCGGTGATGGACAAGGTGCGGCGGCAACCGCCAATATTCATGGTGGTAAAATTACCAGTTATAACATCGTAAATGCTGGGTCAGGGTATTCGTGGATTAATGCCGAAGTGGTAGCACATTCGCCCATTATCCCCATGCTGGATGTATCGGCTATCAGCTATACCAGTAAAAGCCTGTTAGTGGGTACTCAGGACAGTGTCCCCAATGATATGACGTTCAGCGCAGATGGCGTTAATCTGTATCTGGTCGGTGATACAAATAACACACTCTATCAGTATGTACTCACCACGCCTTGGGACTTGGCAACCGCCAGTTATTCGGGTAAGTCATTATCGGTAGGCGCTCAGGATACCTTACCGTTCGGGGTCTGCTTTTGTCGGGATGGTTTAGTGATGCTAGTATCCGGTGATACTAACAATGCGATTTTTCAGTATGCACTTGCCACACCTTGGGATTTATCGACCGCCAGTTATACGGGCAAAAGTCTGGACATAGCCCCACAAAATGGTAAGCCACGCGGTGTATGCTTTAGCTCAAACGGCCTGTTTATCTATGTAGCAAGCTTTGTCAATGACAAGGTTTATCAATATAATTTAACGACGGCGTGGGACTTAACCCTGGCTTCATTCTCAAACAAGCTCTGCTGGGTAGGTGCTCTGGATACTGCGACGGGTATTACGTTTAGTCTGGATGGTTTAAGACTGTTTATTGTTGGGCATTTTAATCATACCCTTTATCAATACGCACTCACAACGCAATGGGATTTATCGACTGCCAGTTATTCGGGCAAAAGCTTTCCAATGACCAGTCAAGATGGCAGCCCCTGCGGTATCTGTATCAATCCGAACGACTTAAGCCTTTATGTCGTGGGCAGAACGAACAATAAGATCTATCAATATGCCTTCCCCTTTACTGGCGGAACGGCTTATACAGGGTCTGGTGCAAGCTGTAACGCTTATCTTAATGATTTATTAGTTGGCGCTTTCGATGCCTATCATGCCGGGTGGGAGATAGCCGAACTCTATAATACCTATGCTCTGCTGGTGATGGGAAATGATCCGGGTGGTACCGTATCCTACCCAACGACCCCCACCGCGCAAGACATTACTGCGTTTGACGGAATCTATGCGCTATATCAGCGTAATAAATCCAATCAGCGCCCGGGGCTATTAAACTTAAACGGAGCGCCTTTTCATGAGTTTGATTTTTTTCCTAATCATTTAAACGTAGGCATTGAAAACCCGATGATCTGGGATACACAAGCCGATAATGGTGGTGTGATGTGGACAGAAAGCTTCTCACCTACCTTTTTAGCGGCGGTTAATTATTATCGCTATTCAGGGGACTCAACGTGGCTGGATCAACTTTTTTCTTTGTTAACCGAGATGATCGGCGAGGATTTAGACCTTTATGAGTAACCTACGAATTCTCTATAATAACCTGGTCGATAATGGCTCGGTCTTATCGGCCAGTACCTCGGCTGGCAGTTTGCTGCCTGCGAATCTACAAACCAATATCAAGAGTCAGGTGTGGCGTTCAACTGCGACCTCTGCAACGTTAACCGCCGTCTGGCAAATAGCGCAAGCCGTTAACTGTGTGATACTGCCGTTTACCAACTTGACCAATGCGGCAACGATGCGGGTGCGTGGCTATGCAAACATCACGGATGTAGTCGGTACAGCAACCCCCACATTTGATACGACGGCCTTAACGTGTTGCCCTTATACCAGTGCGGCGGCTTTCGGGTGGGATACTAATGTACCGGGCGTGGCCAATTTTGGCAAAGCGGGGGGTGTTTATGCCGCTCTGTTTTTTACTGGTGTGGCATCTAAAAAGCTGGTGATTGACCTGGTTGATACGGGTAATGCGGCGGGTTATCTGGAGGCAGCAAGATTGTTGGCTGGGGTGTATTGGTCACCGGTAAATAATGCCGACTGGGGTATTCAGTGCGGTTTTAAAACTAATTCTGTTCATATTAGAAATGATGCCGGTGATTTATTGACAGACGTTAGAGCGATTTCAAAGACTATTTCATTCAACATCTCAATGGCTCCACCCGCTGACCGTGAGGTATTCATGAAAATAATGGGCATCCTTCATAGCGGCCTAAAAGTAGTTGACACTTTTGATGTCAATAAAAAATTAACAACAAGCTACCGTAGCCATTAAAAAACGGCCAGTGACTTTAAAGATAAACGGCTTAGCTGT
>Ga0073936_10012392_pt1 | contig 10160 bp, 7 predicted proteins | sample AliMusrvi5mmetaG_FD_87041 | JGI IMG/M metagenome (GOLD analysis project Ga0073936, IMG submission 87041) | Freshwater lake bacterial and archeal communities from Alinen Mustajarvi, Finland, to study Microbial Dark Matter (Phase II) - Alinen... | ecosystem: Environmental > Aquatic > Freshwater >... | reverse complement strand
GTTCTTGATGTGCTGCGCCTCGTCGGCAACGACGGTCAGGAAGGCGACCTCCGCAAACAGCTCCCGGTCCCGGGCGAGGGTGCCGTACGAGGTGATGACGAGGTCGTGGCCCGCCACCACCTCCGCCGTCGCGAGCCGCCGGGCGCCATGATGCGCGAAGACCCGCAGGCCCGGTGTGAACCGTGCCGCCTCGCGCCGCCAGTTTTCCACCAGCGAGGCGGGGCAGACCACGAGGGAAGCGGTGGGGGAGTTGAAAGTTGAAGGTTGATGGTTGAAAGACCGGCTCTCCGCGGGCGCCTCGGCCCGGTCTTTCAACTCGCTACCTTCAACTTTCAACGGCGCGCGCAGCGCGCTCAGCAGCGCCAGTGCCTGCAGCGTCTTCCCCAGGCCCATCTCGTCGGCGAGGATGCCGCCGAGGCGGTGCTGGTGCAGGTGCCAGAGCCAGGCGGCGCCGAGGCGCTGGTAGGGACGCAGCTGGGCGTCGAGCGCGGGATCCATCGGCGCCGGCGTGAGGGTGGAGAGGTTGCGCAGCGCGGCGCTGCGCTCGCGCCAGGCGGCGGGCGGCTGGAAGTCGGGCGAGAGCGTCTCGATGATCTCCTGGGCCTCGGCCGCGCGCGCGGCGGGCACGCGCTGCGTGCGGCGGGTGGCGAGGCTGGCGTTCGGCTCGCCGGCGAGGGCGCGCTGGGCGGCCGCGAGGCGGTCGAGCTGGCCGGCGTCGAGCAGGTAGACCTGACCTCCGGCCTCGATGTAGTGGCGGTTGGAGGCGACGGCGCCGCGGACCACTGCGTCGTCGGCCGCGCCCGCGCGCACGCCGAGCGTCACCTCGAAGCCGTCGCCGTCCTCCCGGGCGCTGCAGGCGATCTCGGCCGGGAGCAGGTGGGCCGTGCGCTGCTCGAAGCCCGCGGTGAACTGCGCGTCGAGGCCGGTGCGGAGGCGCGCGCCATGCGCGGCGAGGAAGTTGAGCGTCTTGTGCCGGTCGCGCAGCCACCAGCGGCGGTTGGAGGGCTCGAGCACGAAGCCATGCAACTTCAGCAGCTCCAGCGCGGCGGCATAGGCGGGGTGCTCCCGGGACGGCAGCGTGATGGCGAGGAAATGCTCGCTACCGTCCACCGTCATCGGCTCGGCCGGGGTTCCGGCGGACCGCCGCGGCGCGGACGCCGGCCGGGGAGTGGGCGGCGCTAGGGTCGGGGCCGGAGCGGCCGGCTCGTTCAGGTGTTCCGAGACACCGCGCAGGAGCGGGCCGATCCAGGGCAGGGGAACGTCGGGCCGGCTGACAAGCGCGAAGACGGGCTGGCCGCGAAGGGCGGCGAGGAGTTCGCGCAGCTGGGCCCGGGTGAGCTGGAGGAAGAACGGCGGCTGGGCGGCGGGTCCGAGCCAGCGTTGGAGCAGGGCGAGCGCGGGCAGGATTTCCGGCGCCGGGTCGGCGCCGGGTGTCAGCTCCACCTTCACGGCGACCGCGTCGCGGGGCGCGGCGGCGGCGAGGTTGGGCGGAAGGAGGAGACGAAGCATGTTGCGGTGCCGAATGTTTCCGGGAATAAACCGGCCCCGACGCAACTCTGAAAACCTGCATGAGCTCCGAAGTCTTCACCCAACTGGTCGATGCGCACTACGCGGCGCTCTACCGGTTTGCGCTCAGCCTGGCCAAGCGGCCGGAGGACGCGGGGGACCTCGTGCAGCAAACCTTCTTCATCTGGGCGACCAAGGGCCACGGCCTCCGCGAGGCGGCGAAGGCGAAGTCCTGGCTCTTCACCACGCTCTACCGGGAATTCCTCCACGGCCGGCGCCGCGACGCGCGGGCGATGTCGCTGGAGGACCTGCCGCCGGGCGAGTCGGACGTCGCCGCGGAGGACGTGGACCGCGCGGCGCGGATGGACGCGGCGGCGGTGGTGGCGGCGCTGCAGGAGGTGGACGAGGTGTTCCGGGCGCCGCTGACGCTCTTCTACCTCGAGGAGCTTTCCTATGCGGAGATTGCCGAGACGCTCGAGGTGCCGATCGGCACGGTGATGTCGCGGCTGTCCCGCGGCAAGGCCCAGCTCCGCGCCGCGCTGGCGCGCGAGGCGGGGGCCAAGGGCAAGGTCGTGCCGTTCGACGGCGCGCAAGGGAGGAAACAAGCATGAGCAACGACGAGGCGAAGTTTCTGCTGGGGGCCTACCGGGCGAACGGCCGCGATGCCGGTGACGCGCGGTTCGGCCCGGCGCTGGCACAGGCCCAGGCCGACCCGGCGCTGGGCGCGTGGTTCGCGCGCGCCCAGGCCCACGATGCCGCGATGGCGGCGAAGCTCCGGCAGGTGACGCCCCCGGCCGGGCTGCGCGAGGCCATCCTCGCCGGCGCCCGCGCCAGCGCTCGTCCCGCCCGGCGCTGGCCCACGCCCGCGTCCTGGCTGGCCCTCGCGGCCGGATTCGCCGTGCTGCTCACGGCCACGCTCGCCCTCTGGCCCGGCCGCGCGTCGGCCGAGTCCGAGCGCCTGGCCGCCTTTGCCATTTCCGACACCGCCAACGAGCTCCACGGCTCCCACGGCGGCGCCGCCGGGGCGCTGCAGGCGTCCCTAAGCCGCCCCGACGCCCATCTGGCCGCCGGGCTGGCGGCGGACATCGCAACGCTGCGCGCGACGGGCTGCCGCACGGTGAGCTTTGCGGGCCACGACCTCGTGGAAGTCTGCTTCCAGCGCGATGGCCACTGGTTCCACTGCTACATCGGCCGGCGGGCGGATTTTCCCGCGCTGCCGTCCGGCCCGGTGTTCACCGAGCGCGCGCGCTTTGCCGCGGCCGGCTGGACCGACGCCGGCCACTATGTCGTGATCGTGAGCGAGGCCGGCCTCGACGCGATCAAGCACCTGCTCTGAGGCCGGCCGGCCGCGCAAAAGCTCGCGCCCCGGGCGCGGTGGGCTTTGGGTCGGCGCCGCCCTGCCATGAGTCCGCCCCGTCCACCGCCCCCGACCGCCGAGCAGCGCCGCCTCGACGAGGACGCCCGCCGCGAGGGGAACTGGAAGCGCTGGGGCCCGTACCTCGCCGAGCGCCAGTGGGGCACGGTGCGCGAGGACTACTCGGCGGACGGCCAGGCCTGGGACTACTTCCCCCACGACCACGCACGCAGCCGCGCCTACCGTTGGGGTGAGGACGGCCTCCTCGGGCTCACCGACCGCGAGTGCCGCCTCTGCTTCGCCGTGGCGCTGTGGAACGGCCGCGACCCGATCCTCAAGGAGCGGCTGTTCGGGCTGAGCGGGCCGGAGGGCAACCACGGCGAGGACGTGAAGGAGTGCTATTTCTACCTCGACGCGACGCCGACGCACGCCTGGCAGCGCGCGCTGTACAAATACCCGCAGGCGGAATTTCCCTACGAGCGACTGCGCGAGGAGAACCGCCGCCGCGGGCGCGGCGAGCCGGAGTTCGAGCTGCTCGACACCGGCGTGTTCGATGACGGGCGCTACTTCGACGTGTTCGTGGAATACGCGAAGGCCGGGCCGAACGACCTGCTCATCCAGCTCACCGTCGCCAACCGCGGCCCGGATCCCGCGCCGCTGCACGTGCTGCCGACGCTCTGGTTCCGCAACACCTGGTCCTGGGGCCGCGAGCCCGGGCCCAAGCCGGAGCTCCGGGCCGACGGGCCCGGCTGCGTGCGGTGCGACCACCCGACGCTCGGCCGCTTCCGGTGGGAGAGCGAGCCCGGGTCCGACGGCCGCCGCGCCCCGCTGCTGTTCACGGAGAATGAAACCAACACGCAGCGGCTCTTCGGCTCGCCGAACGCCTCGCCGTACGTGAAGGACGCGTTCCATGCCTGCGTCGTGGAGGGCCGGGCCGACGCCGTGAACCCGGCTCAGGTTGGCACCAAGTGCGCGGCGCACCACGCCCTCATGCTCGCGCCCGGCGAGGAGCGCGTGCTGCGGTTGCGCCTCTATGCCGAGGCTGAGAAGCCGGCGGCGGTGTTCGGTCCCGGCTTCGCGCAGGTGTGCGCGGCGCGCCTGGCGGAGGCCGACGAATTTCATGCCGCGCTGCCCGCGGGACGGCCGCGGTCCGAGCCCGACGCGCCCCGGGCGGCGGGTCCGCGGCTGACGGCGCCGCCGGGCGAGGTGGCGCTCGTCACACGCCAGGCTTACGCCGGCCTGCTCTGGTCAAAGCAGTTTTACCACTACGTGGTGAAGGACTGGCTGGAGGGCGATCCCGCCACGCCGGCGCCGCCCGCCGGGCGCCGCGCGGGCCGCAACCACGACTGGCCGCAGGTGCACGCCCGCGACGTCCTCGCGCTGCCCGACAAGTGGGAATATCCCTGGTTCGCGGCGTGGGACTCGGCGTTCCAGATGCTTCCGTTCGCGCGCCTCGACCCCGCGTTTGCGAAGGACCAGCTCAACCTCCTGCTCCGCGAGTGGTACCTGCACCCGAGCGGACAGCTGCCGGCGTACGAGTGGAATTTCTCCGACGTGAACCCGCCGGTGCACGCCTGGGCCTGCTGGCGCGTGTACAAGCTCACCGGCCGGCGCGGCGCGCGCGACCGGTCGTTCCTCGCGCGGGTGTTCCAGAAGCTCCTCCTCAACTTCACCTGGTGGGTGAACCGCGAGGACCCGGCGGGCCGGCACCTGTTCAGCGGCGGCTTCCTCGGGCTGGACAACATCGGGGTGTTCGACCGCTCCAAGCCCCTGCCCACGGGCGGCACGCTGGCGCAGGCGGACGGGACGGCCTGGATGGCATTCTACTGCGGCACGATGCTGTCGATGGCGCTCGAGCTGGCGGAGGGCGACCCGGTTTACGAGGACATCGCGTCGAAGTTCTTCGAGCACTTCGTCGCGATCGCGGACGCGATGAACACCCTCGGCGGCACCGGGCTGTGGCATGAGGCGGACGGCTTCTATTACGACCAGCTCTGGCTGGGGGACCAGGCCGTGCCGCTGCGGCTGCGGTCGGCGGTGGGGATCATCCCGCTGTTCGCGGCCGAGCTGATCAGCGAGGAGCGCCTGCAGCGGCTGCCGGGCTTCGCGAAGCGCACGCGGTGGTTTCTCGAGCACCGCCGTGACCTCGCGGGCCAGATCACGTACCTGGCGCAGCAGGGCGGGCGCGGGCACTACCTGCTGGCGATCCCGTCGCGGGCGCGGCTGGAGCGCGTGCTGCGCTACGTGCTCGATGAGGCGGAGTTCCTGTCCGCGCACGGCGTGCGCTCGCTCTCGCGCGCCTACCAGGCGCAGCCGTTCACGCTGCGCGCGGCGGGGACGGAGTGGCAGGTCGGGTATGTGCCGGGCGACGCGGACAGCGCGCTGTTCGGCGGCAATTCCAACTGGCGCGGGCCGGTGTGGTTCCCGGTGAACTATCTCCTGATCGAGGCGCTCGAGCGCTATCACCTGTTCTACGGCGACGAGTTCACGATGGAATTTCCCACCGGCAGCGGCCGGCGGCTGAACCTCGCGCAGATCGCGCGCGAGCTGGCGCGGCGGCTCGTCGGCCTGTTCCTCCCGAACGGCGGCGGCCGCCGTCCGGCCCTGGGGATGGAGCCCCGGTTCGTGCACGATCCGCACTGGCAGGGCCTGCTTTGGTTCCACGAGTACTTCCACGGCGAGACCGGGCAGGGACTTGGGGCGAGCCACCAGACCGGCTGGACGGCGTTGGTCACCAGGCTGATGGAGGATTTCGAGCAGGAGTGCGTTTTGCACGACGGGCGTGGTTCCGTCTAAATCCCGCGAATACTTTTCGCCGCCGGCGAACCGCGGCGGAGGGGTTGGGTCACGACGGCCGTGAACACGACCATCTCCTTCCTCAAGACCTGGCATGCGCGGCTGCTGACGGCCGCCGTCCTGCTGGTGACCCTGACCCCGGCGACCCTTCGCGCCACTGAGCGCTGGGAGACGCTGGAGGCCATCCACTGGATCGAGAATCCCTACGACACCAGCCGTCCCGGCCCGTGCGGCGAGCTCGGCGCGTACCAGTTCCGCGAGCGGACCTGGCGGATGCACACCACCTTGCCCTTCGCGCAGGCGACGGACCGGCGGTTGTCGGACGCCGTGGCGATCCGCCACTATGAATGGCTCAAGTCCGGCCTGGCCCACGCGGGCATCGAGGTGAGCCCGTACACGATCGGGCTGGCGTGGAACGGCGGCCTGACGGCCGTGGTGCGCGGGGCGGTGCGTCCTTCAACCCGCGACTACGCGGAGCGAGTGCGCAACATCGCGGGGCACCTCCGCGAGGCGCAGCTGGCGTCGCGCTAGGGCTCCTACTCGAGGAACGAGGCCTGCTTGGGCGCCTTGGCGGCGCGCTTGGCGGCTTCTTCCTCGGGCGTGGCGTTGAGGTGGCGCGGGGGCTTGGCGGCCTTCTGTGCCACCGCGGCCTCGCGGTCGGCCACGATGCGGTCGCAGATCTGGTGGACGTGCATGCGGAGCCACTGCGTGGTGCTGCTGCCGACGGTGTAGTCGGCCGGCCCGTAATGGTCGATGCGCCCGGTCTGGCGCAGGCGGTCGTTCTGGGCGAACTCAGCGGCCTCGTCCGGGTTGTACACGGCGTAGGCGCGGCCGCCGCCGCCCTTGACGACGGAGAAGCTCGGGACGTCGCTCGGGCCGTCGGCGACGTAGATCATGTTCGGGAAGGGGATGCGGCGGTCCTCGGCGTTCATCCGCGCGTTCACATCGATCGCTGGGTTCTTGTTCGTGCCCTTGTTGATCTCGTAGATGGCGCGGGTCTTGGTCGTGTTGTCGATCACGAGCCCGATCTGGGCGATCTCCGCCTCGGCGCTGAGGGAGAGTTCCTTCTGGCCGAGGAAACCCGGCTGCAGTGGGTTCTCGATGAACTCGCAGGCCCAGATGCCGTCCACGTGGCCGGCGATCGCGCTGCCGCGGATCATCTCGGCGATGCCGGTGCTGACGATATAGTGCTCGAGGGAAATCTCGTGCTTCAGGTACTCGGGCTTCTCGCGGACGAAGGCCTGGGCACGCTCGAAGAACTCCGGCAGGCCCGCGTAAAATTTAATTTCGCCTCCGCATTCGCGCAGGATCTTGTTGTTCAGCCCCTTCATCGGGCCGGCCAGCGTGTAGGTCAGCAGGTGGTTCAGGTAGCTGATCTCGGGGGAGAGGTGGTAGCCGCGCTGCCGGTAATGCTCGGTCAGCTTGTTGGTCTCGTTCCAGAACTGGGCCTCGTCGATCCCGTAGCGCCGGAACAGGGGCGCCTGCATGTAGCCCGGGATAAGAGTCTTGTCGAAGTCCCAGATGCAGGCGATGATGTTTTGGGTGAAAAGCGTCGTGGCCATTGCTGAACAGCCTCGCTAGGCGGATCCGCCTAGCGGGGGTCGGGCGGCAGCGAAGCCGCTCCGCCCGGCCCACGCAATTCGCAAATCAGCCCGTCCGCCCGCCGGTCACTTAACTTCTTAATGGATCAACTGCCCGAAATCTTCCCGTTTGAGCGCCGCCGCGACGAACTCGACGCGCAGATGGCCGAGCCGTCGTTCTATGCGAACCCGCGGAAGGCCGCGGAGGTGTCCCGCGAGCAGCAGAAGCTCCAGCAGCTGATCTCCGACCACCGCGAGCACGCGCGCCTCGAGCGCGAGCTGGCCGAGGCCTCGGCGCTGCTGAAGGATCCGGCGGGCGACGCCGACCTCAAGGAGCTGGCCGCGGCCGAGGTGCCCGAGCTCCAGCGCCGCCGCGAGCAGCTGCGGCAGGCCGTGCTGCTGGCGATGATCCCGCCGGAGCCGACCGACTCGCGCAACACGGTCATGGAAATCCGCGCCGGCACCGGCGGCGACGAGGCCAGCCTGTTCGCCGCCGAGCTCTACCGGATGTACGCGAAGTACGCCGACAACCGCGGCTGGAAGGTCCAGCCCATGAGCAGCAGCGAGAGCGAGCGCGGCGGCTTCAAGGAGGTCATCTTCCTCATCACCGGCTCCGAGGTCTACCGCCAGCTCAAGTTCGAGAGCGGCGTGCACCGCGTGCAGCGCGTGCCCGTGACCGAGGCCAACGGGCGCATCCACACCTCGACCGTGACGGTCGCAGTGCTGCCCGAGGCCGAGGAGGTGGACGTGCAGATCGACCCGCAGGACCTCGAGATCACCGTCAGCCGCGCCAGCGGCCCCGGCGGGCAGGGCGTCAACACCACCGACTCCGCCGTGCAAATCCTGCACAAGCCCACCGGCCTGATCGTGAGCTGCGCGGACGAGCGCTCGCAGCTGAAGAACAAGGCGCGGGCGATGACGGTGCTGCGCTCGCGGCTGCTGCAGCAGCGCGAGGAGGAGGAGCACGCGAAGTACGCCGCGGAGCGCCGGAGCCAGATCGGCTCGGGCGACCGCAGCGAGCGCATCCGGACCTACAATTTCCCGCAGAACCGGCTGACTGATCACCGCATCGGGCTCACGCTCTACAACCTGCCGCAGGTGATGGAGGGTGGCATCGCGCCCATCATCGCCGCGCTGCAGAAGGCCGACTACGAGGAGAAGCTCGCGGCGCTCACGGGTCAGGCCTACGCGCCGCCCCGGCCACGGGGCGAGGACGACTGACATGCTCACCGTCCTGGAGGTCATCAAGAAGACCACGGAGTTTTTCGCCGCGAAGGGCCTCGACTCGCCGCGGCTCAACGCGGAGCTGCTGGTGGGCCACGCGCTGGGCCTGAAGCGCATGCAGCTCTACCTGAACTTCGAGCGGCCGCTGAGCGCGGCCGAGCTCGAGCTGATCCGGCCGCTGGTGCGCCGCCGCGGCCAGCGGGAGCCGGTGCAATACGTCCTCGGCGAGACCGAGTTCTTCGGCCTGAGGCTGAAGGTGGACCGCCGCGCGCTGATCCCGCGGCCCGAGACGGAGCGACTGGTGGAGATCCTCTCGGCGCGCCCGGCGCCCGGCGCGATTCTGGACCTGGGCACGGGCTCCGGCGCGATCGCCCTCGCGCTGGCGAAGCATTTTCCGGAGTCGCGGGTGACGGCCGTGGACGCGAGTCCCGAGGCGCTGGCGCTGGCGCGGGAGAACACGGCGGCCTCCGGGCTGGAGGGACGGGTCACGCTGGTGGCGTCCAACTGGTTTTCCGCGCTGCCGGCGGACGCGCGGTATGACCTGATCGTGGCCAATCCCCCATATTTGTCCGCGACTGAGACCGCCGCGACGACGCCCGAGGTGCGCGGCTTCGAACCCGTGCAGGCGCTGACGGCCGGCGACGACGGCCTGGCGGACCTGCGGACTATCCTCGCGGCTGCGCCAACCTTTCTGGCCCCGGGAGGGACCGTCGCGCTGGAGACCGGGATCGCCCATCACGCCGCGCTGGCGGAAGCGGCCACGGCCGCCGGCTTCACGCGCACGGAATCCCTGCAGGACCTGACAGGCCGCGACCGCTATTTCCTAGCGGGGATTTGAGAGGAGAGACCACTAATGGGATTTCACCAACGGTGAAATCTGTTTAATGCGGCGGCGGCTGATAGCCTCCGCTATCTCAGCGGGTCTGCTGATCGCAGACTGCAGCCCGCGATCAGCGGGCCCCATACAACTGCGCAGGCAATCAGCCGAAGCCACTCCATGAAGATTTCACCGTTGGTGAAATCCCATGAGCGGTCCCCCAACTCCCGGCCGCGTTCAGCCCTTCCGGTCGAGGGCGGCGGTGAGGGGCGCGTGGGTGGCGGCGGCGAACTGCTTTTCCTTGCCGAGGGCGACGGCGTCGTTCACGACGCGCAGGCTTTCGCGGAGGAACACATCCACCTTGGCGTAGGCCTCGGTGTCCGTGCTCATCTCGGTCTCGTCGTCCTCGCCGTCGAGGTCCGGGGCGCCGGTGGCGTCGGTCTTCTTGGGGGCCTTGAGCTTCGGTGCCGGCGCGGGTCCGAGGCGATATTCACGATAGGGATACTCGTGCTTGGCGAGCTGCAGCTTCTCGGCCTCCAGCTGCTTCTTGAAGGCCTCGTCCTCCACCTTCTGGGCGCGGCGGGCGTCAAGGTTGAGCGAGACGGTCTTCTGGTCCTGGCGCTGCTTGAACCAGTCGATGTTGCGGCGGAGGTAAAGGAATTCGTCGAGTTTGGCCTGGCGGGCGGCACTGGCCTCGCGGAGCGGCTGGAGCACCTTGGTGTCGAGCGGGTGACCCTCGAAGAGGCTGGACGGGATCTCGTCCCAGGCCAGCGCGTGCGGCAGGGAGCCCTCGCCGATCGGCAGGAACTCGTCGATCGACGGCAGCACGATGTCCCGCACGACGCCCTTGAGCTGGGTGGAGGAGCCGTTGGGCAGGTAATAC
>Ga0073936_10012391_pt1 | contig 10161 bp, 5 predicted proteins | sample AliMusrvi5mmetaG_FD_87041 | JGI IMG/M metagenome (GOLD analysis project Ga0073936, IMG submission 87041) | Freshwater lake bacterial and archeal communities from Alinen Mustajarvi, Finland, to study Microbial Dark Matter (Phase II) - Alinen... | ecosystem: Environmental > Aquatic > Freshwater >... | reverse complement strand
TGCTCGCGCCCAGCGCCGCGCCGACAACGTAGCCGGTGAAGAACATCGCCGCCAGCAAGGGCCAGATCGCGCGCCCAAGGCCCGCCATGCGCGCGCCCTCGCCGGGGGAGCCGTGGATTGTGGCGTGGTCGGTTGCTGCTGGCATGACTTGAACTCCGTTCGTCAATAAATCGAGCGGTCATTGCGAATACGGGACTTGGCGGAATGCATCTTTGGAGGGCGGTCGGCCTCGACCGCCGCGTCCAAGCGCGTGTCAGTCGCGTTCCGTGCGGGCACCGAGGCCGGTGCCCCTCCAGTTTGTGTTCTCATCGTCCTGACAGTTGCATCTTTCAAAACAGATGCCCCTAAACTTTCACTGTACCGCTGCGAGTGTCTTCTCCAACCGCTCCAGTCGTGCAATGGTCTCGGTCAATTCGATGCGCTTGGCGCGCTGCTGTTCCACCACCTGCGGCGGCGCCTTGGCTACAAAGCCATCGTTGGCCAGTTTGGATTCAATCCCCTGCAGGAAGCCGCGTGTTTTCTTCAGTTCTCCCTGCACGCGCGCCACCTCGGCGGCCACATCGATCAGCCCGGTCAGCGGCAGATAGATCGTGCCGAGTTTGACGAGCGCGCCGGGCATCCCTCTGGCTTCGCCGCCGGCCACGATCTCGACCGCCTCCGCGCGCAGCAGGGCTTGCAGCGAACGGCGGTCGCGTTCCAGTTGCGTCGCCGCCGACGCATCCACGGTATGGATCACGTAGCGGATCAGCTTGGCTGGCGCAATGCCGTATTCCGCGCGCAGGGTGCGTCCGGCGCCGATCAGTTCGTGCTTGGCCTCCACGTAGGCCGTGACGCGCTCGCCCATGCCGTACGCCGCGGACGTCGCATCCGCCAGCGGATGCGGCCAGGCGGCCACCATGATGGATTCCTCCGCCGCGCCGTATCCCATGGCGTGCCAGAGTTCCTCGGTGAGGAACGGCATGTACGGGTGGAGCAGCTTCAGGGCGCTTGCGAACACGTGCGTCATCAGGCGCAGTACCTGCTCGCGCCGCACGGCATCCTCGCCGTAGAGGTCGTCCTTGGCATACTCGACGTACCAGTCGCAGAAATCGCTCCAGACGAAATCGTAGATCAGGCGCGCGCCGTCCTGGAAGCGGAACTGCTCCAGGTGCGCGGTCAACGCGCGCACGGCGGCGTCGCACTTCGCCAGCAGATGACGGTCGTCGTCCGTGAGCAGCGCGGGGTCGAGTTGCGGCGCGGTCGCGGCCAGCGCGTGCCAGTCGAGGTCGGGCGCCTTTTCCATGTGCAGCTTCAGGAAGCGCGCGGCGTTCCAGATTTTGGTGCCGAAGTTGCGGCCGATCTCGAACCGGTCCATGTTGACCTGGACATCCTGACCGGTGGCCGTGACCATCATCAGACTAAAGCGCATCGCGTCGGCGCTGTATTTTTCGATGACGTCCATTGGGTTGAGCCCATTGCCCAATTGTTTGGACATCTTGCGGCCCTGGTCGTCGCGAACGATGCCGTGGATGTAGACGTTGCGAAACGGCGGCGTGCCCATGAACTTGCAGCCGGCCATGATCATGCGGGCGACCCAGAAAAAGATGATGTCCTGGGCGGTCACCAGGTCGTTCGTAGGATAGAATTTCTGCAGATCGGCGTTGTCGCGCGGCCATCCCAGTGTGCTGAAGGGCCAGAGCCAGGAGGAGAACCACGTGTCCAGCACGTCCTCGTCCTGCGTGATCGATTCGGCGGCCGCACCGCACTTTTCGCAAGTTTTGGGTGTCGTCCGGGCAGCCCATTCGTGACGGCAGTCGCGGCAGGTGTAGACCGGGATGCGGTGCCCCCACCAGAGTTGGCGCGAAATGCACCAGTCACGAATGTTTTCCATCCACGCAAAATAGGTGTTTTCCCAGCGCGCGGGGTGGAACTGCACCTGGCCGCTGCGCACGGACTCGATGGCCGCGGCCGCCAGCGGCTTCATGCGCACAAACCACTGCAGCGACAAACGCGGCTCAATCACGGTTTCGCAGCGACTGCAGTGCCCCACGGCGTGCAGGTGCGGCTCGACCTTCTCCAGCAGCCCCTGCGCATCGAGGTCCGCCACCAGTTTCTTGCGGCACGCGAAACGGTCCATGCCCGCATACGGACCGGCATCGTCGTTCATGGTGCCGTCGCCGTTCATCACGTTGATGGACGACAGGTTGTGGCGCTGCGCCACCTGAAAATCGTTGGGATCGTGGGCGGGCGTGATCTTCACCACGCCGGTGCCGAAGGCGGGATCGACGTAGTCATCCGCCACCACGCGCAGTTCGCGCCCGAGAATCGGCAGCTTCACCTGCTTGGACAACAGGGCGGTGTAGCGTGCGTCCTTCGGATTCACGGCCACGGCCGTGTCGCCCAGCATGGTCTCGGGACGCGTCGTGGCCACGGTCACGAAACTGCCGTCGGAGACGGGATAGCGGATGTGCCAGAGATTTCCGTTCGTATCCTGATGTTCGCTCTCCTCGTCCGACAGCGCGGTGTGGCAGCGCGGGCACCAGTTCACGATGTAGTTGCCGCGGTAGATCAACCCCTCGTTGTAGAGGCGGCAGAACACCTCGGCCACGGCCTCGCTCAACCCCTCGTCCATGGTGAAGCGCTCGCGCGGCCAATCGCAGCTGGCGCCGAGCTGGCGGAGCTGGCGCACGATCGTTCCGCCGTACTCCTGGCGCCACTCCCACACGCGCCGGACAAACGCCTCGCGGCCGACCTCGTGGCGGTTTGTGCCTTCCTTGCGCAGCGCCTTCTCCACCACGTTCTGGGTGGCGATGCCGGCATGGTCCGTGCCCGGCATCCAGAGGGTGTTGCGCCCCTGCATGCGACGCCAGCGCACGAGGATGTCCTGAATGGTGTTATTGAGGGCATGCCCCATGTGGAGGATGCCCGTCACGTTCGGCGGCGGGATCATCACGCAATAGGGTTCGCCGGCGCGGGCGGAGTCGGCATGGAAAAATCCCTGCGCCTCCCACCAGGCGTACCACTTGGATTCCACAGCCTTCGGGTCGTAGTGTTTGTCCATAGGAGAAGGTTTCAGGGTTCGGGGTTCAGGGGGCAAAGGTTAGTGCGTTCTGCCGCAACATGCAACGCGGTTTTACCGCATTTTCGGGGTCGGTCGCAAGGAATCGACAGCTTGAATTTTGATGCCTGGAACCGATTCCGCTATCGATCGCCGCAGTTATCAATGACCGTGCATGTTCCCTTTTTCCAGTCGGCATTGTCGAGGCGTGGCACACGGATCTGGGCAAATGGCAGGGTTGTCTTCTCGACACCCGCGACACGGTCGATGACAAGGCCAGCCAGCGCATCGAAGAAACCCCAGATCGCCACACCGCGGGGATAAAAGCAAAGGTTGTTGCCGTTGAAGGTCTCGAAGAAGATCTTCGGTTCCTGCGTATTCGTCGTGACCTGCCAGTCCCAGTAGCGATCCGCCAGGGCGCGCAGATCGACCCCGCGGTAAAACGCCGCGATATCGCGCAGCATGTTCATGGAAATCCAGCCGGGATTTCTCGAAACGCCGGCAAGCCCGGCCACGCGGTTGGCGTCGGCAAGGTGTTGGTTCTGGAAGTCGGTATGCACGCATCCGTATTCGCGCAGGCAGCGTCCGGTTGCCGTCAGCAGATCCTGCCGGATCTGCGCCTCGTTCAGTCCGAGACTGAAACCCACCATGTCCAATGGAGCCAAGCCGTTCACGGTATAGATGTGCGGAGCATCCCAGCCGGGAATCTCCTTCCACTCCTCCACCACACCCGACCAGGGGTTTTTCAGAATCCCGTCTTTCCGGAGCAGCGTGACAAAGTGATCCTCCGCCCAGCCGCGCTCTGCAATCGTTGCGCGGATCTTCGCAGCCTTTGTGCGACAGCGTTCGATCGGCTCACTCCTGCCCAGCAACGACAGCAGCTCCGCGCCGCATGCAAACGCCGCCAGGGCCTTTACGGCAAGGTAAATCTGTTCGGTCCCGAACTGCACCGCCGGCGAGGCGTCGTCGATCGTATTGGCCACGCCCTTGTCCGGTATGCCATTTCCCGTGGTATCGCAGGCGGCCAGGAAGGCAAGATATTTTTCGATTATTGCCGCGTGTTTGTACAGGATGGAGGCATCGCCTGTGCGTTTGTAGTAGGCAAAGGAGAGAATCAGATAATTCGCCGTCTCCTCGACTTCCATCTCATGGGTGTATTCCTGTCCGCCTGCGCGGGAGAACTGCCCCGCATCATGGGAGAGAAACAGCGTATTTTTTCCACGCTCGCCGAGCGTCCGGGAACCGTCCTTCGAGAATTCGGGCCAGAAATCCAGCTCGATCTTCAGCAATTCCGGCCAGACCGCGAGATAAAAGGGCGACTGTGTGAATTCCACATCAACCGTCGAGTGGAAATAGCAACTGCCTTCCCATACGCTGAACCAGTCGCGTCCATCCCGATTCACCCACCAGGAATCCATCAACCAGGCATGCAGCGTGTTGGCAAACAGTTTGTTCACGCTGGAAGAACAATTGTTCTTTTCGATGATGCCGTCCACGCGGCGCGCATTTCCGAGGATTTCCAGCGTGTTCGTTCGCGCCCAGTCTGCCACCGCGTCGAGATCGGCAAAGCGCGTAGCATATTGGAACGGATACCGCTGTCCGAGTATCTCGAGTTCCGGCTCGCAGTGCGTGCACCAGCCGACCGTCAGCCCCTCGCTGCCGGGTTCATCCGGAAAGACGGTCTTCACGAAACGCGTGCCGCGCCGCGTTGTATCCACGGCAACCAGCCGGTCACGCTGCGGCACGGCCTGCTCGATCGTCTTTCCTGGATCGGAGGACACCCGGCGATGACTGGTAAAGACGAGATCGACTTCGGGTCCGCTGCCGGGCGCAACGGCAATGCGTTCGCCCGCGAACTCGACAAAGAGTTCAATCTCCTTGTCGGCGCAGGTTTGGCGAACCCACCGGAAATGGCCGGCAATGCGTTCGGCAGAAAGCGAAATCGCCAGCACCGGCGTAGTCGAGAATTCCGCATCGCGTGGACGAAATGGCGTGGCAATGGTTAACTGGATCTTCAGAGCGCTGGCGGCATGGATCCCGATGACGCTCATGGTGCAGGGCGTCAGGCGCTGGTCATAGAAATCGAACGGTTGATCTCCCTCACAGAAAGGAAAAACGCATGTCTGCCCGCCAATGACAGCCCCGGCGCGCAACTGGAAGACCGGCATCTGCTCAAACACGTCGAAGCGAATAATTCCGGCATTGCGTTTCGCCGGATTCAGCAGCACACCATGACGCGAGCCAAGCACCGTCACGGCATCGCACATCAATTGCATCAGAGATTCTCCTTCCAATTTTTCCCCGCAAGCCAGCGGCCAGCGTGACGCTGGCCGCTGGCTTGCGGGGAAGTTGTCTTCGTGCTGCCTATTGATGAGAAGAATGGCCTGCTGAGGGCGGAAAAGCAAGTACGACCGCATTACGTTCCAACTGTTTCGCGCCGCCGTTTCCCAAGCAAGACGCCTGCCGCCACCCCGCCGCCTATAGGACTAACCGATCATCATTTCTTGTCGCCAATCATGACGTCTGTAGCGACGGTAGTTATGACATGACCGGGTATACCATCCTTAAACTCATACTTTACCACCCGGCCGGGAATATCCGGGCTGAGCCATCGCTTCGTGGTTGAGCAAACGCGCATTTCGTTGGCCCCCGCGGCATTCTGCAGGTCGGTATCCATTTCCGCGAGGCACACTACCGTCCGTTTGCCAACATTGATGGGTGCATCGCATTGTGTGATCGCGCTCTCCACCACTAACAAGGTTCCATCTGGTTTAAGAACTTCACTGCGCGCCTTCACGGCGTCGGATGGAACCAACCATGTCGGCCCACCACCCAAGGTCCACAGAGATCGGCAAAGAAACTTGGCGTCCGGACTTTGCCAGAAAATGATGCGAACCACATTTCCGACAGGGTCCTTTTTTGTATATGTGGTCTTTTGACATGCGTATTCGCGCGTTCCTACTGTGACGGTTTCAGACACCGGCTTGCCGACCACCGACATGCCGTTCGCTTCCGGCACGAGTACCAGATCGGTCTCGCACACAAAGTAACACCAGGTTTTGAACTCCCAACGCCCATCTTTTTCTTGTTCATATTTCAAAAGGCAGTTGCCCGAAAAGTCCAGTTCCGTGGAACAGCAGCGGCTCCGCCATTTTGTTGCCGGCCGGGCTCCCCACGCCTCGGCATTGTCGAAGCAGACGGTTGAACCCAAGGGGAACTCGCGCCAAGCGTGCACAAAAGAGTTGGTAGGCATTGCGACAACCGCAGCCACAACGGGCGTTGCGATGGCTCCGTCCCAGACGACCGTTGGACGGTCGCCAAATGTCGCGGCCCACCCGGTCGCATTGGCCCGGTAATGCACCGTTGCCTTGCAATTGCCATTGAAAACACCTTTGCCGATGCGCGGCGCATTGCCTTGAAAATAGATATCGACCAGATTGCGGCAATCGTTGAAAGCCCCGGGATCAATGTTTGTAACGCTGGCAGGGACGATAATTTTATGGATATTGCTGACATAGGCGAAGGAACCTTCGCCTATGGTCCTAACGGTGTCGGGGACCGTGTAGGAATCTCCAGTTTTGGCGCCCGGGTATGCAACGAGCGTGGATTGGGCCTTGTCGAATAGAACCCCGTCCGCTGTGGTGTAAGTTGCGCTAGCAGCCTCCACGACATATTCTTTAATGAGCACGCAGCCCATAAAGGCACCAGGGCCAATTCTGCAAACGTGACTTGGAATTGTAACTTGGGTGAGACTGTAGCAAGAATAAAAGGCCTTGCTGCCAATGTTTGTAACACTGGCTGGAATCGTAATACTGGGCAAACGGGTGTTTTGTCCAAACGCCCAGTCTTCAATGCTAGTAATTGCGTCGGGCAACTCGATATGAAGCAGACGACTGTTATTGAATGCGTGATCCCTGATCACGCGTACGCCGTGCGGAATCGTTACGCTGGCCAGGCCCCCCTGGGCGAAAGCCACGGGCCCGATGTTCGTGACGCTTTCAGGAAGGACAACCTTTGTCACCTTGCTGCAGCCCAGAAATGCCGAACGACCTATATCGGTGACCGGAAGCCCGTTAATGGCGGACGGAACAGTGACTGCGGTCTCCTGGTCCTTGAAATTGGTGCCAGGACCGATGTAGCGGGTGATGGTGATCGTGCCGGCATTTGTTTTGCATTCAAACTGGGCCTGCAACATCGACGGCAGCCCGAGCAGCAGTACAACCAGCAAAAGCGCAGACCTTGTCATATCAACTTCGCCTTATCAACAAGGGCACAACAGTCCGTCGGCCAGAATGCGCCAGCCTCAACCGAAAAACGCCTTGTACAGGCTCTGCACGGCACGGTCGCGGTCGGCGGCTTTGACGCCGAACATGATGCTGATTTCGGAGGCGCCCTGGTTGATCATCTCGATGTTCACGTGGGCGTCCGCCAGGGCCTTCGCGGCGCGCGCCGTCATGCCGATGGCATACTGCATCCCTTCGCCGACCACCATGATCAGCGCATGGCCGCGCTCGACCAGCAGGTTGTCCGGCTTGAACTCCGCCTGGATCCGCGCCACCACGCGCTGCTCGCGCGCCGCGTCGAAGCGGGATTCGCGGATGATGACGGACATGTTGTCGATGCCGGAGGGCATGTGTTCGATCGAGACGCCCTCCTCCTCGAGCACCTGCAGCAGTCGGCGGCAGAAGCCGACCTCGCGGTTCATCAGGTACTTGTCCACATACAGGTTCACGAAGCCGGTGTCGCTGGCGATTCCCACCACCGCGCATTCGCCCGGTTTGACGTCGCGCTTGGGCACCACCATGGTGCCCGGCTGGTCCGGCCGGTTCGTGTTACGGATGTTGATGGGAATGCCGGCGCGGATGGCCGGCAGCACCGCTTCGTCGTGGAATACGCCGAAACCGGCATAAGAGAGCTCGCGCATCTCGCGGAAGGTCATCACGTCGATGGCATGCCGCACTTCCGGCACGATGCGCGGGTCCACGGCGTAGACCGAATCCACGTCTGTGAAATTCTCGTACACGCTGGCCTTCACCGCCGCCGCGAGGATCGAGCCGGTGATGTCCGACCCGCCGCGCGGAAACGTCGCCACCGCGCCGCCCCTGGTGTAGCCAAAGAAGCCGGGAAAAATCACCAGCCCCTGCCGGTTGCCGATCGACGCCGCCAGATTCTGGTACGATTCGGGAAGGAGTTGGGCGTTGCCGAATTCGTCCGTCAGCAGCATGCCGGCGTCGCGCGGGTCGACGTATTCGGCGTCCACGCCGCGCGCGCGGAAGGCGGCTGCGGCGATCCGGGCGCTGTTGTCCTCGCCGGCCGCCTTCATGGCGTCCAGGAACATGCCCGCGTGGTCCCGCCGTCCGGCCAGACGGCGGCGCAGATCGGCTTCGATCTCGGCCACGATGCCGTCTTCCAGTTCGAGCGTGCGCTGGATATCCGCATAGCGGTCGACGATCTCCAGCAGCACGGGTTCGGTGACCTTGCCGGCGAGGGCGCGGTTGGCGCAGTCGATCAGCAGGTCGGTCACCTTGGTGTCCTGCTTGCTGCGCTTGCCGGGCGCGGAAACCACCACGATGCGGCGGGAGTTGTCCGCCAGCACGATGTCGCACACCTTCTTCACCTGTCCGCCGTCGGCCAGCGAGGTGCCGCCGAATTTACATACCTTCAACATAAGCTGTCGCTTTCCTTGCTCATATCCGTATGCCAGTATTCAGAATGAAAGGTCATTCGCTTCCTGCATTATTCTGAATCCTGAATCCTGAATCCTGAATTCTCTTCCCTAATCCAGCATCCGTATTTTCTTGGGCTTTTCCCCCACCACGCCCGCGGCGTGGATTTCCGCCAGCGCTGCGTCCAGCGCGGACTCCCGCGCGGCGTGCGTCAGAACGACCACGGGGACGTGCCCGCCTTCCTCCGGCACGGCGCGTTGCGTCACCGCCGAGATGCTGACGCCATGCCGTCCGATGATGCCGGTGAAAATGCCGAGCGATCCCGGCTTGTCGAGCACCATCAGCCGCACATAGTAGTGGCTGGTGGTTTCCGCCAGCGGGCGAATGCGCAGGCTGCTGCCGGTGGCGCGCGCCACGCCACGCCGGTGGCGGGGCTGCCGGGACGCCAGGTTGCGGGCCACATCTGCCAGATCGCCAATGACAGTGCTGGCCGTGGGGTCGCGCCCCGCGCCGCGACCATAGTAAAGTGTGTCGCCGGTCAGGTCGCATCGCACCATCACGGCGTTGAAGACCTGGCTCACCGAGGCCAGCATGTGATCCACCGGCACCAGTGTCGGATGCACACGCACTTCGATCTCGTCGCCATCGCGGCGGATCACCGCCAGCAGCTTGATGCGGTAGCCGAGTTCGCGCGCATACTGCACGTCCAATCCGGACAGGCCGCGGATACCCTCGACCGTTATGGCGGACATCGGCACATGGAAGCCATAGGCCAGCGATGCCAGGATGACCGCCTTGTGGGCCGTGTCGAACCCGTCGATGTCGAGGCTGGGGTCGGCTTCCGCATAGCCGGCGTCCTGCGCAGCCCGGAGGACCGTGTCGAACGCCGCGCCTTCCGTCTCCATGCGCGTCAGGATGTAGTTGCACGTTCCATTGAGGATCCCCAGCATCCGGAGCACCTGGTTGCCGACCAGCCCTTCGCGCAGCACGCGGATGATCGGAATGCCGCCGCCCACGCTGGCGCCAAAATAGAGGTCCACGCCTTTTTTTTCGGCCAGGCCAAAGATCTCTTCGCCATGCTCGGCCAGCAGCTTCTTGTTCGCGGTGACCACCGGTTTGCCGGCTTGCAGCGCCTCGGTCATCAGGGTGCGGGCAATGCCCGTGCCGCCGATCAGTTCCACCACGATGTCCACGGACGGATCGTGGATAACCTCGCGGGCGTCGCGCGTGAGCAGGGCGCGGTCCACCGGCACGCCGCGGTCGCGGTCGATGTCGATGTCCCCAATGCGCCGCAACACCAATTCAAATCCCAACCGGTGGGCCAGCACATCATGGTTGCTTCGGAGGCCATTCACGACCCCCGCGCCCACGGTTCCGAAACCCAGCAACCCGATGCCGATCTGCTTCATGCCGCCAACTCCTGCGCGTATACGCAATCATCTGCAAGAAAAATTAATA
>Ga0073936_10012388_pt1 | contig 10163 bp, 10 predicted proteins | sample AliMusrvi5mmetaG_FD_87041 | JGI IMG/M metagenome (GOLD analysis project Ga0073936, IMG submission 87041) | Freshwater lake bacterial and archeal communities from Alinen Mustajarvi, Finland, to study Microbial Dark Matter (Phase II) - Alinen... | ecosystem: Environmental > Aquatic > Freshwater >... | reverse complement strand
CTGCTGCAGAGTGTTCCTGGCGTTGGCTTTTTGACGGCAATCCTGTTAGTTGTTGAACTCATTGATATGACTCGGTTCAAGCGCTTTGATGAATTGGCCTCTTATATCGGTTTGGCACCTTCGATTCATGAGTCGGATGAACGGTCGTACTCGAGAGGATTGACGAAGCGACAACATCATGAACTGCGATCACGACTGCTTGAATCTGCTTGGATTGCTGTCCGGAAGGATCCTGTTTTGACCATGAAATTTGGTCAACTTTGCAAACGCATGAATAAGAACAAAGCTATTATAAGAATCGCTAAAATGTTGTTAAGCCGTATACGTACTGTTTGGAAAACCGAAACTCCTTATGTGTATGGTGTCATAGAATAACCCGTTCACTTTGACGACCAAATTGACATCAGGTGTGGACCTTTTACTCAGCACTGCCTCTGTCTTCATTGAAGACAACCGAGATTTCTCGTGAGGTTGAGGCCACACCTACTATTTTAAAAGTGACAATGCAGCACGGCAAATAAGAAATGACCGATGGCTGTTCATAACAGGTTCAATGAGATGGGCTGGTCAAAGTATAGAAAAGTCATTGGATGACTGCTGACATGCAGATTGAACTATGACGATGTGTCTTTCCGGCTAAGCTATAAAGGAAAGGATGGGGAAGAAATATTTTCTTTCAAAAAAGTCCCTCTTTTTGCTTGGGTTTTTACATAACAGTGCTGAGACGCGAGTACTGAGGCAGAGAGAGGTGAAAGATCCCTCACTTCGAATTGGGATGACAAGAAGAGTTGGGTACGGTAGATGTAAATGAATACCGTTATAAGGTAACCCGGCAGCGCCGAAGCGTGCCGGATTGACTTATGACTTTATGACGCTAAAGCTCAGGCTTTTTCTACGATCTTGCGTTCTTTGACTTTCAACGCAGCCTTGCCGGTACGTTTGCGCAGGTAGAACAGTTTTGCTCTTCTTGCCTTGCCGTGCTTGAGTACGGTAACGCTCTCAATGTTAGGTGAGTTGACAGGAATGATCCTTTCAACGCCGACACCGTGAGAAATTTTTCTGACAGTGATTGTTTTATTGCCACCTGCTCCCCGGTCGCTGATAACAATACCTTCGAAGGCCTGAAGTCTCTCTTTTTCGCCTTCAATAACCTTCAACTGAATCTTGACGGTATCACCCGGATTGATTTCCGGAAAATCGGTAACAGCCTGGGTGGCTTCTACTAACTTAATTAACTGATCCATGACAACAACTATTTACGTTATTTTTTCTTTAATTCTTCCAAAACTATATGATCAAGAAGATCGGGTCTACGCTGCCGTGTTCGCTCAAGAGCATTTTCACTACGCCAGTGTTCAATTTTACTGTGATGACCGTTCAACAGCACATCAGGCACCTTCATTCCCCTGAATTCAGAAGGGCGGGTATAATAAGCGCAATCAAGCAACCCTGTCTGAAAAGAATCGCTGAGAGCCGATTCACTGTCTCCAAGTACACCCGGTATGACCCTGACAACTGCATCCATAAGAAGCAGTGCCGGTATCTCACCGCCTGAAACTACAACATCACCAATGGATATCTCCATGGTAATCAAATTCTCACGGATTCTTTCATCGACGGCTTTGTAATGGCCACAGAGAATAATCACGTTATGCAACATTGAAAGCCTGTTTGCCATAGACTGCTCAAACAACTTTCCATCAGGCGTCAGAAAAATCACCTCATCATACTCTCTTTCAGTCTTTAGAGCCTCGATACAAGCATATACCGGTTCCGGACGGAGTACCATCCCTGCGCCACCGCCAAATGGTGAATCATCAACCTGTTTGTACCTGCCCAGCCCATAGTCATGCAAGTTATGAACATGAATGTCAACATGTTTTTTTTTCCGGGCAATACTTAACAATCCATTATCAAGCGTCGAGTCGAAAAAACCGGGAATGACGGAAATAACATCAATCCTTATTGCATTCATTGGCTGATTACCGGTTCAACATACTTTTCCAAGGTTCAACCATTTACAGAAACTCGCTGTATCTTGGTATCACAATATACTTTTCACTAAGACTGAACTCTTCAACAAATTCTTCTATAGCAGGCAGCAGAATCTTTTTCTCACCGACCTGAACTTCATAGACTTCATTCGCGGGCATCCTTATAATATTGGTAACAACACCTACTTCCAATCGATTCCGGTCAAGAACCTTCATGCCTATAATCTCGTGAACATACGCACGGTTTTCAGGCTGAGGCAAAAGCTGGTCTTCAGTAACAAACAATTTCCAGCCTGTCAGGGCCTCGGCTTTTTCCATCGTATCAATTCCTTCAAAGAACAACCATGCAAACCCAGCTGCAAGAGCGGCTTTTTTTACTTTCAACCGCTCTACAGAATTCTCGGATTTGCCCGCGTAATACTCACGGCGAGAAAGAAAAGTTTCAGGAAAGTCGGTGACCATTTCCACCTTGACTTCACCCTGCAATCCTTTCGGCTTGAGAATGACTCCTGTTATATAGAGTTCCATTCCTACCTCACCATAAAAAGTGATCAGGCCTCAGTGCCTGCTGTTGCAGCTTTCGCTTCTGCCTCTTTTTTGGCAGTACGACGATGAGACTTCAATGCAAGGCGTTTCTGACGTCTGACGTTCTGATGCTCCTGCCATTTTTCCATCTCAGCTGTAATATCGGCCTCGCTGCGACCCATGCTCTTAAGTCTGAGTTCATAGAGCAAACCGGTAGTACGGATAAGACTGTTAACTGTCGCTGTAGGCTGTGCACCAGTCTGCATCCAATAGACAATACGCTCTTTATTAATGGTTACTGCGTGTGGTTTTGCTGTCGGCTGATAATGGCCTACAACTTCAAGAAACTTGCCGTCCCGTGGTGAGCGTGCATCGGCAACAACAATCTGGTATACCGGCAATTTTTTTCTTCCTGCTCTTTTCAGTCTGATCTTTACCAAGGCTAATGAATTTTAGTTAATGTTAACTGCTAACAGTTGTGTGTAATTTATCGTTTTAAAAATTTATCCAATGCAAGATTCTGCGAAGTAATTTTTCTGCCTGACTGCGACAGCTTTGATACTGAACGCATCATCTTTTTCATCTCTCCGAACTGCTTGAGCAGAAGGTTAACCTCCTGCACTTTCGTTCCGCTGCCTTTGGCAATACGCTGACGGCGACTGCCGTTGATGATATCAGGATTAACTTTTTCCTGTTTGGTCATTGAGTTAATCATGGCTTCGATAGGCTTGAAGTCCAGATTCTCAAGATCCTGCTTCGGCACCATCTTGTTAAGACCAGGCACCATCTCAATCAGTCCCTGAATAGAACCCATCTTTTTAAGCTGCTGCAGCTGATCGAAAAAGTCGTTGAGATCGAACTCGTTCTTCATTAACTTTTTCTGCATCTCGAGAGATTTCTCAAGATCGAGATTCTCCTGGGCTTTTTCAACGAAACTGACAATATCACCCATTCCCAGAATTCTCTGAGCCATACGGTCAGGGTAGAACAGATCAAGGTCGTCAACCTTCTCACCGATACTGATAAACTTGATCGGCTTTTCAACAACCTGACGTATGGAAAGCGCAGCACCACCCCTTGAATCACCATCTAGCTTGGTAAGCACTACACCGTCAAAATCAAGGCGATCATTGAAAGCCTTAGCGGTATTGACTGCTTCCTGACCTATCATGGAGTCAACGACAAAGAGCAGTTCATCCGGCTTGAGAGCATGCTTCAAAGCCTCTGCTTCAGCCATCATCTGCTGATCAATCTGCAGACGTCCGGCGGTATCAATAATAACAACATCCTTCCCGGACGAGCGAGCCTCTTCAAGACCCTGCAGGGCTGCCTTCATTGCATCCTGCTGCTCAATTGCAAAAACGGGAACATCAACCTGCAGGCCAAGGGCTTTCAGCTGGTCGATTGCTGCGGGACGATAAACGTCAGCGGCAACAAGCAGAGGATTTTTTCCGTTCTTCTTGAGACGCAGTGCAAGTTTTGCACAGAAGGTAGTTTTTCCCGATCCCTGAAGACCGGCAACCATAATTACTGCGGGAAGTTTCTTGGGTGAAAGGTTGAGCGGTTTCTGCTCACCACCCATCAGCTCAGTCAGTTCATCATAGACAATTTTTACAATCATCTGCGCAGGCGATACGCTTTTGATGACCTGTTCGCCAAGAGACTTTTCCCTTATATCTTCAATTAATTTCTTTGCTACCTTATAGTTAACATCGGCACCAAGGAGAGCTCTCTTGATATCCCGCATAGCGAGACCAATATTGATCTCATTGATAGTGGCCTGACCAGCGAGCTTTTTAAAGGTGGCCTCTAATTTATCACTTAAACTATCGAACATTGGTTCCTGCTTTTTTCATATAAAGCTTAAAAATGCTTAGCTTTAATTATAACAAAAAATAGCAAAAAATAAAATGATACAATCATATCTTCATTGTTTAAAAGGTTTTTCATGCTATTTTTTACCTTCTGAGCACAGAAAACATCACGAAACAAGAGGTTATGACTGTAAGTTCCATTGAATCCATTCTGGACTCTTTTCGCAGAAAGCGAATTGCCGTTATCGGCGACATTATGCTTGACAAGTACATTTTTGGCCATGTCTCCCGAATATCGCCGGAATACCCTGTACCGGTAGTAGATGTTACGCATGAGGATTACCGGCTGGGAGGAGCTGCCAATGTTGCGCTCAACACACAGTCACTCGGCGCAAAGACCATATTGATCGGTATTACAGGAGCAGACAGCAACCGGGAAAAACTTCTGGAACTGTTCCGCAACCATGGGCTTGCAACTGAAGGACTGATCAGCGATGCTTCAAGGCCGACAACATGCAAAACAAGAATTCTTTCACAAAACCATCATATTACAAGGGTTGACTTCGAAAGCAAAAAAGAGGTTGATGCGATTATTGAGCGGGCTGTTATCGATTCTTTTAACTCTGTGATCAACTCTATCGACGCTGTAGTGCTGGAAGACTACAACAAGGGTATTCTCACCCCGATCATCATTGAGCATATCATTACCACAGCGAAATCATACAATATCCCTGTACTTGTTGACCCTAAACTTAAGAATTTCTTCGCTTTCAAAGAGTGTTCGGTTTTTAAGCCGAACCTTTCAGAAATGGCTTCATCTCTAGGGATAGTTCTACATAACAATGACCCTGAGGTTGAAGAGGCCTGCCACATGCTTCGGGAAAAACTTCAGGCTGAAACCATTATTGTCACAAGAAGCGAGAAAGGTATGACACTTTATAATGGATCGTTCACCCATATTCCTGCAACATCGCTGGAGGTTTCCGATGTTTCAGGTGCCGGAGATACCGTCATCGGCATTCTGGCGCTTGGCGCAGCTGCCGGTATAGATATTGTAACTAATGCAACTATAGCTAATCTTGCCGCAGGAACAGTCTGTCAGGAGGTAGGTGCCGTTCCTGTAAGAGCGGATAAACTGATCAGAGCTTTTCAGCAGTATCATCAATGAGAGCGAGATGATGCTCTATTTCCTCTGGATAGGGCGGGTTGTAGGTAGCGTCCTTTATGAGAGCTTTCAGATTGTTCAATGAATAGAATGGAACTTCGAACATTCCTGCATTACTCAGTGCAGAGGGAACATCTTTGCCTGGATCTATGTGCATGACAAAGGTGATGTTAACTGCCCCTGCGGTGGCCGGCCTGAAAACCCACATTCCTGTGGCGTGACGAACCCTGTGATACTCGGGATTGTCGGGCAGATAATCAGGTTCGGCCTTCATGGTAAGCGCCACGGAATTACCCCCTGCCGTGGTGAGACCTGTGCGCATAATTACTTCTCTCGGTTGAAGTGGCCAGGGGGTTTTGATAATTTGACGGACAACATACTCGAGAGGATCAGTTTTGTCAAGGATATGCATCTCCACAAGTTGATGCACCCAGCGATTATAACTGGGCATGTCGTGAAAAAGGCTGATCAGCTTTTTTAAGGATACCTGCATCTCAGCCTCTCCCTTAAAACCGTGGATGTCGGAGCCGTTAACCTTGGAGGAATAAATTTTTATCCCTTTGTGTTCTATACGAAATTTCCAGTCTCCATGAAGCATTAACCCGACATCCATACTGTTTTTTTTGAGTGTATTTATAAAGACTGCAAAAAAAATCGGGAAGAGATCACTCGGTTATAAAATTCTCATAATTCTGTATGACATCTTTGGAGGATTTCTTAAAGGGGGCTTCAACCGGAATCTGATATTTTTCCTTTTTGACCATCTCTCTCAAATTAGTCAAGGTATGATATGGGGTATCAATAACAGCAATATTGGCAAGCCAGGACGGGATTTCTCCTCCGGGTTCTATATGAAGACGAAAGACAACCCTGCACTGATTAGCCGATAGCGGAATAATGTTCCACGCACCCTCAAGCTGGGGTACACGCACATATTTATCGTTTAAAGGGAGATAATCGGCCATACACTCCAGTTTAATATAAACTTCAGATGTTTCCGGATCAAGATAACCCTGGGTACGAGTTATGATTTCGCGGTCTGAAACAGGCCAGGGGGCACTGACAAGTTGATAGACGATTCGCCCCTCATCTTCAGAAAGCTCCTCAAGCACCTTCATCTCCTTTGTTTTCCATACCCATTCGGTAGCTGCTTCGACATCATACAACAGGCTCAGTACTGCATGTTGAGGAGCGTCGATGGTTGCAACGCCGACAAACGAAAGAAAAGCGGAACTTGGAACCGGGCAGGTAAATATATTCAGCCAGTCCTTCTGAAGACGTAACGTACAGGATTCACTGTTGATTTTTTCAATTATTGACATAAACACCTCGTTTAAACTGTTTATAAATAAGCAAGCATGGCCTCCTTCACCCCACTCAGGGTCGACGATCCGGCAAGGTTTCAGCTATCCTTACTACTGGATCGGCACTGCGTACAAGAAATTTTATCTGTCCCTCAGCACCAAAAAGCTGATGCGCAATCTTCGACTTTACAGCACGAACTATGTTTTTTCTATCCCTGACAAAACCATTTCTATCAAAGGTAATTTTTTTTGCCTTGCAGGTTTTTAATACAAGGTCGTCAAAACGGCTTTCTTCTGAATAGCCGGCAATGAAGCGATCCAATGAAGTACGATAAGCCTGTACCGAGCTATGAGGATCATCAAGCAGCTTCAGTGCCATCTCATCAATAGAGCCCGACTGGTATAGCTTCTGATAAAAATCAGAGTACGCACTTCCTGTCACCCAGAAATCAGGAATTATACCACCGGCATCCCTGAGCGCAGTAAGTTTACTCTGACCCTTTGTGTCTTTACCTTTGAGAGACAAAATCAATGCAGGAAGAGATGATGTTTTATAAACTGAAACTTCATTGTTTTTCAGATAGAGTAAACTGTCAGGATCATTAAAGAGTTTCTGAGGCAGAATATTAACCATCGCATCCTTGTAATAACGTTCACGACCTGCAACTCCTTTACGATAGACTCGCTGTATCTGACGTCCTGATGGAGTGTAATATCTTGATACGGTAAGTCGAATCGCAGAGCCGTCAGCAAATTGAAGCTGACGCTGAACAAGTCCTTTACCAAAACTCAGCTCACCAACAACAGTTGCTCGCTTGTTATCCTGCAGGGCTCCTGCAAGAATTTCGGATGCCGATGCGCTTCCTTTATCAACAAGCACTATCACCTCTCCTTTTTTATAGCCTTCATCAGCTGCTTTGGCGACATATCGCTCATCCTCCGACCCGCCCGTACGACTTTTTGTATAAACAATCAACTGATCTTTGTCAAGAAATTCATCGGCGACTGCAACAGCCTGTTCAAGGAAACCTCCGGGATTACCTCTGAGATCAAGAACGAGTCTTGCCATGCCCTGCTTTTTCAATCCGTCAAGAGCACGACGGAACTCGTCAGCCGTTGTCGCAATAAATCGGCTCAACCGTATATAGCCGACCTTATTATTAATCATAAAAGCAGCATCGATACTCGACGTGGATATTTTACCGCGGGTAACAGTAAAGTCTAAAAGCTTGCCATTGAGGGGCCTGAATACTTTCAAACGCACTTTTGTTCCTCGTTTACCTCTCAGCTTTCTAAGTACCTCCTGCTGAGTTATACCAACCGCTGAAGCAGAATCAATCCCAATAATGCGGTCTCCGGGTGAAATTCCAACAGAAGCGCTTGGTCCGCCGGATAGAGGAGTCACAACGAGAAGGGTATCACTGATAACGTCAAACTCTATGCCTATTCCATCAAAGTTTCCATCGAACTCGGCCTGGGAAAAAGAGACCTTTTCCGGCTCCAGATAAACAGTGTGAGGATCAAGGTACTCAGCCATCCCCTGAATACCGGCACCTGCAAGGCTGTCGCTATCGACTTTGTCCACATAGAACTCTTTCATCAACCCATAAGCTTCAAGCATTTTTTTCTGTTGCGCAACCTGAATATCCTTCCCTCCATTCAGCCTGGTACCGAGAAAAACGCCAAAAACAAGCACGACAAGCATCATGACAATGGTAAGTATACGGGACATAACGAGTGATTTAATTACAAAGGAGAGTAGACTACCGCTTTACTCATGAAACACAGTTTACCGATCAGACATCAAAATCACAAAAATTAACATCCCGCCCCTTTTGTGCACTGCTTCATCATAATGCTTATCCAGCGTTAACAACACAAGCGGTATATGGAATAAAAAAGAAAATTATCACGCGCAAAATCAAAATAACAGTAAAAATTAAAGATCAAGATAAAGAGCCTATTAAAAATAAAATACCACAACAAAGAAAAAAAACTCATAAATAATGAAGGAAGGTAAGCAATAAACAAATTATACGGCCACGCCGTAATATGTTTTCAACAACTTACAAAAGCAACCTCACCACAATAAAAAAATATTCATAAGACAAGAGGTGAAAGTATACAGTGAAATATATACAACAATTATAAACATTATAAAACAATATAATATACTAAAATTTTTAGTTGCAAAAATTACTTATATATTTTTATTACAATAAATTATGTAATTTTATATAAACCATTTTTTAAGTATTTATACAACACTTTTACTATAAATAAAAATTCATAAACATCTTATATTTCAAGTTTTTTATGCATAGTTTTAATGCGTTTTATAGGCATCTACAGATTAATAATCTTATCGCTTAAAGGTATAAAGTGTAAATTATTAACAATGAGATATAATCAAGTGTTACTTGATTATATCTCATTGTTATACTTTGATAGGATTTTGTTTGATGGATAATCAATGAAGGATGATGGCTGGATAAATCATGCTTTTATTATTGCGATATGGCTGGTTTATATTGAACTATAAGTTCGAGTTCAAGGCTTGCATCAAGTGGCAATTCAGTCACTCCTACAGCGCTTCTTGTATGGACTCCCCTCTTTCCGAATATCTCATGCAGCAAAGAAGATGCTCCATTGGCAACAAGATGCTGACTTGAAAAGAAGGATTCGCTGGAGACGTAGAGGGTAAGTTTGACTATTTTTTCAATGGTGTCAAGTGAGCCGGTCACTGATTTTATTGCTGCAAGAGCATTGAGTAGAGCAACTCTGGAGGCATGGAAAGCATCATCCTTTCTTAACTCATTGACCTTCCCTTTTCCACCTGGTTCTATCAGTTTACCATCCAGGAGAGGTAGCTGACCGGAGGTATAGACGAGGTTTCCAGTGATTATTGCGGGTGAATACAGGCCTGCGACTGCAGGAGGCGATGGCAGCTTGAAGCCTGCTTTGATGATATTTGCTTCGAAATTATCCATAAAGAGAGTGGTTTACATTTTGAATAAAGCCGAATCGGAAATTTCCGGTTCGGCTTCCTTTTACTATACAGGATAACGATGCTGCATTAAAATTACTCACCTTTTTTGTTATCCTTGGCCTTATCATCGCCCCCCTGCTTCTTGCTGTTTTCCGCAGCTTTATTCTGTTGAGCGGGTGTCTTCTTGTTCTCAACAACTTTGTTCTGCTGGTCCTGGTTCCTCTTGTTCTCAGCTGCCTTGTTCTGCTGATCCTGATTCCTCTTGTTCTCGGCTGCCTTGTTCTGCTGATCCTGATTCCTCTTGTTCTCGGCTGCCTTGCTCTGCTGGTCCTGATTCCTCTTGTTCTCGGCGGCTTTGTTCTGCTGATCCTG
>Ga0073936_10012383_pt1 | contig 10164 bp, 10 predicted proteins | sample AliMusrvi5mmetaG_FD_87041 | JGI IMG/M metagenome (GOLD analysis project Ga0073936, IMG submission 87041) | Freshwater lake bacterial and archeal communities from Alinen Mustajarvi, Finland, to study Microbial Dark Matter (Phase II) - Alinen... | ecosystem: Environmental > Aquatic > Freshwater >... | reverse complement strand
GTGGAGGACGCCCGCGAAAAAATCCGCGCCGGGGCGACGCTGGTGCAGATTTACACCTCGTTCATCTATCATGGGCCGCGCTTGGTGAAAGAGATCGCGCGGGCGCTATGATTCGCCTACGGCTGCCAGACCCCGACGCGGAGGAAGCGTTTGTCCGGCAGGCCGACCGAGTCGGTGATGTGGAACGTGCGGGCCGTCCATGCGGCATCCGGTGGCGGCACCATCGGCGATGCGGGGCTTATTTCTTCGATCGCCTTGTCAAAGAGGGTCAGCGTTTCACTGCCTTGGATGAGGTAAACGATGCCGTCCACGGTGAGGGTGACACTGTTGTTAGGACCGGCGCCGAGCACCGCGTCTTTGCGGACCGCCAAGGTGACGGACAAGCCCGGTGCGTTGGTGTCCGTGGTGCTGAAGATCATCCTGCCCTTGTTGGAGACATCGGCCGGATTGCCGTCGAGCGCGAACTCTAGCAGGTTACTCAGGCCGTCGCCATCGGGGTCGGCGGCGGGCAAGCGGTCTGCGGGATTCGGCAGTTGCGTGGCAAAGCCGTCGATCCAGTTTTGGAATGGCGACTTGGCGGTGAGGGTCATGGCGGGGGTGCCGGACGAGGTATCGGAATATGCGACGGTGAACGTGTTGACCCCGAGCGTGACGGTCGATCCGTCAGGCACCGGGACCCCGTTATAGCTGAGCACGTCCGTGCCAATCCAGGTTCCCGAATACTTGACCACCACGAGCTTGGTGCCACCCGCGAGGGCCGCATGGGTCCCGAGATCGGTTAGGACGAGGTTGACGGAGGCACCGCCGGTGACGACGTCGCCGGTGACGTTGAGTTGATCGGCGGTGGCGGCGGTGGTGTTGATTTCGGCGGCAAGGGTGGAGCCGGCTGCAAACGTGACGGTGCCGGTGGCGAGGTTTCCGATCCCCCCCGCACCAGGTGCGAGAGTGCCGGTGACGTTGACCGCGGAGGTGATGCTGCCCAAGCCACCGAGGGTGGCACCGGTGGCGACGGCGTAGGCGTCTCCGCCGGTATGGGAGCCATTGACCAGCAAAGTGCCGGAGGTCACGGTGGTGCTTCCGGAATACGTGTTGGTGCCGGTCAGAGTCTGGGTGGTGGCGGCGCTCGACTTGCTGACATTGAGGGCCACCTTGCCGTTGATTTGTGAGAAACCGCTATCCTGAATGACCCCGGAGAAGGACCCCGGATTGGCACCGCCAAGTGTCAAGGTGGCGGTGCTGGCTACCGGGGTGTCATTGAGCACCGTGCCCGCGCCATTCAGCGCTCCGATGGTTTGGCTCTGGCTGCCGGTGGACCCGTCGCTCAAGTTGAGAACCCCGCCGGTTTCCACAGTGATGTCGGGGTTGCCGCTGATCAGATTGGCGGCGGAAAACACCGTGGCAGCCTTGTTTCCGATAGAAAATCCCACCCCACTGGCAAAGGTGGTTGCGCCCTCGAATGCGAAAATGCCCGGTGCCGGTGTCGAAGTGCCCGCGCCACCCAGAATCCTGAGAACACCCGCGCCACCGGTGCTGGTGACGCTGGTGGCCTGCATGCCCAACTGCGCGTTGGCCACGGTGACGGTTGCATTGCCTTGGTAAAGCGTGACGGTGCGGGTCGGGTTGAGAACGTCCAACGTGCCGCTCGCCAATTTGATCTTGCTCAAATAATTGGTGGTCCCGATCACTCCCCCCACCGAGAAATCGCCACCAATGCGATAGTTGGTGGTGTTCACCAAGGTCTGGGGACTGCTGGCAATGATCGCTCCGCCATTGAAATTCACCGTATTTCCGGCACCGCCAAAAGCCGCGGCATTCGATATCAGCACATAGCCCGCAGTGAGTGTGGTGCTGCCCGTGAACGTGTTGGTACCAGCCAGATTGACCAAACCTGCGGCATTGGTGCGGTTGATCACCAGGCTGGTAGCGCCTCCCGCGGTGCTGTTGGCAACCACCCCGAACAACTGGATCTTTCCGGTGCCGGTGCCGCTGTCGGCCAACGTCAACACAACCGGCACACTCACCGCACTGACGTCGGCCACGTTGAAGTCGGTGGCCGCTTTGTTGGTCCACGTCTGAGTGGCTCCTAGCAGAATCGGCAGGGGGTTGGAATTGGGGTTCAAAATCACCCCGCCCGAACCAGCCTCGAGCGTGATGCCACCCGCGGCCACCTGCACTTTGCCTACCAGCCCTTTGCCTGATGGGATTGATGAAAAAGTCAGAAGCGTGGTCTGCCTGAAGGTGATGCTATTTGCCAACTGTGCAGTTGCCGACTGTGTAGTGATGACGCTCACTTTGTCCGGGTTCAGGACGAAACCGGTGGCCGCCGAGAAAACCACATCGCTACCGGGAATATAGTCAACCGTGCCGGTGGTGCCTCCCGTAAAGGACGTCGCCCAATACGGATCCTGTCCCCAAATGCCGATCGCGTTGCCATTACCTGGGGTCGTGCCGTTCGTATCCCAATACTGCGTCACGCCCTGCGCGAGCGGCAATGCGAACAACCCTGCGATCGTCACCGCCCGCACGGCGAGACCTCGGAAGGTTGTGCGGCTACCGGCTGCGGAAAACCGGGAAAAGCGGATGACGGGGGTTCTAACTGATTTGGTGTTCATGGTTGGATCGTGTGAGGTTCCTGTTTTGAGGATGAAGCATACCGTTTGGGGAGGTCCCGGACCTCATGTTCATGCTGCCGCGCTCATGGCAGCGGCGTGCCATCGGGGATTTCAAAGCATTTTAACCGCGAGGAACATCCTTTGTCCAGAACGACCTTGGATTTGGGCAGATTCAGGGTTCTGGCGAGGAAGTCCCGCAACTCCGCGTTGGCCTTTCCCTCCACCGGCGCCGCCGCCACCCGAACCCGCAGAACCCGCCCGGCCCGGACGTCATTTTCCCACCCGATGACTTCGCTGCGGCGGGCATTCGGAGCGGCACGGACATGGAGTTTCATGCGCACCCAGCATCCGCCGGCACCCCCGCCATGACAAGCCGGGAAAAATTTCCTGCAAATCCGGTGATTTTGGCGCTAGAACGTGCCCGCCAAACACGTTTCAAGACCATGCCACGCGTCACCATCACCATCCCCGAGAAAAACGCCCAACCCTATCGTTTTCAGTTAGACCGCCAAGTGGTCACCCTCGGAAGGGGCAGCGACAACGATATCCCCATCGATTCCGGCTCGGTTTCCGTCAAACACGCGGAAATGCGCCGCATCGGCGGCGGCTACGAATTGCGCGACGTCGGCTCGACCAACGGCATCAAACTCGCCGACGAACGCTACGAAATCATCCCGTTGCGCAATGGCATCACCGTGAAACTCGGCGACGTGGCCTTTGATTTCATGCTCACCGATGAGGAGCAGGAGGCCCTCGCCCATGAAAAACCTGACGACCAACCCACTTTTCAGGCCGAACCCGAGAAGTCACAGCCCAAATTGCCGCCCTTGAAGGACAAGGATGAGCCGCGCCCCCGCACATCGTCACCGCTGCCGGTCAACAGGGACATCAGCGGCTACGGCATGTTGCTGCTCCTGATCCTCGCCCTGATGGCATTCTGGGCCGGCATGTCCATCCGCTTCCACAAGGAAACCGGACGCTCCCTGATGGACTCCATCAAGGCCAACCGCCAATCCACCAAAGCACCCGCGAAGAAGGCACCCGCCCAAACACCCGCCACCACCCCGGACGCCACCATGCCTGACGGCACCACACCTCCTGCCACCGCGCCCGACACTACGCTCCCTCCTGCGGACCCCAATGCCGTGCCCGCAACGCCCGAGCCGCCTCAGTAACCTTGCTTCGCTCCTCACTGCCCCGCCCGAGTTTCCCCGGCGGCACCCAAATAGGCCACAGAGGAATAGTAATGCAATTTTGAAGGACTGGTTCCAAACATCATCCGAGTGGCAGGAAGTAAAAACCGTTTTGCCTGTCGCCGACAGTCTCGTTCATCTACGCATCAATCCGGGTAAAGACTGCGTTGGCGTGGAACTCCACTCCATCGAACTGCGCCGCCAGGATGCCAAGCCGCAAAACTGGCACTTTGGTGCGCTTGATTAAGATCAAATGAAAATAAACTACCATGGTCCGCTGTTACTCCTCGTAGTGCTACTCCCGGTTTTGTCGGTCGTCGCCGCCACGCCGGTGGACAACGTCATGGTCGGGAGTTCCAATTCAGCGCATCCCAATGTGCTCATGATTGTGATTGACGATCTCAATGATTGGGTGGGCTATCTGCGCGGCCATCCACAGGCGAAGACGCCTTGCATGGACGTGTTGGCGGCGGACGGCGCGGCGTTTGCCAATGCCCACGCGCAAGCACCGCTTTGCAATCCGTCCCGCACCAGCGTTCTCAGCGGGTTACGACCTTCGACTACCGGCATTTATGGTCTGGCGCCCGGCCTGCGGCAGTCGCCGGTGCTGCGCGACTGGGTGATGTTGCCTCAGTATTTTGAACAGCATGGCTATTTCACCGCGTGCTTCGGCAAGGTTTATCATGACGGAGCCATTCTGGCCGCCGACAAGCCGAAGGAATTTGACGTCTATGGTCCGGCCCCGGGCATGCCGACGCCGAAGGGAAAATTCGTCAATACCCCCGACAAAATGAAGGCGGTGGACTGGGGGGTCTATCCGCCCACCGATCAGGATTCGTGCGACTGGAAAAGCGCGGACATGGGCATTGCCGAGTTGGCCAAGCTGCCCCAGGACAAGCCGTTTTTCCTCGCTGTAGGCTTTCGCCTGCCGCACCTCCCGATTTTTGCCACGCAGAAGTGGTTCGACCTGTTTCCCGAGGAAACGTTGCAACTGCCGCCCGTATTTTACCATGACCGGGATGACACGCCGCGCTTCTCGTGGTATTTGCACTGGGATTTGCCGGAGCCGCGCCTTTGCTGGCTTGAAGCCAATCATCAATGGAAGCCGCTCGTCCGCGCGTATTTGGCCGGGACTAGTTTTATGGACAGTCAGATTGGCCGGCTGCTGGACGCATTGAAGGCCTCGGGCCAATACAAAAATACCATTGTGGTGTTATGGTCCGACCAGGGTTGGCATCTTGGCGAGAAACTCATAACCGGGAAAAACTCGCTCTGGGATCGGTCCACGCATGTGCCCCTGATTTTTGCCGGGCCGGGCGTGATGCAGCATGCGCTTATTCATGAACCGGCTGAATTGCTCGACATCTATCCTACCTTAATTGACCTGTGCGGTTTGCCGCCGCGAACCGGACTCGAAGGCCACAGCTTGATGCCGCAATTGCGCGATGCCAGGGCGCCGCGCGCATGGCCGGCCCTCACCACGGCCAACGCCGGCAATACCGGAGTTCGCACGGCCCGCTGGCGCTATATCCGTTATGCCGACAATTCCGAGGAGCTTTACGATGAACGCACCGATCCCAACGAGTGGACGAACCTTGCCGCCGATCCTCATTATGCCGTCATCAAGTCCGCGCTGGCGAAATCTTTGCCGGCCAGCTATGCTGCTCCCGCTCCTGGCAGTGCGCACCGGACGCTCACCTACACGAACGGCATCGCAAACTGGGAGGGTAGGGACATTCCGCCGGACGCACCTATTCCTGGGCTAGATCAGGATTGATTCGCCGCTGTTCCCGTTTAACAATCAGTTTAATCACATGAATATCTTCAATACCCCCCTTTTTCCCGCACTCCAGTCCGGTCCGGACTCTTTCAACGGCCTTCACATCTAAAGCAAATTTCCTGCCATGCTTCGTTTTCTGCATACCCGCATTCGTGTTAGCGACCTTGGGCTTTCGATCACCTTTTACAAAGCCCTGGGATACGTGGTGGGCGAGCGCAAGGACTCACCACAGGGGAACAGCCTGGTGTTTCTCGAATTGCCGGGCAACGATGTGTTTCTCGAACTCTGTCACTCGCCCGACTATTCCGCCACCTGTCCTGAAGACCTCATGCACACCTGCCTCGGCGTGCCGGATATTGTCGCGTATTGTGGCAAGGTGGAAGCCGCCGGGATCGAAATCTGGCCCGCCGGATGGCGCGAGAAATTCACCAGCGGCGGTCGCAAAATGGCCTTTGTCACCGATCCGGATGGCTATGAGGTGGAGATTCTGGAATGCTAACAAGGATGCCCCTCCGCTCCGCGCGGTTCCACCGGTTCCACCGGTTCCATCGGTTCGTTCCAAATAGGCCACCGAGGAATAGTAATGAAAGTGCTTGCGGCGCGGCGGTTGGGGAGGAAGATCCGCCCCTTCGGGCGTGGTTGTCCCAACGCCCGCAGGTTTTCGGTGTCCGCGTTTCGCTGGCGTTCCGTGGTGCCGTTGAAAAGATGACAAGAAAATCATCAAAGCAGCTCTCGCATTGGAGCGGATCGCCGGTAACCTTGCTCGCAAGCGGCCAGTTGTGGAGGAAAAACGTGATCTTTCCTGCAAGGATGTCGCGCCTGATTGTTTCTAAATTCCTGCCAATCCTCATGAAAATTCACTCGTCCAGCTATTTGTTTCCGCTGATTCTTGTTGCCGGTGCCCTCGCTTCGTGCGCTGACACCGCCACGCCGGCCAAGGTGCCGGTTTCCACCGCGTCGCATCCCGGCACCTCTGCGGCTACCCAGTTGTTCCAGGCGGTCAATGCTTACCGCCGCAGCCATGGAGGCCCGGAACTGCGGCGCCACGCCGGCCTGGACCAACTCGCCCGCAAGCATTGCGAATATCTCCGCGAACACCACGGGTCGTTCTCGGTTGATGGCAAAAACGTCAGCCACATGGGTTTCGAGGGCCGCACGCTGGTTGGCCGTGAGATCTATCACATGTCCAACCTCAGTGAGAACGTCGCGGCCGCCAACCATGCGGCGGGCAATCCGGCGGCGGCGCTTCTCGCCCTGATGGAGGGAAACAAGGTGCAACAAAAAAACATGCTGGATACATGGACTGATACCGGTGTCGGCATCGTGGTGGACCCGGATGGGACGGTGTTCGCAACGCAGATTTTCGGCACGCAGAGCATGTCCCAACTGGGGGTGCGCCAGCGATTCAACCAATTCTGAACCGTGCCTGACCCGGCCCTCGAATGCGCGCTTCAGGCCCGCGGTGTGCGCCGGATCGCCGGGGTGGATGAGGCGGGCCGGGGGCCATTGGCCGGGCCGGTGGCGGCGGCTGCGGTGATGTTGCCCAGCGGTTATGAATGTCCGGGGCTGGATGATTCCAAGAAGATCAGCGCGGCGAAGCGCGAGCGGCTTTATGCGCGTCTGACCGAAGATCCGGCGGTGGTGTGGGCGGTGGCCACCGCCTCGCGTGAGGAAATCGACCGGCTCAACATCCTGCGGGCAAGCCACCTGGCAATGCGCCGCGCGGTGGAGGCCATGGACCCGCGCCCCGAGCATTGCCTGATCGACGGCCTGCCGGTGCGCGATTTCCCGATTCCCCACGATGCCATCGTCAAAGGCGACGGGCTCAGCCTGTCGATCGCCGCGGCGAGCATCATCGCCAAGGTCACCCGTGACCGCATGATGCGCGAAATCGACCGCGAGTTTCCCCAATTCGGCTTTGCGAAGCACCAGGGATATGGCACGAAGGAGCATCTTGAAGCGCTTCGGATACACGGCCCTTGTTGCCATCATCGTCGCTCGTTTCAGCCGGTGGCTCAACTCGCCCTGCCGCTTGACCGAAGCTGACGGGACGGTCCGCGACCGGACATGGCTGGGTGCCTACGGCGAACGGGTGGCGGTCGACTGGTTGCGCGGCCATGGCTGCAAGGTGCTGGCGCGGAACTTCAAAGGTCCGCATCGCGGCGAGGTGGACATCATCGCCCGGGACGGAAAACTGCTCCTGTTCGTCGAAGTCAAGACCCGCCGGGAAAACCCGCTGGTTCGTCCGCTGGATGCGGTGGACAAGACCAAGCAGGCGTTGATCGAACGCGGTGCCAATGCCTGGCTCAAACGCCTCGGCACACGGAATTTGCCGTGGCGCTTCGATGTCATCGAAGTCTATGTGGAAGACGGGAAAAAACCGCGGGTCAACCATGTGCGGGACGCGTTCTAGCTCCTTGGACTGCGGTGATGCGCGAGCGCTTCACCGTTTTGGCGGTTGGCGTTGTTTCCTCATTCATGGCCAATCCAATCTCCCTGGTGCCTGGGATTGAGGCTTGCCGGGACCGCCAAATCAAGGCTAATGGGGATCTTCCTTGACGAATGCTGAAATCCTTGCTAAGCTGTCATCACCATGATCACCACTCTCACCGGCAAGAACCAGATCACCATTCCAGCCGCGTTCGCCGCCCGTTACCGGATGCAGCGAGGCACCCGGATCGAGTGGATCGCGGGTGCCGTGCCTGATGAATTCCAGTGCCGCGTGGTGCCTGACCCGGCCACGCTCGCCCGGGAATTGTATGGAGCCGGGCGCAAGTACTTGCCGTCTGGAGAGCAGGATCCGATTGCAGAACTCACCGCGGAGCGTGCCCAAGATGACGCCGCGCGGGAGGGTTCTCTGTGATGTACCTGCTGGATACATCCGCCGTACTCGCCCACTTTTTCGCGGAACCGGGCGGTCGGGAAGTCGCTGAATTGCTGCAGAACGGCAAGGATGCGGTGGCACTGGCCGCTCCCACCTGGTTGGAGTTGGAGCGAAAACTCAGCGGCCTGATCCCCGATGCCACCGAGGTCCAACGCGTCTTCCGCCACTACACCCGCACCCTTTGCTCGCTGGTGCCCCTTGATGAAGCGGCCACACTTGCCGCCATCCGCATCCACCGTGCCTGCCCCATCCGCCTGCCAATGGTGGACGCCCTCATCGCCGGCTGTGCCGCAGCCGCCCGCCTCACACTCGTGCATCGTGACTCTCACATGGACGCCATTCCGGTCGGCGAACTAACAATGCTCCGGCTGCCCGACAATCGGCCGATCTGAGAAGCGCGGGGTCAGGGGACAATCGAGCGAAGCGATCCACAATCTTCGATCCCCTGCGGACGGAACTTGCGTGATGGCGGCTTGCGGGGCAGGATGTGGCGGATGATCATGGCGGGCACTGCGGAATCATTGGCATGGCTGGCGCGGCGTGACGGCAGCGTCGTGATCGGCCATGGACCGTTTGAGGAATCCGCCGGGCCGCCGACGGGCGGGGTGGCGTTTCACCTCCAGGACTTCGCGCTCCAGGAGCGCTTGCCGTGGAAAATCCCGGATCGCATCGAGCGCACCAGCGTCGCGGGACTGGCGGCCCGCATTGCTGACGTATCGCGCGTCCATGCCCACTGGCAGCCCATGGATGCGGCACCGTTTGCCGTGGTTTTCCAGGAAATCATGTCGTCGATCCACAGTGGAGTGTTTGAAAAAACCGTGCCGGTGGTTACCGAAACCGGCATTGCCAGCCAGAACCCGGGACCTGCCGTGCTCGCCGCCATGAGCCGCCAGCGCATGCCGCTCCAATCCTACGGCTGGGCGGGGGAAAACTCAGGATTTGCCGGTGCCACGCCCGAATTGTTGTTCTCGCTGCATGACGGACAGCTTGAAACCATGGCGCTGGCCGGCACCGCGCGATCCGAGGACCGCGACGTGTTCGCGGTCGATGAAAAGGAAATCCGGGAACACGAATACGTCGCCCAAACGCTGGTCTCCAAACTCCTCCATCTGGGCCGCCTCGAACGCCGGTCCCGCGAGATCCTCGACCTCGGCCCGATCGTGCATTTCCTCACCCTGATCCACTTGGACCTGGTTGCTCCCATGTCTCCGGAAGATTTGCTCCAGCGGCTTCATCCCACGCCCGCTCTCGGCCCTCTGCCGCGCACCGATGTCACCCTCGACAAGCTGCTCGAATGGCGCGCCAGGCTCGGCTGTCCCGCGCATTTCGGCGCTCCCTTCGGCCTCTGGGATGGCGACCGCTTCGACGCCGTGGTCGCCATCCGCGGCGTCTGGTGGCAAGGCACCCGCCTCAGCATCCCCGCCGGGTGCGGCATCATCGAGGCCAGCCGCCTGGTCAACGAATGGCGCGAACTCAGACTGAAACGCGAAGCCGTCAAACGCTTCCTCAACCTCGACTGAACGAATCCCCGTGCCAGCCATCCCAGGCAACAAGGCCGGTTTCAGCAGTGACTGAAGTGGTCCTGCAAAACAGAGCCAGTATCTTAGCTATGGCGCGGGAGGATTCGGGAGTCTAGAAAGACACCGAAACCAATGAAACGAAAGAGAAGAACACACAGTGCGGAATTCAAAGCGC
>Ga0073936_10012381_pt1 | contig 10165 bp, 7 predicted proteins | sample AliMusrvi5mmetaG_FD_87041 | JGI IMG/M metagenome (GOLD analysis project Ga0073936, IMG submission 87041) | Freshwater lake bacterial and archeal communities from Alinen Mustajarvi, Finland, to study Microbial Dark Matter (Phase II) - Alinen... | ecosystem: Environmental > Aquatic > Freshwater >... | reverse complement strand
GTTCAGGACAATAATAGACCTGGTCCATACCGAATTGCATGGCGCCAACTATATCTGCCTCCCAGGAATCACCAATCATCAAACTCTTTCTTTTCGGTGCGTTCATGGATTTTATCGCATGCTCAAATATCAGTTTGTGAGGCTTCTGGGCGCCCACATCTTCCGAGATAAACAGCTTGTCAAAATATTTCTGAAGTCCCGACTGGGAAAGCTTGTCGACCTGAACTTCGCGAAAACCATTGGTGATAATGGCCATCCTGTATTTATGGTGAAGGTAATCGAGTACAACCCTGGCACCCGGCACCAGTTTAAGCTGTTTGGGCATTTCAGTCAGATAGACTTCATTCATTGCATCACCTATACCTGGCATCGGCGTATGGTTCAGCTCAAGCGTTTCTTCAAACCTCAGTCCCCGAAGTACATTTTTTGTCATTTTATTTTCACGGTAGAGTGCCCAGAGCCTGTCATTCACTTCCTGGTAAATGGAAAAAAAACTGTCATAGTCGCCTACCTTGTCCAAAAGTTCCATGTTTTTCAAGGCATCACGCAGGGCAACGTACGAATTGGCATTAAAATCCCAGAGGGTATTGTCAAGGTCAAAGAAGAGATGGGAATATTTCATTAAAAAAGAATTACAGATTAAAAATTACAGATTAAAAATTGTTCGTGCTTTTCGGATTACAATCAATCATCATCGTTCTCCAAATCTTCAATTTGTAATTTGTAATTTGTAATTTCCCCATCCTGCTTCCCTTGAAGCACTAATACAATTTCACCCTTCACCGTTTTCGCCTTGAAATGTGCAAGCGCCTCTGCGACGGTTCCCCGAAAATTTTCTTCAAACAACTTGGTGAGTTCGCGGGATACTGAAACCTTCCTTTCTGCCCCAAAGCATTCCTGAAATTGTTCCAGCGCCTTGACCAACCGATAGGGTGATTCGTAAAAGATCATGGTCCTCGTTTCTTCCATCAACTCTGTTAATTTTTTCTGCCTGCCCTTTTTCTGCGGAAGGAAACCTTCGAAACAAAAGCGATCACTTGGAAATCCTGAATTAACCAGGGCAGGGACAAATGCCGTCGCACCGGGAAGGCATTCAACCTCAACTCCTTTCTCGAGACAGGTGCGCACCAGCAGGAAACCCGGGTCTGAAATGGAGGGAGTACCCGCATCAGAAATAAGTGCAATTGTATCGCCACCCAAAATCTGGTCTGCTATCCTTTCCACGGTTTTGTGTTCATTGAACTTGTGGTGGGAGGAAAGTTTTGTGGCAATTTCATAATGTCTCAGCAAAAAAGAGGAGGTACGGGTATCTTCGGCAAGTATCATGTCAACCTCCTTTAAAATTCTTATGGCCCTGAGCGTAATGTCTTCAAGGTTGCCGATCGGGGTTGGTACGAGGTAGAGTTTGCCCATGGTTCAAGAATGTTACGGGTTACGGGTTACAAGTTACGAGAAAATTCAGATTGAAGCGTTTCTTTACTTTGGCATTTTAACCTTTTGCCTTCGTTGTTGCGAATTACGGATTGTGTAATTTCCCTGAGCCTTCCGTAGGGCAGGTTGTGGGTTACGGGATACAGGTTTGCGGAAAATATAGATATTGGCGATCCTCACTTTATCCTTTAGCCTTTTTCCTTTATCCTTCTTTAGAGCCTTTATCCTTTTGTTTCGGAGAACCTCCGTTTGATCAATGTCACAAACTTATCCGCTGCTTCGCTTTTGTTCCATTTGAAATTAGCTTTCAGGTAATCGACAGCTTCCTTGATGTTGTCGAGCCTGTCAAGGGTAGCGATGGTTTCATCCAGACTCGATTTGTCGTTGTTGAATAGCTCACGCTGGAAAAGATACCTGTCGTTCAGGCTGAGACCTTCTTTGAGGCTCTTCAGCGGCTCTATTTTAAAATATTGTGTGTACTCCGTCCGGTCGTCCTGAGGTAAAGAAGCGGGAGCGAGGGGGCGAGCGAGCGAGGGGGCGAATGCAACTCCGATGCTCCCTGAGCCTGGACTCCCCTGAGCTTGTCGAAGGGTCGAAGGGTCCATATCCAAAAGACTACCCGGTCCCTGAGCTTGTCGAAGGGGGGACTCTGAAACCTTTTCAATTAGCGCCTCTGGGATTAGACCAGGAGACCAGGAGACGGAGGGACCCGGAGATGAGGGAGCGAGGGGGCGAGGGGGTGAAAGGGCAACATCAGGACTGGGAGACTCGGGGACAGGGAGACTAGGGGACGGAGAGACGGAGAGACCCGGAGATGAGGGGATTTCTTCATGAACTGGGGACGGAGTGACCGAGAGACCGAGAGACGGAGCTTCAATGTCAGGACTGGGAGACTCGTGGACGGGGAGAACGGGGGACTCGGAGACTGGGAGACTTGGGGACTCGGGGAGTTCATCTTTAACGGACGCATGAGGGACATTGATTGCATTTTCCCGGGAAGAGAATTGGTTCAGGAGCATTTCGAACTCCTGCACGACAATTTTAGACCGTGTGATTGCCAATTCAACTTCTTCCCTGGAAAGGGAAATGTCGCCTATCATTCCGGTAGCCAGTTCGTCAAGCAGGGTCAGTTCGTCCTTGATCACTTTCAGCCATATTTTTTTATCCATCTGAAAAAATGAAAAATGAAAAATGAAAAATGAAAAATCAGGATCGGGTGATGCTTTTATAACGGCCCATAAAGTGAAAAAGGGAGTTACCGCATTTTTCACTTTTCATTTTTCATTTATTTTCGGTAAAAATACAAATTTAACCTCAGCAGGCACTCTAAATCATGTTTGAAAGAAGCAGAAAAAAACTATTTTTGAACTATGTTTATCGAGAGCAATTTAAATAATGGTCGCAAGCGTGGATGCATAGAAGTCATCGTCGGATCTATGTTTTCAGGAAAGACGGAAGAACTTATCCGCCGGCTGAGACGGGCAGAAATTGCCAAACAGCGCGTCGAAATCTTCAAACCCGCTATCGATACGCGCTATTCCACCACTGAGGTGGTATCCCACAATGAAAATTCAATCAGGTCAACGGCCATTGACAACTCTTCGACGATCTTGTTGCTATCCGGAAATATAGATGTAATAGGCATAGATGAGGCCCAGTTCTTCGACGAAAACCTGGTAGAAGTGTGCAATCAACTTGCAAACATGGGAATTCGGGTCATAGTTGCCGGACTTGACATGGATTTCCGGGGAGAACCATTTGGCCCCGTTCCGGGATTGATGGCTTGTGCAGAGTTTGTGACAAAGGTTCATGCAGTTTGTATGCGCTGCGGTCACATCGCACATTTCAGTCACAGGCTGTCTGACGCAGAAAAACTTGTGATACTTGGAGAAAAAGATACGTATGAACCGCTTTGTCGCGAGTGCTTTCGGGTAATCCACCAAAAAACATGACTGCCTACGACCTTACCGAAATCTCTGCCCTGGTCCATGGGCGATTGATTCAGTATGGAACTACCGCCGATCTTCGGATACGTTACCTCTCTTTCGACAGCCGTACCATCCTCTCCGGAAGGGAAACGCTCTTTTTTGCCCTAAAAAACGAAAGGAACGACGGACACCATTATATTACAGATGCGCGAAACAAGGAAGTCAGCGCATTTGTAGTAGAAAAGCTGCCGGTAAAAGAGGATGCGGTTACTCCAGTTTCATACATCGTCGTTGAAAATACGCTGGAAGCCCTGCAGCAACTGGCTGCCTATCATAGAAGAAGGTTCAGCTATCCGATTACGGCCATTACAGGCAGCAACGGCAAGACACAGGTAAAAGAGTGGCTTGGCGAAATACTGGGCACGAAGTTTCGTGTGGTAAGAAGTCCGAGAAGTTACAATTCGCAAATTGGCAATCCGCTCTCTGTCTGGCTGATGGACGACAGTTTTGACCTGGCGCTCTTCGAGGCAGGAATATCCAGACCCGGAGAAATGACTAAACTGGAGGAAATCCTGCATCCGGATCACGGCATTTTTACCCACCTGGGGAATGCCCATCTTGAGAATTTTTCCTCTGTGGAGGAACTCGTCAAAGAAAAAATCAAACTTTTCCTGAATTGCAGCCTGATCGTCTATTGCCAGGATTTTGAGCCAATCAATGAGGCGCTGGCGGGAGCCACTTTTAACCACCATCCACGATTTTTTCGCTGGTCGGCCAAGGAAGAGTCTGATTTGCAGTTACTCGCAAGCGAAAGCATTGGTCAGTCGACAGAGATCAAAGCCCTCTTCAACGGACAAATCATATCGCTTACGATACCTTTTACTGATGCTGCGCATGTTGAAAACGCTGTCCATTGCTGGGCCTACCTACTTGCCACTGGTTTCATTCCATGCAGTCTCGGAGAGCATTTCCTGCATCTTTCTACGGTTTCGATGCGGCTTGAAATCAAAAAGGGTCTCAACGGGTGTTCCGTCATCGACGACAGTTACAATTCTGATACCGCCTCATTGATCAATGCACTTGATTTCTTCGAAAAGCAGAACGATGCAAGCAAACTTAAAAGTACCCTCATCCTGTCAGATATTCTCCAATCCGGGAAAAATCCTGAAATATTATACCGGGAAGTATCCGAATACATCAGATTGCGCAATATCAGTTGTCTGATCGGTATCGGAAAGGAAATAAGCCGTTACCACGATCTTTTTAGCGCACCTGAAAAGCGTTTCTTCCCCGACACGGAAGCATTCCTGCTTCAGTTCCGCGAAACTGACTTCCGAAATGAACTTATCCTTCTCAAGGGGGCAAGAAGTTTCAGGTTCGACCGGATCTCCTCGCTTTTGCAAGAGAAAAAACATCAGACGGTTATGGAGATCGACCTGGGCGCGATGGTTCATAACCTCAATCATTACCGTCAGCAAATCAGCCCTTCCACAAAGCTGATGGCTATGGTCAAAGCATTCTCCTATGGAACCGGTTCTGTTGAAGTGGCCAGAGTCCTCCAGTTTCGCAGGGTAGACTATCTTGCCGTTGCCATTGCAGACGAAGGAATTGAATTGCGCAATGCGGGAATTGACCTGCCGATCGTGGTGATGAACCCTGAGGAACATAGTTTCAGTACGATCATTGAGAACCGTCTGGAACCAAATATCTATCGTTTTTCCCTGTTGCGCAGTTTTGATGAGGCCTTGAGGAAAAGTGCGGTTACCAATTTCCCGGTTCATATCAAACTTGATACCGGAATGAAGCGGCTCGGATTTGATTCAGCAGCTGAGATTGCAGAAGTGACTGCCTTTATCAGGGAAAGAAATACCATGTATGTTCGCTCTGTATTCACCCATCTTGCCGTAAGTGAGGATCCCGCCAACGATGGTTTTACGCACAAGCAATTTGAATTTTTCATGCAACTGTGCCGGATTATTACAGACGGATTTGATTATAAAATCCTGCTGCATATCCTCAATTCAGCAGGCATCGAGCGTTTCCCCGAAATGCAGCTTGATATGGTGAGGCTTGGAATCGGGTTGTACGGAGCCAGCACCAATCAGTCTGAACAGCTAAGAAATGTTGCCACCCTGAAATCAACCATCTCGCAGATCAAAATAATCGGGCCAGGAGATACTGTAGGGTACGGCAGAAATTTCAGGGCAGAACATCTTACCAGGATCGCTGTAATCCCAATAGGATATGCCGACGGTTACAGCAGAAGGCTTGGGAATGGCGTAGGGAAAGTCCTGATTAATGGAAATGCGGCCCCTGTTGTCGGCTCTGTTTGCATGGATATGTGCATGGTAGATGTGACGGACATTGATTGCAGCGAAGATGATTCAGTTATCCTCTTTGGCGAAGGTCAGCCTGTAACCAAAGTGGCTGAATGGATGGGTACGATCCCTTACGAGGTGCTCACTACTGTAGGGCAAAGGGTGAAGCGGATCTATTTTGAGGAATGATTTACAAATTAAAAATTACAGATTAAAAATTATGGGATCAATTTAACAATTGGTATTGTCGTATAGAAGGCAGTGGAAAAGTGAATCCTCCCTCAATTTTTAATTTGTAATCCGTAATTTTTAATTTTTAATTTGTAATTGATTTACCCTTGCTTGCTAATCTTCTCCAACTTGGCAAGATCTGTAATCCTGATCTTACGACCATCCATGGAAATGATTTTCTCGCCGGCAAATGTTGAGAGGGTGCGGATGGCATTGGAGGCTGTCATGTTGGAGAGACTGGCCAGGTCTTCGCGGGAAAGGTAAACCTTCAGTGTCTGACCATCATTTTCGAAACCGTATTTTTCCTTTAAAAACAAGATGGATTCGGCCAGTCTTCCACGAATATGTTTTTGAGTCAGGCTGACCGTTCTATGATTGGAATGACCAAGTTCGCGTGCAAGGTCTTTTAGGAGACCCAAGGCAAAATTGTTGTTTTTCAACAACACATTGTACAGAATATCGGGTGGAATGGTTAAGATCTCGGAATCTTCGATGGCAATAGCTGTTCCGTTATGGGGTTCTCCGGCAATGAGGGAACGGTAACTGATCAACCCGTTTTCAGTGAACATCCTGATTATCTGCTCCCTACCGCTTATTCCCTCTTTAATCAACTTCACTTTCCCCTCACAGAGGTACTGCATTCCTATAGGGGCATCACCTTCCATGAAGATATAATCATTTTTGCGGAAATGCGAGATGGAACTGTTTGCCTTGAGGATCGACATCTCTTCGGGAGTAAGCAAATTGAATATACAATTCTCCCCTCTGAACTGACTTTCAAAACCAAAAATATCGGACATTATTCTGAAAAATGTTATAAAACATCTCAAAAATAGGGAATATTAGTCCAAAATCAAAATATTACCCCTGATGACTATGAATTATATGATTAATCTGATTACCATGATGAACAAGCAGAGGCTTTGATATCAGAAAGTACAAAAGGTTTAAAACGGTTCTGAACATTTTGGATGAGCGACCATCAACCACAAATTAAAACCACAAATTACACAAATGAAAACCACGAATTACACGAATGAACACAAATGGTATTAGTGATTAACAACTTATAATACAAATGAAGAAAGTCAGGACAGAATTGGAGAAAGGATCAATTGCCAGTAGTTCTCCGTCTAAATTTAACTTTGATTTGGCCCACATTTCCACATTTTCAAATTTCCCAACTTTCACATTCGTGGTCCTAATCGTCCACTCGTCCCAGTCGTCCAAGTCTCCCCCTCTTTTTACAGCGGGTACCTTGCAACAATCGGCATTTTTCGACCGAATCCGAATGCCTTGGATGAGACCCTTAACGTAGGTGGCGCCTGGAAACGTTTGTACTCATTCCGGTTTACAAGAGACACTACCTTTCTGACTACTGCCTCATCAAAACCGGAATCAATCAGATCCTGCACACTTCTTGCCTGGTCGATGTATTCGTAAAGGATGGCATCCAGCAATTCATATTCGGGTAGTGAATCAGAGTCTTTCTGTCCGGGTCGCAATTCGGCAGAAGGTGGTTTCAGAATCGTATTTAAAGGTATAATTTCTTTATTTCTATTAATGTATTGAGACAAACTGTACACTTCAGTTTTGTACAAATCGCCAAGCACCGATAAACCTCCGTTCATGTCGCCATAGAGGGTACCATAACCGACTGCTGCTTCACTCTTGTTGGAAGTATTGAGGAGAATGTACCCGAACTTATTGGTAAAGGCCATCAGCAGACTTCCCCTGATCCGCGCCTGGATATTTTCTTCCGTCAGATCATGGGACAATCCATGGAAAAGGGGCGCCAAAGCCTCATCAAATGATTCTGCAATCCCGTGGATCGACACTGTTTCGTAGGCCACACCCAAACATTCAGCAAGCGCAACTGCATCATTCACAGAATGGTCGGATGAATATTGTGAAGGCATCAGCAGTACTTTCACATTTTCGGATCCCAAAGCGCTAACAGCCAATACGAGTGTAAGCGCCGAATCGATACCTCCCGAAAGTCCCAGGGTCGCTTTTTGAAAACCTGATTTTCTGAAATAGTCCGAAATGCCTAAAACAAGCGCCTGATAGATCTTTTCGTTTGTTTCAGTAAGAGGTTGCAGTTCACAAAGCTGTTGATCCAAAGTATCCACAATGGCAAAATCCTCCCTGAAATAGGCCAACTCTTTGACCACCTTTCCATGATGATCCACCATCAGTGAACCACCATCGAAAATGAGTTCTGTCTGCGCTCCGACCTGATTGACATAAATGATAGGCACCCTGTATTTTTTAGCATCTTCGAGCAGTATATCCTTTCTTAGCTTTTCCTGGTGGTAGGAGAAGGGCGAGGCGGAAAGATTGATCACGAGATCAGGATTCTGCCTGCAATATTCCTCCATGGGAGAGGTCTCATACAAATTCTCCCTTCCGAAAGCGTTCATTACTTTCTGATTGAACCAGAGATCCTCGCAAATGGTGATGGCCAGTTTCTGGCCCTTGTATTCGACCAGAGTAAAATCCTTGTTGGATTCAAAATGCCGGTATTCATCAAAAACGTCGTATGTAGGCAGCAAGGTTTTGTGATGAATGCTCCTGATTTTCCCGTCCTGCAAAAAGAAAGCCGAATTGTAAAGCATCTTCCCCTTGGGACTGGGGTTAAAACTTGGTCCGCCTACAACTGCGGCGATACCGTTACAATGTGCGGCAATCCTATCAATCGCTTCCAACGCCTCGGTGATGAACTCGAGCCTTTCGAGCATATCATTCGGATAATAACCGCAAACCGATAGTTCAGAGAAAATAACCAGATCGGCATTCTCCGCCTTTGCCCGTTCGATGGAAGAGATGATTCGTTCACTGTTTTTCGGGAAATTTCCAACGTGGTAATTCAACTGAGCCAATGCAATCCTCATTTGTCTCTTCTTGCTAAGTGAAATTTTCGAATGAAATTTATGTTCTGCATCTAAATTTGCAGTCCGATCGGACAAAAATAGATAAATTCACACCCGCAAACAATTAGAATCAGGGGCATTTTGTAAAACGATTTTTTCCCTCTTCAAATTTATATTCAGTTATGATCCTGAAACAAAAAACGGTTGTCTTCCTTCTTCTGCTGCTGATCTTATCTGCATGCCATCGTAATCCTCTAAATATCAATATCTCCAATATTGAATCCAACCTGCGTATTCTTCGGTTGGATCAGGATCTGTTCACTGTAACACCTGAAAATATTCATCGGGCCATTCCCGAACTTGAAAAAAAATACCGTCCATTTTTTGACGTTTACAACAAAGAGGTTCTGGCCATCGGTGATTCGAGGGATACACTCTACGGCGGATACCTGCTGACTTTCTTAAAGGATCCGAACAGCAGCAAGGCCAAACTGAAAGCAGATTCTGTCTTCAGCAATTTCAAACCGCTGACTTCTCAGTTCGAAATGGCATTTAAACACTACCGATATTATTATCCCGGATTACCGGTACCTAAGATATGTACCTATATTTCAGGGTTTAATCAATCAATTGTTACTACGCCGGGAATACTTGGCATCAGCATTGACAATTATTTGGGTGCCGACTGTCCTTTTTACAGGCAACTAGGTGTTTATGAGTATAAAAGGCGAAATATGGACCCAAAAAACATAGTTTACGACGGCATGTTTGGTTTGGCTTCGCAACAATTTGAATACAAAGGCAATACAGAAAATCTCGTTTCTTCAATGATTTATCAGGGAAAGCTGCTCTATTTTCTGGATGCAATGATCCCTGATGGACCCGACTTTTTGAAAATAGGTTTCTCGGAAGAGCAACTGAACTGGTGCAAGGAGCATGAAACTGAAATGTGGAGCTTCCTGGTTGAAAAGAAACTGCTCTTTTCAGGAGATCGTATGGAATTGGTGCGGTTTGTCAACCCGGCCCCTTTCACGACACAGTTCGGTCAGAAATCTCCGGGAAGAACAGGGGTCTGGCTTGGCTGGCAGATCGTGAAAAGTTACATGAAGAAAAATCCTGGAGTCAAACTGCAAGGTTTGATGGAAGAGAATGACTACCACAAAATCCTGAACGAATCAGGGTACTCGCCGGATTAGAATTGGTTCAATTCTAAAATATTACACAGAGTTTCACAGAGAAGCACAGAGTTTCACAGAGAGAAATAGTTAAATGAACTTATAATAGTCAAATACCAGGCCAATTAAAATTCCAAATACCTAAAAGCAAAACCACACAGAAAGATAAATAATAACTCTGTGGTTCTCTGTGCTTCTCTGTGAAACTC
>Ga0073936_10012379_pt1 | contig 10168 bp, 5 predicted proteins | sample AliMusrvi5mmetaG_FD_87041 | JGI IMG/M metagenome (GOLD analysis project Ga0073936, IMG submission 87041) | Freshwater lake bacterial and archeal communities from Alinen Mustajarvi, Finland, to study Microbial Dark Matter (Phase II) - Alinen... | ecosystem: Environmental > Aquatic > Freshwater >... | reverse complement strand
TAAGTATGGTGTCGGCGGTATAATTTTCATAAAACGGTGAGAAAATAACAACCTTGTCACCGGGATTGCAGGCGGTCATCATTGCAGCCATCATTGCCTCCGTACTGCCGCAGGTTACAACCACATTGCCTTCAGGATCAATTGGAACCCCCATAAATCTTGATTGTTTTCGGGCAAAAGCCTGACGGAATTTCGGGGAACCCCATGTCACAGCATACTGATGCGGACCCTCTCTGCCAGCACGTTCGGCAGCCGCTAGCAGGGCATCAGGAGGGTTGAAATCAGGAAATCCCTGTGACAAGTTGATGGCATCGCAGCTATTCGCCACACGGGTCATTCGCCGTATGATTGATTCTGTAAAATGATGTGTTCGTTGGCTTGTTTCAGGCACGTCTCTATTCTTGACCGTTAAAGTATTGAGCTAATGATGGAGTCTCACTTGAATTATAAATTACGTCCTTCAGTGAATAAGCGTTTGTAATAAAATCCACTCGTATAGAGTGCTGCTGCCGGATTGTGCCCAAGGACCCTGTCTTTGGCAATCAACGTTGTAACTGGAGCATCTGAATATTTGATAAACAGCGAATCGTGCCCGACACATAAGCCAACAATGACATTCAAGTCCGTGTTCTCAGCATTCAACAATCGCGCCTGAAGAATGGGATTACACATGGATTCATGACAACCCTTCTGGATTTTAAAGGCATCATCAATACCGATTTTGCTCTTATCCACAGCACCAATCTTGCAAATAACGGAGTATGGTTCCAGTCCATTAATTTTCAAAACCTTGACCAGAATTCTTGTTTCTTCGGAAAGACCGATACATGTGGCAAGGCCGATTTTTTTGGCCCCTAACCGATGGGCAAACGCAATAGTCTCCTCAACACGCGTCAATTGACCATAATAGGCACCCTCAACCTCAGCTGAGGCCCTTGCTATTCTGGCATCCAGACCGTCACCATGGTATAGATTGGTAATGCTTTCCAGCTCACCAGTGCCGATCGCTTCAGTCAGACAGAAATCAGGAAATTTCCTATCCTGTCGTTAACAGTTCGGCACTCGGCAGTCCGAACAGGTAAGCTTTTTTTGTTCTGCATTCTTTTGTTTATTCTCTGATGCCATAATCTTCTTTTGATTGATACTGCTGTAGCATTGCTGAACATGCTTTATCTTGAATTTTTTTTATACGTTGAACCACAGGAACACGACAGAAAATAATGTAGTATTTTCCTTCCGATTGACTACCATCGTAGCTAATTCATACCTTTATAACCATACGCTGTTACCCCCTTAAATATCACGAATGATGATAGATACTCTATCTACCGGCGAAGCAGCGCTTTCATCAGCTCAAGCAGCTCGCTTTTGTTGATAGGTTTGATGATGAAACTGTCGCACCCTACTTCTCTGGTTTTTTCTTTGTCCTCTGTTGAGGTAAATGCTGTTTGGGCGATGACGGGCAGGTCAGGGCGCTGAAGTTTGATGAGCTTTGTTGCCTCAAAACCGTTCATGATGGGCATTTTAAGATCCATAAGCACCATGTTGATCTCCGGATGATGCTGAACAAGTTCTACTGCCTCCCATCCGTTTTCGGCACAGATAATGTTGATGTTTTCGCTTTTGAGGTTCTTTTTAAGAAGAATGCTGCTCAGATCATCATCTTCAGCTATAAGAAGAGAGAACGCACTGCTGAGGGAGGAGAGGTTAGTGGGCGGTGGGCAGTAGGCAGTGGGCAAATGGGCTGGGTTTATAAGGGATGGTGAAGGTAAAGGTGCTTCCGGCGCCTTCAATTGATTTGACATGGATTGTACCACCGAGGAGTTCAACGTATGCTTTGGAAATACTCAACCCGAGACCTTATCCCTCGTGGGCACGGGTCAACGAGATATCTGCCTGGTGAAAGCGATCAAATATCTTCTCCTTTTTATCCACGGAAATACCTCTTCCGGAATCGAAAACATAGAATTCAAGCATTCTGTTGAACCTGAAGCTCATGGACAAGCTTGACCATATCTTCTGGTGAGGATGGAATGCTGAGTACTGAGTACTGAGGCGCTTATTCTTCAGGTGCTCTTCAGCAAGAGAGCGTAACTCTCTGTATGTGGATGGCTGGATGGCATTCTGTTTTTTTCCCATAAATACCGGCTACTGGTGATGGAAAAGGTATAATTACCAAATTATAATGCACTCTGAGCGTACCGTTGTTGCTCTATGGTCTGTAATGCATCAGGCTGGGAGCTGATAACCTTTTTCACGAAACAGGCGGAGAGCTGCATCAACTACTTCCGGGTCAAAGTGCTGCTCCCGATGACTCTCAATTTCACGAAGGGTTTCTTCAATGCTGAATGCGGGCCGGTAAGGGCGATGTGAAGCCATGGATTCAAGCACATCGGCTACGCCAAGTATACGTGCTTCAAGCAGTGTCTCCTTTCCTTTCAGGCCTTGCGGATAACCGCTGCCGTCCATACGCTCGTGGTGCTCACGGATGATTCGTGCAATCGGCAGAGGAAACTCAACATCCTTGAGGATTTTATAGCCTTGATCCGCATGAGTCTTAATGAGCTCAAACTCGATTGCTGACAATTGGCCTGGTTTGGTAAGTATCTCGGAAGGTATGCTCATTTTACCGATGTCGTGCACCAATCCGATGAGGTTCAGAGTGCTGCACTTCTCCTCACTCCACCCCATTTCCCGTGCTATATCCGCAGCGATGATGCCAACACGAAACTCATGACCTGCGGTGTAGGGATCATGTGCTTCCACGACCTTGGCTACCGCCTGGAGCGTGCTCTGCATTGCGGTTTCCAGCAGTTTTACGTAACCCTTTATCTTTTCTTGTGCAACTTTCTGCTCGGTGATGTCTTGAATGATTGAATAAACGAGGTCTTTTCCTCCGATATTAATTGCATTTGTGAACACCTCTACATCACAGAGCGAGCCTTCTGCCCTGCGGTGTTGAAATAGAAATCGTTTTTTCCTTTTCGATCTGGCTTGTTCCACATTAACTTCAAACTCTTCAGGTGAGAGCGTAGTGATATCCTGTATTCGCATTCGGCGAAGCTCTTGAATCGACCAACCATAAAATTCTTCAGCCGCAGGATTCGCATCAATGATTGACCCTGTATCGGGATTTACAATCAGCATTACGGAAGAATAGCCTTCAAAAAACTTTCTGAACCGCTCTTCACTTTGCTTCAATTCATCCTCTGAGCGTTGTTTTGCCTCACGGTTTCGCAACATCGTGATTCCATACGCCAGATTATCAGCAAGAGTTGTGAGAAGGTTTATCTCCTCTGCATTAAAAGCAGCTGGATGAGAAGAATACATTGATAATGCCCCAAATACCTCATGACTGGCTTTCAGGGGCAAGCTTAGAGAAGAAGCATAACCGTGCTTTATCGCTTCGCTTTGCCGTGGTTTCATTATCGGGTCATGGATGATATCAACCGAAGGTATTGGCTTTCCAGTGCGGATTGCTGTTCCTGTGGGGCCTCGTCCAAATTCACTATCATCCCAGACTATTGGAACTGATTCAAGGTAACCTTCCTCAAAACCTGATTGAGCTATCGGGCGTATGCTTTTTGCCTCGTCATGTTCTGCATAACCAATCGATGCCATCCGATAGCCACCAATATCTACAACGATGTTGCAAATCTTTTGAACCAATTCCATTTCATCAGTGCTATGAATCAGTGCCTGAATGCAATCTGTGGTGGCTCGGAGTATTCGTGTCAGCCTGAACAGTTCATTGTCTGCCTCTTTTTGCTCAGTAATATCCAGGAGAATAACCCGGCATACATACTCAGTATCACTCATTACAGCATCAATGCGAACGATGTGGCCAAAGTGAGTCCGGGAAGTGTTCGATGGTTGTGCAGCAACTGCTAAAAGCTTCACCTCACAGTTTCCTGTCACTCTCTTGGTAAAAACGTTCTCAAGCAATGCATCAAGTACTTGATGGTCTTCAGGAACAACAAGTTGTTTAAAGCACATGCCTTGTAACCGTTTGCGGTCAACGCCAAGAAGTTTGGTGGCTGTCAGGTTCGCTTGCTGGATTGTGCTGTCCCTGCCCAGAATCAAATAGCCGCTTGGTGCAAAGTCATAGAGTTCAGTGTACTTGCCGAGACTGTCTTCCAAGTCCATTCTGGTGCGAGCCAGTTCTTCCTGCTGCATTTCAAGCTCGACCTGGTGAACCTGGAGCTCATGGACAAGCCTGAGCGCTTCAACGGGTAAAGATGGAGCACTGAGTGCTAAGACGCTAGTGCTGGGGTGTTCTTGCTTCAGGCGCTCTTCAGCTAGAGAGCGTAACTCTTTGGGGCTGGCTGCCGGACCCGGGTTAATACTATTCTGTTTTTTTGCCATGGGGGTGGGAGGTACTCTGTTACTACAGTTAAAACAATATTACCAGATGAAAGGAGGCTCAGATTTTCTATATAAATGTGCTTAGTTTGCTTATCCAATGTGCTTACAATATACAGAATAGCAAGTTGTATTGGTAGTGGAACCAGCAAAGTCATATAAACAGAACAACGCACTCCACAAACAGCCTTTTGTGGATGTGCACTGCCAACTGCCAACTATTGTTCCTCATCACTCTCTTCCTCCCCGCTGAAGACTGTAATTCGGTTTCGCCCCTGACTTTTCGACGTATACATGGCATCATCAGCATTTTTCATAAGGGTCAGTTCATTATCACCATGCTCAGGAAAAAAAGCGACACCGATACTGCAGGTAATATTAATAACATGGCCCTCAATCTCGAAGGGCTTTTGTAAGGCTTTCAGGATTTTCTCAGCAATGACAACAGCATTAGCTCTTGCATTTATCTGCGGCAGCAGCACAACAAATTCATCTCCCCCAAGACGGGCCAGAGTATCGCTGCTTCTCTGCATGATTCCGAGCGTACGGTTTGCTACCTGCTGGAGCAGCAGATCGCCTATTGCATGGCCGAGTGTATCGTTAACCGGTTTGAATTTATTCAGATCAAATATCATCAACGCGGCCATTGTTTGGTTCCGTTGACACAGGGCAAAGGTTAATTTCATCCGTTCAGACAGAAGCCTGCGATTCGGAAGATCAGTCAACGAGTCATGCATTGCCAGATTTTCAATGGCATACTTCTCGGCTTGAAGTATTATCCGTTCCTCATCACCCATCTTTTTAGCAATAATATCCCAGGCAATATCGGCCACCATACTCACCCATTTTATATCATGCTCATCATACGCAGTCTGCTTGTTCCCGACCCCGAGGATGGCAACAACCTTATCGCTGCGCAAGACCGGAACTACCACTTCACGTTTCACCTCAGCATAGCCTTCCGGCATCCCTTTGCGATTCTTGACTAAGGCATAATCGTTATGAATCAACGCTTTACGCTCCCGCGCCGCATCAGCCCATACGCTGGCACTGTCGAGCGCATATTGCCTGTCCTCTGCCTCAGCCATGCACATATTCTTTTTTGTGTTGGTTGACCATGCCTGAAGGGATAGTGTTATCTGATCTTCATCAACGAGGTAAAAAAAGCCGATCGAGCTTTCGGTAAGTTCTTCGGCTTTATCGAGTGTCAACTGCAGCAGTTCCTCTATCGAATGACCTTCCAGCATTTCAAGAAGCGTGATGTGCATTTTGGTGGAAATTTCGTAGTGCTTTCGTTCCGTGACATCATGAATAATGGTATAGAGAAGCGATCTTCCATCGGTCACAATGGCTCGGCTATAGACCTCTACATCACGAGTGCTTCCGTCAGCCCTGCGATGGCGGAACATAAAGTAGTTTTTTTCTACTGTTTTGCTTTGCTCTATGGCGCTCTCTGCCTCTTCAGGAGTCATTGTGTTGATATCTTGAATACGCAACTTGCGGATTTCATCGATCGACCATCCATAAAACTCAGTTGCAGACTGATTCGCCTCAAGAATAAAGCCTGTTTCGGGATCAAAAATCAACATCATGGCTGAATGGCCTTCAAACATATCCTTAAAGCGCTTTTCGCTCTGCAGCAGCGATGCTTCAGTTTGCTTTTGCAGCTCTGCCAAATGGAGAGTGTCTAAGGCAAACGACATATCCTCGCCAATTTCTTTAAGAAGATTCATCTCTTCTTCGATAAACATATTCTCTTCGGCTGCATAGAGATTTAGCAGTGCCAGAATCATACCGCCCTGCCGAACAGGCACTGATGCTGCTGATTGAAAACCACCTGCGATTGCCATATCACGCCAGTGCTGCATGGCAGGGTCCAACTGCATATTTTTACAAGAAAAAACCGTTCCTGTTACGACAGCCTTACTGACGATGCCATTGTTGAAGGGCGCTTCTTTTATGTTGAACCTCTTAAAGGGCGGAATACCCTCGATTGAACTGTGCACAACTGTCGGTGTAACAACGCCGGATTCCTGGTCAAGCTCCCCGATCCAGGCTAATCCGAATTTGCCTGACTCAACTGCAACTCGGCAGATACTCTTGAACAACTGCTCTTTATCTTTAACGCGTACCAGAGTTTCATTAATCTGCGAAAGTGTTGCATACATTCTGTTGAGATGGGTAATTCTTGACTCGTTTTCTTTTCGGAATGTGCTATCGTGTGTGACTTTGGCAAAGCCCATCAATTGATGATCAGTATCATAGATCGAGGTCAGCACAACATCCGCGTAGAACCGGGTACCATCTTTGCGCACCCGCCAACCCTCATCTTTCGCATTTCCCTGTTCAGCAGCAATTTTCAGTAGAAGAGATGGCTTGTTTGCTGCAATATCTTCCTCAGGAAAGAACCGGGAAAAGTTTTGCCCGATAATCTCTTCTGCCCTGTAGCCCTTCATAAGTTCCGCACCTTTGTTCCAGCTCAAAACATTGCCGTTCATGTCGAGCATGAAGATGGCATAATCTTTGACGCTTTCTACCATCAGGCTAAAGCCCTCTTCGCTTTTACGCAACTCTTCGACTCGCTCTTCAATACGCACATGCAGCTCGCTATTGAGTTGCCGCAATGCTTCCTCGGCATGCATGCGTTTGCCGGCTTCCCTTTTGACAACAATAAAAGAAATCATCAGCAGTGAAATGCCCGAACCTAAGCCAGTGATCAAGGCAAAAATTGTATCCCGCAAGTTTGCAGCTACATCGTTGGTGCGTTGCTGGAGAAGCTCTCCCTCGATGTTGTGCATCTCCAGCAATTCATGACGGACTTCAACCATCACCTGGCGACCGATATCGGTTGCTATCAACTTCTTTGCAGCTTCAAACCCTCTATTTCTTCTTGTCTCAACAACGTTGTTCATAAAGGCAAGTTTCTCCCTGACTAGAGGATCAAGCTTGTCAAGCAGTTGTTGTTGACGAGGATTGTTCAGAGTTAATCGACGAAGCTCCTTGAAATGTGGGATAATGCCGTCTGTTGATGCTATGGCGGCGAAATACGGCTCAAGAAATTCCTCTTTGCCCATAATGACGTAACCGCGAGGGCCTGTTTCGGCGTCAGTGACCAGAGCAAGCGTTTCGTCAAGCTTGTGCTCAACCTGAAGCGAGAGTTCAACCAAGGTTCTACTATTATTGAGAGCCTGCAGATGCATGCCCATATAGATGCTGGAGACGAGAATCATTACAAAAGCCAAAGCAAATGCAATGATCGGAACGTGGCTTGTCTTGATTTTATTCATAACAAAAGGTTTTTACAATCTCTAGACCAGCACTCCTTTTCGATTATGACTTCAACGTTACAATAACTGTTGCTCCTGCGACCTGAAAAATACACGACAATGGCGGCAAGAACAACATCAGCTTATCAGTACCAGGAGTAAGGAGCATAGTCGTCTGCAGTTCCCTTATCCTTCTTCATAAAAGCTGAAAGGGCGAGGGAGATTTTCTACAAAGTTGTGCTCGGTTACAGACTGGAAAAGTACTAATAATTTACTAATTAGTAAGATAAATGGACACAGACCGAGCTTCTTCAGAGTTCACAAGAACACAGACGCATCACTCAGTGCTGTTTCACTCTTATTGTATTATATTTGAAGCGATAAGGAGAGCTTTCCTGCATGGATATAAACAACCTCGCCATATCTGGTTTTACAATACATATCCAATAATGCCGATGGGTATCATCTACCATATTTGCGGTATATTTTTGAGTACCCTTGAATAACAGGAAAAAAATTTCCTTTATAGAAATTGTCTTATTCTATCAAAACTTCTCAGGATTAGGTGTAGTTGCCATTAACATTTCGCACAAATGATTACTATTGAGCTCAACGGTAAAGAACAGTGCCTAAAATCCGGATCGTCAGTAAGCAATCTTTTTTCGTTTGTCGGCTGTGACGACACAAACGTGGCGGTTGTAATTAACGAAAAGATTATACGGCCTGAAAACCGCTCAACCCATCTGCTTCAAGAAGGTGACCGAGTTGAAATTCTTGTTTTTGCCGGTGGCGGCTGATTAAAGACTTACTATCCCCCAATGAGCTTATTACAAATAGGATCCTATACCTTTGTTTCACGTCTGATTCTTGGAACTGGAAAATTCAGCAGTACACTGGTCATGCTCGATGCCATCAAGGCTTCAGGCACTCAACTTGTTACGGTGGCATTGCGTCGTTTCAACCGTGAACAGATGGATGATGACCTTTTTGGTCCACTATCGACTTTGGAGGGAATCACTCTCATGCCCAACACTTCTGGTGCTTCAACTGCTATGGAGGCTGTCAGGGCTGCTCATATCGCACGGGAACTATCGGGAAGCCGGTTTATAAAGGTGGAAATTCACCCAAACCCTCAGCATCTTATGCCTGATCCGATTGAAACCTATGAAGCTTCAAAGATCTTAGCAAAGGAAGGATTTTTAGTAATGCCATACATTGCAGCTGACCCTGTTTTAGCTAAACGTCTTGAGGATGTTGGCTGTGCATCAATAATGCCACTGGGATCGGCTATAGGAAGCGGACAGGGAATTGGTTCAGCCGACATGATTAACCTTATCATACGCGAAAGCAGGATACCGGTTATTGTGGATGCCGGATTGCGCTCACCTTCCGAAGCCGCAGCTGCAATGGAAATGGGTTGCGAGGCTGTTCTTGTGAATAGTGCCGTGGCTGTTGCCAGAGATCCTCAAAAGATGGCGAGTGCTTTTGCGGGAGCTGTGGATGCCGGAAGAAAGGCTTACAGGGCTGGTTTGATGCAGAAAAGTGGTACTGCCGTTGCAACGAGTCACCTGACATCGTTTCTGGGAACGCCTTCATGAGTGCTTTGCCCGAATGGCTCACAACCGACATCGAATCGAGGAAACTTGCAGGCATGCTTTCGTCGTCTTCAACCATCCCGCTGGAAACCCTTGCTGCTGAATCGATGTTGATGACCCTCCGTCGTTTTGGACGGACGATGTCGATCTACGCTCCACTTTACTTGTCGAACTATTGTACGAGTGGGTGTACCTACTGTGGCTTTGCATCTGACAGAAGCACTATTCGTCGCCGGCTCGAACAAGAGGAGCTTGAGAGAGAGCTTCAGGCTATGAAAAAAATCGGCATCAGAGACATTCTACTGTTGACTGGCGAACGAACAAGCCAAGCGGGATTCGATTACCTGCAGCGTAGCGTTGAGAGAGCGGCCAAGAGCATGCAAAGAGTATCAATAGAAGCTTTTCCGATGAGCGTCGGAGAATACCGTGATCTGGCTAACTGCGGATGCACAGGTGTTACCATTTATCAGGAAACGTACAACAGGAAACGTTATGAAGCACTACACCGATGGGGTCCGAAAAAGGATTTTATGGAGCGGTTGGAAACACCGGCAAGGGCGCTTGAAGGAGGCATAAAAAACGTCGGACTTGGAGTCCTGTTAGGTCTGTCGGATCCCGTTGAGGATGCATTAATGCTTTATCGCCATGTCCGCCATATTGGACGAACGTGTTGGCGTGCCGGGGTCTCAGTCTCGTTTCCGCGCCTGAGGCCACAGACGGGCAATTATGTACCTCCCTTTCCTGTTAACGATCACTTACTGGCCCGTATGATATTTTCGTTCCGTATTGCGCTACCAGATGTGGAACTTGTGCTTTCGACCAGAGAAAGCGCTCATTACCGGGACGGTATGGCCGGACTTGGCATAACTCGTATGAGCATTTCGAGCAAGACGACGGTGGGTGGTTACGACAACCTTTCTAATCCTGAAAAAGGACAGTTTGAGG
>Ga0073936_10012375_pt1 | contig 10169 bp, 9 predicted proteins | sample AliMusrvi5mmetaG_FD_87041 | JGI IMG/M metagenome (GOLD analysis project Ga0073936, IMG submission 87041) | Freshwater lake bacterial and archeal communities from Alinen Mustajarvi, Finland, to study Microbial Dark Matter (Phase II) - Alinen... | ecosystem: Environmental > Aquatic > Freshwater >... | reverse complement strand
GACCAGCCACTCATGTGAAGCCATGCGGGCACCTTGGTTGAGGACCACACCCGGGACATAAGTGCCGAGGGGTATTTCGATGAGCTTGGCGGGCCTGGCATGGTTGATCATTTCAATGGAGCCGTCAGTTGAGCCGGAATCAATCACGATGAGTTCAATGTCCCCGGCGAAGTCCTGGGCGAAGAGTTGGCGGATGGTGTCTCCGATGGCCCAAGCCTCGTTAAAGCTGCGCATGATCACGGATACGGCTGGCGGAGCTGGGGTCATCGGTGGCGGGCTTCGGCTAGTTGATAAATCTGCTCCAGCTGCGCATTCACCGCAGCCCAAGTGTAATGGCTGACCATCTTCGTGTGGCCTGCCACGGCGAGAGCACGCCGCAGACCGGGGTCGTCGGCGAGGCGAGCCAGCGCGGCGGTCAGCGCGGCGGCATCGCCAGCGGAGAAATGCAGGCCGTCGCGTTCATGAGTGACGAGTTTGGCGAGACCGCCAATGTTGGATGCGATGACGGGCAAACCGGCGGCCCAGGCTTCGAGGATGACGATTCCGAATGGCTCGTGGCGTGAGGGCAGCACAAAGACGTCAAGGGCGGCGAGCAAATCGCGGTGTGTCGTGGATTCCGCCACCACTGCCGGATGCAGCGTGACGAGCGCCTCCAAGCGGTGCCGACCCATGCAATCCCGGATTTCCTGAAGATAGGCAGGCGCTGTGACAGGCCCACCTAACAGCAGACGAAACTCCCGCTGCGGCTGGGCGGCGACCAGCGCGGCAAACGCCTCAACTAATAAAACCTGATTTTTTTGGGGATCGATGCGGCTGAGGCAGCCGAAGCCAATGGCGTCGTCTGGCCAGCCGAGGGAGACACGTCCAGCGGGGCGATTGGCGTTGGCGAAGGCATGCGGGGTGACGCCGTTAGGAAGGTGATAGACGCGGTCATGATCGAGTGCGGCTCGTGCTTTTTCGTATTCGGAAAACCCGACGCAAAGCACGGCGTCGGCCTCGTTGATCAAGTGGCGCGAGCGGAGGATCGCGCCGAATGGCTTGCCCCACTCGAAGTGGCCTTGTTGGGCTTCGTTGACGGCGGCGACCTCGGCAGGGGGCACATCGAAGACATTGCCGTGGAGGGTGACGATGAAGGGTTTGCGGCGGAGGCGTGCGGCGGTCATAACCGCGCCGCCCATTCGGCCGAGCACATGGGCGTGATAGATGCGGACATTGCGTGCAGCCAACAGATGCCAAAATAAATCGAGAGAGAGCAGGTTGCCTCCTTTTTTGTCAAGGGCGAGCTTATCCGCCTTGGACAGCCCGAGAAATGGATAGATATAGCGATAACGACGGATTGGTATATCTCTCCAGACTTCGCGTGGAGTGGGAGCGAGGGCACGGGACGTGTGAATTTCCGGCTGCTGGCCGCTGGCCAGTTGTTGCTTGCAGAGGTTAAAAATGACGCTTTCGGTGCCACCCCATTCATCGAGGGCGAATCGTCGCGGGATATGCAAGATGCGTGGCATAAGGGATTCTCAGGAATTGGCGGCGGCACGCATCACCGGGAAAATATCCGTCAGCGCGACGACCGGCAGGGTTTCGGCATTGGACAGCCAGGCAGCGGCGCTGTCCGGGTGCTCCGGGGCGTAGCCGTGCATCCCGGTCACCTTGCGCTGATTGAGAAAGGACGGCACCAACAGCGAACCCGACGGCAACAGATAGAAAAGCTCGCCGTATTTGCGGTCTTCAAACAGGCAGCCGTAGGCGGCCAGCCGCTCATCCGTTAGAATCTCACCGTCCGGTTGCTCACTGAGCCAAGCGGTGGCGGTGGCGCGGGCGGATTCATTGGAGAACCAAAATCGGGCCATGGTGGAGTCCCACACGGCGATGTAGTCGCGTCCGTACTTGAGACCTAGTTTTTCCCAACGTGGCAGCAGGTCGGAGCAAACGTGAACATCGGCCATGCCGTGATCGCTGAACAGGTGCAGGCGCACGTCGCGGTAATGGCGAGACGCCAAGTCTGCGAGCGCCTGGAGATTGGCACCGAATTGGTCGAATGCGGCATCGACCTGTGGATGATTGACGCCGTATTTGTGCATGACGGCGTCGAGGCGTGCGGTGAACAGATAGAGCAATTCGACGTCGCCCTTTTCGATCTCACTGCGGGCATGGGCGATATTGTCGGGATCAGAGAGCCGCCAATTGGAACGGACCCAGGGCTTGCCTGAGTTTTGCCAATGCTGAAAAATCGTCGGTTGGCCACCGCTGATGCCACCGGGCTCGTAGATATCCTTTTTTTCGCTGTAATCGAGATAGGGCAATTTCGAGAATGGCACGCTGTAGAGTTGGAAGTAACCGGTGTAGCCGCTGCGGCAGCCGATAAACTTGGATACCTTGTTGCGAACCCGGTGATGGCCCGCAAAAACCTCCGGCAACCAACCGAGGTGCCGCAACGGCCTAAACGGCGAGGCACCAACCGCCGCCTTGATGAAAAATGAAAAGTGCCGGTGCTCGCAAGGCAGGGTGCCAGTTAGAATCGTCGGGTCGCAGGTGGAAGAGTACCCCAACAACGTCTCGCAGCGGTTGCGCAATGGCAACAGGTTTTGGGCAAAGTTGCGGCGTGACGCCAGCGCCCAGCCCAATGCGTCAGCGAAAATGAAGATATCAATGCGCGGCTTCATTCTAAGATGATGCACCGGAGGGGCCGGGGACATCCGGGGTGTTGGGGTCGCCGGTGAAGCGGTGGATAAGGTGAATGAGGTGAAGGGGCGAAAACGGTTTGCCGAGCACTTCGCGGGCTCCTCCCTCACGCAGATGCTCCACGACTTGGGTGGTGGCGCGGCCGGTGACGAAGATGATAGGCAATTCCTCGCAGCCGGGAATTTGGCGCAATTGGCACATGACTTCCTGGCCGCTGAGGCCCGGCATTTCGTAATCAAGAATGACGAGGTCGGGGCGCTCGAGTTTGGCGCTTTCAATCAGGGCGGCACCGTTATTGAAGAATCCGCCGTGAATTCGGTTGCGCTGGAAGTGCATCTGATAGAGCTTGGAGACGACAAAGTCATCTTCTGCGACAAGGACTTTTTTCATTGGAGGATATCGAGGGTGATGATGGTGCAATCGTCGGCGAGGTACGGGCCGGAGAGTTCGCGGATGCGTTCCCGCAAATGCCACCACAGTTCTGCTGGGGGGGAGAGGCGATGCGCGTCGAGGTGATTGGCAAATTCGTGCCACCCGCAATCCTCGTCACGGCGGTCCCATTCGTAGCAACCATCGGTGACCAATACCAAGCGTTCACCCCCCGTCAAAGCGACCTTCTCGCTGGTGTAGCTCACTTCGGCGAGAATTCCCAGCGGTGGACCCGAGGGATTCAACAAGCTGCGCTGCCCGTCCGCACGGTAGAAAAACGTCGGACAATGGCCGGCGCTGGCATGGTCAAGTCCCTTGCCATCGGCCGAAACCCGGACAATCGAACAAGTGATGAACATGCTGAGATTGCCAAGTTGATAGCAGAGGCTGCGGTTGATGGTTTCGAGGATAATGTTAGACGCAGGCAGGTGCAGCGAGAGGTCAAAGGCCGTGCGAAAAATACTCGCGAGCAAGGCGGCGGAGACGCCCTTGCCCATCACATCGATCATGGCCACCACGAGGTTGCCGGAGGCGTCGCAGCGGGCGATGGCATAGTCCCCGGCGATGGTGAGCGAGCTTTCCTGAAAGATGGCGGCGTGCCAGTGGGGCGAGGTGGGAGCGGGCAGAATTGGCAGCAGCGCCCGTTGGATTTCCACGGCGATTTCCAACTCGTGCAGGTCCTTCTGGGCGCGGTCGTGGATTTTGGCCAAATGGGTATTGGCACAGGCGATGCCGCAGAGATCGGCGAGGGTACGCAGGGTTCCCAGGGTCCGGCTCTTTGACTCAGAAATGCCAGACTTGCGCAATACAATGAGGGCACCAAAGTGGAGGTCTCCGGCGACGATGGGAAACACGCAGCCGGCACCGATGGTACGGAGGGCCTGGACGTCGAGATTGAGGTGGGCCAGTTCCTGAGGGGTTTCCCAAGCGGTTTCACGGGTGAGAGTGCCGAGGGTTCGCAGGCTGCGGTCCTCGGCTTCTGGATCGAGGAACCAGACGGCCGAGCTGAGGATATGGCGGACGGTATCGGGGATGGCGGGAGCGGCTTGAAAAAATATCTGGTCGAGCGGGTGCAGGAAAACGAATTCACTCAGGGCACCGTTGATGAAATCGCGCAAATTGCCCCTTTCGATGAGATTGCCGGTGAGTCTGTGGAAGACGGTGAGGCTTTCGTAGCAGGCGGAGAGTTCCTCGAGGACGCCGTCGAGTTCCGGGTTGCCCGGCAGTAGCCAACTTTGGTTCGGGTAATGCTTGATCACCTCCAAACGAAATCCCTGCGGACTCCGCCATGGCCTCAGCTCATCGGCAAAACTCGTGATGATGAACAAGCCGCGGCCACTCTCCGCAGTGGCATCTTCAGGCAGCGATGGCGCGTGCAACAGCGCCTCCGGAGGGCCTGTGCCGGGGTCCTGAACCGAGAGACTGATGGCGTTGAGAGTGATACTCCACTCGATGGTGATCCATTCGCTCTCATCGCATCGTGCACCGTGCACGATCGCGTTGAACACCAGTTCGCTAAACACCAGCTGCCACTGGACCAGATCCTTCTCGCTGAAGGGGCCATTCGATAGTGCCTGCATGAATGCCTGGCGCAACGGAGCAACCAGCGCCGTATCAGCCGGAATCGAGTGGCGCACGACACTGATGGATGGGGATAACGGGAGTAAGGGACTCATGCGGAGGACGGGGGTGGGGTAAGATCAGCGGCCCGCAGACGTCGGATGAACCCGACAATTGCCGGGTTGAGAGCCGCAGGCGGCAACGACGCCTGATAGACGGCATGCAACGCTTCGTCGGGATCGGCGGGGCTGTGGCAGCCTTGACTATCGGCATAACCGAAAACACCGATCGGGGCATGGCGAATAAGGTTTTGCCAGTCTGGATTGAGGGCCTCGAATTGCTCGGTGCTGCGCGGCAGAATGCCGTAGAGGGACATCTTGCCTTGCCACACGAGAGGAAGCCATGCGCGGCGATTGGCCAGACCGGCGCTCGCGTCACCGGGCAGGCGGCGACCATCGAAGGTGACGAAGGAGCCGGTGGTGGCCTCGCCGGACCCGAGAAGCAGGAAGAGGAGCAAGGCATGGAGACGCTCACGCAGTGGCACGTACGAGGTGGGCTTGGCGAGGCTGGAGAGCAGATGCGGCTCGATGTGATCGAGACGGGTGAGGTGTTTGAGGCTGAAGAGCACGCCGCTATCGAGCAGGCAATTTTCCAAGGCGGTGACGGGGCCGAGGAACGAGCGTGGGGAGAGATGCGAGCAAACGACGCGATTGGCCCCGGTGAGCACCGAGCCATTGCCGATAACCGCGTAGGGACCGATCTCACAGCCGGGCCCGACAAATACCTCGTCACCAATGAAATAGGGCGCAACAAGCTTGGCTTGAGGATGAATTTTGCACGAAAAACCGATGCTCAGCAACGCCTGATCCGGTCCGGCAGCCATGCGCTCAAGCCAGGCTTGTTCCATAGCGGTTGCCCGGGCGATCAGGTCCCAACCGTTGGCGGGCGGCGGCAGCGTTGCTGCGGAGTCGGGCAGCCAATCCACTGAGGTGGCGTGAGCTGGGGCATGCTCGGTGGAGCCGAGCGTGGTAAATTCGAGGGTCAGCGGCCAGAGCAATGAGTCTTCCAGAATATGGCGTACGGCGGCCGGCCGGTCTGCGGCATAGATATGCACACGGTTCATTCCGAGATTGACTGCGTGATCGAGCCAGTGGTGAAGCAGGCATTGGTCGCCGATCGTCCACAGTGCGAAGGGCAGCGGGGAACGTCGGACGGTATCCAAATCGCCCCAGTCGGGCAGGACCAATTCAAGCGAGGCGGAGGGCATGAAATGAAGAAGGTTGCACGTGATCAGTAGGCACCCTTGCCAAAGATGACGGCTGGCAGGGTTTTAAGAAGAATAAGAATGTCGTAGAGGGCACTGGATGAACGAATGTACTCCAAGTCAAGACGCACTTGACCTTCAAAGTCAATGTCCGAGCGGCCGCCAATTTGCCAGAGGCAGGTGATGCCTGGTTTGACGCGCAGGCGCCGCAAATGAGACGCTTTGTAGGCGGCAACTTCGCGCGAGAGTGGGGGGCGCGGGCCGACGAGGGACATTTCGCCCCGCAGCACGTTGTAGAACTGAGGCACCTCATCAATCGAAAGTTTGCGAATCCATTTGCCAACCCGAGTCACCCGCGGGTCGTTTTGGATCTTGAAGGTGACACCGGCCTGACCGTGCAGGTTAGCCGTCAGCAATGCATCTTTCAATTGATCAGCATTAACACGCATGGATCTGAATTTCCACATCCGGAACAGTCGGCCGCCGGCTCCCACCCGCTGCTGGCCGAAAAATACCGGGCCGTGGTCTTCGAGTTTGATGAGCAGGGCGGTCACCGCGCAGACCGGCGCAAACACGCACAAACCTACCAAGGCACCGCTCAAATCCAACGCCCGCTTCAGCCCACGGGCGAACACGACCGTGCAACGCCACAAGAAAATCTTGCGGCGGGCATTGCGGCTCCAACGCTCGATAGTTCCATCGCGGGCGGTTTGGCTCCAGTAGGTGGCAGGATCAATATCCATTTTTTTTAGGTTTGTAAACTATGAGGTTGCGTTTGGAAAGCCAACTATGCATTTTTGCCGAAAGAAATTCTTTGAACGTTCCATATTTTACCAAGACCGCAAAATGATTGTTCAATCGAAACAGGAAAGTGATGGCACCGTGGTGTTGACCGTCGTCGTGGAAAGCATGGACCGCAGCAACGCAGCGGAGTTCAGGGAAGTGGCAGCGCAGATGATAGCCATCTCGACTGGGCCGTTGGTGGTGGATTGCACGCGGCTGGAATTTTTAGACAGTTCGGGCCTTGGAGCGCTGCTGCATGCCCAGAAGTTGCTGCCCGAGGAACGGCGTCCGGTTCGTCTCAGTGGGGTGGGCAGCAAGGTACTCACGCTGTTGGAGTTGATGCAGGTGCATCGCATTTTTGCGCTGGAACCCAGAAAATGAGGGACGCTCAAGGAGATGAGCGGGCGCTATTTTGAGGGAAATCATCCGGAGTTGGAAGCGCGGCTGGAAAGGCACTTCGCTCGAGTCCGCTGTGCGTTCGAGGACCAAGGTTGGCGCGGCGCGTTGGTGCTCGGCGGCGGCTACGGCAGGGGCGAGGGCGGCGTGATGCAGGGGGCGCAAGGATTGGGTTTTTCCAACGATCTGGATTATTTCCTGTTTGATGAGGCACCGGATGCTTCGCGTTTGCAGTCTTGGTGCCGTCATATTGAGCAGACGGAAAGCGCCGAATTGGGCATTGACGTGGAGATCAAGTGCCTGCGGGCGGGTTCGCTGGGCGATCCAAGCCGCTCGATGATGTTTACCGATTTAGTGGCTGGACACGTCGTGGTGGCAGGTGACGGCGGATTTTTGGAGCGCTTGCGTGTGGGCTTGGACGCCTCGCGCATTGAGGCTGCGGAGGCCACCCGCTTGCTCTGGAACCGTGGCAGCGGGCTGTTTTTTTCCAAATGCCGGATGGGCCGCACTGGGGAGCTGGCATTTGTCATCCGCAACCACGCCAAACTTAAACTATCTCTGGGCGACGCTTGGCTCTGCCTCCATGGCCAATACTCGCCGAAATGCCGCGAACGAGCCGCACGCTTGGCGGCGGCCGAGTTGCCAGAGGCTCTCACGGGCTTGCGCCAGTGGCATGCGGAAGGCGTGGCTTTTAAGTTCCAACCGTTCGCTGACGGCCAGACGTGGCCGCAACTCGAGGCCCAATCCGAACAACTCGTGGCGGCTTGGGGCGCACTGTATTTGATCGTCGAACAGCACCGTCTGCAGCAGCCATTGGCGGATTTTGCCCAATACTTGGCGCTCCCCCGCTTGCTCCACGACACGTCGCTCGCCACCAACCTGGGGCTGGCCCTGCGCGACCGGCTCCAACGCGGCGGCGGCTTGCGACCGCCCGGCGACTACCCGCGGGCCGCCTTGATGCGGGCCCTGCCTTGTTTGCTAGGGCTGAGTTCCGGTGGGGTGGCCCAAGCAGGAAGTTTTCTGCCCCGGCCACTTGGGGACACCTCTCAACCTCAGGCATGGGAGACGATGTACACAAAATGGTGGGCCTTTTACGCATGAACCGATGAAACGCCTGTTGATCTTCCTACCCTATGTGCCCTACCCCCTGATGCGGGGAACCTATCAGCGCGTCTATCACCTGGCAGAGGCTTTGGCCGGTCACTTCGACGTCGATCTGTTTTGCCTGTCCTCGGAACCGGAAGATGCCTCACATCTGGCACGCTTCCAAGGGTTTTGTCGGCGGGTGCATTTCGAGCCGTTCCAGCACCCGCCGTGGGCACCTTTTCTAACAGACAGACTATGGCATTTGTTGCCAGTGACGGTGCGCCACTGGTGGTCCGAGCCAGTGCTCGCAGCACTGCGGGAATTCACTGCCGGCCAAGACTATGCGGTGGTGGATTTTTGTGATCTGGTGCTGTGGCCGTACGTCAAAGCGGTGTTTCCGCAGCACCGGGCACGAGTGATGGACCGCAGCCGGGTGGACTGGCTGTACCAAACCGAACTGCTGCGCACGCTGCGGCAGGGGTGGTTCGCCAAGCTCAAGGCCCGGGAAAACCTCGGAAAAATTGCCAGACTGGAACGGGAAGTGCGCCGTGAACTGGCCCTGACCGTTGTCTGCGGGCCGGATGACGCGACGTTTCTTGAGGACCAACTTGGCCCCAGCGAGCGGGTGTTAGTGCTGCCTAACGGGGCAAACGTCGACTTTTTCAATGCGGACGAGTGGCCGGGCCAAGCGACACCGGGGCCGACAGCCTTGTTTTGTGGGGCCTTGGACTACACACCCAACACGGATGGGCTGGCTTGGTATTTCGCGACGATTCATCCGCTGGTGATGGCACGCTGCCCTCAGTTCAAAGTGATACTCGTCGGCAAAAATCCAGATCCCGGGGTGCGGGCCTACGGAGCGCTGGCGGGGGTGGAATTCGTCGGCGAGGTGGCGGATGTGCGCCCGTTCTATCAAAAGGCGTGGTTGCAGATGGTGCCGCTGAGGATTGGTGGAGGCACTCGTTTGAAGATTGCCGAAGGCTTGGCGATGGCCAATCCGGTGGTTTCCACCCGGTTGGGTGCGCAAGGCCTCGATCTGGATCAGGACGAGCACTTGCTGCTCGCCGATACGCCTGAGGAATTTGCCGGTGCCATGCTCAGGTACGTCAATGACCCCGCGCTGCGCCACCGCCACGCCCAAGCCGGCCGCGCCCGCATCCTCGAACGCTACACGTGGGGGGCGCTCGGCAGCCAACTCGCCAAGCGCCTCGATTCCCTAACCCCTCCCCTACCATGATGTCCCCGCCTCCGGAACCACCGCTGACCGTCTTGTTGGGCCTGCCGTTTCACGATCTGACCCTCGAGGAAACCCTCAGCTATTGCCGCACGGCCATGCAGGGCGAGGTCAACCGCTACTTGGTGACGGCCAACGTCGATTTCACCACTCAGGCGTATCAAGACGCAGATTTGCGCAAAATCGTGTTTTTTGCGGACCGGGTTGTATGCGATGGGATGCCACTGGTATGGCTGTCGCGCTGGTTAGGATACCCGCTGCGCGAGCGTGTGGCGGGCTCGGACCTGGTGCCAAAATTATTAGAGATTTGTGGTAAGGATAAGTGCCCGGTGTATTTTTTTGGCAGCGACCGGGAAACCCTACTGGTCGCAAAAGATATCCTTGAAGCCCGTTACACAGGGCTCAAAGTGGTCGGTATCGACTCACCGCCGCACGGCGCCGTCATCGAGTGGGATAATGAGGCGCTTTGCGCCAAAATGCAGGCTAGCGGAGCGCGCTTGCTGCTCGTCTGCCTGGGCTGTCCCAAGCAGGAGCGCTGGATTTGGGCCCACCATCACGAAACCGGCATTCCGCTGAGCATCGGTGTGGGGGCCAGCCTGGATTTCATCACCGGCAAACAAGTGCGTGCTCCACGCTGGATGCAAAAATCCGGGTTGGAGTGGTTTTGGCGCATGTCCGGCAGTCCTGCCCGCTTGGTGTCGCGCTACTACAAAGATTTCCTTTTTTTGGTAAACG
>Ga0073936_10012372_pt1 | contig 10170 bp, 7 predicted proteins | sample AliMusrvi5mmetaG_FD_87041 | JGI IMG/M metagenome (GOLD analysis project Ga0073936, IMG submission 87041) | Freshwater lake bacterial and archeal communities from Alinen Mustajarvi, Finland, to study Microbial Dark Matter (Phase II) - Alinen... | ecosystem: Environmental > Aquatic > Freshwater >... | reverse complement strand
GTGGCTTCCGTGCATTATTACCGCCTTTTCAGTTCAAGTCGAAAAAAGCTGTTTTGCTCAAATGCAGTATGCTTATTGGGTATTTTGGAGTGGGTGGAAAGTTAACGGGACAGGCGTGGACAGCCACCATTTAAATTGCAAAAGTGTGTCCTAATATACGTCATCGTGCGAGCCGATGGCGATAAACCAGATCGCATCTGTCTCAAGTGAGAAAATTATGCGGTAGCTGAGTGTGATGGATGCTGCGTAACAACCTTTCATTTCGCCCGAAAGCGGGTGAGCCTTCGCGTCTCTTGGATTCTGTGCGAGCCGCTTCATCACCGTAAACACTTTTTCTTCCAAATTGGGGTGCGCATCAAGAAAACTTGCGAGCAGGCGATTAAAACGAGGAGTCGGCTCAATCCTCCGCATAAGGCTTATTTTTTCAAGCTTTTAAACAATTCCTCAACCGAGGAGTAGGAGAGGCGTTTCCCGGCTTTTGCCTCCTCCCAGCTTAATAATGTCTCGATCATAAAACGATTGCGCACGACGAGCTTGGTGGCTTTGTCCACCTCTTTTGCCAACTTCTCCATTCGTACCAATGTTGCGGCGGTCATATGGCTACTATAGCATAATTTGTGTTTTGTTGAATATACACCCATCGAGTACACTCAAGATGAGCTTCGGAAACTATTATGAACACTGTTGTGCAATATATAAAGGGGATGTTTGGTAAGAAAGATACGCGCGTCGTCGACCCGGTGTATGAGTTTTTTGTGAATGCCTCCCCGGCGGAAAAACGTCGTGTGTATGGGAAAGCTTTGCGGGCAGCCGACTTGGATCAGAAGAAAATACTCGCGGAGTACAAGAAGAGATTTGAGCCGCAGGCGGGGGATGTTGCGGCATAGATGAAGGGGAGGTTCGGTATACTCGAAAAAGAAAAAGCCGGCGCACGGGGCGCCGGCTTTGGTTGCTTCGGGTGCGAATGGGTGGTCAGGCCGGGGATTCGAGGGCGGCGAGGATCTCCAAGAGATCCAGAATATCCTCCTCATCCACGCAGGCTTTCTCCGCGAATTTGTTGCGGATGGTGGCGGCGTCTCTGCCACTCCATGCGCCGGCGGTCTTCAGGATGCCGCCAACAATCATAATGACCCAGTGTGAGGTCATCCCGTCCGGGGTAAGTGGGAAAATGAATTCCTGGTTGACCACGTGGGGCAACAATGTCTTGGCGGTTTTGGCCGCATTCTTGATCGCGGTCTCGTTCGCGGTCGGGATCGGTTGCTGATCCATCGTTGAATTCCCTGCAGTTGTTGGAAAGAACGGGATTATCACTCTAAACTCTACACGAGCGTGGACGTTTGTCAAGAAAGATGGTAGAGTGTCTTGATATGGAAGACTCTATCAATATCAAGGGGGCGAAGACGCATAATCTTAAAAATGTGTCGCTGTCTATTCCGCGGAATAAGATGGTGGTTTTTACGGGGTTGTCGGGGTCGGGGAAGTCTTCGTTGGCGTTTGATACGATCTTTGCGGAGGGGCAGCGGCGGTATATTGAGTCGTTGTCGGCATATGCACGGCAGTTTTTGCGGCAGATGCAGAAGCCGGATGTGGAGGAGATCACTGGGCTTTCGCCGGCGATTTCGATCGACCAAAAAAGTCGCTCGAACAATCCGCGCTCGACGGTCGCGACCATCACCGAGATCTATGACTACTTGCGTATCTTGTATGCGCGCGTCGGCAAGCCGCACTGTTTGACCTGCGGTCGCGAGATCAAGAAACTTTCCAACGAGGAGATCGTGGCGAGCGTGGTTGAAAGTGTGCGCGCGGGGCAGGAGAGTGCGAAAAAACGCACGGTGCTCGGCGTGGAATTGACCGACGATACGGTGCGTATCTGGGCACCGCTGGTGGTTGGGCGCAAGGGCGAATATTACCAAATGCTCTACGACTTGCTCGGCAAGGGGTTCGAAACGGTGCGCGTGGACGGCGAGCGCAAGAGTTTGCGCGAGCAGATTTTGATGGATAAAAATAAGAAACACGACATTGATGTGCAGGTGGATGAGATATTGGCGGCAGAATTTACGCGCGGGGGCGCCGAGAAACAGGCGGCGATGGAGCGTCTTTCGGAAGCGGTGGAACGCGCGCTTACGGAGAGCGAGGGATTGGTGCGCATCGAGAATGTCCGAAAAGCGGAAGGAGGAGAGAAGAGCAGTGAGCGCCTCGTGTCCGCGAAATTTATGTGCCCGTACGACGGCTTTTCGTTCCCGGAAGTCGAGCCGCGCCTCTTTTCTTTCAACTCGCCGTACGGCGCGTGCCCGACCTGTAATGGGCTTGGCACGAAGCACTTGTTTGGCGATGAAGAGTGCGACGCGTGTAAGGGTGCGAGATTGCGGCCGGAGGCGTTGAGCGTGTTTTTGGAGAATGAAGAACCTGCGACACCGGAAGTTGTCGAACTAAAAAAGACATCCAAAAAGGAACAGGTGAAAGCTTCCCTTGGCAAAAACATCGTCGAGATAACCCATATGTCCATCAAGGATGCGTATGATTTCTTTGTGCTACTGGAACTTTCTAAAAAAGATACGGAGATTTCTAAAACCGTCATCAAAGAGATTTCTTCGCGCCTGAAATTTATGCTGAACGTCGGCCTCGATTATCTGACGCTCGATCGCCGCGCCAATACGCTCTCCGGCGGGGAAGCGCAGCGTATCCGTTTGGCGTCGCAGCTCGGCTCGGGCCTCGTCGGCGCGCTGTACGTGCTGGATGAGCCGACGATCGGCCTGCATCAGCGCGACAACGAACGCCTCATTAAGACGCTCGTCAATCTGCGCGATCTCGGCAACACCATCATCGTGGTGGAGCACGACGAGGACACTATCTATGCTTCCGATTACCTCGTGGACATCGGGCCGGGTGCGGGTGTGCACGGCGGGAACGTGGTGGTATCCGGCTGGCTGGAGAAATTGCTGACTGCCAAAAAGAACGACAGCAACTCGCTCACGCTTTCGTATCTGCGCGGCGAGTCGGTCATTGCGGTGCCGGAAAAACGCCGCGACGCCGATCGCGGGACGCTCTCCGTTCGTGGCGGCAATGCGTTCAATATCAAGAACCTTTCGGCGGACATTCCGCTCGGCCGGCTGGTGGCTATCACCGGCGTGTCCGGCTCCGGCAAGTCCACGTTCCTCTACGACATTCTCCACGAAAATCTCCGTGCGCGTTTCGATATGCGCTACCGCACGAGCAAAGTCTACAACGCCTCAACTTTCACCGGCACTGATAAACTCAATCGCGCAATCCTCATCGACCAGTCGCCAATCGGCCGCACGCCGCGTTCCAACCCTGCGACCTACACCGGCGCGTTCACCTACATCCGCGACCTTTTCGCGTCGACCATCGACGCCCGCGCCCGCGGCTGGAAGTCGAGTCGCTTTTCCTTCAATGTCCCGCAAGCGCGCAATGGCGGCCGCTGCGAAGCGTGCGAAGGTAACGGTACGATCGCCGTGGAGATGCACTTTTTGCCGACCGTGTATGTGGAGTGCGACGTTTGCGGCGGCAAACGATTTATGAAAGAAACGCTGGAAGTGAAATACAAACAAAAAAATATTTTTGAGGTGCTCTCGATGACGATCGAGGAGGCACTGGAATTTTTTATGGATATTCCGCAGATTAGCGACCGGCTCAAGACGCTGATGGAAGTCGGGCTCGGCTACCTCCAGCTCGGTCAAAGCGCCGCGACGCTTTCCGGCGGGGAAGCACAGCGCGTGAAGATCGCGACCGAACTCTACCGCCCGCATCTGCAAAAAACAATCTACCTACTCGACGAGCCGACCGTCGGTCTGCACTACGAAGACGTGCGCAAACTCATCGAAATCCTCAACCGTCTCGTCGCTGCCGGGAACACGGTCGTCGTAATCGAGCACAGTATGGATGTCATAAAAAACGCCGACTGGATCCTGGATTTCGGGCCGGAGGGTGGTATTGGCGGCGGCACGCTCGTCGCCAAGGGTACCCCGGAAGACGTGGCCAACAACAAACATTCGCATACGGGGTTATATCTGCGGAGGGTGCTGAAGGGGCGATAGTGCGTTTGCGTTTCCCCCCTCCTTATGCCATTATTAGGCTTTAGAAGTCCTCTAGGGTGAAGGAGAGCGGGAATGTGCACCGTGTGGGATGCGATAATGAGGGTTCAGCACGCTGAATCAGCCGGCGGCAACTGGATGTTCTGTTTTGTTGATGGAATGAGGGCAGCCATGTCCCATCAGCAGTACCATGAGTTTCTATCTTTAATGGCACATGCGCGTCGCCATCAAGACTTCGTCGGAAGTGAGGCCGATGATGCGGCGCTTGAGGCGGCACGGCGGGTACTGCCGGAATCGGTAACGGAACGCAGCGAATTTCTCGGCCTGCTGGCTGAACGCGCTCCGGCCGGAAGTAAGGTTCGACGTTGGGCGTCAGAAGTATTGGAAGAGGTGTGACGTGTTCCGTTAGAGCCCGTCATCGGACGGGCTCACTTTTTTCATTATGAATCTACACAACTTCAATAAAAAAAAGAAGCAGCTTCCCGACACGCCCGGCGTGTATTTTTTCCTTGGGCCCAAAAGGGAAGTGTTGTATATCGGGAAGGCGACCTCTTTGCGCGATCGCGTGCGCTCGTACTTTTCTCCCGACTTGGCATCGGCGCGCAGTCCGCTTGTGGTGCAAATGGTGGAGAAAGCGCGCTCGATCGACTGGCGCGAGACCGACTCGGTGCTCGAGGCACTCATTCTCGAGTCCTCACTCATCAAGACCCATAAACCGCACCACAACACGCTCGAAAAGGACGATAAAAGTTTCAACTACGTCATCATAACCGACGAAACATTCCCGCGAGTATTGGTGAAAAGAGGGAAGGAGCTAGGTGGTTTGCCCCCTCTCCCCTCACGGGGAGAGGGCGGGGGTGAGGGGTGTCGCTCGAACCCCTCCGAACCTTTCAAAGCCACCTTCGGCCCCTTCCCTCACGGCGTCCAGCTCAAGGAAGCGATGAAAATCATCCGCAAGATATTCCCGTTCCGGGACAAGTGTAACCCCCCTCACCCCAACCCTCTCCCTGGAAGGGGAGAGGGAGCAGCTCGCGCTCGTCCTTGCTTCAATCGCCAGATCGGCCTGTGTCCCGGCGTGTGCAGCGGGGAAGTGTCCGCGGCGGAATACGGGCGCACGATTCGGCATATCATGCTTTTTCTCGGCGGACACAAAAAGAAGCTATTGACCACACTTGAAAGCGAGATGAAAAAGGCGGCGCGGAGCGAGCGTTTTGAGGAAGCGGCGCGTCTGCGCGGACAAATGTTTGCGCTGCAACATATTCAAGATGTGTCGCTCATTAAGGATGACTACCGAAATTTTTCAGCGCGCGATGCGTCGGGCCTGATGCGCATCGAAGCCTACGACACCGCGCACTGGCAGGGAAGTGCGGCGGTTGGGGTAATGGTTGCGGTCGAAAACGGCGAGGCCGTGCCGGCGGAATATCGCACATTTGGCATCAAGGCTGCCGGTGCCGGCGATGACATCGGCGCCTTGCGAGAAATCCTTTCCCGCCGACTCGCGCACGACGAGTGGCGGCTCCCGCGCTTAATTGTCGCCGACGGCGGAAAAGCGCAGCTCGCCGCCGCACAGAAAACGCTCGAAGAAGCCGGCTTCCATATCCCGGTCGTCGCCGTAGTGAAAGATGACCGCCATAAAGCCCGCGGTATCCTCGGCAACCCCGAACTCATAAAAATCTACGAAAAAGAAATCCTCCTCGCCAACGCCGAAGCCCATAGATTTTCAATCGCGAAGCATAGAAATAAGAGGAGGATAGGGTGATGGTGCGTTAATGCTTGTTCTTCCGCCACCCCTCACCCCACTACCCTGAAACCCATCTGAGGAGGATGCATACCAAAAACCCGCCAACCTCAAGCTCCTCGCCCCTCAGGGGGAGAGGATGCCCGACAGGGCAGGTGAGGGGTGGCGAGGTCTACAGTGCGTTCTAAAGGACAAATGTGTAATGTCCTTTAGAAATGGACGCCTTGCGGGGTGCGGTTTGACATATTGACAGGTGTTGTGTACAATTGTTGCTAGTTCTTAGGTCCTCGATATAGACGTGTTTTCTGGGTGTTTCTCTGCGGAGGGATGCCGGTTCTTTTTATATAATATCCTTACGGGTATTGCTCTTTTGGTCATATAACACGTCAAACATAGGTGCTCCGATTATGCTATTTTTTCTACTGCATAATCGTGAGTAGATCTCTGTAGCAGAAATCGGGTTTTAGTTGTTCGTACAACACCCATTTCTCTATGTTTTCAAACCTATTTTCGCGCGTTCTGCGTGCTACCGGCTTTTTTGTAACAGCAGGCTTTTGCCTGGTGTTTTTTGGTGTTTCCGCTCCGGTCGCCCACGCAGATGCGGTCGATCAAACCATTACGTTTGCCCCGCTCGTCGATAAGACCTACGGCGATGCTGATTTTGTTATAAACGCGACCGCAGATTCCGCCCTCCCGGTCACTTTTTCCGTGCCGTCCGGCTCTTGTTCGGTTGTCGGCAACACGGTGCACATTGTTGCGGCTGATACCTGTACTATTACCGCCTCGCAGGCCGGTGATGGAACGAATTTCAATGCAGCCCCGGACGTTTCCCAGACATTTACCGTGCAAAAAGCTCCGTTGACGGCCGTGGGGACGGCGGTTTCTGATAAGGTCTATGACGGCACAGCGAATGCGACGATCACGCCCGGCACGTTGTCGGGGTTTGTGCTGGGGCAGACGGTCGGCATTAGCGGCACTTCCGGCTCGTTCGGCAACAAAAATGTGGGCAATAATAAGGTTATTACGGTGCATTATACGTTGACGGACGGTACCAACGGCGGCTTGGCTTCCAACTACACGGTCACTGACGCGACCACGACCGCCAGTATTTCTCAAGCGCCGCTTACGGTGACGGCAATGAGTGCGACGAAGGTGTATAACGCCACGACGACCGTTGCCACGACGACACCGGTGGTGACCGCAGGCACGATTTTCGCCGGCGACTCCGCTAACTTTTCCGAGACGTTTGATACGAAAAACATCGGCACCGGGAAGACACTGACGCCGGCCGGTACCGTCACTGACGGCAATGCCGGCGCCAACTACGCGGTGACATTGGTGAACGACACGACCGGCATTATTACGCCCGCCCCGCTCACGATTTCGGTTACGTCCGCCGCGAACAAGACCTACGACGGCAACGCCACCACGACCGCGACGCTTTCCGACAACCGCGTGGCGGGTGATGTGTTCTCTATTGCCTCCACCAGTGTCACGTTTTCCGACAAGAATATCGGGAACGGCAAGACGGTGACCGTGGCAGGGCTTTCCATCTCCGGCGGCGACTCCGGTAACTACACGCTCACGTCGAACGCTGCAACCAATACCGCCAACATCTCCGCAAAAACCCTTACGGTGAGCCACGTTTCGGTGAGTAATCGACCATATGATGGTACAACGGGCGCCACACTCAATACGTTCGGCGCGCTTTTGAGCGGGGTGGTCGGTTCGGAGACGGTGACGGTGGATAATAGTAGCGCTTCGGCATCATTTGTGACGGCGACTGCGGGCAACGGCAAGGCGGTGACGGTGACCGGCCTGGCACTCGGCGGTGCGGATGCGGGCAATTACACCCTCACGCAGCCGTCATTGACCGCCAACATCACGCCGCTTTCGGTTACGCTGACCGGGATTACCGCGGATAACAAGACATATGACGGAAATAACAGCGCAACGCTTGATACTTCTGGTATCGGTCTTTCCGGCGTGCTTGGCGGGGATGTATCCTCGGTCTCCATTGGCGGCAATCCTTCGGCTACTTTCCAGAATAAAACGGTCGGCAACGGGAAAGCGGTCACCGTGATCGGCTTTACGCTCGGTGGCGCCAAGGCGGTGAACTATTCGCTTACGCAGCCGGCGGGCCTCACGGCGAATATTTCTTCAAGGACATTGAATGTCCTTGAGACGGGCAATGCAAACAAGACCTACGATGCCACCACGACCGCCATGGTAACGCTTTCCGATGATCGCGTGGGTGGCGACATCTTTACGGTTTCAAATACCGCGAACTTTACGACGAAGGGTGTTGCCAACGGGAAAGTGGTGCACGTTTCCATCATTTCCATCTCCGGTGCCGATGCGCCGAACTATACCCTTGCCGTTACGACGCTCGATACGACCGCGAATATTTCCCAGCGCCCGATCACCATTTCTGCGACCGGTATCAATAAAACATATGATCGCACGACGACTGCGGCGGTGACGCTTTCAGATGACAAGATCGCAGGGGACACAGTTACTAATAGTTATGTGGGCGCAACGTTCGCTGATTATAACGTCGGCATCGGCAAGAGTGTGCATGCGACCGGTCTCGCCATTGGCGGAGCGGATGCGCCGAATTATGCGCTTTCCTCCACGACCGCCGATACGACCGCCAACATTTCCGCCGCGCTCGTGACTGTAACCGCCGATGCGGGTCAGACGAAAGTCTATGGCGCCGCCGATCCGGTCTTTTCGTACGCCACGACGAGCGGCTCCCTGATGACCGGCGACTCGTTCTCCGGTTCGCTCTCGCGCGCGGCGGGGGAGAATGTCGGTACGTATGCGTTGACGCAAAGCACGCTCACCGCCGGCGCCAACTACACGCTTTCATTCGTCAGTCACAATTTTTCTATCACGCAGCGCCCAATTACCGTCACCGCCGCCGTCAATACCAAGACCTACGACGCGACGACGACCGCCGCGGCGTTGCCGACCGTCACCTCCGGCTCGCTCGCATTTACCGATGTGCTGAATTTTATCGAAACCTATGCCAACAAAAATGTCGGTGCCGGGAAGACGCTTACGCCGAGCGGTTCCGTGACTGACGGTAACAGTGGTCTTAACTACAACGTCACGCTCGTGCCGGTCGCGACCGGCGTCATCAGTCAGGCGCCGCTCACCATCACCGCGCTCTCGACCACAAAGATGTACGACGGTCTTACGAATGCGCCGACCACGACGCCAAGCGTCATTGGCCTGCAGGGGAGCGACTCTACCTCCGGACTCGCGGAAATATATCTCACGCCCGGCGTCGGTGGCGGGAAGTTGCTGGCCGTGTCAGCGTACACGGTGAATGACGGCAACAGCGGCAACAACTATAGCGTCAGTGCGGTGGGTGCGAACAGTGGCGTCATCACGACCGCGCCGCTCACGATAACCGCGAACAATGCAACGACCACGTATAGCGGCGTCGGCTACTCCGGCGGCAACGGCATCGGGTATGCCGGGTTTGTGAACGGCGAAGGAGCGGGCGTGCTCGGCGGCGCGCTTTCATATATCGGTTCTGCTCAGGGCGCGAGCAGTACCGGCGATTACGCTATAACACCGTCGGGCCTCACTTCGAGCAACTACGGCATCTCTTTCGTATCCGGCATTTTGCATATCGGCAAAGCAGATCAGGCGATCTCGTTCGGCGCGCTTGCGGACAAGGTGTGGGGCGACGTGGATTTCGGTGTTGCGGCGACGGCGAGTTCGAGTCTTGCGGTTGCATTTGGCGTGACCGGCAATTGTTCCGTCGGCGGCGCACTCGTGCATCTTACCGGCGCCGGTTCGTGTACGGTAACTGCATCGCAAGTGGGTGACAGCAACTATAACGCTGCACCGGATGTGGCGCGTATGTTCACCGTGAATAAGGCAAATCTTTCGGTGACGGCGGACGACCAGGGCATCATCTACGGCGCCGCCGATCCGGTATTCAGCATCACGTATGGTCCGTTCGTGAACGGTCAGGGCGTCGGCAATCTCACAACCGCTCCGACCGCAACCGTCTCCGGCGCGCACATCAACGCGACGACCTACACGATCGTCCCGTCCGGCGGCGTTTCGGCGGATTACAATTTTGTCTATCACAACGGCACGCTTACGGTATCCAAGCGACCTCTTTCCATAACAGCGGTTGCCGCCGTAAAAACCTACGACCTCTCCACCACCACCGCGACCCTCCCGACCATCACCGCCGGTTCCCTCGTCGGCGGCGACTCCGCGTCTTTCTTCGAGACCTACGCCGACAAAGTGGTGGGCATCAACAAAACGCTCACTCCCGCCGGTCTCGTCTCCGACGGCAATGCCGGCAACAACTACAGCTACACCTTCGTCCCCCAAAACCTCGGCACCATCTCG
>Ga0073936_10012371_pt1 | contig 10170 bp, 8 predicted proteins | sample AliMusrvi5mmetaG_FD_87041 | JGI IMG/M metagenome (GOLD analysis project Ga0073936, IMG submission 87041) | Freshwater lake bacterial and archeal communities from Alinen Mustajarvi, Finland, to study Microbial Dark Matter (Phase II) - Alinen... | ecosystem: Environmental > Aquatic > Freshwater >... | reverse complement strand
GGGTTTGTTGTCCACCTAAATAATTTTAATTCCGTTATTAAAACCGGTATCGGATACTTAATGCGGCATTATTCCCAAAGGCATTGGCATGATTAATCAGACCCAGTTCAGGCCGGTAGTCGAATCCCAATTGTATTCCCCCCGGAAAGGAATATTCAATTCCCACAACTCCCACAGCTGCGAGCAACATCCCTCCATTATTCGGTGCGTTAAAATTCTTATCCCAGTTTAAGGACCCGATTCTACCTCCAGCTCCTACAAACCAGTCAAATCCATCACCGATTTCCCAGGTCCACTGATAAATTCCGGCAGCGCTCCATGCGGTATAATGATTACCTGAGAGCATGCCAAAATCGAGTTCAAGACGATTTTTATCTGTGAGTCTATGTTGGAATGATATTTCAGTTTCGTATCCTTCTCCTCCTCCTAATCTTAATCCGAAGGCATTTTTAGAGAGCTGGGCGCTAACCATATTGACTGAAAGGATCAGCGCAACCACAAAATATAATTTCTCATAATTTTCTTTGTTAAATGACAGGAATTTATTCTCAATTATTGTGCCAAAGGATTTTATAAAATTGGCTATAAATTTGAAGTGATTGACTTAAATCTTAGGGATTGAAAACTCCATGTATTTGCATCAATCGGAGTGAATACTTTAGTTTCAAATGATTCGAAAACCATTTTTCGGATCTCTTCAAGTGAGGATACTGCTCCTAAAGCTTTTGCCTGCATCATAATATTCCCTATTGCCGTAGCCTCGGTTGGACCGGCATAAACCTGAAGATTTGTTGCATTGGAAGTGTATTGACACAATAATTCGTTATTGGCACCCCCACCAATAATATGAATTTTTTCAATTTTCACAGGACTTACTGCGATGATTGAGTCAAGTGTTGCGCGATACTTCAGGGCCAGACTTTCAAAGATAGTGCGGATGATCTCGCCATGATTCTCAGGTTCAGGTTGTCCTGTTTTTCTGCAATAAGCAGCGATTGCAGCGGGCATATCACCGGGATTTAAAAAGTCCCGGGCATCCGGATCGATCAGACATTTGAAAGGTTGCGCTTTTAAACTCATTTCAACCATTTCGGGCCAGGTATAATTATGGTCGACAGACCAAATACGTCTGCACTCCTGAAGTAGCCAAAGTCCCATGATATTTTTCAAAAATCGGGTCGTGCCTTCGACACCCCCTTCGTTGGTAAAGTTCAGCTTTTGAATCTCCTCTGAGATATGCGGATGATCACTTTCAATGCCCATTAATGACCAGGTTCCCGAACTGATATAGGCCCAGTTTCTTCCGGTTGCCGGAACTGAAGCTATTGCCGAGGCCGTATCATGTGCTGCAACGGCAACTACAGGAATTGCTTTGCTTCCTGTTTCTTTCTGAATTTCCGGTTTAAGGTCTCCAAGCACGGTACCTGGCAGCACGAGTTCCTGCATCATCGTACAATCGATCCCTATTGTATTTAGCAGGTTATATTCAAATTCAAGTTTACCAGGCTTTAAAAATTGAGAAGTGGATGCAATTGAAAATTCATTTTTCATTATTCCGCTAAACAAATAGCAAAGTGCATCCGGTATAAAGAGAATATCTGTGGCGATTTCCAGCTGAGGTGAATTATCCCTTTTATAGGCATGTAACTGAAAAAGGGTATTAAATTGCATGAATTGGATACCGGTCATCTGGTATAGATCGTTCTTAGGAATCATTTTAAAAACCTCTTCCATTGCGGTATCAGTTCGTGGATCACGATAAGCATAAGGTAGTCCGACAATCATTCCATTCCTGTCGAGTAAGACGATGTCTACACCCCAGGTGTCGACCCCCACAGATTCGGGTTGAATTCCAAAATCCTGAATGCATTTTTTCAATCCTGTTTTTAATTCGCCAAAAAGGCTGAAAATATTCCAGTAGAATGATCCATTGATCTCAACCATTTGATTTTCAAATCGGTGAATCTCTTTTAGGCTAAGCAGGTTGTCCGCGATTGTACCCAGAATGGCCCGTCCGCTTGACGCACCAATATCGAACGCGAGAAAGTTCCTTGTAGACATGATATTTATTCAAAAGATTATGTAATGTGACATTTGCATTTCAGAATAACACTTCAAAAATAAAGGATTTATTTAAAAAAAGCTCCAAATCGCCATCCATAACGGTATAATTAAAATGCAGGAGGCATACGCAATCAGCACGAGACTTCCGCTCTTTTGCTGATCGCCGCCATAGTTTTTAATCTGGATTAAAATTGCGATTGCTGGTGGCGAAACAGCTTGTATTAGAATAACATCACTCATCAGGGCATTTGTTTGCTTAATATGCAGAAAGATCATTACCAATACTGTGAACAGTGGGATAATCAGAAATTTTACCCCCAATACGCGAACTGTATCTGAAAATGAGGGCCATACTCTTAACGAAATTCCTCCCAAAACTGCCCCAAGAATAAAATTGGCAATTGGAACTGTTGCAGTTCCGGTCAGTTCGATTGCATTGAAAATAATTTTAGGAATAAAGTGATGCAACCCGGATAACACAAACATGATTCCCAAAACGTTAGCAATAAAAGGGGGCGTTATAAACTGTTTCCATGAAAATTCGATCATATTTCCTCCCGTATTGAGAAATTTGCCGACACTCCAAAGAATTGGGTTTAATCCCATGATAATTAAAAATGTGTATAGGGCATATAGATCGAAATGTTCCGGGTAGATGGCCTGACCCAGCGGCAGAGCCAGATAGCCGGCATTTTGCATGCTGGCAATAGGTAGCAAGCTTTTTTTTGCGGACAGATCCCTGATGAAAAAAAGGAGCGCAAAGATTATTCCAACAGCAATTAGCCCGATTCCAACAAAGGGCAAAACCCACCAAAGTGGAAATTTTAGCGGATCGAGCGACTGGACGATCTTCGAAAAGATCATCGATGGTAGCAAAACATTGATTACTATTAAGGTAAGCCCTTTGACATCGCTCGATTTAAAGATCTGTTTTCGTACCAAAACTGCTCCTGCTAATGCAATGAGTAAAACCTGTACAAGTGCAAGGGCATTACTTGAAAGGGTATTGAAAAATATTTCGGACATACACGGTCATAATTTACCAAATGAACTCATCCTGTTTTCAGAACCAGAGAGCCTTATTTGATTGACAAACTTAGGGATAAATAGGGGTAATATGCCATGAAGTACCACAATTTAAGAACAAAACTTAATATCAATTGTTAGATCTTAGAATTTAAAAGGGCATCTTTGTCATATCATTCAATAATACTTAAGTTTAAAAATGTCGCTACTACCATCAAATGAAAACCAAGCCTCTGATTTACAGACTAATGAGCAGGCTTTTAGACAACTATTGGAAGACTTTAAAGCTAGCATGAAGCGTGCCTTTCACCAGGAGGATAAAATCGATCAGTTTTGCAGCACCCGAGGATTGCCACCCGCTGTTTTAAAGGAATTAATGTCATCAAATCCAATGTCACTTTGTATTCCTTCACAGTATGGAGGATTCAATGGGAATGTAAGGGAAAATATTGCTGTCGTATCAGCTGCGTCATACGAATCACTGGCCTTGTCCTTAACACTTGGAATTAATAACGCTCTGTTTATTCAGCCGGTTGCGAAATATGGACAGGATTCAGCCAAGGCAAAGGTCTTTGAACAGTTTTTGACTAATAGTGCCATGGGAGGTTTGATGATTACCGAACCGGATTTCGGCAGTGATGCCTTGAATATGGTTACTTCGTGTACTGAAAAAGATGGAATTTATCATTTAAAGGGTAAAAAACATTGGGCTGGATTAACAGGAATGGCTGATTTCTGGTTACTTACTGCACGTAAAACAACTGAATCAGGTAGTTTAATGCGCGATATCGAAATGTTTGTTTGCGATGTTCATGCACCAGGCCAAAATATTGTTGTAGAGGAGTATTTTGAAAACCTGGGCCTCTATCAGATCCCTTACGGACGAAATATTCTGGATGTTTATATTCCTGAGGAGAAAAAACTAATTCCAAAGACAAATGGTATCCAGATGATGCTTGACTTACTTCATAGGAGCAGATTTCAGTTCCCTGGTATGGCTCTTGGGTTTGTTAAGCGGATTCTTGATGAGGCGATTACTCATACAAAATCACGTTTAGTGGGGAATAAACCACTCTTTGATTACGACCAGGTTCAACACCGTCTTTCAAGAATTCAGGCTAATTTCACAATCTGTTCTGCTTTTTGCAACCGATCGGGTGAGATTGCCGGCGTTGAACATGATTTGTCGACCATGGGCCTTGAGGCAAATATAACCAAGAGTGTAACATCCGACTTAATGCAGGAGTCAGCTCAATCTTTACTTCAGTTAGTAGGAGCTAAAGGTTATAAATTAAACCATATAGCTGGAAGATCTGTCGTTGACAGTCGCCCATTCCAGATCTTTGAAGGATCGAATGATATTCTTTACAATCAGATTGCCGAATCGGTTCTGAAGCTGATGAAAACAGCAAAGGAAAAAAGTCTGTATCAATTCCTTAAAGGTTATGCAGGAAGAGCTGCTGACCGAATCCAGGAGATGGTAAGCTTTGATTTGGAGGCTCCCTTTGCCCAGCGCAAACTGGTTGAGTTTGGTCAGGTAATCAGTCGTATCGTTTCGATGGATCTTGTGCTCTATCTTGAAGAGAAGGGATTCAATAAGGATTTGGTGGATAATGCGGTACTTGTTTTAAAACAGGAAATATCATCAATGATCAATACCTTTCAGTATGCCAATGGCGCATTGGTGGTTGCAGATTATGAGGAGAAAAGTTTCTGGCTCGATTTCTAGTTTTTATCGCCTGTAAAAGACTCCTTTACTTGGCAGGTAATCTGATTGAGATTTAAAACCTCACACAATGACGCACAGAAAAAAAGCCTTAGGTTTTCAATTAAAATGAAAACCTAAGGCTTTTTTTCTGTTGTAAAACATTTTTATTCTGTTCTTAATTATACCTATCTTCGCTGCGTTATCGCACACGGAAGGCGGAATTACAAAGTGTCATTAAAAAATCACATAAGAATTATACTATGTCAAACAGAAGAGAATTTATTCAGAAATCGGCTATTGGGGCTACCGGCCTAACCTTAGGTGGTATAGGAATGAGCGCAAAAAGTTATGGCAGAATTCTTGGTGCAAATGATCGTATTCAGGTTGGAATTCTTGGTTTTTCCGGTCGTTTTGAAGGTGCCCTGGGATTAGCATTTCAGAAATATGCAAAAGAGATGAACTTTGAATTTGCCTCAGTCTGCGATATATGGAACAAGCGTCGTGGTGAAGGTATCGAATGGGTGAAAAAGCATAACGGTACCACGCCACTTGAGGCACACAATACCGATGAGTTTTACAACCAAAAAATGGATGCAGTGATTATTTCAACTGCCGACTTTCAACATGCCGTTTTATGTGGTCAGTCGGTTCGTGCCGGAATGCATGTTTATTGTGAGAAACCGTTTGCTGAGACGATGGACGATGCCATTTTTGCGAAGAAAGCCGTTAAAGAGACCGGTAAGGTCGTACAGATAGGCTCCCAGCGTCGGTCAGGCGCTAATTACCAGGCGGCTCATGATTATATTCAGGAGGGGAAGTTTGGTAAAATGTGCGCTGTTGAGATGACCTGGAATGTAAATCAACCCGGTCGGTGGCGACGTGTTAAAGAGGTGGCATCAATTAAGGAGTCAGATACCGACTGGAAACGGTTTTTGCTGAATCGCCCGTATGAGAAATGGGATCCCCGTAAGTATTTGGAATTTAGACTTTTTTGGCCATACTCTTCCGGTATTCCCGGGCAGTGGATGTCGCACCAGATTGATACGGTACACTGGTTTTCACATCTTCCACATCCACGGTCGGTTGCTGCAAATGGGGGAATATATGTCTGGAAGGATGGCCGGAGGAATTTTGACACGATGAGCGCCGTATTCGATTACGGCCCGCTGGATAACAAGGAAGAGGGATTCCAGGTGATTTATTCTTCGCGTCAGACTAATGAAGCAGGCGGAACGAAAGAGTGGTATTTTTCTAATGGTGGTAAGCTTGATCTGGATACCAATAAGATAACCTCTGAGGGTGGATTAAAAGAGAAATACGCCAAAGAGATGGGTATGAAGGAAAATCTGCTTTCAGAATTTGTCCTTCCTCAGGAGAAAGTTGAGACCAACTCAAATACTGGTGCCGATGGATTAACCAATGCCCACATGAAAAACTGGATGGATTGTGTTCGGGCAAATAACACCAAAACCAATGCACCTGTTGAGGCTGGTTACAGTCATGCCATTGCCATTGTAATGACTTCAGCCGCGCTTCGTACCGGTCAGCGGGCTACCTTCGATGAGAAAACCCAGCAGGTTATGGCAGGAGGGAAGGTTTTTAAATATTGAATTTTAGTGAATAAAGGATATTTCAGAAGATTGAAATTCCTATCATCTATTTTCCAGGTTGTATCAGAAGATGTTCATTTGTCTTTCGATACAACCTTTTTTTAGACTGATTGTTTTTTAAGGTCTTTGTATCAGGTTTATTTCGGAAAGTTCTATTCCAATCTGGTGAATTCCTGACAGTATTTTTCCCGTTTGCATTTCTGATGGCTTCTTTCTCCCCTGAACATACTGGGATAGCAGCGTGGGGTTCATACCGATTTTTTCCGCAAGAAAGCGGGCATTAATAACCCGATAATATTGAAAGAATTGTTTGAAATCAATTTTATTTTTCTCCCGGTTATTTTAATCCTGCTTCCTTGAGTATTTTTCGTTCCATGCCTTTACCAACCTCCTGGCTTCCGTGATTGGGGAATATAATTGTACCTGATTTCAAATCATGCTTCAACTTTACATGAGATCCTTTTTGAGAAACCGCATACCACCCGTCATTTATTAAAAGCCAATGAAGTTCGGAACACTTAATTGGCATCTAAATTAGTATATTAATAATCAAAAGTAAATAATAATTTACCTTTCAGCAAATAGTGTTCTGTTCTTTAGAGGGACTTTAAGGCTATAGTCATATGGATAATAGGCACATCTTTTTCGCGAAATTGGTGTCCAAATTCAGATTTTCCTTTAAGCCATGTAGTGAGAATAAATAGATGTCGCCGCAGGCTCTGTCATTGCGAGTCCCCATTCTGAAATCAGAAAAAAAAATAGTAATGACGTTATGACTTCATTGTAAGTCTCCAAACTAAAAACTATAACAAATTTTTAGGATATAATATTGTAATCAAGGAGTGAAATGTGAGAATGACAATCATTTATAAACCATGAATTTCGGAAGATTGCACTTCGACAGGCTCAGTGTGCCACTTCGGTACTCCAAGGATTAATTGTTTAGATTACAGGAGCTTTGGGGAGTGCCTCGCAATGACATTTTCGTTATTTTAAGGGTAAAGGATAGGGAGGAGCAGGCGGCTGCGCCGCCTGCTCCTCCCTATCCTTTACTACAACCCTTGACAGCTGTCTTTGCGAGGAACGACGAAGGAGTGACGAAGCAATCTCCTTTCAATGGCAGATTATCACGATTCTGTCATTGGTAACGCAGTGAGCAATCTCCTTATTTAAATAACCAATCCCTCCATCTGAAATGTTGAGCGCAGAAGAGCTGCAATTGATGGCTGATGAGTTTGAGGAGTTGTGTGGTGCTTACTCATTTTTCCCTGAATTCCCGGATGGACTTCCCTCCAAGCGTCGCTATGAATTAATGCGCGAATACCTTGATGAGAGTTGTCAGCATTGGCCGGGAGGGTGGAGAACCAATTTTACATTTTGTGATTATGAACCTAAAAATTGCCCTTTTGGTACTGAGTATTGCCACTGCAAAGATTTTCCGCAGGATTAGGCTTGAATTTGTTGATTTTTCAACAGATCATTAATAATGGCATTGATTGACCGACCGCTTATTTGCGCCTTTAATGCCAACTGACTGTGAATCTCAGATGGTATCCGGATATTAAGTGATCCACTATAGGGTTTCTGAGGCTTAATACTCCGCTCCTTGCAACTTTCAAGGTATAAGTCAATTCCTGCTTCAAAATCTGCTTTTAATTCCTCAACTGTATTCCCTTCATAAGTAATTTTACTTAGAATACTTTCAAATTACAAAGTCAGATGAGTTTTTTTTATTATGAACCGAAAAAATTCAATTTATCTGATAACTTCAATGTGTCAATCCTTTAATTTAAAACGACTTATAATCAGTTTTATATGAAAAAATATGTTAAGATTATCCTCGTAGTTGTCTCACTTGCATTGATTGTTGGAGCTTATTACGGTTATCAGGTTTATAAAATTATTGCAGGAAGTGAACCGCTGTCAGGAAAACAGGAGAATATTCCTTCCAAAATGGTTTCTATTCCACCAATTAACAAGGGGATTGCTGACTGGCCAAATTGGAGAGGCACTGACTTTGAAGGGAAGAGTGCCACGAAGGGGATTAAAACCGACTGGTCGAAGGGGCTTAAAGTAATTTGGCAGGTGAATTATCTGTGCCAGGACAAATCTACTGCATCATGGTCTGCACCGGTTATTCAGGGTAACCGGTTAATCGTTCCGGGAAGGGACAAAACGAATGATCTGGTATTTTGCATTAATACCGATAGCGGAAAGCTTATCTGGTCAGGATCGTATGAAGCGATAGCCGAAAGCAGTCACGGACCCGGTTCACGGGCAACGCCATTTATAAGCGATGACCGCGTTTATACCTTTGGCCGCAGCGGAGATTTGGTTTGCTGGCAGCTTCTTGATGGAAAGCTTCTGTGGCGAAAAAATGTTAAAGATGAGGGGGGAGCAGAACCTTCATGGGGATTTTCATCCACACCACTGGTGATTGATAATCAGGTTATTGTTCAGGGTGGAGGGAAAGCACTTGTAATTGCGTATGATAAAGTAACGGGGGATTTGCTCTGGAAGTCGATGGAAGGTGATATGGGTTATTCTGCTGCCATCACCATGAAAATTGAAGATGAGTTGAAGCTTTTGATTTACCATGGCAAGGGGTTGTCGTGTCTGAATCCATCGGATGGCAAGGTATTGTGGAGTGTTTCATGGCCCACTTCCTATGGCGTGAATGCTACAACTCCGGTAGTTTATAAAGATATTATATTCCATACCTCCGGTTACAAAATGGGTTGTGAAGCATTGAAAGTTACCAAAAACGGATATTCGGTGCTGTGGAAAAACAATGTACTAGAGGCTCAGCATTCCGATCCGATACTTATTGATGGTTATATTTATGGATATTCAGGTCAAAGTGCCCGGAATTCAGGTGAGTTTAAGTGCATTGAATTGTCTACGGGTAAAGAGATGTGGAGTACCAACGATATCGGACAGGGAACGACCACTTATGCCGATGGGCATCTTATCTGTCAGGATTTGAAGGGAAATCTGTTTCTTGTGGCTCCCGATCCTTCGGGTTTTAAGAAAATTGGTGAGCTTAAATCTGCAATTAAAGATGTCCAAAACCCCGCTTGGACAGTTCCAGTGATTGCCAATGGACGGTTATATCTCCGTTATTTGCAGCAACTTATTTGTTATCAGCTGGATTAAATTGGTTTATTCCTAATTGGTTATCATCAGCGCGGTTGAAAACCGCGGGACCCGGGTGTGGCGAATTGCAATCGCCTAACGATATTCTCTGCGCGGTTACAAACCGCGGGACCCAATTTCGAAAAGGTGTCTTACACTGAAGCAATGGCAGGTGGAGGTCACGCATAATATCTGACATTGAAGCAATGTCAGGTGGGGGTCGCTTATACCCACAAGCAACTCTTGAAATAAGAGTAACGCCAATGCATTTATCGGCGGATGATTTAAATTGAGAGTTGTTGATTTTTCAGCAGATCATTTATGATTGCATTAATAGATCGTCCGGTTAGTTGCGCTTTTAGAGCCAATTGACTGTGCACCTCGGAGGGTATCCTTATATTCAGCGATCCGCTGTAGGGTTTCTGAGGTTTGATGCCCCGCTCCTTGCAACTTTCAAGGTATAAGTCAATTCCTGCTTCTAAATCAGCTTTTAATTCCGCTACAGTCTGGCCTTCATAGGTAATAATGTTCTTATTCATTCCAATTACTTTGCCGAACAAACAGTTGTCCTCTTCGCTGTATATAACTGTACCTGAATAACCTTTATATTTTAAGGCTCCTATAAAT
>Ga0073936_10012361_pt1 | contig 10177 bp, 6 predicted proteins | sample AliMusrvi5mmetaG_FD_87041 | JGI IMG/M metagenome (GOLD analysis project Ga0073936, IMG submission 87041) | Freshwater lake bacterial and archeal communities from Alinen Mustajarvi, Finland, to study Microbial Dark Matter (Phase II) - Alinen... | ecosystem: Environmental > Aquatic > Freshwater >... | reverse complement strand
CATATACTGTGACAACCTGGGTGAAGTGTGGCAAAACCGGTACACGAAATTCCGTGACCGGAGCTGGACAAAAACCGGGATTTGCGGGAGTTGCGAATTTTACAACTGGTGTGAAGGGAACGGAATGCATCTGAGGGATGATGTGAGCGGGGAGCTGGCCATGTGCCATGTGAAAAGGTATGAAGGTATGAAGGATAGTGGGGTGTATGAGGATAAATAGTATTTTTACATTCTCAAAAACGATACTGTTATGAATGCTGCACATCTTCATCTTATGTTTAACCACTTATCCCTTGTTGGGATGGGTTTTGCGATTCTGCTTAACCTCCTGGCCGTTTTTGGAAAGAGTGTGGACATCAGGAAACTCTCCTGCTGGTTTTATATTCTGGTCGGGTTGCTGGCCATCCTGCCTGTTGCCACCGGCGACGGGGCCGGTGAGATTATTAAAAACATGCCCGGCGTGAGCAAGGATGCGATTGAATATCATGAGACCTGGGGTTACCTCTTTTTTTATGGTGCGATGGCGATTGGCTTGCTGGCCATTGCCGCCTTATGGTATACGCGGGCCAAAGAGGGCGTGTTGAAAAAATTCAACCTTGCTATGCTGGTGCTGGCTATTGTGGTTTCTGTATTTGCATTCCAGACCGGTACTACCGGCGGGAAGATTCGGCATTCCGAAATTCAGCTTCAGCATTGACATAGGACAAATTTGTGCAAGGCAGAAGGAACCTGTTATAACATGAAGCACCTACCCACGGTATTTTTTCTTGCCTGGCTGGGTATTTTTGCTTTTATTCTGCCTGCCCAGGCTCAGGATGGAAGGCATTATACCTGTTACCGGACTTCGGGGCCAATCCGGGTGGACGGGGTTTTGAACGAGCCGGACTGGGGCAAATCTGCATGGTCGGAAGATTTTGTTGATATTACCGGAAATCCAGGCCAAAGACCCTGGTTCAGAACCCGGATCAAACTGCTTTGGGACGACGAGTATCTATACCTGGCGGCCAGGCTTGAAGAATCTGATATCTGGGCTACCATCAAAAAGAGGGATGAGGTCATTTTCCAGGACAATGATTTTGAGCTTTTTCTGGACCCTGACGGGAATGGTTTGAACTATTATGAGATCGAGGTGAACGCCCTGGGAACGATCTGGGATCTGATGCTGACACGGGCCTATAAAGCGGGTGGAATCCCGATCAACAGTTGGGACATGAAGGGGTTGAAATCGGCCATCTCGGTTAACGGGTCGCTGAACGATCCCTCGTCGCCCGATAGCGCATGGTGCATTGAAATGGCGCTTCCGATCAAGGAGTTGATGCATGGAAAGAGTCTTCTGAGCAGACCGGCCGACGGAGTGCAATGGCGGATAAATTTTTCCCGGGTGGAATGGCACACAGAGATCCGTGGCACTGCCTATCATAAGATTACGGATTCCATTACCGGAAAGCCCCGGCCGGAAGAGAACTGGGTATGGTCGCCGACGCGTGAGGTGAACATGCATATACCGGAGCGCTGGGGCCGGCTGGAGTTTTCTTCAGCGAACATATCGCCGGAACCCTTTCATTTTAAAACCGAAGGGCAAAAAAACAATTTCAGGATCTGGCTTTGGATGGGAGCCCATGAATTATGGAGCCCTGCGCAGTGGGATTCGGTGTTGAAAGAGTTCAGGGCAGCCGGTGTATATGGTATCCTCACCCAGGCCAGTGGGGCCACATTAGCCCGCATGATCCCGATTGCCAACAAGTTCGGGATCAAGGTTGAAAAGTGGTTCATTGCCATGATGAACAATGACACGAACCTGATCAGGGAACATCCCGATTGGTTTGTCGTAAGCCGGCAGGGCAAATCCTCTATCACCAATCCGGCCTATGTTGGCTATTACCGGTTTCTCTGTCCTGCGAATCCCGAGGTACGCCGGTACCTTAAATCCAGGCTGGATGAATATCTCAGCATTCCGGGGCTTGACGGCATCCATCTCGATTACATCCGTTATCCAGACGTGATCCTGCCGCAAGCGCTTTGGTCCACCTATGGGATCATCCAAGATAAAGAGTATGCTCCATATGATTACTGCTACTGTTCAACCTGCAGGGAAAAATTTCGGGCGGCCTATGGCGCCGACCCGCTTGCCATGGAGCATCCCGAACAGGGTGCCGACTGGAGGCAGTTTCGGCTTGACCAGGTGAGTTCACTGGTAGATGAACTGGCAGATTATTGTCATGTCGGGGGAAAAAGAATTTCGGCTGCGGTATTTCCGGGGCCCGGCATTTCAAAACAGCTCGTACGGCAGGAGTGGAACCGATGGCCGCTGGATGAAGTGATTTCCATGCTTTACCAAAATTGTTACTTCGGAAGTCTTGATTGGATCGGCAGTGAAACTGCAGAAGGGGTGAAAGCGCTCAATCCATCTGTACCGCTCTGCAGTGGTCTTTATATTCCGGCATTAACTCCCCGGGATCTGCACACTGCCATCGCGAAAAGTATCGCAGCGGGTGCCGGTGGAATAACTCTTTTCACGTATGAATCGATGACTCCGATGCACTGGGAGGTATTGAAAGCGCTTGGCAGGGGCGTTGAATAATCGAATATTGATCAACGACTTATGAAATAAGAACCAGTAATAAAATCAAATTGCGGAGAGAGAGGGATTCGAACCCCCGGACCCTTTCAGGTCAACGGTTTTCAAGACCGCCGCGATCGACCGCTCTGCCATCTCTCCGAAGTGGGTGTGGGTTTGGGTGTGAGTGTGGGTGTGGAGTGGTAATCGGGCGCAAAAGTACAAATAATTTGCATTTTCACCACATCTCTCCTATCTTTGTACATTCCAAGTATGCAGTGGAATCAGCAAACAACTTATTTCCATGAAAAAGACATCTATTGTTTTGATTTTGTTACTTTTAGGTATTTCAACCCGGTTGGGGGCAAAGAACCTCTGGGCTTTTCTCACCTATGCAACATTCAACTCGCCCGAGGGACCGTATGTTGAAACATACCTCTCTGTTGCCGCCAATACACTACGGTTTGTAAAGAAGGAGAATGGAAAATACCAGGCATCCGTCAATATTCTGATGACCTTTAAGAAAGATGGTCAGATCAAGGCGTTCAAAAAATATGATTTTTTCAGTTCCGAGATTGACGACACGACGAAGGTGAATTTTAACGACATTGACCAGCAGCGGTTTTCACTGGCTAACGGGACCTATGATTTCGAGATCAAACTGGCCGACAACAACAAAAACACGCCGGCGGTTCCCTATTCCCAGCAGATACAGCTGGATTTCCCGACCGACACCCCTTCCCTGTCGGGTATTCAACTGATCAAATCGTTCGTGAAGGCTGCGGCGCCGGGTGCTCTTACGAAGAGTGGTTACGACCTGGTTCCCCATGTATTTTCAGTCTATCCCCCGACCGAACCAAAACTCTCCTTTTACTGCGAAATCTACAATACCGATAAAAAGTTCGGCAAAGACCAGAAGTATATTCTAACGTATGGCATCGAGGCTTTTGAAACCAGCATGCGGCTGGTTGACTATATAAAAATCAAGAAAGAGACGGCCCGGGAGATAACCGTATTACTGGCGGACCTCAGCATCGACAAACTGGCTTCGGGAAGTTATAACCTGTTCGTGGAGATCAGGAATCAGCAGAACGAAGTTGTGGAGGGTAAAAAGCTCTTCTTTCACCGCTCGAATCCTTCTGCCCAGATGGCAATTGCCGATATACAGACAGCCAACATTGCGAACACCTTCGCCGAAAAGATCACGGGTATTGACAGTCTGAAGGAATTCATCAACAGCACCTTCCCCATTGCAACCGGGCTGGAGAAGTCTTTCATCCGCGGGTCGGTCAAGAAATCGGATCTCAAAACGCTGCAACAGTTCTTTTACACCTTCTGGCAGGAGCGTGATGCAAATAACCCGGAGAAAAGGTGGCTGGCTTATCACCAGGAGGTAATCAAGGTACAAGCGAATTTCGGAACGCCGGTGAAACGCGGATATCAGACTGACCGGGGCCGGGTTTACCTGCTTTACGGACCACCCAACAACCGGGAAGGGCACTACAACGAGCCCAGTTCTTATCCCTATGAGATATGGCAATACTATACGCTCAACAACACCCAGCGCAACAAGAAATTTGTATTTTATTCACCCGATATGGTTACCAGCGACTTTACCCTGCTCCATTCCGATGCCATCGGCGAGATCAATGAGCCGCGCTGGCAGATCCTGTTGAGAAGCAGGATCTATGCCCCGCTGGATTTACAGGACACACAGATCATCAGCTCCTGGGGTGAAAATCAGGATGATGAATGGACATTACCCACCAGTAACCTATAGTAACGAATTCGGATTAGTATCCATCTTTTTTCCAATTCATTAAACCCTGAAATCGTGCATGTCGCTGTTGTTATTCTGAATTGGAACGGAAGAAAATATCTCGAGAAATTTCTCCCGATCCTGATACAGTGCAGTAACGACGAGGCTGAAATTATTGTTGCAGACAACGCCTCGACAGACGATTCAGTGGCTTTCCTCGCGAACCATTTCCCGACTGTCAGGATCATCCAAAACAGCGATAACGGGGGCTTTGCCCGGGGGTACAACCTGGCGCTCAGCCAGATTGAGGCCGACTATTATATCCTGTTGAATTCCGACATTGAAGTTACCGAAAACTGGATCCGGCCCGTTATTGACCTGATGGAGAGCGACCCGGCCATTGGCGCCTGCCAGCCCAAGATTCGTTCCTACCATGAACCGAAGAAGTTTGAATACGCAGGTGCCGCAGGCGGTTACATCGACAAATACGGTTACCCTTTTTGCCGGGGAAGAATATTCCAGGTGATTGAAGAGGATCATGGTCAGTATGATGATGTAGCCGAAATTTTCTGGGCAACCGGAGCCTGCCTGTTTGTCAAGGCCGAACTCTTTCATCAGATAGGCGGGCTGGATGAGGATTTTTTTGCCCATATGGAGGAGATCGACTTTTGCTGGCGGCTGAAAAATAACGGGTATAAGGTGATGTACACACCCGCCTCCACCGTATTCCATATCGGCGGCGGAACGCTGCCAAAGATTTCGTGGCGAAAGACCTATCTCAACTTCCGGAACAATTTTATTCTCCTGTATAAGAACCTGCCGGATGACCGGCTGTACCAGGTTTTTGCCGTGCGGTTCTTTCTTGACGCCGTAGCAGCCGTTAAATTTCTTTTCCAGGCCGGTTTCAAAGATTTCTGGGCTGTAACGCGGGCACATATGAGCTTTTACCGTTCTTTCAGCAGAACCCGTGAGAAGCGAAAGATGCTTAAACACGGTTCGATGAAAGATATCTATGGCCGGAATATCGTAGTGGAATATTACATAAAAGGAAGAAAAAAGTTCTCTGAGCTGAATCTGAAGAAGTTTTACATCTCCTGATAATCACAGTATTTTATTAACAAAACTCTCGATGGCGAGGCGGTACGATTCCATGCCGAAACCGATGATGATCCCTTTTACATTGGCCGCCACGAAAGAGGTGTGCCGGAAAGGTTCGCGTGCATAGGTATTTGAGATATGCACTTCCACCACCGGGGTTTTAATGGCCTTTACCGCATCGGCAATGGCCACGGAGGTATGGGTATAGCCTCCTGCGTTGAGTATGATACCATCATAGAGAAACCCCGCGTTGTGCAGCGCATTGATGATTTCTCCCTCCACATTGCTTTGAAAATATTCGATATTCGCTTCATGAAAGTGTTTTCGGAGTCGCTTCAGGTAAGTCTCAAAATTACGTGTGCCGTAGATCCCCGGCTCCCTGTCGCCCAGCAGGTTTAGATTCGGACCGTTGATGATCAGCAGTTTCATACAGCATGAATTTAAGGCAAACATAGCTCTTTCTCATCAAAAATGCAAGCGGTCGGCGTTGTCAGAAGGTAAAGTTCATGGATACAAAAAGACCGAACTTTGGCACATTGGGATTCTGTGGATCATTGAGGTGGGTCAGGCGCCACACCGCGTCGACCCGGATGAAGCGCAGGATATTCTCAATGCCCACACCTGCTTCCGCATAGGGCTGCGATCCGAGTGATCGTAACTGATCCGGGAATTTCGAATAATTCTGATTGTCGGAAGTCAGTGATCCATAAACTCCGCCTGCCTGGACCACCTCTCTCCATTTCAGTTTTCTGAATAGCGGTATCCTGTTGAAGAATAATCCTTCGAAGTGATGGGTATAGGATAAACTGATAAACTGATCGCTGGTAAATTCATAATAGTTCATCAGGTTTGAGGCAAACTCATCAAACAGGAAGGTCTGATTGCCATCATGAATTTTAAGCAACGGATAAGGCAGTGTTCCCCAAATCTTTCCTGCCTCGAAAATATATTTTGACCAACCGATGGAAGTAAAGTTAAACCATTGTGTTATTCCCAGATTCAGTTTATGGTATTCGTAATCACTGTTAAAAAGGTGCGGGATACCATAGCTGTAACTCAGAAGGATGATGGGGTAATTGGAACTTACCGTATAGCGGTAAATCTGGCCGCTTACGAACTTTTCCCTGAAAGAAAGCCGGGTATCCAGCCTGATCTCGCTGGTGTAAATAGATCGCATTGTTTGCGGTGAGGTTCCCTGCCCCGGATAGACGGTGAATTCGGTTGAACCCAACGGGAATACCTCCCGGTGCAGGAATTGCAACGTATTTACACATCCGTTAAACCATTCATGCTCATAGGCTGCCTTATATTCCCGCACCAGGGTAAGCTTATTGTTGGAGCCTTTATTAAAAATTGAGGTCAGAATGTTATCCGGAGCAAGAGCATAAGGACTTTTACCCAGTTGTTCAACATCCCATTTCACCGAGGCGGTTATATCTCTTCTGGGATTCTTGCTGAAGAGATAAATGATATCTGTTCCAAATTTAAAGGTGCGGTCGCCTGTGCCATAAGCCAGGTATCCTTCCAGTTGCATCCTTTTACTAAAGGAGTTGGATGTTCGCAGGCCGAGCCGGAAGCGGTTCTTTTCGATCCCATTATAGCTGTATGCTTTAAAATAGGGGCCCAGTTCTATTTTACCCCAGCTCAGGTACCCCGTGGTGATACCGTATATCACATCTACGTATGTCCTGAATATTGGAATTGATTTCACGGAATCGACCATTTTATATATCCCGGTTTCTGTTTCCGTAAGTTTTTCCGGCCGGATAGTATCCCAGGCCGATTCTGTTCGGTTTCCTGACTGCGGATCTTCAATCACATTGGTGGCAATGGACATAAATTTCCTACTCTCCGGCATTTCAAACCGGAAATCGCTGTAAAGGGTGGTCTTATGGCCATAAAAACCAATGGTCTTCTTCGTGTTAACCACGATGTTGAAATCGACGACTACATTATCCCGGGTCTTCATCCAGAATTTATTTCCGGTCCACTCATATTCCTGGCGGATATTCATGTCGTTGATAAAATTGATGTTGGCATTGGAAGCCATGCGCATATCAATTTTACGAATGGCCCAGGTCGTATCATTTACCCAGAAATTTCCCGAGAAAGTAAGTTCCTGTTTGTGTCTTGGCTTGAACATGATATGATAGCACCATTTATTGCCAAGAAAGGTACTGTCGACCAGATAATATTTATAAAAACCAATGCCGGATGAGGAGAGCGGCGAGATGAAATTCTTCTCAAACAGGAGGATATAATCCTTGTAGATATCAACTTCCTGTGATAGGTTGCCGAGAAACTGGCTGATGTTCACATTTTCGATACCCGAAACCCGGGTGGCCGTAATGATCTCTTTTCTCGCCTTCGGGTTCTTCCTGAAGAAAACATCCGATGAGGTTTCGGTAAGAAAAACCGGAAGGAATGATTTGCCATTCAGCGTAGAGGTATCCACATATTGTTGCACAAAATCAAAGGGTTTGAACAGCTTTAGTTTGATAAGTTTATCAGTAATGTTATTGGCATCAAATTCAATTTTGGTATAGGCCTTATATTGGTAAGTTTGAAAATCCTGCAAACTGTTCTTTTCCCTGTTTTGGATTATCTTCTTCAGTATTGCCTCGGCCGGGTTGCCGGTAAAGTGGATCACGACCTCCGGCAGGTTGATGCTTGTTTTACTCATGATGATATCCATCTCCTGAAACTGGCTCCGCATGATAATGCGTGTAACTGTTTTATACCCCATCAGCGAGAAGCGGATAGAATCGCCATGCTGGTCGAGTTCGAAGGAATACCTGCCATCGAAGTCGGTAAGGGTCCCTTCCGTTGTACCTTCAACCATGATGTTTACGAATGGGAGAGCCTCGCCCGTAATGGAATCTGTAATCCGGCCCATGATTTTAGTAACCTGGGCATTTGAAGCAGCATGAAAGGCAAGCAGAAAGAAAATCAGTGAGATGGTAAGTGTGCTCCGGGTTGGGACCTTTTGATTCAATAGCGATTGATTAAAAAACAAAGATTAACGAACATTTATTCCTGATGTTGTTTTCCTGGTACACTTTGGATGTAAAAGAAAAGTTTTACTAATTTTGCACGGATACTTCTCCAAAGGGGGTGCCTTAATATAAGGGCTGAGAATATACCCCACGTACCTGATCCGGGTAATGCCGGCGTAGGAAAAAACAGAAACAATGAAAACGAAACAGAAGTTTTGCATTACGCAAGGTATGATTACCTGCGTTATGGCCCTGGCATTTGCTATGGCAATTAATGGTGTGAATGCCCAGATTGTGCTGCGCGGTGTGGTGACCGACAAACAAGCTGATTCTCCCCTCCCGGGTGCCTATGTAGCCCTTGAAAGCACCACTGCAACCACAATAAGCGATGGCAGCGGAAACTATCGCTTAACCGGAGTAAAACCCGGAAAAGCAATCTTACGGGTATCTTTTATGGGATACAAAACCGAAAAGATCGCCCTTACAATCCGGCAAGATACGGTGATCAACATCGTTCTTGAACCCGCCCCGATATTGGGAGAGGAGGTTAACATCCAGGCTACCAGAGCCCAGAGCAAGTACCCTACAACCTGGTCAACGATAAGCAATAAGGAGATTACCTCGGTCAACCTCGGAAAAGACCTTCCTTACATCATCCAGTCGACCCCATCGGTTGTGGTCACTTCGGATGCGGGGAACGGTGTGGGATACACCGGGATCAATATCCGCGGGACGGATCTCACACGGATCAATGTAACCATTAACGGGATACCGCTCAACGATCCGGAATCGCAGGGTGTTTGGTTTGTTGATCTGCCAGACGTGGCCTCTTCCACAGAGAATATTCAGATCCAGCGTGGGGTAGGAACATCCACCAATGGTTCGGGTGCCTTCGGGGCTTCGGTCAACCTCCTCACCTCTACCCTGAACCAGGATCCCTATGGTGAACTGAATGTTTCCGGCGGATCGTTCAACACTGTAAAAACGACGGTTAGGTTTGGAACCGGTTTGATGACGAACCACTTTTGTGTTGACGGACGTCTCTCCTATCTTCACAGTGACGGGTATATCGACCGGGCTTTTTCCAACCTGAAATCCTATTATCTTTCGGGTGGTTATTATGGAAAGAATACCACCCTGAAACTGATCACTTTCGCCGGGCAGGAGAGAACCTACCAGGCATGGAACGGAGTTCCGAAAGATTCACTGTCCACTCACCGGACCTACAACTCCTGCGGAGAATATACAGATCCTTCGGGCAAACCCGCCTATTATTCGAATCAGACGGACAACTACCAGCAGGACCATTACCAGCTGATCTTTTCACAGCGGCTTACGAAGCAATGGAATGTCAATGCCGCACTGCATTACACCAAAGGGAGAGGATACTACGAGAATTATGCGGAAAACCAGTCCTTCTCTGCCTATGGTCTCAACGACGTCATAGCCGGGTCGGACACCATCTCCCAGACCAATCTGGTGAACCGCCAGATGCTTGACAACGATTTCTACGGTTTCACCTTCTCTTCAAATTATACCCTGCCCGACAAATTAAAGGTCACTTTAGGGGGAGCCTGGAACCAATATTATGGACGTCATTTCGGCAAAGTCATCTGGGCCCAGTATGCCTCTAATGGGGATAACGACCGGAACTGGTATTACAACACCGGGCTGAAAAACGATTTTAACATTTACACCAAAGCATCGTGGCAGGTTATCAAAAAACTTTCTCTTTTCGCCGACCTGCAGTATCGTTTCGTGGGTTAT
>Ga0073936_10012352_pt1 | contig 10183 bp, 9 predicted proteins | sample AliMusrvi5mmetaG_FD_87041 | JGI IMG/M metagenome (GOLD analysis project Ga0073936, IMG submission 87041) | Freshwater lake bacterial and archeal communities from Alinen Mustajarvi, Finland, to study Microbial Dark Matter (Phase II) - Alinen... | ecosystem: Environmental > Aquatic > Freshwater >... | reverse complement strand
TGGGACCGGCGGCAGCCTGCCCCCGTGGCTGGCCGCATGGTTTCCCGACTTGTCCTTTGGGCTGGCAGGCATTTGGTTCACCGCCAGGGTCCGATGAGCAACGAACTGGCTGAACTGAGGGCGCAATTCGACCGGCTGAACCTCCTGCACCAGGTCGGCGAGGTGATTCATTCCACGCTCGATCCGCAGGAGGCGCTGCGGTTGATCCTGAACCAGGCTGTCCGCCTGATGCGCGCTTCGAGCGGGTCGGCCGTCCTGCTCAACCCCACCAGCGGCCTTCTGGAAATCCATGCCACGGCAGGCCTGCCCGCGAGCGCGGCGAATCTTCGGCTCAAGCTGGGGGAGGGCATCACCGGATGGGTTGCCCGGACGGGCAAGCCGGCGCGCGTGGGGGATGTTGCCAAAGACCCGCGTTATGTGATGCTTCGCGAGGAGGTTCGCTCGGAGCTGGCGGTGCCGCTGGAAGTCAGGGGCGATGTGCGCGGGGTTCTGAATGTGGATTCGGATCGGCCCGATGCGTTCAGCGCCGGGGACCAGGAGCTGCTCGAAGCGCTGGCTGTGCAGGCGGCACGCGTCATCCATAACACCTGGCTCTACGAACAGGTGCGGCTCAAGGCGCGCCTCTTTGAATCGCTGGCCGGTGTCAGCCAGACTATCAACTCCACGCTGAACCTGGACGATGCCTTGGGGGTCATTACGCGCGAGGCCTGCCTGCTGATGCAGGCGAAGGTGGCCGCGCTGATGCTGCTGGATGACAGCGGCGAATGGCTCGAGCCACGCGCCAACTTTGGCGCGAGCGAGCAGTATGCCAACCGTCCCCGCCTGAGCGTGGAGGATAGCCTGCTCGGCGTCGTGGTGCGACGCAAGAAGCCGGTGCAGGTGGAGAACGTGCAGGGCTCAAGCCTCTATCAAAACGTGGATGCCGCGCGCCGGGAGGGCCTGATGGCGCTGCTGAGCGTGCCGCTGATCTATGGCGGCCGGGCGATCGGGACCCTGAGCGTCTATTCGGGCCAGCCTTACAGCTTCTCCGATGACGAGGTCCGGATTCTCTCCGCCCTGGCCGAGCTGTCCGGCATCGCCATCCAGAAGGCCCGGCTCTACGAGAAGGTCGTGGATGTCGAGGAGCAGTTGCGCCAGAACGAAAAGCTGGGCGCGCTTGGCCTGCTCGCGGCCGAGGTAGCACACGAAATCCGCAACCCCCTGACGGTCCTGAAGATGCTCTACCACTCGCTGGACCTCAAATTCCCCGCCGGCGACCCCCGCGAGAAGGACTCCCGGATTATCAGCGAGAAGATCGAGCACATGAACCGGATCGTGGAGCAGATCCTCGACTTCGCCCGCAAGGCTGAGCCCAGGATGGAACCGGTGAATCTAAACCAGCTAATTGACGATCTGGGGCTGCTGGTGCGGCACAAGCTCAAGCATCAGAACATTCAATTGGCCCAGGAGTTTCAGCCCGATCTCCCGGCGGTGCCGGGCGCGCCGACCCAGCTGGAGCAAGCCTTCCTCAACCTGATCCTCAATGCGGCCGAGGCGATGCCCGAAGGCGGCACGCTGACGATCGTTTCCCGCGCGATTCGCATGCCGCGCCGGGCGCCGCAGCCGACCCATGTGGTGGTGGAAATCAAGGATACCGGCCCCGGTATGAGCGAGGAACAGAGGCGGCGCGCCTTTACCTCTGTGCTGAGCACGACCAAAGCCCGCGGCACCGGCTTGGGTCTGGCCATCGTGGCTCGTGTCGTCGAGACGCACCGGGGAAAGGTGAAGATCAAGTCCCGTGCCGGCTGCGGCACAACCGTCAGCGTAATCCTGCCCGTCTGACCGGCCCCGGCCGGTCCCGGGCCTGGCAGTTACAGCGGCGGCGGTGAGAAGAAGAACCGGGCGTAAACGTAAGCCAATCCCTCGGCAATCACGACTCGCACCCCCGCGCTGGATCGCCACCAGTGCGCCGGATCGTAGTCCCGGCAAGGGATCGCCATCACGCCCACCGTCACGCCATCTCCGAAGGCTTTTTCAAACATCAGGCGCGAGCGGCGCGCATGAGGCCCCAGGGTCATCAAATTGATCTTCGCCGGCGTCATGCCATGCTCCAACATCCAGCGCTTCAGGCTGGCCGCCGTGGCGTAGGTCCGGTCTTTGCGAACCAGCATGGCCGGGACCGGCTGGACGGCGTTGGTGCCCAGGCCCAGCTTGAGCAGGATGGCCGCCCCTAGCTCGGCGTAGGTCTTGTATTCGGATAAAGGCGCACCCTGTTCCAGCGGAACACCAGTGACAAAGAGCTTGTCATAGTGATTCCGGCTGAACTCTACCATGGCCAATTCCAGCGCATAGTCGGGGGCCCAGCCCTCCACGACGAGCACCCCCCCGGGAGCCGGTTCGTTGACCGACAAAAACGGCCCCAGGAGGCGCACGCCGATGAAGGTCGGGGCGCCGAAGAGCAGGCTGAGCGCCAGCCATCCGCGGAGGGTTGGCACTAGGCATTGACGGCGGCGAAAGAAGCCCCAAAGGGCCTTGTTGTTTTCCATAGTCGTGATGCGTTGGCCGGTCATATAGCCGAGCACAGGCCAGACGTCGAGCACCGGATGGCGACCCCGGCATCCCTTTCGGCCCCGGCCCTGTTCGGCAAGCCGCACTTTACCTCCGGGCACAGGCACGATGGCACCTTCAACTTTTGAAAAGGGGCGTTGACATCCCAGGGTCCGCCCTCTAAAGTTTTGCAGATAATTAATTTCCAGATCATGCCATGTTAGTTCGAATTAGCTTAATCTTGGCCATCCTTGCTGGGTTGGCGGTCGGCGTCCTGAACTTTGTCAAGGTGAAGGAGAAGATCACCACGCTCCAAACCAACTTGGATACCGAGACCAAGGCGCACCAGGAGTTTGAGGGCAAGTTCAAGGTGACCAAGAGCTCGCTGGACAAGACGAACGTGATCCTCAAGCAGACCATTGCGACCCTCGAAGCCACGACGGCGGAGAAGGATAAGGCCGTCACCGATCTCGCCGCTGAGGTCAAACGCGCCGGCAAGCTGACGGAAGACCTTACCAAGACCCGCCAGGAACGCGACAGCGCCCAGCAGGAGCTCGCCGCTTACAAGGTGGTCGGGTTGTCGCCGGAGCAGGTGGCCGGCATTAACAGGGAGTTCAAGAAGCTGCAGGAGACCCTGTCTGGAACCCAGGAGGAGAACAAGGTGCTCGGCAAGAAGGTGGATCGGCTCCAGGCGGAGCTGGATAGATTCCTCGATCCCCGGAAGCCGATTTATTTGAAGGCCTCCTGCAAGGGCAAGGTGCTGATCACCGATCCCAAATGGAACTTCGTGGTGCTGGATGTCGGCGAGGATAAGGGAATGAAGGGCGGCGGCGAGTTGCTCGTCAACAGGAACGGCAAGCTGGTGGGCAAGGTGGTCGTGCGCACCGTGCAGAAGGATCGCAGCATCGCCAACGTCCTGCCCGGCTGGGAGCTTGGCGAAGTGATGGAGGGCGACCAGGTCATTCCCGCCTACCCTGAAACATGAGAGGCCTTCTGCTACACGGGCGCTGGTTGGTGCTCCTGCTGCTGGCTATCATCGGGATCGGGTTCGCAGGGTGTGCCAGCACACCCGAGTCTGAAAATCTCTCATCGAGACCTTGGAATGCCCCGCAAGGCTGGGAAAACAGCTTGCCGGGTGCCATGTTTGACCGTTCCCACTGATCTTTCGGGCGCTCCCCCGTCAGGCGGGTAGCTCAATCCAACGCGTCGGCGTCAGCAGGCAGTCCATTCGGGCGTCGTGCGCCTCGCACGGTATCTTCTCCACGGTTTGCTCGTCGAATGCAACCCCGCATCTTCTCCCCTGCGTGACCTCCAGCAACTGGTCGTAATACCCTTTGCCACGCCCCAGGCGGCCGCCCTGCGCATCGAAGGCGACTCCGGGAATCAGGATCAAGTCCAGGACGCCTGGTGCCATGCGGGGGCATTGCTCGCCGGGCTCCCGGATGCCGAAGCGGCCCGCTTGGAGGTCTGTCTCCGGGTTCTGAACCTGACAAGCAGCGTAGGCCTTCGTCTGCTGATCGAAGCGGGGAAGGGCGACCTTCTTGCTTGCCCGGAGTGCGACGGAGAGCAGCGGCCACACGTCCAGCTCGCCTGGCAGCGGTGCATAGAACAGGACCGATCGGGCCCGTTGCCACAGGGGTTGCGCTGCCAGCAGCGCACGCGCCTGCGCGGAGGCCTTGTCCCGGACCTCCCCGCGCATCCTGCCCACCCTTTCGCCGACCAGTCTTCGCAGGGCGATCTTCGCCTCCTGAATCGTGGCATCCATTGATTTGGCCGGCTAGCCTCCCCCTTCCGGCTTTGGTCCCCGGATGCCAGCCTTTGCAAGCTGGGCGCGCCATTTATCGAGGCGATCCTTGATCTTCTTCTCCACGCCTTGCTCAGTCGGCTCGTAGTAACGCCTATCGGCGCCGAGATAATCCTGCGCGACAAAGTGCCCGGGATGGTCGTGTGCGTATTGGTAGCCCGATCCATGGCCCAGCCGTTGCGCGCCCGGATAGGTCCCGTCGCGCAGGTGCTCCGGCACGGGCAGCGTGCGGCCCGATTCAACATCCTTCAGCGCGGCGTCAATGGCCTTGATGACGCTGTTGCTCTTGACGGCGGTGGCGATGTAAATCGCCGCCTCGGCCAGGGGAATCCGCGCCTCGGGCCAGCCGACGAATTCCGCCGCCTGAAATGCGGCATTGGCCAGCACCAGCGCCATCGGGTCGGCCAGTCCGACATCCTCGGCGGCGTGGATCACGATCCGCCGGGCGATGAATCGCGGGTCTTCCCCGGCGTGGATCATTTTCGCCAGCCAGTAAAGCGTCGCGTCCGGGTCGCTGCCCCTCATGGACTTGATGAACGCCGAGATTGTATCGTAGTGCGCGTCCTCGTCATCATACACCACGGCCTTCTTCTGAATGCTCTGCTCCGCGACCGCCAGGTCAATCGGGATCACGCCGGACTCGTTGGGCGCGGTGGTGAGCGCGGCAATTTCCAGCGCGTTGAGCGCCTTGCGCGCGTCCCCGTCCGAGAGTTTGGCCAAGTGGCGCAGGGCGGCCTCTTCCGCATGGATCTTCAGGTGGCCCAGGCCGCGCTCCGGGTCGGCCAGCGCCCGCTGGAGCAGGGCATACAAGTCCGCTTCTGCCAGGGGCCGCAGTTCAAAAACCTGCGAACGGGAGACGAGGGGGGAGTTGACGAAGAAGAACGGATTATGCGTCGTCGCCCCGATCAGGCGCACGACCCCGCCTTCAACGTCGGGCAGCAGCACGTCCTGCTGCGCCTTGTTGAACCGGTGGATTTCGTCCACGAAGAGGATGGTGGATTGCCCCTTGTTCTCCATGCGGTTGGCCGCGGCGGAGAGCACGCGCCGCATGTCCGCCACGTTCGATTCCACGCCGCTGAGCCGCTCGAACTTGCTTTTGGTCTGGCGGGCGATGATCTGGGCCAGCGACGTCTTGCCGGTGCCCGGCGGGCCGTAAAAGATCAGGGATTGGATGCGGTCCGCCTCGATCGCCCGGCGCAGCAGTTGGCCCGGGCCGAGGATGTGCGATTGCCCGACAAACTCCCGCAGGTCGTGCGGCCTCATCCGCGCCGCCAGCGGCTGATGGCAGAAGGCGCGCTCCTCGACCGCGCCAGCGTTTGCCGCTTCCGGCTCGGGCGTGGAAGAAAACAGTTGGTCCTGCGGCATACCCGCAAAGTAACAGTCCAGCCCGGCTTTGCCCAAGAAAAACGAGCATCCACGGCAAGGCGGGGTATGGTTGGACATCAGCAAGCCGGTGCCAGTGTGGAACGAAGCGCGTAGCCTGCGCGCTTATGGCCCCCTCAACGCCAAGGCAAGAGACAACGGGGAAAAGGCCAGACCTGGAATGCCCAAAACCCCCGAAAAAGCCTGATTCCCTTCGAAGCCCCATCGAACACCCATCGAAGCTCCATCGAACACCCTTCGTCGCATCCCTAGGCTACCATGCGAGCAATGCTCCGGCAACGCCAGCGCCGCGTTCGACGGATCCGGGGATGGCGGTTTCGCGTGGTAAGGAGGAGGGGATGTGGCTGCAACACGGGTTGAATGAGCCTCCGGTGGGACGGCGGACAGCGGGTGGGGTGAGCCTGGCGTGAGCGATTGGATTTCTCCTGGAAGCGTTTCCGGTGGGGGGCGGAAACCTCGGCGCATGAAAAAAAGAACCCCGCCAGTGCCGTGTAGAACAGTTCCTTTGAACTTAATAGAAACACTCAGGACCCGCTGAGTTGCTTTCGACTTCCAGTGAAGGCATGTCGGCCACAACTGCAGTTAAAGTCCCTTGATTGACCAACTACGGTTCAAGGACATAGTTTCTAATCACGAGCATAGGCAGGGTAAATTCTAAAATCACCTGCTTCCAAAGAGCTGAGGATGCACTATGAGTCACTGACTGACTCGCATCCCTTATTGTACATAGTATCGGATGCCGTCGCGAGATCCTCAAGTAATATTTCTGCGAAATGAGAAATAATCTGCTTGCATTACGCGGCGAACAGCGTGCTCCGGATTCCTGCGCAGGGTGACTTCAGGTTTTGATTTTCCGCACCCGCACCTGCCTGGCCAGCCGGTCAATATCCCGGCGATCCACCTCGCCTGCCATCAACTGCAGGGCATTGGCGGCTCCGCTGGCGCTGGCCCAGCGGCACGATTCGCCCAGGTCATCCCCGCGCACCAATCGCCACACCAGCGCGGCGGCAAACGCGTCCCCGGACCCGATCGGATTCACGGCCGCAATGCGCGGCCCCCGGATGCGCCACGCGTTGCGCCCATCAAAGGCTATGGTCGGCCCCTTGCCTGCTGTAACCACAACCCGCTCCGCGCCACGCTCGCACAGCTCGCGCATCGCCGACACGGCAGCAGCTTCAGTTTTCAGTTCGCGCCCCGCGGTTGCGGCCAGCTCTGCCTGGTTGGGCTTTACCAGCGCGGGTCGGGCCTTAAGCGCCTCCAGCAAAGCCGGGCCCTGCGCATCCACGATCGGCATTGCCCCGGCGGCTTGCGCCAGGCGCGTACATTCCAGGTAGAGGCTGACCGGGCAGCCCGGCGTGATTGTTCCCGACATCACCACCGCCCGGCAGCTCTTGACATGTCGCCGGATTCGACGCATCAACTTCTCATAAAACTCGGGCCCCACCGGTCGCCCTTCCTCGACCAGCTCGGTCTGGGTGCCGGCGGATTGGTCAATGACCGTGGTGCACTGCCGGGTGTTCTCGGGCACGGTCACGAAATCCAGCTCGATTCCCCGTGCTTCAAGCACCTGGCGTACGTAGGCGCCGCGCGCCCCGCCCAGAAAGCCCACCGCTATCACGGGCTCGCCCAGGGCGTGCAAAACCTTGGCGACATTGACCGATTTGCCTGCCACCCCGTCTATTGTGGTGGCGGCGCGGTTGACGCTTTCCAGCGCCAGCTTGCGAAATACCATCACGCGCTGAACGGCGGGAGTTGTTCCAATACAGAGAATCATGTTCGGGTTGGGTTGAATTCCGGGCGCTCTACGGCCTATCAATTGAGTTGCGGCTTCGCTCGAGGCAGTTTCCTGGCATAGACACCCAGGTGGTTGGCCACGCGGCGTTCGGTCCCCACGGGCGAGCCGCAGGGCCGGTTGACTGCCAACGGTGCGCCGTCCTCGCCCTCGATCACCAGCGCTGTGCTGCCGCCGCCATCCAGGTTCAGCGCATCGTATGCCCCCAGTTTCCGCATCCACTCCGCGGTCTCGGCCGTCGTGGCGCCTTCACTGTAGCGTGGCTGCCGCCCGTCAATGGCCATCAGGATCAGGTAACGCCCGTTCCGGCTGATCCCCACCGCCGAGCGCGGATGAAGATTCTTCATGCCGCCATTATTCTCGCCCTGGATCAGGAGCGCGTAAAAGCCGCTGCACCCGTTGTAGGCGCCCGCCGCATCCACAGGGGCGCGGGCAATCCACGCACGGTTGTTTGTGCTGATCAGCAGCGCGTCCCATTTGTTGGAGGACAAATACAGATCGCCCCGCGAAAGGGAGAGGTCTTCCACCCGCATCGGGTCCCCGCGCTTCTTGGCAAGCACATCGAAGACCGAGGCGTTGATGGCGACCTGGCATCGGAATTCGCTCAGGAATTCGGAGGTCTTCCGCGCACCAAAGACCCCCCTGCCGTCAGCCAGCCTGGGGGTAACCAGGAAGTCAACGGTCGGCTGTTTGAGGTCCACTCGAACCGCCCGGACCTGCAATGGCCGCGGAATCCGGGAGGAACCTTCACACATCTCGACACCAAGGAAGATAGGCTTCCAGCCGGAAATCCGGCCGTGATCTGCGGAGCCCGATGGCCTCAATGCCGCGAGGTTGGTGATTGATCCGCTTGGCGCTGCCGCTCCGGATTCGGCAAGGGTATCCCAATGCCCGACCAGCAACAGGGCCGAGAATACCAGCCGGCTGATCGCCCTTGCGATCGTCCCGTCGAATCGGGTCGCCCGTGAGACCGCCTCGTGGCGCCAGCCAAAATGCTTCTTTGCCGTCATCCCGATGAACCTACCACCCGGCTCGGCGGGAGATCAATCCGAAGCTGCACCTCGCCAATAATCCTTAGACAGGTCCCGTCTGGCTCATGGATAGAATGGATGCCCCCATCCATTCCGCCATTGTTCCAGGGGCCTTCCAGTCGTAGGATAACGGGTGCCATGAAGATGCAGATTTCAGCGGTGATATGAAAAGAGCCTGGATCCACGGTTTAGGCCGGCTAACCCGGGTCGTTCCATACCGCAACGCCCGCAGCAGCGAGGAACGCAATGCCTGGTATTCCCGCACGGAAGGCCTGATGCATTTCGCGGCGGGCACGCTGGCTGCCATCTCGAACCTGAACGTGCTGCACCCGAGGAATGGCAGGTATTCCATCCGCTTGGGCCCTGTAAACCACCCTGCGCTGTGAATCGCTCTACGGCCAAAAGACCTGTGATTTTCATTACCGGCACCGACACCGGGGTCGGAAAGACCCTGCTCACAAGCCTCCTCCTGCAGCACCTGCGGCGCAAAGGCTGCCACGCATTGGCGATGAAACCCTTCTGCTCCGGCAGCAGGGCGGACGTGCGCAAGCTGCACGCGATCCAGGACGGCGAGCTGACGCCCGACGAGATCAATCCGTATTTCTTCAAGGAGCCCCTCGCCCCGTGGGTAGCTGCGCGAAAACATCGGCGCGCGATCACTTTACGGCAGGTGCTGCACCGGATTCACCGCGTGGAAAAACAGTGCGAGCAACTGATCATCGAGGGGGTCGGGGGCCTGCTAGTTCCCCTTGGAGAGCGCTACACGGTGGCGGATCTGATCACCGAACTCGATTGCAAAGTCGTCGTGGTTGTCGCCAACCGGTTGGGCATGATCAACCACGCGCTGCTGACCATTCAAGCGCTGCAACATCGTGGCATCAGGAATCTTACAGTGGTTGTGATGGCAGTTGGCCGACCCGATCCGTCATCGGAATCAAACGCCCGGATCCTGGCTGAATTGCTGCCGCGCGTCCCGGTTCTGAAGCTGGGTTTCCTGGGTCCAACCCCAAACGAACGTGAAGCGGTAAAGGCAATCGAAAAGAAATTTGCGAAAACACTTGCGCAGATTCCCGGGTAGTATAGTCTCTGCCTTGTTCTTTGGGAAACGACTGAGACGGGCGGCTGAAAATAGTTGAAAATAGTTTTTGACAATAGCCGGGGAACAGGTAAGTTGATGGCAGTTGCAAGTGCGCAACCCCGGCAAAGAAAAAGATAAAAAGTCTTTGACAGTCGGTAAAAAGCGAATAAAGTAGCTGAAAGTTAACGTAGGTCTGAGTGGCCGAGTTAAGATTGATTAAATCGGCCCTCGGGTTTTTTTTCCCCTGATGGGGAAGTGCTTTTAGAAAAAAGCAGGTCGGAAGGCTGACCAAAGTGATTTTCGGGTGGAAACACCCGCTGCTCATTGAAAATTGAAATGTGCGATAAGTTAAGAGCCCCTTCAAGCAAGTCCTGTTAGTAGGACCTGTTTGGAGAGTTTTAATAGATAAAGACCGTTCGGTCTCACGATCGAACAACAAGTCGAATCAACTAACGTTTTTTTAACGGAGAGTTTGATTCTGGCTCAGAACGAACGCTGGCGGCGTGGATAAGACATGCAAGTCGAGCGCTGATTACAGGGTAGCAATATTCTGTAGTTGGAGCGGCGCA